>JACCDX011344989.1_pt1 | contig 78174 bp, 77 predicted proteins | sample 7449681 | NCBI WGS metagenome assembly JACCDX01 (sample SAMN15323450, study PRJNA562643) | freshwater metagenome | isolation source: river surface water | place: USA:Blue River Watershed | collected 2017-08-18 | reverse complement strand
GCGATGACGGTTGTGATGCTGCTATTTTGAAAATTGACCGGCGTTTGCAGCGGATTGAATACGCGGGGGCCAAGATCGATTTGTTCCATGTAAGTGACCAAGTGGTGCACCGGTATGGCGCCAAGCGTATCAGCTTGGGTTACAAGGATGGTTTGCAGCAGCATCAAATGCCGCAAGCGCAGTTGATCCATTACAAGAGTGGTGATGTGTTTGCCATCGTGACCGATGGGTTGACCGATCAATTGGGTGGTGCAGAGTCCGCTAGAGCGCCTGTGTCATTTGGCTACCGTCGCTTGGAGCGCATCTTGCTGGACAACTGCGAGCAAACAGCCGAAGAAATTGTGAATACGATCAAGCAAGGCTTCGACAATTGGCAAGGGTTGCATCAACGTCGTGATGATGTGACCGCTATCGTCTTTAAACTCTGATGTGAACAAGAAAGGAATGCGGCATGGATTTATCGAAAGCCATTGAGATGCGCAACAGCCTGCGCGAACACCATGTGATCATGGCCTACAACGGGACTGTGTCAGACGAGCTGATGGTGACTTTGGCAGAAATGCTCAAAAGTCGTTTATTGGCCCATCAAGACGCCAAGCGTTCTAAACTTATTTTTTCCGTGTTCATGGAAGGTGTCCAAAACTTGATTTGGCACGGCAGCGATCGCGAAGACGATGGCGGCATGATTTTGATCACTGAGCATGGTGGTGAAATCACCATCATGTGTGGAAACCGAATCCCTAAACATGAAACACATGGCTTGAAAGAAAGACTGCATCAAATCGAAGGCGCTGACAAAGAGACGATCAGGCAACTCTACCGAGAGGGCATGTCCAATGCGCGAGAGCATGAAGGGCCCGGGGCTGGATTAGGCTTGCTAGAGATTGCCAGAAGATCCACGCACCCCATCAGCTACACCTTTGATGAAGTGGACAGCGACACTGTTGACTTCATCCTTGCAGCCACCATCTGATTTGAAGGACATTGACATGAATTTACATATTCAAAGTACAGACAGAACCCCAGAAATTGTGTTGACCTCGCAACCTTTGCATCTTTCCATCAAAGGCGAGTCCTACCCAGAAGATGTGGCAGCCTTTTACGGTCATGTGATTCAAGCCATGAGTGAACTGCCCACTGCCTCCAACCAAGATTTGACGGCCGAATTGGCGATGGTCTATATCAACAGCTCCAGTATCAAAGCTTTTTACCGCATCTTCGAAAATTTAGACCTCTACCGGCAGGCGGGGCATCAAGTCCAAATCACTTGGAAGGCTCCAGAGGACGATGACATCATGCAGGAGTTGGGTGAGGATTTCAAAGACCGATTCCCTGATTTGAATTTCAAGATCGAACAACATGGCTGAAGAGGTTTTTGATTTATACGACAGGGAAAAGCAGCTTTTGGCTGAGGGTGAAGCCATTTTGCAATCCGGCGATGCCACCCAAATTCGTATGTTTTCTGAAAGATTGTTTGACCGTTTCAGCAAGCTGGTGCGTGAAAACGAAGATTTGACCCGCCACAGCGATCGGCAAGAGCAGCGTTTGTTCAAGCTCAACCGCAATCTGAAAGTTCAAACCCATGAACTTGAACAGCAGCGCAGTCAACTCGAAGGTTTGTCGCAACAACTGGCCAAGTACCTGCCACCACAAATTCATGAGGCGCTGTTTGCCGGTCGTTACGACACCCAAATCACCACCAAGCGCAAAAAACTCACTGTTTTTTTCAGTGACATCAAAGACTTCACAAGAACAGCTGAGTCCTTACAGCCTGAGGCATTGACTGAGTATTTGAATGAATATTTTTCGGAGATGACCCAAATTGCACTGTCTCACGGTGCGACGATTGACAAGTACATCGGGGATGCCGTCATGCTGTTCTTTGGCGACCCTGACTCGAAAGGTGTCAAAGAAGATGCGCGATCTTGTGTGGAAATGGCCTTGCAAATGCAAGAGCAAATGCAAGTATTGGCTCATCGTTGGCGTGAGAGAGGTTTCGAAAATCCCTTTGTCATTCGGATCGGTATCAACACGGGCTATTGCAATGTTGGCAACTTTGGCAGTGAGCAGCGGTTGAGTTACACCATCATCGGTGGTGAGGTCAATGTGGCGCAACGACTGGAGGCCAATGCAGACCCAGGTGGTATTTTGATCAGCCATGAGACTTTTGCATTGGTCAATGACATGGTGGATGTCGAGGAGCGCCAATCGGTGAGTCTCAAGGGCATCGATCGCCACATCCGAACTTATGCGGTCAAAGGCCGCAGCACTGGGGATCACAACGCCCTTCGGCTTTCACACCAATCGGGTGTCAACATCGACATCTCCCCCCAGTTGCTCACCACGGATGATCGTCGCCAACTTGCAGCACAACTTCAGCAAGTTGCCAAGCAACTGATCGATGGCTGACATGGATGTCCACTTGAAAAGAAAACACAATGAATGCGGTCAAAGGTGAATTCGGAATTGATGTTGAACATCTTCACTCAATGGGTGTGATGGATCCATACTCTCCCAAGAGTCTGGAAATTTACAAGTCAGGCAAATTAACCAGTGTTGAACGGCTTTACTTCAGCTTATGGGGGTCCAAGTTATTGAGCGCTGTCAGCTTTGAAGCCAAAAAGAAAGTGCTGGAAGCCGGCAGTGACATCTCGGTGGCTTACTTTATTGTTTCTGGCAGTTTGTTGTCGATTGAGGGTGATCAAATCGAGCGACTCGGTCCCGGCAGTGTGATTGGGCTGGCAGAAGGCTTGGTGGGTTTGCGTTTCAACAAAACCATTTTGTCAGTCACGCCGGTTCAAGCCAGGGTGATACCGCTTCACAAGGTTGACCACATCATTCCCAAATTGCCCGATGAATTCAGAGGCATTTTTCAAAACACCGTCAAACGAACCTTGGGTGTTGATCAATTGCCTGAGGGGTATTTATGAGCGATTTCACAATCGTCCAATATGAACCTGGTGAATTGATTTTCAACATTGGCGACACGGCGGAGCATTTGTACCTCATTCAACAAGGCACGGTCGAATTCTCCAACGCCGATCAAGTGACTTTTGCACAGGCAACGGTTGGCGAATCGTTTGGTGAACAGGCTTTTTTGCTGGGCGGCATTCGGGGTGCGACAGCCAAGGCCAAAGACAACGTCAAGTGTGTTTGTATTTCTGCCGCCCATTCCAATGCCTTGCTCAATGGCATATCGCCACTCTTGGTGCCTGTTTTTGAAGCACTGCTGTTGCAGCAAAACATGAACAACGTTCTGAAAAATTGATGGCACACCAACTGTCAGCATCGCTTCGCCAAGTGAACCGCATGGTTGACTTGGATCTGGTTTTTTCAATGCTGCGCGAATCCTGGTGTGATCAATGGATGACTTTGCCGCGGGTGTTGGATGCATGCCAACAGGTGCTGTTTGATCCGACTGACAGTCGCAACCCTGAGTGCGAACAATTGCTCAAGGCAGCCATGCTTGTTTGTCAAAACATTGAGCGGTCGTGCCAAGGTTCAATCGAACCCGCTTACCACAACAGATTGCATTTTGCAGATGCCATGGTGAGCTTGACAACATTGATGCGGTTGCAAGCCAAGCTGACTGGGGTTTCTTCGCCAGCCTGGATGGCCGCTTTGTTGTTGACAGTCAGTGCACATGATTTCTCTCACCCTGGTGGTGCCAATGCCCACCCCCACCAAATTGAACAACACAGTTTGGTGGCTTTACAGCCCATGCTGGAGGGTCATCTAGACCCCCGTTGGTTCGCCATTCTCAGTGAATTGATTTTGCATACAGATCCCGCGGATGTGCCTGGCAATCACGCATGGGTGCAAGGCAAAGCTTTCCAATGGGACATGCCATGGGCGTCTGTGCTCCTGAATGAGGCGGACATTTTGGCCAGTGCCTCCATGGTTCACGGTCCGGGTTTGAGCATGGCCTTGTCTGAAGAGTGGAAGCAAGCCCAGCATCCTTTGCATGAGGTTGTGGGAACAGCAGCTGGACGGCTACACTTTTTAAAGTCTATTCAATTCACCAGTCAAGCAAGCAGTTCATTGGGCATACCTGAAGTGATTCAAACGCAAATTAAAGCTTTGGCTTAGGCGAATAGCCTTCATTTTTTTGTCTTTGATTGCCGACAAGCGTCTGAACAATACAGCACCTGCTCCCAATTTTTGGCCCATGACTTTCGCCACGTCATGTCCTTGCCACAAGTTTGACAAGGTTTGCTGGGCAGGTATTGCTTGTTGCCTTTGAAAGATGGGGTCTGACGCATGGTGAAGAGGTGAGGTTGGCTGAGGAGGTGGGCTTCACAGCACAGAAGCCCGGTGTTTGTGTGCTTGTTCGGCAATCTGTTCCCGTTCTTCTGCGCTCAGTCTGTTGAGATTTTTCAGCTGCATCAGCATGCGGGGGTTTTTGGCCAGTTGATCCGCATGCTTGTTCAGGTAGTCCCAGTACATGGTGGTGAAAGGGCAGGCCTGGTCACCCACTGATTGCGCAGGGTTGAAAGCACATGTTTTGCAATGGTTGCTCATGCGGTCGATGTATTTGCCACTGGCAATATAGGGTTTGCTGGCCATCAATCCACCATCTGCGAACTGGCTCATGCCCAAGGTGTTGGGCAGCTCAACCCATTCAACTGCATCCACATAGACCGCGAGGTACCACTGATGCACTTCTTTGGGTGACACACCCAACAACAATGCATACAGCCCGGTCACCATCAAGCGCTGAATATGGTGGGCATAGCCGTGCTTGAGTGTTTGTGTAATGGCATCTCTCATGCAGGCCATGTCAGTTTGGCCGTGCCAATAAAAGCCGGGCAATGGTGCATGCGCGTCTGAGGTGTTGAGGGCCAGGTATTGAGGCATGTGCGTCCAATAAATACCTCTGACATATTCACGCCATCCTGCAATTTGCCGAACAAACCCTTCTACAGCTTCCAGCGGCGCATGACCCCGGTCATATGCATCAACAGCTGCTGCCAACACTTCTCTGGGATTGAGCAATTTCAAATTGAGGGCACTGGACAGATGTGAGTGATACAACCAGACTTCACCCTCCCACATCGCGTCTTGGTATTGCCCAAAATAAGGCAAGCGATTGGTGACGAAATCATCAAGGACGATCAGTGCCTGTGGCCGTGTGACAGGCCAACCAAAGGTGTCCAAGCTGCCCGGGTGCTTGGCAAATCGTTGTCGCACGGTCTCCATCACACCTTGCGTGATGGCGTCGGGTGTGAACCTGACAGGCGGGGGCAGGGATCCAGGCCCTTTTTTGCCAAAACTGCCTCGGTTGTCAGCATCAAAATTCCACTTGCCACCCACAGGGTGTTTGCCCTCCATCAAGATGCCCGTTTTTTGCCTTATTTCCCGGTAGAAAAATTCCAGCCGCAGTTGCTTGCGGCCTTCAGCATGGGCTGCGAAGTCTCTGACTGTGGTGAAAAAATGGGTGTCGTCAAACACCTCAATGGCCATCCCTTGTTGCTGGGCCGCGTGACGCAAACCTTGTAACACGCGCCAATCACCTGGCGCTGTCATGCGAACATGTTCAGGCTTCAATCGGCCAATGATTTGTCCCAGTTCACCAGCCAAACTGCCTGTGTTCTCGGCGTCCTCAATGTGGATGTAATGAACCGGCCAATCTTGTTCGCGCAATGCCGCAGCAAAATGGCGCATGGCACTCAAGAAAACAGTGGTTCTTTGTTTGGCGGACATCACATGGGTGGACTCTTCGTCCACTTCGGCCATCCAAACGGCATCGCGTTGGGGGTCGAAGTCTTGGAACACTGCGGCATGTGCGTCCAGTTGATCGCCCAAAACCAATACCAGGTTGCGAACAGAGGCGGTCATGGCGTCATCCTAAAAATCAAAACCCAATTGCTGGGTCTGCGTGCTCACTGATCGATTTGCCGCAGGTCGATGTTGTTGTCTTCGACGCGATGCGTGCTTGTCCACCACAGCTTGTTGACCTGCCACCACATCCGATTGTTGACGTCGTTGGTAGAGACGATGCTTAGATGCTTTGGTGGCTGTGGCCAGATCAAGCAAAGGCGTCGGCATGTGCAGTACCTGGCCCGTTGGCGTTGTCCATGGTTCTGGCATGAGCCATGGCTCAAACAGCCAGGGTGTCGGCACTGTTTTCAAGTGCGGCAACCAGCGCTTCACAAATTGACCATGTGGATCATGGTCTTGCGCCTGTTTGATTGGGTTGTACACCCGTGTGGCATTGATGCCTGTGGTGCCTGATTGCATTTGCATCTGACTCCAGTGAATGCCCGGCTCATAGTCGAGGAACTGGGTTGCCAACCATTCACCGACGGGACGCCAGTGCAACCAAAGCGGATAAGCAGCCACCGACACCAACATGGCACGCATGCGAAAGTTGAGCCACCCTGTGTCTTTGAGCATGTTGACACAGGCGTCCACCATCGGCCATCCAGTACGCGCTTGTTTCAGTGCTTCAAAGTGATCGACATTGAAGTCTTCTTCACGCAGTCCGTCATAGCCACGGTGCATATTGCGCCATTCGATACTGGGTTCACTCTCCAGTTTTTGTATGAAATGGCAATGCCAATAGAGTCTGCTGACGAAGGCATTCAAACCCGCACGATGCCGAGCGGCTTGAGGCGGAATGTGCTCCAACTGTGCCCTGGTTTGTTGCACCACTTCACGCATGCTGATGCAGCCATAGGTCAAATAGGCTGAGAGGCGAGAGCAGGCATCGGGGGCTGACAAAGGGGATGAAATGCCACCCCGATAGCCGATGCTTCTGGCTGTGAGAAAGCTGCGCAGCGTCTCCAATCCTCGTGTTCTACCCCCTTGCTGCCGATGAGGTGGATCATGACGCAAATGGCTGGGGGCCCGCATGGATGACACGCCAGGCCCTGTGGTTGGCCAAAACCGCAAGCTCTCTGGGTTCTGAACTGGACTCGCCATGTGGCGCTCCCAGGCGGTTTGCCACAGGTTGCGATTTGTCAAACCTCTGACCACACCAAACTGGGGAGACTCATGCCAGCTGACGCCATGTGATTTGCACCATTGACCCACTTGGATGTCCCGTGCATAGGTGAAGCCATTGCCTGTTTCTTGGTGGGAAAAAATGCCTGCAAACGGCGCTTCATGCCAGATGCGATTCAAAACATCTGGCGCTTCGCCGTGATGAATCTCCAAGTGTCCACCGTGCATGCGCAAACAGGCGTCAAGGTCCAGCAGTGATTCACGGATGAATTCAAAGTGCTGCAGGGCTGAATCAGGCTGCAACCACAGTTCAGTTTCAACGATGTAGATGCAGCGAACAGGACCTTGTTGACTGGCTTGCCTGAGAGGAAGATGGTCATGCCAACGCAAGTCGCGTTTGAACCAAACCAATCCATAGTTCATGGGTTGGCGGTGGCGCTTTCGTCAGGCTGGTCATCAGACAGGTTGTTGTGAAGATTGGTGGGCATGCACATTTTTTCACCATCCCACACTTGACCACACCAGCAAACGCCATCTGGGTTGATGATGCACGTTCCAGTTCCACAGCATCTGGGGTCTTCACTCACGGCATGTCCTTTTTCTAAGCAATTGGTGGAGATTATTGATCTGTTTGTTGGCGTGTGGCGGGCTTGGTTTGAAATTCCGCTGTCCTTCTGGGGCATTCTGGCTTCACTGTGGTCATGCCCAAGCCATCAGCTTGTTCCAATGTCGTATGCTGGTGTCATCGAAAAGACAATACCTATCCCGTTGAAAGGAATGAAGCATGCCCCAAGTCGGACTCATGATGGAATTGCCGCTGCTGTTGACAGGCATATTGCAGCATGCTGAGGCGCAATTTGGTCAGGTCGAGGTGGTATCCCGTGAAACCCACGGACCACTGTTTCGCTACACCATCGCCGAATGTGCCCAGAGGGCACGGAAGTTGGCCAATGCGCTGGCAGGACTGGGTTTGCAGGCCGGCGATGTGGTGGGCTCGATCGCTTGGAACAACCACCGGCATTTAGAGTCTTATTACGCGGTGTCTGGCAGTGGCATGGTGATGCACACGTGCAACCCAAGACTGCACCCAGATCAACTCATCTACATCATCAACCATGCCGAAGACAAGGTGGTGCTGTTCGACACCACCTTCGCGCCATTGGTGAAATCCATTGCAGCCCATTGCCCTGGTGTGAAGGCGTGGGTGTGTCTGAGTGATGCCACCACCGCAGAGTCTTTGCCGGACATCCCGCATTTGCATGCATATGACACCTTGTTGGACGCAGCCTCGCAAGTGTTCGAATGGCCGTCGTTGGATGAGCACACTGCTGCGGCTCTGTGCTACACCTCTGGCACCACGGGTCACCCCAAGGGGGTCATGTATTCGCACCGGGCCATTGTCTTGAGTGCCATCACGTGCTGCATGCCCAGTTTGCTGTGCCTGTCACAGCAGGAAACCATCCTGCCTGTGGTTCCCATGTTCCACATCAACGCGTGGTGCATTCCTTACTCGGCCTTTGTCGGTGGTGCCAAACTGGTCTTGCCCGGTCCCAAGTTGGATGGCGCATCGCTTTACGAGTTGATGGAGTCTGAAGGGGTGACCATCAGTGCAGGCGTGCCCACCATTTGGCAAGCTTTGTTGGCCCATGTGGAACAACACAACTTGCGCTTCACCACCATGCGGCGAACAGCCGTGGGCGGTTCGGCCATGCCCAAAGCATTGATTGCCAAGTTCATGGACACCTACCAGGTGGAAGTGCGTCACGGTTGGGGTATGACCGAAACCACTGCTGTCGCCACCATGGGGACCTTACCGCCTGCCCTGGCTGGGCAAGCCGCCACCTTGCAACATGAGCACTTGGCCAAACAGGGCAAAACAGTGCATGGTGTCAGCATCAAACTGGTGGATGAAAACGGGCAAGATCTGCCCCGTGACGGTCAAACACAAGGTGAGTTGATGGTCCGTGGTCACTGGATCATCTCTTCATACTTCAAGGGCGACAAGTCGCCGCTGGTCAATGGTTGGTTCCCCACCGGTGACATTGCCACCATTGATGCAGATGGGGTGATGCAAATTCGTGATCGTGTGAAAGACGTGATCAAAACCGGCGGGGAATGGATCAGCTCAATCGATCTGGAAAACGTGGCCCTTGAGCACCCGGCGGTGGCCATGGCCGCGGTGATCGGCGTGCAAGACGCGAAGTGGGGTGAGCGCCCCTTGCTGTTCATCGTCCGAAAGCCTTCTGCCAAGCTGGAAAGCGCAGACATATTGTCATATTTAGCGGGTAAAGTGGCTAAATGGTGGGTGCCAGAGAGGGTGGTTTTCTTAGAGGCCATGCCACTGGGCGGAACAGGCAAGATTCAAAAATCCGAGTTGCGCAAATTGCACGGCTGAGGCTAAGTCATTCAACTCAGCCCATATTCACAAGGCAGTTCAGTCCTTGTCGAAAGCCACCAGGCTGTTGAGCAACGCTGTTTGAAACCGTTGTGGGTTTTGCACATGCGGTGCATGGCCCAAGTCGGGAAACAACACCAGCCTGGCACCCGGAATCACTTTGACCGCTTTGAGAGACAACGACCGATACTGACCCAGTGAGGATTTCAAAGGCTCAGGGGCCAGGTCTTTCCCAATGGCCGTGTTGTCTTTCTCGCCAATCAAGAGCAAAGTAGGCACCTTCAACTGGTCAAATTCATACAGGACTGGTTGTTCAACAATCATCAAGTAGGTCAGGGCAGACAGCCGGGCCACGATGTCTTTGCCAGGCCCTCGGTACATGCCTGCCACCATTTGCACCCAGGGTTCGTACTCAGGCTTCCATTCATTGGCGTAATAGGTGCTTTTTTGGTACTGGCGCATGCGCTCATCGGTCTGATCCAATTCGCGGGCAAGCCATTGCGACAAGGTGGGCATGGGCACACCCAAGGCTTTCCAATCTTCCAACCCCAGCGGATTGACCATCACCAATTGGGTCACTTCAGTGGGGTATTGCAGTGCATAACGTGTAGCCAACATACCACCCATGGAATGGCCCAAGACTGTGGTCTTGTTGATGTTCAATGATTTCAACAGAGCATGGGTGTTGCTGGCCAATTGTGTGAAGCTGTAGGTGTAATCCACAGGCTTGCTGGATTTGCAAAATCCCACCTGGTCAGGTACCACCACCCGCAACCCTGCTTTTTGCAGTTTGAGGGCGGTTTCATGCCAAGTAGCGGCACAAAAATTTTTGCCATGAAGCAGCACGATGCTTTCGCCAGTGGGCTTGGCTGGTTGGTAATCCAAATAAGCCATGCGAATCTTCTGCTGCTGATCGGTCCATTCAAAATAGGCCACCGGGGCAGGGTAGTCAAAACCTTGCAGTTCAGGTCCATAGACGGGCTGTTGGGCCTGTGCAGCCCAGCTCAGCAACCCACACAACAGCAAATAGATTTTTTTCATGAGATGTTCCTTTGGTGCCCGTGGTGATGCGCCGCACCAGCTGAGTCGGTTCGCGTCCTTGCAAAAGGGGGCATTGGCCATGCGTGGCAGGAGCAGGTGCAGGATGTTGATGGCAGCAGGCCATCTGATGTTGATCACTGCTGTGCTTTCCGAACGCATTGCAAGGTTTGGTGCCAAAACTGGGCGCCTGAGCCACCGTATTCAATGGGCAGGATGCTCATCATGTTGAAGTGCATGGTTTCAAGCTGTTTCATGCGGTGGTAATTCATCAATCCTCTGCGACCCATCTCAAGGTAGGCAGAGCAGTTGGCCTCCACCTCGGTGACCTCCGGGTTTTGAGCATGCGCACATTCATGGAAGTAAACAAAATCCCAAATGGTTTGTGAGCCTTTGATTGATTTTTCATGAGCTTGTGCATCAAAAATAATGGTTGGCCAGCCTTCTTCGTCCAATCGCATCACGGCCACAGCTTTGCCCAATTCGGGGCTCCTGTCCTCAGGTTGGCTGTATGTGTTCCAAATCTCTCTGGCGACACCCGATTGGCCATTCACCTTGACCGGGCACTGCACTTGCTCGCCCGTTGATATTTCAAATGCTTGAACATGTGCCCCGCAGAACAGCAGCAGACAAACCATCAGTGATTTGGGCAAGAAATCAAACACAGCTGACATGGCACTTCCTCGGTTGATTGTTGAACGATGGTAGGTGGCAGATGGATGTTCGTCAAACCCTTGGTTCATCGGAATCAGCAATTGGCGCGTCGGTGGTCGGCAATTAAATGGTCATTGAATTTCATGTCAGGGTGTCGCAAAGCGCGGTGCTTGGTGACCCTGCCTTTCACCCTGTTTCGCCAAAGTGCAAACGACTTGGGCCTGAGTTGAGAGCGCATCAGGCTGATCACTTCAGTTTCGGTGAGCCCAGACCGGTCAAATATGGTTTCGAACGTGGTTCGGTCTTCCCATGCCCATTGAATGACCTCTGAGATGACCTCTGGCGTTAGATTTTTTTGTTTCAGTGATTTCATCGTGAGCTTCAATCTGTTGATCTGTAGTTTGTCGCCTGCTCACCAAGACCGTGTCAAGAATTTGATTTTCCTCAGTTATTCAGGGTGTATTGCTTGTCAGTCCAAGCTGTGTACCCATGAGGTGCAAGGCGTCCTCAAGGTGGGGCGCAACGTCTTGGGCACCCAGGTGTCAGTGTTGGCTCGACAACACGAGAGATTCATCACCCACGATGTCCAAATAGACATCATCCAAAGTGACCGGTTGGATACTGACTGAGGTGACATCAGCGCCATCAAAGGCATCGAGGATGTCACGCAAAACCACATGCTGAGGTACAAACAGCCGAATTTCCCCAGCATGGTGGCGAATGATCCAGCCCTTCTCCATGGCCAGTTTTTGGATGTTTTCTGGGGTTGACGAGCGAACTTTGGCCACGGCCTGCCCAGGCAATTCAGCCAGCAGATGGGACACGCTGCCTTGTGTAACCACTTGACCGCCGCGCATGAATGCGATCTTGTCGCACAGTCGCTCTGCCTCTGCAAGATGATGGCTGGTCAACAAGATCGTCGTCCCGCCATCTCGCAAGTCTTCGATCAGTCGCCACAAGTCCATCCTGGCTTGCGTGTCCACTGCGGCAGTGGGTTCATCCAGTACCAACAACTTGGGTTGGTGGATCAAGGACATGGCCAAATGCAAACGCTGTTGCCATCCACCTGATAGGCGCCCAACTGGCGTTTTTGCAAAAGGCGTCAAAGCGAACATGTGCATCAATTCATCAACACGCTGGTGACATTCACGCGCCTCAAGTCCGTGAATGCGCGCAAAAAAATGGAGGTTTTCAGCGGGATACAGGTCGGGGTAGAGCGCACAACGCTGGGTGCAAAACCCAATGAGTGCATGCGCATTCACATTGCGTCCATGAATCGATTGGCCCATCAGGTGTACCTGACCTTGATCGCATACCAATAAATTGCAGGCGATGTTGAGAACGGTGGATTTTCCACACCCATTGGGACCCAACAGACCCCATATTTCACCTCGTTGGATGCTCAGACTGAAGCCGTTGAGGACCTGGTGGTCTCCAAAGCATTTGTGAACACCATCGATGTGCAGCAAAGGGGTCATGGATTTTTTTCCGAGATCAGCAGTTGCCGGTATGAATGGATGCCAGCGGTCATCGATATGGCGCAAAACATCAGCAAGAAGCTGATTTCAAAACGTAAATCAGAGAAACCCAGACCATAGGCTGCGACACCCTTGAAGGCTTGGTTCATGTGAAGTATCGGGTTGAATTGCGCCAGGTTTTGCATGGCTTGCGGCATGATCTCCAATGGAAAAAATGTGCCCCCCAAGACCAACAAAGGCACACCAATGGCAGACAGAGCCACCACCACCTCTTCGCTGCGGCGGGCAAAGCGCGCACCCAAGACAAACCCCATGCCCACATAGGAGAACACGGACAGCAGAAGGATCAAGCCACCCAACAAAAGGCTGCCGTGGTATTGGGCACCAATGCCCCAAGCAATGCTGTAGAGCATGACCACTTGTATCAATGCCAGCAGCAGTTGGGACAGCACGACGCCCAAAAAATAGGCCGATGGACGCAATGGTGTGCTGAGTAATCGGTTCAGCGTGCCCCGTTCACGCTCTGCGGCCATCAATGCCACGGTGCCACCCAAGCAACTGAAGAAGAGGGCGGCGCCCACCAAGATGCCAGCCGCTGCGGCATCGAGGCCGGCGCGCATGTTGATGTTGTGCTTGTAGACCAAACCAAACAGCAGCATCATGGTGGCGGGAAACACAGCCCAAAAGATCAGCCCCCGTTGTTGACGCCATTGCTCTAGCAACAAACGGTGAGCAACGGCCTGTGTTTGTATTAAAAATAGACGGCTGCTGGTCATCTCAGGGTTCGCTTGAAAGTGGAAGCCTCGGGTATGACCGCGTCCAAGGTTTTCGCCGACATGAGCACCCCTGGAATGCCTGCGCCTGGATGGGTGCTGGCACCGACCATGAACAAATGCTCAATGTCTTCACTTTGATTGTGGGGTCGGAACCACGCACTTTGTGACAGCAATGGCTCCAAACCAAAAGCAGCCCCTTTGTATGACAAAAGATCGTCTTGAAAATCTTGCGGAGTTGTCATGAATGAAACTGTCAGATGCTCACGCAAGTGAGGCAAGACGGTCTCCTCTAAACGCTTTTCAACCGCAGCCCGATACGGTTCCGCTTGTACTGCCCAATTTGTTTGACTTTGCAGGTGGGGGACAGGTGCGAGCACATAAAACGTATCGCACCCTCCTGGCGCCATGGACAGGTCGGTGGCCGTGGGTCGATGCAAGTAAAGACAAAAATCATCTGCCAGATGGTGCTTTTTGAAGATGTCGTCCATCAGTCCTTCGTACCTGGGTCCCAGCACCATCATGTGGTGGGGGACATCCTCAAATCGTTTGTTGGTGCCGAAATACCAGACAAACAAACTCATGGAGTATTTGCCTTTTTCTATTTTTGCGTTGGTCCACACCTTGCGGTGTTGCGGTTCCACAAGATGCTGATAGGTCCAGGCTGAGTCGGCGTTGGACACAACGATATCCGCAGCAATCACCTCACCTGTTGACAATGTGACCCCGCAGGCTTTTCCGTCTTGAATGTCAATCCGCCGGACTTCGGCTCCAGTGCGCAGACTGCCGCCCATGTCTTGGATCAAACCGACCATGCCATCCACCAATGTGCCCGTTCCACCCATGGCCCAGTGCACGCCGAAACGTCGTTCCAGGGCATTGATGAGTGCATAGACACAGGTGACGGAGAAGGGGTTGCCGCCAATCAAGAGCGACTGCAGGCTCAGGACTTGGCGCAACTTCGGGTGTCGAAGATGCGTGGCGACCAAGGCATGCAAGCTTCGCCAGCCTTTCATCTTCCACATGGATGGCAAGGCCATGATCATGTTCTTCTTGCTGTCGAATGAATGCGAACCCAACGTTTCAAAACCCAATTCATAGCACCGGTCTGCTTCGAAAAGAAATGCGTCATAGCCCGGTCCGGCGGTCGGGTCGATGCGCAAAACTTCGGTTCGCATGCTTTGCGGGTCACCGCTGTAATCAAAATGATCACCGTCATCAAAACGAATCCTGTAAAAAGGATCCAGCCGACGAAGTTCAATGTCAGAGGCCAATGGTCGACCCGCCAGCGCCCAAAGTTCTTCCAACAACAAGGGCACGGTGATGATGGTTGGACCCGCGTCAAACGTGTACCCGTCGACATGAAACACCCGAGCTCTCCCGCCAGGCACATTCAGTTTCTCGAGCACCTGAACATGCCAACCCTTGGCGGATAAGCGGATGGCAGCTGCCAAGCCACCCAAACCACTGCCGATCACCACTGCAACGGGGGCCGTGGATTGCGCCGTTGTGCGTGGTGGAGCTTTGTCGGGGGGATTCATCTTGATGGCCTGTTGGAGCTGGATGGATGTCCTGGATTGTGGCTTGCCGTGAAGTATGTTGGAATTAAGCGCTTGTTCATTTCAATATTTCCCAAGTAGTCAACCATGAAAAAAGTTCTCATCGCTGCCGTGGCACTCAACCTGAGCTTGGCGCTCGCCCACAACTGTCCTAATGACATGAAGGCCATCGATGCCAAGATGAGCGCTGCCAAGTTGTCGGATGCCGACATGGCCAAGTTGAAAAGCCTGCGTGAAGAGGGTGAAAAGTTTCACAAAGCCGGAAAACATGACGATTCCATGAAAGCGCTTGGGGAAGCGAAAAAAATGCTCGGTATCTGATTTGATCTATCCAGCCATGCCTTGATCAACGCATGGTTGGCAGTTGGGAATATTTTTTATGTCAACAAATACATGGCTTACTAATCAATATGACTGCAATTTATTCCGTTGATGTGAAACATATGATTGGGTCAATAATTTTGGATCTGTAGATATTTAAATATATACTGGTGATAAATAATTAAATCTTTTCAAGCACCTGCTTCACACTTTTCCATGACGAGTTGCGTCAGCTATTTCCCACTATTCCACGTCATGAATGACAGACTCAATTTGAAGAAAACAATCGCGAAGGATTCGTTGGCCTCCACTGATTCACTCAAGCATATTGCGTTCATCATGGATGGAAATGGTCGTTGGGCTCAAAAACGCTTCCTGCCTCGGCAAGCAGGTCATATCAAAGGGGCCAGCATCGTCAGGCAGCTCGTATTGCATTGCATCCAAAAAGGCATTCCCTGCGTCACGCTATTTGCGTTCAGCACAGAAAACTGGGCACGGCCTGATGATGAAGTTTCTGCCCTGATGGGACTATTTTTAGAGCATCTCAAAAAAGAGGTCGAGAGCATGCGCGCCAAAGGCGTGAAATTGAATGTCATCGGTGATGTTTCTCGCTTTCCATCAGAACTTCAAAACACCATTCGGCATGCGATGGAGGTAACAGCACACAACAACGTTCTTAACCTCAATATCGCCGCCAATTACGGTGGTCGCGATGACGTTCTCAAGGCCGTGTGTGCATGGCAAGAAGCTCATCCAGACCAGCACATCTCAAATCTGACGGAATCTGATTTATCCTCTCACCTGAGCACGGCAGGGCTTCCAGATCCTGATCTGCTCATTAGAACTGGGGGAGAATTTCGACTGAGTAATTTTTTGTTGTGGCAGCTTGCCTATTCGGAGATTTATGTCACCCCTACACTATGGCCTGACTTTGATGCAAACGAGCTTGACAAAGCCCTTGTTTGGTTTGAAGGACGAGACAGGCGTTTTGGTTCGGTGAGCGTGTGATTTTTTTTGAAAATAGTATCAATGAATAATTTCAAGTGTGTCTTTCGTTCAGCTACACAGCTCATTCTGGGGCTGGTTATGTGCTGTGCGATGCTTCCATCTTTTGGGCAATTTCAAGCCATGCCAGATGATTTGCCAACCAGAAACTCTGGCATGGGAGGATCGGCGTTTGGTGCGGCCGGCGGCTTAGGCGGAATGTCTGTTCTCAACAGTGGGGGCGTACCCAATTTGCGCGCCATGGACAATCCCTTTCCCGCTGCTCTGCAACAACCGCAGCAGCAAGCCCTGGAACCCCTCAAGCCCAATGACTTTCAGCGCTTTGTTCTAGAAACCTCTGGGTACAAACTGTCGCTCTTTGGACAAGATTTTTTTGACAATCTGCCCTTCAACCCGGTCAACAACGCACCTGTTAGCGCAGACTATCCCTTGGGTCCCGGTGATCAGGTTTTGGTACGTGGTTGGGGATCTTTGGACATTGATGCACGGCTCGTGGTTGATCGCAACGGCATGGTGACCATTCCTAGGGTTGGCTCAGTGGCGCTGGCAGGTGTCAAGGCCAACCAAGCAGAAAGCGTGATTCGTGCGGCCGTCAGCAAATATTTCAAAGGCTTTGAACTCAGCGTGACGCTGGGTCAGTTGAGGGGTATCACCATTTATGTGGTGGGCCAGGCACGTCGCCCAGGCAGCTATTCCATCAGCAGCGTTTCCACATTCGCAAGTGGACTGTTTGCGACTGGTGGCCCCAATGCCAACGGGTCCATGCGTCGGGTGCAACTCAAACGTGCTGGCAAAGTGATGGCTGAGCTTGACCTGTACAAATTTTTAGCCACTGGCAGTGAAGCCGCCGAGGTCAAGTTGCTGGACGGTGACGTCATTGTCATTCCTCCAGCCTTTGGGCACATCGCTTTGGTGGGCAAAGTCAACAACCCTGCCGTGTATGAACTTAAATCTGCTGGCGAAACAGTTGACGATATTCTCCAAGTCGCTGGAGGACTCCCTGTTATTGCTGACGCTCGGCGCGTCACCCTCGAGCGGCTTGACGCCACACAAAGCCAGCCTCGCAGCGTTCAAGATTTTGCACTCAATGCTGCTGGTCTGAAAACCATTCTCAAGAATGGTGACATGCTCACAGTTGCCCCCATTGCGCCTGAACTGAGCAATGCAGTGACTTTGCGCGGCAATGTCTCTACCCCGAAGCGGTTGATGTGGCGCGAGGGCATGCGCATCAGAGATTTGATCCCCAACAAAGAAGCACTGATCAGCCGAGACTCGATCCGTCGTCAAAACGAGACCATTTTTGACCTCAATCAACGCGAACGTACCCAGCGCGACCGTGAATTAAAACCTGATGATCTGGTCAGTGATTCTCAAATTGCCAGTCGTGCATCCGTGAATAAATCCAGCGATGCCTTTGACATCAAATCAGCAGATGCTCAAAACAGTGCTTTGTTAAATAAGAGACCTGCTTCGGACATCGCCAGCATGTCCATCCAAGATTTGTCTGACTCCATTGGCAATTTGTACGATGAAATCAACTGGGATTACGCCCTGATTGAGCGCCTCAATCGGCAAGACCTCACCGTCAGCTTGGTGCCCTTCAATTTGGCTCAAGCCTTGGCAGATGACACTTCAAGCGACAACCAGCTTCTGCAAGCTGGTGACATCGTGACAGTTTTCTCAGTCAATGACGTGCGCATACCTCAAGCCAAACGTCGTTTGATGGTTCGCATCGAAGGGGAGGTTGCACAACCTGGCATTTACCAACTCAAGGCTGGTGAAACTTTGCAGGATGTGTTGATGCGTGCTGGTGGTTTGACCAAGGATGCTTATTTGTTTGGAGCAGCTCTGTACCGTGATGATGTCAAGAAAAGCCAAACTGACAACTTGAAAAAACTGATTACGCGTTTGGAGTCGGAATTGACCTCGGATACTGCTGCGATTGGCAGTTCAGGAGGCGCTTCCTTGGATGCCGCTGGTTTGCAGTTGCGCGTAAAAGCTGCCCAACAAATTCAGCTCAATGCAGTGAACAGCTTGCGACAACTCAAACCTGAAGGTCGCTTGGCTTTGAACATTCCTGCTGACTTGAACGCAGCGCCAGCCAAATTGCCAGAGCTGCGCATGTACCATGGTGACCGTTTTGTTGTGCCGCCTCGACCAGACTATGTTTATGTTTTTGGTGCAGTCAACACAGAGTCTGCTTTTTTGTACACACCTGGCTCAACCATCAAGGACATCTTGATCCAAGCGGGCTTGTCCGATTCCAGCGATCGGGATGCCGTTATTCTGCTGCGAGCCAATGGAACAGCCATTTCCAACAACAACAGAAATTGGTTCAGCAGCATATTAGGTACCCGCGTCATGCCTGGCGACTCCATTCTGGTGCCACAAAAGACCGACCTCGAACCTGCCTGGAGTGCGTTCACCCGCAACACAAAAGACATCACGCAAATCTTTTACCAATTCGGCTTAGGCGCTGCGGCACTTAAATCCTTGCGCAACTGACACCATGACAAATACAAAATCAACGGATGTGGTTGATGAATTGGATGAGGATATCGACCTCATTGATTTGGCCATCACGCTGGGTGAAGAGAAAAGCACCATTGTTTTCATCGCTGGTGCATTCACCACCATTGGCATTGTGGTGAGTTTGCTGATGACGCCGATATACACCGCCAAAACCGTCATCATCCCCCCACAAAGCCAACAAGGAGGAGGCGCTGCCGCTGCCTTGGCTGGACTGGGCGCCTTGGCTGGACTGGGGGGGGCCTTGGGCGGCAAGACACCTGACGAAATGTACCTGGCCTACATGCAAAGTGAGAGCGTGCAAAACAGCGTCATCAAGTCGCTGAATTTGCAAGCGCGATACGAAAAAGAAACGCTTGTCGAAACCCGTGAACAACTGAAGAATTCCGTCAAATTAACGTCAGATAAAAAATCAGGGCTGATCACTCTGGAAGCCGATGACGAGGATCCTGTGTTTGCCGCCAAAATGGCCAACCAGTATGTCGATGAGTTTCGTGGTGTGATTGACCGCATCGCTGTGACCGATGCCCAGCAACGCCGATTGTTCTTTGAACAGCAAATTCAAAAAGTGCAGCAAGCACTGGCAACAGCAGAACTGGCATTTCGCGAAGCCCGAGAAAAATCAGGCATGCAAGTCACCGCCGTGTTGGCTGAAACCGGTGTGAAGGCCAGCGCTGAAATACGCGGGCAAATTGCAGCCAAAGAGGTTCAGCTGCAAGCCATGAGCCGCTTTGCCACCCCCCAAAATCCTGATGTCCAACGCATTGCCAGTGAGTTGTCTGCCCTGCGCGTCCAGCTGAATAAATTTGAATTGGGATCTGGCCAGTCTAAAGCCCCACCTTTGCAAAAAGAGGCCATCAATGCCTACCGTGATGTCAAGATACAAGAGGCCGTGCTTGAAGTGCTGATCAAGCAATATGAGATGGCCCGCGTCGAGGAAGCCAAAGAGGGGGCCTTGGTGCAGCAAATAGATGTGGCTACACCACCTGAAAAACGGTCTAAACCTAAACGCACGATCATGGTGGTGCTCTCCGCCATGTCGGGATTGTTTTTAGGCATCTTGGTCGCTTTCATCAGAGCTGCGATGCGTCGAAGCGAAGATACGCCTGAAAAAGCAAAGCAGCTGCAAAAACTTAAAAGCGTCTGGGCTTGGCGTCGTCGGCCTCAATGAACATCATGTTGAACATGGAGAGCATGACTTGGCAGCCATTTGTGGTGGGACTTTTCACCTCCTTTGCCATCAGTTTGGTGCTGGTCATGACCAAACACCTTCACAGCCAAATCACGGCGGATCGGCATCAGGGCATTCAAAAAATTCATACTGATGTGACACCTCGCGTGGGTGGCGTTTCCATTTTTGTGGGTGCCATATTCGGGTGGTATGTGGCACCTGCCAATTATTTTGGTGGCATGTTTTGGACGCTGCTTGTAGCCAGTATTCCAGCTTTTTTCTTTGGATTTCTTGAAGACATCACCAACCGGGTGAGTGTCAGTATCCGCTTGTTGGCCACAATGGTTTGCAGCTTTTTGGGTTATGCGTTGACTGATTTTTCAATCACTGATCTCAACGTGTATGTGCTCGATTGGTTCATGCAGTTCACCCTCATTTCACTGTTGTTTACTGCATTTGCAGTTGCAGGGGTCGCGAATGCCTTGAACATCATTGATGGCTTCAATGGACTTGCGTCGGGTACCGTGCTGATCATTTCTGCCGCTTTTTATTGGATATCCTTGGACGTGGGTGATCGCCAGCTTTCATACATTTGCATTCTGATTTTCTCCACAACCTTGGGCATTTTTGTGGTCAATTGGCCATTGGGAAAATTATTCATAGGTGATGGCGGTGCCTACTTTGTTGGCTTTGCGATTGCTTGGGTGGCGGTCTTGTTGATGGGGCGTCACCCAGAAATTTCGGCATGGGCCCCACTGTTGGTATGTGGCTATCCCGTGTTGGAAGTGATCTTCAGCATGTTGCGTCGTTATCGACGTGGCTTGAAAGTCGGGATGCCAGACCGTATGCATCTGCACAGCTTATTCATGCGCAGGGTGACCCAACGCTTGTTTCCATGTGCAAGTAAATTGGCTCAAAACTCCATCACAGGTGGGGTATTGTTGCTGTGTAATGTTCCGCCGGTTTTGATCGCTATGAAGTGGCACACCAACACCCCCGTTTTGATTTGTGGTTTCATATGTATAGCGCTTGCCTACCATGTGATCTACATGCGCTTAACTCAGTTTCGTTGGGTTTTCGTCAACGGTCGCGCAACGGTTGACTGAAATTACCTCATTGGGACGTCCTCAAGCGCACCTTCTTGTGTAATCTTCAGTGAGGTGTTCTAGGTAACAAGCCTGAATGAATTGACGATGAACACCATCCCTCTTTTCCCTCTGTCGCATGGCTTATTTCCTGATGGCAGGTTGGCGCTTCAAATTTTTGAAGTTCGATACCTTGATTTGATCAATAAGTGCCACCAGCAGCAGTTGCCTTTTGGGGTGGTGTGGCTGAAAGAAGGCAGCGAAGTACAGGTGCCTGGAGAGATACCTTTGCTGCATGCTCATGGTTGTTTGGCACACATTCGCGAATTTGAACAGCTTCAACCCAATTTGTACCGCGTGATTTGCCAAGGTGGTCTTCGTTTCGAATTGAAGGACACTCAGCCTGGACCATATGGTGTTTGGCAGGGCAGCATTGCTGTGCTTGCGCAAGACCCCGATGTCGAATTGCCAGCCCATCTTGAGCACCATGCCAGTCGTTTGGGTCAACTCATTGCCAATGCTCAAAAGCAGGGGCAACAACATCGCTTACCCATTTTTCAACCTTATCTTCTGGACCAATGCGGATGGGTGGCCAATCGCTACGCCGAGGCCATGGACATCCACACTGAGATCAAAATTCAGTTGTTATCTGAACTTGATCCATTGAAGCGATTGGAAGCCATTGACGCCTTGATCACATAGACGGCTGCTGAATCGGCATGGATGGCTGTTGTCATTGACTGTGATGGCGTCAACCCATTGCCACCTAAAATGAAAGCCGCATGCCTTTCTCGCTCGCTAAGCGTTACTCATCAGTACGCCAACATTCACACCAACTAGCTTTGCCGCTCAGTGCTGAGGACCAGTGCGTGCAGTCCATGTCAGATGCCAGTCCAACCAAATGGCATTTGGCGCACACCTCCTGGTTTTTTGAAAACGTGGTGTTGTTGCCTTTTCTACCAGGTTACAAGGTATTCCATTATTCATTTGCCTACCTTTTCAACTCCTATTACGAAGCGCTGGGACCACGCCACCCGCGAATGCAACGAGGGCTGTTGACCCGACCTGCTTTGTCAGAGGTTTGGGCATACAGAGAATATGTCGATGCCGCCATGCAGATGCTCTTGAACAATTCTGACGCGCTCAGTCCGCAAGCTGTAGCGATGACCGAGCTTGGTCTGAATCATGAACAGCAGCATCAAGAATTACTGCTGACCGATGCTTTGCACCTGCTGTCTTGCAACCCGTTGTTGCCAGCTTATGACGCCACTTTCATCGGACCGCAAGCCGCTTCACCTGAGTTGGCATGGATTTCATTTGAGGGAGGCTTGTACACACTTGGCAAATACCTTGATCAGCCTGGTTTTTCTTTCGACAACGAAACACCGGCCCATCAGCGCTATGTTCAAGATTTTCAAATTACCAATCGTTTGGTCAATTGTGGCGAGTACTTGGCCTTCATCGAGGATGGTGGCTACGACAATGCTGATCTGTGGTTGTCCGAGGGGCGCGCACAAGTGGTGCAGAACCAGTGGCAACACCCCCTTTACTGGTTGGCGCCTCAAGATCCGCGTGCCCCTGCCCAACATTGGCAAGTTTTTGGCTTGAATGGCGTTCAACCACTGAACCCAGACGCCCCAGTGGCTCAATTGAGTTTTTATGAAGCATCGGCTTTCGCGCAATGGGCTGGTGCGCGTTTGCCCACCGAATTTGAGTGGGAAACAGCCAGCCTGCATTTGGATATTGACGACATGCAAGGGCAAGTTTGGCAATGGACCCGCTCCGCCTATGAACCCTATCCGGGATTTGTACCTGCCAGCGGGGCTGTTCGCGAATACAACGGCAAATTCATGGTCGGACAACAGGTCTTGCGAGGCAGTAGTTTTGCCACGCCTGCAGATCACAGCCGCCACACATACCGCAATTTTTTCCCTCCCGCAGCTCGATGGCAGTTCAGTGGATTGCGTTTAGCCAAAGACAACTGAGACCACTGTCGATGACCCCTTCTCATTCTGAGCACCTGCCATTCATGCAGGACATGCAAGCCGCTTTGTCTCAAACACCCAAAAGCATTTCGCCTAAATACTTTTATGACCCAGCGGGTTCCTTGTTGTTTGATCAAATTTGTGAATTGCCGGAGTATTACCCCACCCGAACCGAGTTGTCTATTTTGCAGATCCATGCTGTCGATATGGCCAGGTTCATGGGTGAGAACGTGGACATCATTGAATTTGGCGCAGGTTCCTTGCAAAAAATTCGTTATTTACTGAAAGCTGCGATCAAGCCCTCACGCTATGTGCCCATGGATATTTCTGGCGTGCATTTGCAAGAAGCCAGTATCGAGTTGCAAAAAGAATTTCCTACACTGGACATCAAACCTTTGGTGGGGGACTACACCAATCCTTGGCAGCTGCCATCACCACTGGTCGGGGGAGGTAAACGTGTTGCCTTTTTTCCAGGTTCGACCTTGGGAAATTTTTCGCCCGATCAAGTGGCGGTGTTCTTTCGCAACTGCAGACAGCACCTGGCAGGGGGTGCGCTCTTACTGGGTGTTGACCTGATCAAAGCGCCTGATATTTTGCACAAGGCCTATAACGACGCACAAGGTGTCACGGCTGCTTTCAATTTGAACGTGTTGGCACGTGCCAATCGCGAACTTGGTTGTGATTTTGATATGACACAATTTGCACACAGTGCTTTTTACAACGCGCCATTGCAGCGGATTGAAATGCACTTGCTCAGCCTTGAACAACAAGTGGTTCATTTGAATGGTGTCGCTTATGCATTTGAGCAAGGTGAAACACTTCACACAGAGTATTCGCACAAATTCACGATTGCCGGTTTACAACAAGCTGCACAAGAAGCGGGACTGCAAGCTGGGCCTGTTTGGACCGATCCACAACATTACTTTGGCCTGCTATGGCTGAATATTCCCCATCAACAGGAGACAACATCATGAAAGCCATTTGGAACAACACCGTGGTTGCAGAGAGTAACGATACCGTTTTGGTGGAGGGCAATCATTACTTTCCGGCGGATTCATTGAATCAAAGCTTTGTCTCTCCCAGCAACCACAAAACCATGTGTGCCTGGAAAGGGCAGGCCAGCTATTTATCTTTGCTGGTCAATGGTGAATTGAACAATGATGCGGTTTGGTATTACGCTGACCCCAAGCCAGAAGCTGAGGAAATCCGAGGACGTGTGGCCTTTTGGAAAGGTGTCCAGGTCACTGTCTGACGCTTGCATACGTGTCAGTAATGACTGTCACCATCCATGTGGTGCCGCTGGACTAGTGTTTCCAACCCGATGTGAAGCTGGATGGCCGGCCGTTACCCGACGGTCATGTATCCACTGGATCATGATTGTTGATTGATCGGAACGAATGCTTGGAGTTGGGACGCCCCTTTTGTCCACACTCAAGGGCTGATGTACTCAAGCATCCAACAGGTGGCCTGTTTTGACCCATATGGTGCAACCTTCTACGCTAAAGGGTTTGTGGTAACTCATGTGCGGACTTCTGAGCCAGTGCCCCTTGGGATAACGTCCATGCTCATCTTCGAACACACCATCCACGACGAATATTTCTTCGCCACCAAAATGTCGATGCGGGTTGAAGTAAGTACCTGGCGCCCAGCGAACCAACGCTGTGTTGGTGGTGCCATAAGATGAAAGTGGCATCACGGTGAGTCCTGGGACCAAGCCTTGAAACCAATCAGATGTCTTGGTGTTGATGACCACACGTTCATCGTCAGAAGGATCAAGGTATCTGAGTTTCACAAACAAGGTGCAACCGTTTTCTGTGAATGGTGTGTGCCATGAGCCCGCAGGATTTTTGACATAGGTTCCGGCAGGGTATTGACCGTGTTCGTCTTGAAAGATGCCGTCGAGCACCAGAAATTCTTCGCCTAGCGCATGCTGATGGGGACTGAACCTCGCTTGAGGTGCATAACGAACCAAGCTTGTGGCGCGGGCAATTTCATCGCCATCACGTTCAAGTATTTTTCGATCCACACCTGGCGCTGGAGAGGCAAGCCAAGGCTCAACCGAGGTGTTGATGGTGACCCGTTGTTTGAAATCAGTGTGAATTTTCATGTGTACATGCTCTCTCTATTTTGATTGTCACACCACACACAGTTCTCTCGCCAATCATGTAAGCGTTCAAGTCATCTGCTGAATCAGAGAGATTAATAAGTATCAATATTGAGGAATGACCTACAAAATCTAGGCTTATCCAGCAAGGGGAAACACTTATGTGGTTCGTATTGCTTGATCCTAGAATGATTTTGCAAAGTATGTTTTCTAGACCGATGAGGATATGAAATGATAGTTCTTGCATGGCTCTTTGGCATCGTGGTTTTGGTGGTCGTTGTTGCGGCCTTGGTCACTTTCCTCAACCATTTCTATCGAAAATCCAGTCGCGATGTGGCCATCATTCGAACTGGTTTTGGCGGTCAAAAAACCCTTATTTCTGGTGGTTGCCTTGCGCTGCCTTTTCTCCACAAGATTGATGAAATCAACCTTCGCACCATTCGTGTGGAGGTGAGGCGTGTGGCTGAGAAGTCACTCATCACCGAAGACCGCATGCGTGTGGATGCCGAACTTGAGTTTTATGTGCGCGTGCATCCCACCACTGAAGGTGTGGCCACGGCTGCTCAGTCATTGGGCTCTAAAGCTTTCAACCCCGAAGGCATGCGCAATTTGCTGGAAGGCCGGTTTATTGACGCGGTACAAGCTGTGGCTGCCAGCCGAACCATGGACCAGATCCATGAAAAACGCTCTTTGTTCGTATCCGACATTTCTGCGCTGCTGAAAGACAACCTGGCGGAAAACGGTGTTGTACTTGACTCCGTTTCTTTGACTCGCCTGGATCAAACTTCTTTTTCTGCCTTGGATGAAAACAATGCTTTCAATTCAGTGGGTATGCGTCGGCTGGCTGAAATCATTGCAGTCAACCGTAAAAAGCGTGTGCAAATTGAAGCGGAGGCTGACATCTCTGTTCGTCAAACACAATTGGATGCCACCAAGCAGCGGCTGCTGCTGAATCAACAAGAAGAAGAGGCGCAAATCAACCAGCGCTTGGAGCTTGAAAAAGTCAAGGCGCAAAGCGATGCAGAAACAGCCCGATCACGCGAGGAATCTCAGGCGGCCACGGAAGCCGCCCGCATCAGACGTGAGCAAGAAACCCGCATGCGTGAAATTGAAAAACAACGCGAACTGCGCAAAACTGAAATTGAGGCCCAGCTGAATTCCGAAGTTCGCAAACTGGACAGCTCCATCACCTTGTCCGCTAAGCAAGCGGAAGAGGCTCATGCCCAAGCCGCTGCTGAATTGGCGCGCACTGAAGTCATCTTGGCGCAGGAAAAAGTTCAGACCGATCGTGAACGGGCAATCGCTGATCGTTCCTTGGAAATGGCCGTCAAGCGTGTCAAGGAATCTGGCGAAGTGGCAGAGGCCAATGCAGCCACTGAAGTCACGGTGTTGCTCAAGCGTGCCAAGGCTGAAGCTGAGGCGACGCACACCCGAGCAGCTGCAGAAAAAGCGCGCATGCTCGCCGAATCCGAAGGTTCTCGCGCGCTGATTGAAGCCGAAAATGCGCTCAGCACACCTGTGCTGCACATGAAGCTTGAGCAATACCGCTTGGACCGCATGCCTGAAATCATGTCGCACATGATGAAGCCCATTGAAAAAATCGACAGTATTCGCATCAACCACGTCAGTGGTTTCGGCAACACCCAAGGAGGCGCTGGCCCGGGTGGGAGTGCTTCTGACGAAGGGGGCAGTGGTGGGGGGAAACCTCCCGTCACCCAAGTGATGGACAGTATTTTGGGGATGGCATTACAACTGCCTGCACTCAAAAGCATCGGTGACCAAATTGGCGTCGACTTGTCCGGTTCCATTGACGCGGCCAGCGGCAAGTTCAAGCCCGGCGGCCATTCATAAAGCCAAAGCACCTATCCTTTTCGCCCTTTGTTTTGTTTTCCCAACCCAAGAGCACATTGCTCAATTTCAGGAGTATCACCATGAGCTTTTCACGTCGCCAATTTTTGGCAGGAACTGGTTCAGCCGGTCTGACCGCACTGGGCGCTACGATTCCCTTCGAGATGGTTTTGGCACAGGGCGCACCCATCAAATTGGGCTCCATTCTTGACAACTCTGGCAACCTGGATGCTTATGGCAAACCCATGGTCATGGCCACCACCTTGGCGGCTGAAGAGATCAATGCAGCAGGTGGCTTGCTGGGGCGGAAAATCCAGGTCGTTCAATACGATTCGCAATCCGACATTGCCCTCTACACCAAATACGCCCAGCAGTTGACCCGTGATGACAAAGTTGATGTCACACATGGCGGCATCACCTCAGCTTCCCGTGAAGCGATCCGTCAAACTTTCCACCGCGCCAATTCGCTTTACTTCTACAACGTGCTTTACGAAGGCGGGGTTTGCGATCGCAACATCGTCTGTACCGGCACGACGCCAGCTCAAGCGGTCGAACCCATCGTGGAAGTGGCGCTCAAGCAGTGGGGCAAAACCGCCTATGTGCTGGCCGCCGACTACAACTACGGTCAAATCACTGCCAAGTGGTTGAAGCACTACATCACCAAAGGTGGTGGCAGTGTGTTGCAAACCAATTTCTTCCCGCTGGATGTTTCGGACTTTGGCTCCACCATCGCCAAAATCCAGCAAGAAAAACCAAAATTTGTCGTGGCTGCATTGGTGGGTGGTGCACACATGTCTTTCTTCCGTCAATGGGCGGCGTCCGGCATGAACAAAAAGATCCCACTGTGCTCCACCACATTTGGTGTGGGCAATGAACACTTGGCCTTGTCAGCAGCAGAAGGGGATGGCATCTTGATTGCTGGTAACTACAGTCAAGAAAACACCAATCCTGCCAACAAGGATTTCTTGGCTAAGTGGGCCAAGCGTTTTGGTGACACCAAACTGGTTCATGAAATTGCCGTGTCGCAATACCAAGGCATCATGTTGTGGGCGGCTTGCGTGAAGAAGGCAGGTTCACTTGACCGCGAAAAAATGCTGGCCGCCATCGAATCAGGCGTCAGCATTCAAGGTCCAGGTGGCACCGTCACATTGGACCCCAAAACGCATCATGCGATTTTGGACATCAACGTGATGGAAGTGAAGAACCAAAAACTCACCATCAAGCAGCAATTCAAGGCACGTCCTCCTTCAGACACCTTGCAGTTCTGTGATTTGCAAAAAAATCCAAAGGACAACAAGCAGTACGAAGTGAAGATTTGACCCTTGTCAGATGGCGTCCCAGTTCGCGAGAACCGGGACGCTCCCATTTCAGAAAGTCAGCATGGATTACGCAGCGGTTGTTCTTTTAGAAATCATTTACATGATTGCTTTTTTGGCGCTCACCAGCGCTGGGTTGGCGGTGGTGTTTGGCATGATGCGCGTGATCAATCTCGCCCATGGCGAATTCGTGATGATTGGCGGATACACCACGATTGCTTGTGCCAAGGCTGATATCAATATCTATTTCGCCATGCTTGTGATTTCACCGCTGGTGGTTGGTATTTTGGGGTTGCTGGTTGAACGACTTGTGGTGCGTCAGTTGTATGGCCGCATGATCGACACCATGTTGGCTACATGGGGTTTGTCGTTGCTGATGGTCGGTATCGTGACCTTTATTTTTGGCAACACTGCAGTCAGTGTGCCGGCACCCATTCCAGGTTATGAATTGGGTGAATTTCAGATGGGTGGATACAACTTGTTCATCATTGGCATAGCCACCTTGCTCATGTTGAGCATGTGGCTGGTGATGCGCTATACGCGGCTGGGTCTAGTGGCTCGTGGTGCCATGCAAAGCGCTGATGTGGCATCTTCTCTTGGCTATGACCCCAAGCGCGTTTACATGTGGACTTTCACCGTTGGTGCCGCCTTGTCTGGTTTGGCTGGAGGAGTCCTGGCCCCTCTGACGGGCTTGCTCCCATCCTCTGGTGGTGCTTATATCGCCAAAGCTTTCATCACGGTCATCACAGGTGGTGCTGCTGTGATCACCGGCACTTTATCGAGTTCGGTCATATTCGGCACCATCAACCAGGTGGTGTCGTTCGGTTCAACCCCTGTCATCGGAGAGATTGTCATGTTGGCCTTTGCCGTTGTGTTGTTGCGCCTCATGCCACAAGGCATCACTGGTCGTTTTTTCCGTAACGCACCATGATCGGAGACGCAGCTAATTTTTCGAGTGCTGGACGAACCCGTTGGGGCTGGATCATCGCTGTCACATTGCTGTTGGTGTTGTTGCCAGCCGGTTTTGACACCAACACACCGACCTTGCTGGGCATCTGGGCTTTGCTTGCCTTGTCATTGGGTTTGATGTGGGGCTATGCTGGAATTTTGAGTTTTGGTCATGCTGCTTATTTTGGTCTGGGGGCCTACACCTACGCCATCACGGCCATGAACCTGGGTGAAAGTACAGCGGCTTGGATGTTGGCCATTTTGTTGCCGGCTTTTGTGGCAGCGCTCATCGGTGCCATGATGTTTTATGGCCGCATCAGCGATGTCTACATGGGGGTCATCACGTTGGTGTTTTCGCTCATCATGGCCAAGTTCATGGGGGCGACAGCAGGTGATGCTTACAGCATAGGCAATGCACGCTTAGGAGGCTTCAATGGCATCCCTGCATTCCCCATTTTGAATGTGCCTGGCGACCCCAGCACGCCCATCTTTGGAACGGCACTGTATTACTTGGTGCTGTTTTGTTTGGTGATGTGTTATTTGATTTCGCGCTGGGTCATGTCGAGTGCTTTTGGCCGCATCCTGCTTGGTATTCGTGAAAACGAATCACGCATTGAATTGTTGGGCTACAACGCCCCAGCTTATAAGACGGCCATTTTTTCGTTGTCTGCTGCCATGGCCGGTTTGGCAGGTTGCTTGTTCGCCAGTTGGGCTGAGATTGTCACACCAGCCTTGTTCGGTCTTGGTCAATCGGTCGAGGTCATTATTTGGGTGATTGCAGGTGGGCTTGGCACCTTGATTGGCCCTGTGGTTGGTGCAATTTTGCTGGGCACCATGAAACTGCTGCTTGGTGAACAAACCTTCATCGACAATTCCCTGGTCATTGGCGGTATTTTGGTCTTGGTGGTGTTGCTGTTGCCACGCGGGTTGTTACCCACTGTGATGGGATGGCGGCGACAACAAGATTTGAGAAGCGTGAATCGCGCTCGTCACAACAGCATGCGACGTCGCACAGGCGAGCGTCGCCAGTCCCAGGCACCCAGTGCCCAAGACCAGACTGGTGGCCATTCATGAGTGAAATGATTGTTGAGACCCGCGATTTGTCGATGCGTTTTGGCGGGGTGCTTGCTGTCAACAATGTGAATTTCAATTTGCGCGAACGCGAATTACGCTGTTTGATTGGCCCAAATGGCGCGGGCAAAAGTACTTTGTTCAAGTGCATCACAGGGCTTCACCCCATCAGCCACAGCAATGGCCGTGTGTTCATCCGCGGTCAAGACGTGACAGGTTGGCGACCGCACGAGATTGTTCAACTGGGCGTGGGCATCAAAACTCAAGTGCCTTCGGTCATGAATGGCTTGACAGTTTGGGAAAACTTGTGGCTGTCAGCGCGCCGTATCCATGGCAAGAAGGGTGCATCTGCCGAGGTTGATCGCGTTGTCACCGAGCTTGGATTACAAACCCACCTTCGTCGACATGTTGGTGAATTGGCCCACGGACAACGTCAGATTGTTGAAATTGGCTTGGTATTGTGTCAACGCCCAAAGCTGGTGTTATTGGACGAGCCTGCCGCAGGTATCACTGGTGCAGAGGCAGATCGTTTGGTTGAACTCATTCATGAAATCAATCAACAGGCCGCTGTGGTGGTGGTGGATCACGATATGAATTTTGTCCGCATGTTGGGTGGTTCAGTCACGGTTTTGCACCAGGGTGCTGTCCTCATGGAAGGTGCTACAGATGCGGTCATGAACAACGCCAAAGTGCGTGAGGTCTACATAGGCAACCGGGCGAAATGAGCATGGCTGAAATCAATACCAACGCAGATCAATTTGAACGCGCCGATGTGGTTCTGCAAGTGGCTGATTTGCGCGCCGGTTACGGGCGAGTGCCTGTGCTGCACGGTGTGAACATGCAAATCCGAGAAGGCGAGGCTGTTGGCATCGTGGGTCACAATGGCATGGGCAAAACCACCTTGCTCAAAGTCATCATGGGTTTGATGCCGTCTACGGGTGGGCGTATCGAACTTGATGGTGCAGATGCCACCGGTACAGCTGCACACCAGCGCTCTCAAATGGGCATTGGTTACGTGCCCCAAGGGCGCGGCATTTTGCCTGGGCTCACAGCCCTGGAAAACCTGCGCATGGCTTGGCGTGAAGACATCGGAGAGACTGAAGAGCAATCGGTCGAGCGCGTGGTCGATCAATTTCCGCGTCTTCGTGTTCTGTTGGATCGCAAAGGCGGATCTTTGTCCGGTGGGGAGCAGCAAATCCTGGCATTGGCGCGGGCTTTGATCCCCAAACCCTGGCTGCTGTTGTTGGATGAGCCCAGCGAAGGCATACAACCTTCGATCGTGCAAGAAATTGGAACCACGCTGGCCAAGCTTCGGGATGAATTTGGTCTGGCCCTGATCATTGTTGAGCAAAACCTGGATTTGGTCTTGGATGTGGCGCATCGGGTCGTGATTTTTGAGCGTGGCACCATTCTCAAAGAATTGCATGCTCATCAGTTGATTGGCGGCGGTTTGAGTGAGTTGCTGGGTATGGGGTCGGCACGAATGACCCACTCACCCCATGCAAACACCACCAAGTCGCCAGCAGGTCATTCAACTCCAAAAGCGCACAACGAGCCTTCATTGACGGCTTCACATTCTGCGGTTTCTGGACACGTTGCCAACGACAGTCGTCCAGCAGTGAAAACTTCTTCTATCAACAAGCGGGCGCATTCAACCGCCATCGAATCTAAGGCCACCGGCCCCGGGGGAATCATGTCTACTGTCAAACGTCCAACTGTCGATCAAATGCATGCCATTGTTGAATCGCTGCATATGAACATGTCATCCCGCGAAGTAGCTGAATATCTCGACATCATGGAAGGCACTTTTCAGTCCTATGACCGTTTGACACAGTTGCCTGACAACTTGCCGCCTGTTCGTTATCCACGTACACCAGGCATCAAACCCTCAGCAGCCGACAACCCGCTGAACGCCTGGGCTGTCAAGAGTGAGGTGCGTGGTGCCGCCCACGGTCCTTTGTCTGGCAAGCGTGTGGTGTTGAAAGACAACGTCTGCCTGGCTGGTGTGCCCATGATGAATGGTGCGTCTTCGTTGGAAGGCTATGTGCCTGATGTGGATGCCACCTTGGTCACACGCATTTTGGATGCCGGGGGCACCATCGTGGGCAAAGCCCATTGCGAATATTTTTGTTTGTCTGGCGGCAGCCATACCAATGCGGCCGGTCCGGTGCACAACCCATACCGGTATGGCTATTCAGCAGGAGGTTCTTCATCCGGCTCAGCCGCCTTGGTCGGTGCGGGTGAACTCGATTTGGCCATTGGCGGTGACCAAGGTGGATCCATCCGCATGCCCGCTTCTTGGTGTGGGATTTACGGCATGAAACCGACACACGGTTTGGTGCCATACACCGGTGTCATGCCGATTGAAGCCACCATCGACCATGCCGGACCGATGACAGCCACCGTGTCTGACAACGCTTTGTTGCTCGAAGTGATCGCGGGTGCTGATGGCTTGGACCCACGCCAGTACAACCCGCGAGTGGACAGATACACCGCGGCTTTAGGACGCGGTGTATCCGGTTTGCGAATCGGGGTGTTGCTTGAGGGTTTCAACCGCGCTGACAGTGAATCTGATGTGGACCATAAAGTGCGTCAGGCCGCTGACCGCCTGCGTTCCATGGGTGCGATCGTGGAGGATGTGTCTGTGCCCATGCACATGGACGGTCCCGCCATTTGGACGGCGATTGCTGTGGAGGGTTTGCAGGCGCAAATGATGAATGGCAATGGCATGGGATTCAACTGGAAAGGCTTGTACACCACCAGTTTGCTGGATGCGCATTCCGCCTGGCGTTCCCGTGCAGATGAACTGTCACCATCGCTCAAAGTCTCCATGATGGCCGGTGAATATTTCATCAAAAACTACCGCGGTCATTTTTACGCCAAAGCACAAAACCTGAGCCGTGTGCTGGCTAAGGCCTACGACGATGCTTTGTCGCGTTATGACTTGCTGCTGCTGCCCACATTGCCTATGAAAGCCACGCCGCTGCCACCAGCAAATGCATCGCTCAAACTGTATGTGCAACGAGCTCTGGAGATGCTGGGCAATACCTGTCCCATGGATGTTTCCGGTCATCCAGCGATGAGCGTGCCATGCGGCATGTCCAATGGTCTGCCAATTGGCATGCAGCTGGTTGCCAAGCATTGGGATGAATCCACCATTTACCGAGCTGCCCATGCGTTTGAGCAGGCCGGTGACTGGCGCAATTTCTGAACAACTACGACGTCTTCAGTCAGCGGAAACAGGCTAACGTGTCTCACAATCCATTTCTGTCAGATTGGGTCAAAGGCGGGGCGGACCACCAATTGAGTCCGCCTGGATCGCTGTCCTTTGTCGCGGGTCCTACCGATGCGTCGTTGCATTTCATGACCATCCCTCAGTTACTAGACCGTACGGTGGCGCGTCATGGCTCGCGTGATGCAGCTGTGTTCGTCGCGCAAAACCATCGCTTGAGTTGGTACGACTTGCAACAGCAAGCTGACCAAATGGCGGCTGCATTGTTGGCCATGGGCATACGCCGTGGTAACAGGGTGGGTATATGGGCACCTAACCGTTTAGAGTGGTTGCTCACCCAATTTGCCACGGCTCGGATTGGTGCGGTATTGGTCAACATCAACCCTGCCTACAAAAGCAGTGAGCTTGAATACGCTTTGAACAAAGTACGTTGCCGTATGCTGGTCATGGCGCGCGGCTACAAAACCAATAACTACCTGGATACATTGCGTCAACTCGCGCCTGAAATCGACCGTCCTGGTCAAGCGGGGGATTTGACCTCCTTGAGGCTAGAGCATTTGAAGCACGTCATCTTGCTTGATGATCTGTCAATGCCCCCCCACGAAGCCGCCAAATTGCCTGTGCCTGCCCGCGCCATGCGCTTCAAAGATTTTTTGCAACAAGCCGGTCCTGCCCAACACGCTCGCTTGAAGGACTTATCAGCTGGACTCGATCCAGACGACGCCATCAATATCCAATTCACCAGCGGAACCACTGGCCTTCCCAAAGGCGCCACGCTCTCCCATTTCAATATTGTGAACAATGCGCGTTTTGCGGCCAAGTCCATGGCGTTGACGCACGAAGACCGCATGTGCATACCGGTGCCTCTCTACCATTGTTTTGGCATGGTGCTAGGTGTGTTGACCTGCACGGCAGCAGGCTCGGCCATGGTGTTCCCCGGTGAAGGTTTTGATGCGGCCGCCACCCTCAAAGCGGTACTGAAACAGCGTTGTACCGCCTTGCATGGTGTACCCACCATGTTTGTGTCTATGCTGGCCGAACCTGGCGTGGCGAACATGGATTTCAGCTTGTTGCGAACCGGCATCATGGCCGGTGCACCATGCCCGGTTGAAACCATGCAAGCCGTGATGCGCACGCTGAATATGAAGCAAATCACCATCGGCTATGGCATGACTGAAACCTCGCCACTGTCTTTTCAGTCGCACGTCTCAGATCCGGTAGACCGACGGGTGTCGACGGTGGGGCGCATTCAACCGCATGTGCAAGCCAAGGTGGTGGATGAGCATGGCCGCATGGTGCCGGTGGGCGTGCCCGGTGAATTGTGTGTGCGTGGTTATCTGGTGATGCGCGCTTACTGGGAAGATGTGCAGCAAACCGCTGAAGCGATTGACGATGCAGGTTGGATGCATACGGGTGATTTGGCCACCATCGACGCCCAAGGCTATTGCAACATCGTGGGCCGGGTCAAAGACATGTTGATTCGCGGTGGAGAAAACGTGTTCCCGCGGGAAATTGAAAACCAGTTGATGCAACACCCGAAGGTGTTGGATGTGCAAGTCTTTGGCGTGCCAGATGTCAAATACGGCGAAGAAATCGCTGCATGGGTGATCTTGAAGCCCGGACAAACTGCTGAATCAGACGAGTTCATCGAGTTTTGTCGCTCGCGAATGGCGCATTACAAGACACCTCGTTATCTGCGCATCGTGGGTGAGTTTCCCTTGACCGCCACTGGGAAACCGCAAAAATTTCAGATGCGTCAAAGCATGATGAACGAACTCGGTTTGCGCTCACCGCAAACCGCCTGAGCATCCACCACAGAAAGTACGCAGTGACTGACGACCAACTGGCTTTTCTGGATGCGTATTCACTGGCAGGATTGCTGCACAGCAAAAAACTATCTTGTGTGGAACTCACACAGATGATGCTCAACAGAATTGAGCAAGTGGACAAGCGTTTGTTGTCTTACGCCACAGTCACACATGACACTGCCCTGAAGCAGGCTCGTGACGCGGACGCCATGATCATGCGTCGCCAGATACTCAGTCCATTGCATGGTGTGCCGGTTGCATTGAAAGACCTGTGCTACACCAAAGACATCGTCACCGCTGCTGGTATGCCGATGATGCGCGACTTCAAACCTTCTTTTGATGGCACTGTGGTGAAGCGTTTGCGCGAAGCGGGTACGGTGTTGCTTGGCAAACTCACCATGACCGAGGCGGCTTTCGCCGACCATCACCCCGATGTGCCGCCACCTGTCAACCCTTGGCATGACGACCATTGGTCTGGCGCTTCCTCCAGCGGTTCTGGTGTGGCTGTCGCCGCCGGTTTGTGCTTTGCAGCCATTGGCACAGACACAGGTGGATCCATCCGGTTTCCGTCGGCCGCTAATGGCGTGACCGGCCTCAAGCCCACTTGGGCGCGTGTGCCCGTGCATGGTGCGTTTGAATTAGCCGCCTCACTTGACCACATCGGACCGATGGCGCGCACAGCCATGGACTGCGGTCACATGTTGGGATTGATCGCAGGTGCCGATCCGCACGACAGCGTGGCATTGCACGCGCCAGTGCCTGATTACGTGTGTGGTGACATCAACCAACTCAACGGAATACGCATAGGCTTTGATCCAGACTATTGCGCTGGATTGGATCCGGATATGCAAAAAGCCGTTCAATCAGCTTTTGATGTGATGCAATCACTGGGTGCAGACATGCGACATGTGCGATTTCCTGATGTGACCGATGCGGTCGCTGATTGGGGCACAGCATGTGCCGCGGAAACGGCAGTCGCCCATGAGCCTTGGCATCCCAAGAATAAACATTTGTACGGACCTGGCTTGGGTGGCTTGATTGAATTCGGGCGCTCCATTTCAGCGGTGGATATGCAAAAAATTTGGTTGCGCAGACGTGCCTTCACAGGTGCGGTGCGTGGGTTTTTCCAGAACTGCGATTTACTCTTGATTCCATCGCAACCCATGGCCTCACCGACCACCCAAGAAATGTCTGTCATCGGCACCGTGCCCTCCGAATTGGCGCGACTCATCAAATACACAGCGCCTTTTGACATGAGTGGCAACCCGACCATCACATTGCCAGCTGGGTTCACAGACAAACGAACGCCTGTGGCTGTTCAGTTCGTTTCAGCCCATTTGAACGAAGCCTTGCTCATTCGAGCTGGCAGTGCTTTTCAACGGGTGACCGACTGGCATTCCCGTATTCCACCTCGGCTTTGACAGTCGACCGCATGTACAGCCTGCGCAGAATGTTCAACAAACATCGCGGCATCATGTGATGAACATTGTTCAACCATTTCTCAACCGCGCACGCAGCCATCCCCATTTGTCTGCGCTCAGCAGTCGTGGCCAGACATGGACCTATGGACAGTTGGCGCTTCGCAGTCATGCTTTGGCTTCAGGCATGTTGCAACGCCTATCACTCAAGCGCGCTCAGCGGGTCATGATTTGCATGGAAAACCGTGCTGAATTTTTCGAAACCTTATTCGCATGTTGGATTGCGGGTGTGTGTCCAGTGCCAGTGAATGCGAAATTACATCCCAAGGAAGTGCGTCAAATTGCCGGGGACTGTCAGGCCAGCGTGTTGTTTTGCAGTGCTGCTTTGCATGATGGTTTGCGCACAGTGTGGGCAGATATGCAGCAAGCTCCCTTATTGTTGTGTGTGGATGATGATGCCTATGCCGGCTTGTTGACGTGTGCACCTGCAGGTTGCGCGTCGATGCGTGCTGATGACATTGCTTGGATTTTTTACACCAGCGGCACCACGGGTGTGCCCAAAGGTGCGATGTTGAGCCATGTCAATTTGTTGAACATGTGTTTGCAATACGGTGCAGACATTGATTGCGTCCAGGCGGGGGACACGCATTTGCATGTTGCACCGTTGTCGCATGGCTCGGGCTTGTACAGTTTGCCGCACTTGTTCAACGGCGGTCATCAAGTCATTGAAACATCTTTCTCGCCTGATGTGGTGTTCGAAGCCCTGCAACGCCATTCACACGTGTCATTTTTTGCCGCACCGACTATGTTGACCCGCATGCTGAGGTCCAGCACTGGGATTGCCAACGCTACAGGCCATTTACACACCATCACCTACGGCGGCGGGCCCATGTATGTGTCCGATTTACTGCAATGCCTGGAGCTTTTCGGTCCACGCATGGTGCAGATTTACGGACAAGGTGAAAGCCCGATGACCATCACTGCATTGTCCAGGCAAGATCATCAGGGTCAGCAAGATGCTGCTCATTTGGCGCGACTGGCTTCATGTGGGGTGGCTCGTACCGGTGTAGAAGTGCGCGTGGTGGATGAGTCTGGGCGGGATGTGCCCCCAGGCGAACCTGGCGAGGTTGTTACCCGCAGCGCCACACGGATGCTGGGCTATTGGAACAACGCAACTGCCACGGCTTCAACCATTCGAGATAGTTGGTTATGGACTGGTGATATTGGTGCCCTGGATGAGTTGGGCTATCTCACTTTACGGGACCGCTCCAAGGACTTGATCATCAGAGGCGGCAGCAATATCTACCCTCGCGAAATTGAAGAAGTGTTGTTACATCATCCAGCAGTTGCCGAGGTATCCGTGATCGGTATGCACAGTGATGACTTAGGTGAAGAACCGGTTGCTTTTGTTGTTCTCAAGAACGGAATGACAGCTCAAGCGCAAGAACTCGATCAGTTGTGTCTGGATAATCTTGCACGCTATAAGCGGCCGCGCGAGTATTTCTTTCCCGCCGAATTGCCCAAAAACAATTACGGCAAGATTTTGAAAACAGCATTAAGGCAGCAACTCAAACAGGAGCGACCATGATGCGCAATGTGTATGTGGCTGGTACGGGTTCTACCTCGTTTGGCAAACACGCAGGGCGTACCATCGAGTCATTGGCGGTGGACGCATGCGCGCAGGCCATCATCGAATCTGGCATCGACCGCCAACGTATCGGCGCTGTTTACCTCGGTAATTTCATCAGCGGGCCATTGAACGGTAAAGAAGTATTGGCCGGCTTGGTGGCTGAGCAATTGGGCTTGCAAAGCATTCCTTGCACCAAAGTGGAGGGGGCGTGTGCATCCGGTGGCATTGCCTTGCGCCATGCATGTTTGATGGTTGCAGCAGGCATCTGTGATGCGGTCTTGGTGGTCGGTGTTGAAACCATGACGCACGCCACCACACCTGAAGTCACCTCAGCCCTCAACTGCGCCATGGACAATGAGTACGACGGCTTGAGTGGTTTGACCTTTCCCGGCTTGTTTGGTCTGGCCTGGCGTGCACATGCCCGGCAGTACGGCACCACGCGAGAAGACATTGCTTCAGTTGTGATCAAAAACAAAGCCCATGGTTTGAAAAATCCACTGGCTCAAATGGGTGCTGAGTTGACGCTAGATCAAGTTTGTGGCTCAGCCATGATTGCTGATCCCTTGCAACTCTTCGACTGTTGCCCCCCCAGCGATGGTGCTGCTGCGGTGGTGGTCTGCTCGAAAGATCTGTTGTTGGATAGTGCGTACACACCGCATATCCGTGTGATGGCCAGTGTGCAAACCAGCGGTTCTGCGCGCATTTCTGAGCACCCTGATTTGTGTTCATTTGAAGCCACGGTGCAGGCGGCTCAACTGGCTTACAAGCAATCGGGTTTACATCCCTCAGATATTGATCTGGTGGAGCTCCATGATTGTTTTTCAATTGCGGAAATCATCGACAGCGAAGATCTGGGATTGGTGCCCAAAGGCGAGGGCGGACGTTGGGCGGCGCAAGGTCGCACCGGAATGCATGGCGATATCGTGATCAACCCCAGCGGCGGGTTGCTCGCTAAAGGCCATCCGGTGGGGGCGACCGGCGTTGGGCAAATTGTGGAGGTGGTGTGGCAATTGCGTGGTGAACATGCCAACCAGGTCGCAGGTGCCAGCATTGGCATGACGCACAACTTGGGGGGTACCGGTGTGGCTTGCACGGTGCATATTTTGGGCAGAGAAGCATGACAACTGTCAACACAACCGGTGTGCTGAAGATGTTTCGGTGCATGTCTTGTCAGCGCTTGAGCCAACGCCAACCCATTGTGTGTCCCCATTGTTTGCAGCGTGATTTTGAAACTGAAGAGGTGGCAGCAACTGGGGTGTTGGCAAGTTGGACAACCATTCATAAACCTCCTTTGCGCTTCAAGTCAGAGGGCGCCTATCACGTTGCTGTGATTGACTTAGATAAGGGCATGCGATTGTCAGTTCGTTGGGTCGCCACACCGACTGATCGTCCCGGTGACCGCGTGACATTGGTCACAGAAAACTTGTTGCAAACAGAAACCCCTACCTTCAAGGCGGCTCCACATGACTGATATTTCCTACGACAAACACGGCGCAGTGCGTTTGATCACCATCAACCGACCAGACAAGATGAATTCACTGGATTTCTCGGCCAACGATGCCCTGATCGATATCTGGCGAGAGTTTGATCGTGACGATCACGCCAGGGTCGCTGTGATCACTGGTGCAGGCGACAAGTCTTTTTGCGCTGGTGCAGATTTGAAAACCTACACCTTGAAATTTGCACAAGCTGCCGCGCCGGAATTTCGCGCTAAGTACACCAACGGCCCCGGATTTGGCGGTATCACCCGCAACCTCGACATCGACAAACCTATCGTGGCAGCCGTGAATGGGTTTGCCATATCTGGTGGATTTGAGCTGGCTCTGGCGTGTGATTTGCGTTTTTGTTCAGACAACGCAGAGTTTGCATTGCAAGACGCAAAATGGGGTTTTCATGCTTGCGATGGCGGTTTGATTCGCTTGCCGCAGATTGTGGGTATGGGACACGCCATGGAAATCATTTTGTCGGGTGAACGTGTCAATGCCGAACATGCCTACCGAATCGGGTTGGTCAATCGTATTTATCCGTCAAACCAACTCTTAGCCAAAACTTTAGACTATGCGCAGATGCTCGCCACACGCGCGCCCCTGTCGCACCGTTTTGCCAAAGAAGTGGTGCGACGGTCCATGGGCATGCACATGGCCGAGGCCCTGAGTTGGGAATCCCGGTCCTTTCGGGATGTCGCATTCACCGAAGATTTGAAGGAAGGTTTGGCTTCTTTCAAAGAACGCAGACCAGCCAATTTCCAAGGGCAGTGAATTTGAGTTGATCGAACCCTGCGACACCTCACGATCAAGTTTTGAAACTGAACCCATGGTGCCGCAAGGGCAGTGATCGTATGCGCTGACCCGTTGCATTGAACAAGGCATTCATGGCAGCTGGAATCACACCACCGATTGGCGGCTCTCCGACACCGCCCCAAAACTCTCCGCTGGGGACCAAGACACTGATGATTTCAGGCGCATGACCGATACGCGCCAGCGGGTAGTCTGCAAAGTTGCTCTGCACCACCGCACCTTTGTCGATGGTGATGTCTTCGAACATGAGGGCAGACAAGCCCCAAATCACGCCACCTTCAATTTGCGCTTTGACTGCATCGGGGTGCACCACATACCCAGAATCGATTGCCACGGCCACGCGGTGCACTTTGACTTGTTTGTCTACAACTGACAATTCGACCGCAGCCGCTGTGAAGCTGCCATAGGAGTCCACGACGGCGATACCGCGGTGCACGCCTTTGGCGGGCGATTGACCCCAGCCAATCGCTTTGGCGGCAGCATCCAAAACCGCCAAGTCTTTTTTTCCTTTGAGCAAGGGGCGGCGAAATTCATAAGTGTCTTGTCCCGCAGCATGCGCCAATTCATCGATGAAGCATTCCCGATAAAACGGGTTGTTGGTGTGCGCCACGGCGCGCCAAAAACCCGGTGGCACATGAAATTGGTTGAGCATGTACTCGTTGGTGAAGTGGGGCACTGCATAGGGGTTGTCGCGAAACACGCGGGTGTTGATCGGATCAATCCCATCTTTGATCATGGCAGGCAGCACCGTGATGGCAATGGATTGATCAGCCTGACGCGCTTCCCACGCTGTCCATTGGCCTTCTTTGTTCAGTGCACCACGCAGTTTGACCAATGAGATAGGGCGGTAGCGACCTTGTCGCATGTCCTCTTCACGTGACCACATGAGTTTGATGGGTGTACCGGGCATGGCCATGGCGATCTTCACCGCCTGTTCTGTGTAATCTTGATGGAACACGCGCCGACCAAATGCCCCACCAGCATGCATTTTGTGCAATTGGATCTTGCCAATGGGTAGCCCTGAGGCTTTGGCCGCCGCATTGATTGAGGACTCGCCGTTTTGGGTACCAACCCACACCTGCAGTTCGTCAGGCTTATAAAGAGCTGTGGCGTTTTGTGGCTCCATGGTGGCATGGTTGACGAAGCCTGTGAAATACTCGGCTTCAATCACTTTGTGAGCACTGGCAAAAGCTTGCCCAGCATCGCCATCTTTGCGGGCGATGGGCGCTTTCTCCGAGGCCATGTCTTGCTTAAGCTTGCGCATGATGCTGTCGCTGCTGACGGCGCCATGGGACCCTGCATCCCACGTCACTTTCAAGGCCTGCACCGCTTTGTGCGCTTGCCACCAGTTGCCCGCGACCACTGCCACCCAGTCCTGGCTGATGACCACTTTGCGAACACCCGGCATGTTCCGGGCCTTGCTGTCATCCACGTTGCTGACCCGTCCACCAAACACCGGGCATTGATAAATGGCGGCATGCAACAGGCCTGGCAATTGGATGTCTACAGCATACTGTTGCGAGCCATCAACTTTGGCGGGCAGATCCAAGCGGTGTGGCGAGGTGCCAATCAGCTTCCAGTCCTTCGGCTCCTTGAGTTTGACATGGGTGGGAATGGGCAAGCTGCTGGCCAAGCCAGCCAATTCGCCGTATTTGGCACGCTTACCTGACGGGTGCGAGACCACGCTGTTGTCGGCTTGGCATTCAGCCATCGGCACATTCCATTGTTGGGCTGCGGCTGCGATGAGCATGCTGCGGGCAGCAGCACCTGCTTGACGCAGGTACTCCTGGGAGTCACGAATACCTCGACTCGCCCCGGTGGTCATGTCTTTCCAAATTTTGTCGCGTTGCATGTGCTCATTGACGTTGGCGTATTCAGCGCGCACTTTGGACCAATCGCATTGCAATTCTTCGGCTACCAGCATGGCCAAGCCGGTCATCGAGCCTTGACCCAACTCGGTGCGGGCGATTCGAATGACCACGCTGTCATCTGGTTGGATGACCACCCAGTGCGTCAACTCGGTCACATCACTGCGGCTGGTCGCTGCAGCAGATGGGGCATGGAAGCCCAAGACCAAAGCGCCTGAAAGCGCCGATGCTTGTTGAAGAAATTGACGTCGATCGGGGCGTTGTACAGAATTGATCATGAAAATCTCCAATGGAAGAGGTCATGAATTGGCATCGCCAATCAGACCAATGAATTTGGGGCGGACTTTATTCCGCCTTGGTGCCTGCTTGACGAATCACATCGGTCAAACGAAGAGCATCTTTTTTCATGCGTGCCTCGAAGGTGGCGCTGCTGCCACCAATCAAATCTGCACCTGCCGCTTGAATTTTGTCGACCATCTCGGGGTCTTTCAGAATTTTGTCGACTTCGCGGTTGAGCAGTTGCACCACTGTGGCAGGTGTTTTGGCAGGCGCCAAAATGCCGAACCAGGCGGTGATCTCATAGTCCGGCAGCGACAAAGCCTCTGCGACCGTGGGTACATTCGGCAGCAGGCGCGATCTTTTTTGACCTGTCACCGCCAAGGCTTTGAGTTTGTTGGCTTTGACTTGCGGCAAGGCCAGTGGCAGATTGACAAAACCAATTTGCAGTTCGCCACGCAACAAATCCACCATGGCTTGTGAATTGCCTTTGTATGGAAAGTGCTCCATTTGCGTACCCGTTTTCAAACCCAATAATTCACCCGCAAGATGGCCTGAACTGCCCGCACCAGGGGATCCGTAATTCAATTGACCCGGCTTGCTTTTGGCCAGTTGGACCAACTCTTTGAGATTGTTCACGCCTAAATCAGGATGAACCACCACCACATTGGTGACCTCTGCGAGTTCAATGATGGGCACCAAATCGGTCATCGGGTTGTAGGGCAGTTGGTTGTACAAGGCCAAATTGGTGACCAAGGGCAACCCATTGATGAGCAATGTGTAGCCATCGGGTGCAGCCTTGGCGACATGGTTGTTGCCAATGTTGGTGCCAGCCCCTGGCATTTGTTCAATGACAACGCTTTGACCGAGGGCCGCTGCCAATCGAGGTGCCAATGCACGCGCAATCACATCTGAGCTGCCCGTGGTGGCTGGGATGATCATCTTGATGGTTTTGCGAGGATAGTCTTGCGCCCAAACGAAGGGCCAAGTGGCCACACCAGCCGTTGCCGCAAGAGCCAAGCCCAGCTTACGTCTGTTCAACATGTCAACATCTCCGTTCAGTGTTGCTCTAACAAGCTGCCAAACCCAGCTCGGCGGTCTGTGATGCCGCAAGTGCGCAAGGCATGCCAATATGTGGCGGTGTTGATGGCGATCACCGGTTTGCCTAAAAACAATTCTGCCGCTGCGGCGAGTCGGATCATGGATAAATTGGTGCCAACTTGCACAATTGCATCTACATCATCACCGTCGAGTTGTTTGATGGCTTCGCAGCACATTGCATCAGTGCTGTGTGCAATTTGCACAGGGCTGGGTCGTTCAAAACACACATCTCGCACCACCGTGAATCCGCAATCTTGGTAGAAGCGACGTACTTGGTCGTTGGCCACTTTGAAGTAGGGCGACAAAAAAGCAATGCGCTTGACCTTCAGTGTGTTAAGCGCGGCTTCAGTGGCGAAGGAACCGCACGACACACCCACCCCAGCACGCTGGGTCATCATGTCCAAATACGACTGCGCCCCAGCCCGGCCATTCCAAAAGGTGGCTGCTGACATGCCCATGACCAGGTAGTCCATCTCGCAGGTTTTCAAAATATCAACTGCATCCAAGGTGGCTTTGTTGATGTTGTCCACCAAAGCTAAAAAGCTGGCATCGTCAGTGACAGGGTTGTTGGGAATGGCGATGCGGCTGTAATGATTGGTGACGCCGACAGGTCGCAAATCATCAAAGTCCGGTTGCACAATCGTGTTGGTGGATGGTCCGAGTGTGCCGAATTTTTTTCTGTAACCCAAGTGGTCCGTCATGGAGAGGTTCCTTGCTGAGAATGCAGATGGGACATCAACTCGTCACGCGTCATGATGTCTGCGTATTTTTGCCGCATGTCAAATAAATTGGCTTCATGCGGAGCCAGGGCACGATCTCCCACGCCATCTGATACGACCACGCTTCGGAAGTTGTGTTGAACCGCATCAACCACGGTAGCCCGAACACAGCCGCTGGTGGTGCAACCGGTGACCACCAAGGTGTCTACATGGTGAAAATGAAGCCAATCTGCCAATGCAGTGTTGAAAAAGGCAGAAGCGCCTTGCTTACGCACCACCCATTCACTTGGTAGCGGCGCCAGTTCAGGAACGATTTGGCTGCCAGCAGCATGCTCGGTCAAGGCTTGCAAGGCTTTGACGCGTGTGGCAAACAGGTTGCGGTCCGACCCATCCGATTCAAATACCACCCGCGTGTGCACCACAGGCAAGCCCCAAGATCGGAAGGCTTGCAACAAGGGCACAGTGGCCACTACCGCATCCTGGATGGCGGGCCCGCCGAGCTGTTGGGGGTCGACAAAGCTGTTGACAAAGTCGACCATCAGCAAGCAGCAACGCTGACCGATGCCTGTCGTGTGGCCAAAGCCTTGGCGTTGGTAAATCTCTTCGGTGTTCATGTCACGATGTGGGTGAATCAGGTTTAGCGTGCGCCTGGTCAAAAGCAGTGACCCAATCAAATCCCATCAATTTGGAAAAAGCGGGAAAGTCATACAGCGCATGGCTCACGCTGGTGCTTGAGCGCGTTTCTTTCAGAGCGGTATAGACATGCTCAAACGATTTGGCAGCGGCCAAAAATGCAGTTGCTGGGAAGATCGCTAAGCCGTAACCGAGGGCTTGCAAATCTTCAAAACTCAATACGGGTGTGCGCCCACCTTCAACCATGTTGGCCACCAAGGGCAGGTCAAAACTGCGGCCAATCTGCTGCATTTCTTCCACTGATTCAGGGCTCTCGACAAAAAGAATGTCTGCACCTGCTTGGGCATACAACTCGGCACGCCGCAGTGCCTCATCCAAACCCAGGGTGGTGCGGGCATCCGTGCGGGCAATGATGAGGAAGTTAGGGTCTGAGCGGGTTTCCACAGCCACACGGATTTTGTCGACCATGTCTTGTGCAGGCACCACACGACGGCCAAGGACATGACCACATTTTTTAGGAAATTCTTGGTCTTCCAACTGTATGGCGCAAGCGCCCGCTGCTTCATACCCCCGCACCGTGTGCATCACATTCAACAAGCCACCGTAGCCTGTGTCGCCATCACAAATCATTGGGGTTTGGGTGATGCTGGTGAATTGCGCGACTCGGTTCACCATGTCACTGTAGGTGGCCAAGCCAGCGTCTGGCATGCCTAAATACGAAGCTACCGTGCCATAGCCGGTCATGTACAGGGCATCAAAGCCCATTTGATCGGCGATCTTGGCCGATACCATTTCAAATACGCCGGGTGCCACAACCAATTGGCCCTGGCTCAGTCTTTGTTTGAGCAAGGCGCGGCGTTGAGTGTGCGAAAGGGTGGAGATACCTTGTTTGATCATGCAATGGCCTTTGCGCGCTCGAGGGCATCGAGCATGGAAGATTGACGGATGTAAGCACGTGCCCGAACTGGGTCTAAGCTGAGTTCGCGCAGGGCTTGTTGATTTTGTTTTCTTTTGATCGGATCACGTTCTTCAATGTCGCGCTTGTTGCGTGCTGTGCTGGCATTGATGTAATCGATGGCGATGGTTCGACGTTGTCGCTCATACCTGTCAAGCAGCGCCTCGGATGCGCCTTGTCGCAAAACCGCCAGCAACTTTTCGGTGAGGTTCATGGCGTCATGGATGCCACCATTCATGCCCATGCCGCCCAACGGGTTGTTGATGTGGGCTGCGTCGCCGGCCAACACCACCCGCCCATGTCGAAAACGTTCTGCCACACGTTGGTGCACTTTGTACAGGGTGCGATGTTGGGTGACGTAGGCTTGCTGTTGAGGTAAAAGATTTTGTAATCGAGCTTGTACAGATTCATCGCTCAGCACGGCTTCATCTGATTCTTCAGCTTTGGTGGGAAACAACACCCGCCATAGTGTGGGCACGCGCAACAAGACACACCATTCATTCGGGTCCGAGCAGTAGTTGACATAGGACAGGCGTGGCAAATGATCGGCATATTCAAACGCAGTGGACACCACCAAAAACCGTTCGGGGTAGGTGAATCCCTCAAACTCGATGTTCAAACTTCGCCTGACCGCGCTCCATGCACCGTCGGCGCCAATCAAGTAATCGGCTTGCAGCGAATGGCCGTTCTCCGATTGCGTGCATGTCACATGGACTTGCTCAGCTGTTTGTGTGACTTGGGTGACTTTGGTGTTGAATAGGATTTGCACGTGAGGCATTTGATTCAACTTGTCTTGAATCATTTGCGTCAATTTCCATTGTTCGCATTGCAGCCTGAAAGGATGATCGGTGTCAGGTGCAATCAGGTTCATGTCGAACTCAGCAATCACACCTTCTTGCCGGTCTCTTTGCTGGGTGTATCTGGCCACCAAGCCTTGTGCAACCAATTCATCGGTCAGTCCCAAGGGGGCCAACATGTCCAAGGTGGGTGGGTGAAAGGTGGAGGCGCGCAAGTCCCGGTTCAGGGCAGGGGCTGATTCAAGCACGGTGACTTTCACACCTTCATTGGCCAGCAACAAGGCACTGACCAGGCCAACCGGTCCAGCGCCCGCGATAACGACATGGGCTTGATGTGTTTGCATGTGATGAACTGGGTAGTGATTCGCCAACCATGTTACTCAAGTTGATTCCATGTCAGTTGTAGGTCTTTTGGGGGCTGCAGAAACTCATCAACAATAGGGCCTGTTCCCATTCCACGCATCCATCCTCATTTACATAGGAATTTGGCCATGATCTGGACGCTCGACTTCATTCAAACCACTGCGGTGGGTGCGATGGCCTTGTTTCTGGGGGTGGCTGTTTTGCGGCAGATACCAGTGCTTCGGCGTTACAACATCCCTGCCGCTGTGGTCGGCGGCTTGGTGATAGCCATCCTTGTGACCATGTCACGCAAATTCAATCTGGTGACGGTCAATTTCGACACCACGTTGCAATCGCCCTTGATGACGGCGTTTTTCACATCCATTGGCTTGAGTGCCAGTGTCGGACTGTTGAAAGCTGGCACGAGACAAGCGTTGGTGTTCCTGTTGTTGGCCACCTTTTTGGCGGTCATCCAAAGTTTGATTGGCATTTTCACTGCTGTGGCGTTCGACCAACCGCCATTGCTTGGGGTGCTGATGGGCCCAGCAGCATTGACAGGTGGTCCCGCAACCGCCTTGGCTTTTTCACCTCAGTTTGCCGCAGCAGGCGTGACTTCCGCTGAATCTGTGGCCATCGCGGCAGCCATGGCCGGGATCGTCATGGGTGGCTTGGTCGGTGGCCCTATCGTCACACGCTTGCTGGAGCATCACCAATTGAAAGCCTCCGCTTCAAGCACCACAGAACCGATTACCACCAGCAACTCAGTCGAGGCCAGCAGTCATGAAGAGGACGACATGCTGACGGCTCTCAAAGGTATCGGTGTGTTACTGGTCGCGATGGGTATTGGTGCTTGGCTGAGTGGTCTCATGAAATCGGCTGATTTGACCCTGCCTGGGTATGTGGGTGCCATGATCATGGGCGCCCTGATTCGAAATCTTGACGATCAAACCCAGTGGCTGCGGATTCCACATGGGCTGACAGAGCGCATGGGAGTGGTTTGTCTGTCCTTGTTCTTGTCTGTGGCCTTGATGAATTTGAAGCTGTGGGAACTGACGTCGATAGCCGCTCCCTTGATGGTGAATTTGATCATTCAAGTGATTGCGGTGGCTGTTTTTTGTTGGTTGGTGGTGTTCAGGGTCATGGGTCGTGATTACGATGCGGCAGTGATGAGCGGTGGATTTACAGGTTTCATGTTGGGCACCACGGCCAATGCGATGGCGGTGATGCATTCTGTGGTGCAGCGCTATGGGCCATCGCCCCGCGCTTTTTTAGTGGCCCCTATCGTTGGTGCCTTCTTCATTGACTTTACCAACGCCTTGCTGATCACGGGCTTATTGAACATGTTGAGTTAGCGGTGGCCCCTCGGTCAGCTGAAAGCCAAGTAAATGAGTGGTGTGAGCAAGCTCAGACTGGCAAAGACTGTCAGCCAACAACGCATCTTCAACCAAGCCGCAACATTCAACGTCGGGTAGGTTAGATAGTCAACCCCAAAGCAGACCCAGAGCATCAAACACTGAATGGCGAGCCCTGTCTGTGTGCTGAAAATCAAGCTCAGCCATGCAGCCAGACTTGGAATCACACCCCAAACAAATTGCAAGTGATTGGGTGATTCTTCTCTCATGTTGAGACCCCAATGTATGGCGCCTAAAAAGCTGATGATGGTGGCGCCATAGGCCAAAAGACAAAACAACAGTGTGGTTTGATGCGTGCCCTCCAACAGAACTGAAGATGCTGATATGCCCACAAAAGGAATCAATCCTCCATAGCCCAGAAGCAAAGCCGTCTTTGAAGGTGGATGGGTGAGGTTTGACATGGTTGTTTATTTGAAAGAATCAGATCAGCACATTGATCTCAGTTGGTCCAAGGTGACAAATTCAAGAGCCTTTTGGTGCGTGCATTCCAATATCACGGGAGGTGCCACACCAGCCGCAAAGGCCTCTTTCCACCTCAAGGCGCACAGGCACCATTTATCGCCATGTTGCAGTCCTTTGAATCTGTACTCAGGCCTTGGTGTCATCAAATCATTGCCCTGCTTGAGAGTGAAATCCAAGAAATCCTGCGTGATGCGGGCGCAAATGACATGGCTTCCATGGTCCTGATGGTCTGTCTTGCAGCAGCCATCTCTGAAAAAACCTGTAAGCGGGTCATAGGAACAGGGCATCAATTCAGTACCCAGTACATTGAGGGCTTGCTCACTCATGGCTGTGCACTTTCTGAATGAGCAATTCCATCAAACCCTCTGCCGCTTCCTCCACCAAATCAAGGACGTGTTCAAACTGCTGTTCATCACCATAGTAGGGGTCAGGAATCACACTGGCTTTGGATGTTTTTAGAAATTCTGCAAACCCACGTATTTTGTGCTGAAAGTGTGCAGGACAACGTTCCTCTAACAAGGCGCGGTTGTCCCAATCCATGGTGATCAGCAAGTCAAAATTTTCAAAATCGATTTCATTGACAGCTCGGGCACGTAAATTGGAGAGGTCGTATCCACGTTTCAGCGCATGCATTTGGCTGCGTGAATCTGGAGGCGAGTTGGGATGGTAGTTGTGCGTACCCGCCGAGTCTATATAGATTTTTTCGAGCAATCCCGTGTCTTGCAGTTTCTTTCTCAATACGCCCTCTGCAGTCGGACTCCGGCAAATATTGCCCATGCAGACAAACAGTATGTTGAGTTGGTGAGAATTCATTGATTTTTTCACTCGACTTTTGGAGGTGGTGCTGATGTTTTATCTCAAAACCTGATCCCTAGGGAATGGGGTTGAACTCCTCACTTGACCGTGATGCATTACGCTAAGCATCAAAGTCGCCCATATCCATTGAACAAAGCACCCAGGAACTTCCATGAGATCTACCCCCGAAGAGAATCGCCGCAATGCGATAGCGTTCTACGTCATGATGTTCAATGACTGCAAGCCGCGGGAGGCCGTCGAGAGATACGTTGGTGCCAGCTACAACCAGCACAATCCTCATGTCGCTGATGGCAAGGACTCATTCATCGAATATTTCGAGCGAATGGCGAGAGACTACCCCGGGAAGACTGTGAGCTTCAAGCGAACAGTGGCTGAAGGCAACTTGGTGGTGCTTCATTGTCATCAAGTTTGGCCCACCGATGCGAACAAGGACTGGGCCGGCATTGACATTTTCCGCTTTGATGAAGATGGAAAAATCGTTGAACACTGGGACGTTTTGCAAGTGGTCCCGGCCGAATCTCGCCATGAGAATGGCATGTTTTAGCCTTGATCCAATAGTTGGGCTGTAACCAAGAACCTACGGATCAACAGAAAACATTAATCTCAAATCATGCCGCATGCGGAGTGTTTCACGCATACCTTCAATAATGACTCCCACCATTGATTTGAATTCCTTGGCCTGTGATGTGGCTTGATAAATCTGAGGCCAAATAGACCATCAAATTGGCAACTTCATAGGGTTCAGCGTATCTTCCATCGGGTATGGAAGCAGTGCGTTGTGCACGCAGTTGTTCAGCTGAACCACTAGTTTGTGATGCTTCAATATCTCGCAACATGTCTGTATCGACAGGGCCAGGGCAGACCGCATTGACTCGAATTCCTTTTCGTGCAACTTCCAATGCGGCTGTTTTGGTCAATCCCATCACGGCGTGTTTGCTGGCTGTGTAGGGGCCAAGCTTGCGAGTCGCTAAAAAAGATCCCAGAGAGGCTGTGTTGACAACGGCACCTCGTCCTTGCGCAAGCATGATGGGCAACACATATTTCATGCCCAAGAACACACCTCGTACGTTGATGTTCATGACTTTGTCAAACACGTCGACGGGATAGTCAATCAATGAATGGATTTCACCTTGCCATGCTGCGTTGTTCATGAAGATATCAATCCGCCCCCATATTTGCATAGCTTCATTCACATAGCGTTGAACTTGTTCAGGGTCACTGACATCGGCTCTCACAAACACAGCTTCCTTGCCTGTGCGTTGAATCAGCGCTTTAGTTTCAAGTCCGGCATTTTCAGCCAGATCGACCAATAAAAGCTTGGCACCAATGTCACTTAAAGCCAAAGCAACTGCGCGGCCAATGCCACCGCCTGCGCCAGTGACCACTGCAACTTGATCAGAAAAATCAATCTTCATCATCAACCCTTGGTTAATTCATAAAAAGATGCCTGCGTGACGATTTAAAGCGATCGCAAGGGAAAACCCTTGGAGTCAAAAAATTCTTGCGGGTAGATAATCTTACTTGTCAGTAACTTTATCAGAGAATTCTTTTGGCAACAAGCATCAGCAACTTACAGTGGCCTTCGCTCAGCGAAAGACAAGCATTGCTGCGTCAAAGATTTCCCGTCTGGGAGTCGCTCACTTTGGATGGCTTGCTGGCAAAGAATGCTCAAGACTACCCCGACCGAGATTTCGTTATTTCTGATCAAAGAACTTGGACCTATGCACAAATGCATGCATGGTCTGTCAAACTGGCCTCAGGTTTGGTGAGCATGGGCGTCAAGCCAGGTGAGCATGTGGCCTTATTGATGGCCAATTTCCCAGAGTATGTAGCCATCAAATTCGCGATCGCCATGGTAGGAGCGGTGGCTGTGCCCATCAATTTTCTAAACAAGCGCGATGAGCTGGGCTATGTGATCAAACAATCTGACGTGGTCATGCTCATCACCATGGACAGTTTCAGAAGCATGCCGTATTGGCGCTACTTGGATGAATTGATCCCTGCTTGGCAAAAGCAGGGCGGTGGCGATGTGTTTCCCAAATTGAAGAATGTGATTGTTTTTGAAACTGGTGAAATCAAGCGTGACATTTGGTTCAAGGGTTGCACTTTGCTCAATTCAGTCGGCGAGGGATTGAGTTGGTCTTCTGTGAAGCACCCCGGCTCGGCCGCCACATCCGACATCATCTACACCTCCGGCACCACTGGCTTTCCCAAGGGTGTGATCTTGACCCACGACATGATGTTGCGCACGGCATTTGGCAGCGCTTGGGCACGCGGTTTTGAGGATGCGCGACGAATTTTGTTCTCGCTACCCCTTTATCACGTCTATGGTTATGTAGAGGGTTTATTGGCTTGCATGTTTGTCGGTGGGGCGATCATTCCTCAAACCAAATTTGATGCCAAAGACACTTTGGCGGCTATAGAAAATCACCAAGCCACGGATATTTTGCTGATTCCTGCCATGACCTTGGCATTGATTGATGAGCAAAAAATTCATCCCCAACCGTTACCCAGTTTGCGTGCAGTGTTGTCCTCTGGCGGTCGAGCTCCTGCAACGATTTGGCAGCAGATTTTGGATTATCTGCATCCTGAGGAAATCACCACTGGCTATGGCATGACCGAAGTGACTGCATCCAGCACGGTCACGCAACCCACTGACAAGCAAGACCGTTGGCTTCATACAAACGGGCGCTTGCGTGATGTGGGGCCAGCAGGAGAAGCCGCACTCGGCAATCGATTGGTGATTTACCGCGTTGTCGATCCTGAATCAGGTCATGAATTGCCATATGGGCAATTAGGTGAGTTGCAAGCCAAAGGGCCTGGCGTGACAAGCGGTTATTACAACAAGCCAGATGAAACGGCTGCTGCATTCACTGGCGATGGGTGGTTGCACACGGGGGATTTGGGGCGCATCGATGAAGATGGTTACATCAGCTTGGTGGGGCGGTTGAAAGAGTCATACCGTTGCGGTGGTGAACAGGTCATGCCCAGCGACGCAGAAGATGTGTTGATGTCGCATCCTGCTGTGTTGCAAGCTCATGTGGTGCCTGTGCCTGACGAGCGCATGGGCGAAATCGGCGTGGCATTTGTTGTTTTACGTGACCAGTCCACATGCCGAGCAGATGATTTGTTATCGATGTGCAGTGACCGCTTGGCCCGCTTCAAAGTTCCCAAACATGTTCTGTTGATCCGTGCGTCCGATGTGCCGATCACACCCTCTGGTCGTGCGCGGAAATTTTTGCTGTCCCAGATGGCTGTGCAATCACTAGGCTTGTCGGTCCATGTTTGAAAAAACACATTCATTTCCCAAGGATTTCTCATGACACAAACCTATCAAACTGCCCAAAGTCAGGGCTTGATCACCATCGATACCCCGGTAGGCTTTGAGTTGGAGGGCGTGAAAAAGAAGGCGGCTATTCAACTGATGGGCTCGCGTTTGTGGGGCAGGTTCAACCCGAACCACTGGGATCCTGTGTATGCCCATCAAACAGGACTGGCTGCACCTATTCAAACCGGTGAAATGTCTTCTGCTTACATCTCTGAAATGTGTGTCAATTATTTCGGAGCGAATTTTTTCAAAAACGCGCGCTTTGTCTGCAAATATGTGGCCTCCACATTTGCCAATGAAGTGATCACAACTTACGGTGTTGTCAAAGAAAAAACACCCAAGGGCGCTGGTTTTCGCTTCAAGGTTGAGTTTTGGGCCTCGAACGAAGAAGGTCAAACCAAAACCATCGGGTGGACCGAAGTGGATGTGGGTGTTTGATGTCCATACGCCCCAACATTCAGAACACACAAGGAACAACATGACCTCAGAAATTCGCACTGACAGTTTGCGTCCCATGACGAACATTCAGGTTCAGCAAACGCGAGAATTTGTCAAAAGCCTGGATGAGGTTTGTCAAACCTATTGGGACATGGTGAATATGGGCGATGTGCTGGCAAGAGAACTCCACATTACCCCAGAGCTAGTGATTCTGTATGCCGACGCAGTAGAAGATTACAACCCGTGGTATGAAGGTTGGCGCATGAACACCTGGTACATACCGGGTGAGTCCCCATTTGGTGGTGCGATCGTTCCACCCTTGTTGGTGTCTCATTTTGTATTGTCTGTGCAGTTTGACCATACCAAGCCGTTTGCGATTGGTTCCATCCACACCTACCACGACACGGAGATTTTTGAACCTATTCCGGTTGGTGCAACAGTTCGAATCAGTGCAAAAGCAATTGACAAGTTCATCAAGCGTGATCGACGGTATGTAAGACACGAGGTCACAGTCGAAGATGTCAGTTCAGGAACGCTTTACATGCGTGAGACGCGTGATATTTTGTCGCTTTAAAGGTTAGTGATGCAAACAGCAGATGTATTGGTGATTGGTGCGGGTTTTGCAGGGCTTCGTGCTTTGTACAGATTTAGAGGTCTGGGTTACAAAGTCAAAGTCATTGAAGCCAGTGAAGATGTGGGAGGCGTTTGGTACCACAACGGTTACCCCGGTGCCCGTTGTGACGTAGAAAGCTATGACTATTCTTACAGCTTCTCACCCGAACTTGAGCAAGAATGGCGCTGGACAGAGCGTTACGCGACACAACCGGAAATCTTGCGCTACATCAACCATGTGGTGGAGCGTTTTGATTTGCGTCGTGATATTCAATTCAATACCCGCATGAAGAGAGCTACCTACGATGAATCTCTGACTCAGTGGAACATCGAAACCGAAGGTGGGGAGACTTTTCAGACTCAATTTTTATTGATGTGCGTGGGGCAGTTGTCCACCACCAAGTCACCCAGCTACCCTGGTTTGTCTGATTACCAAGGTGAAGTGATTCACAGCGGTATGTGGCCCAAGCATGAAGTCATTTATGCAGGGAAACGGGTAGGCATCATAGGCACTGGCTCGTCGGGCATGCAAATGACACCGGTCATTGCACAGCAAGCCAAGCATTTGACGGTGTTTCAGCGAACCGCCAACTACAGCATTCCTGCTGCCAACGCCCCAGTGACCGATGAGGAAGATGCTCAGGTAAAAGCCCAGTACCGCGAGCGCCGAGAACGTGCTTGGAACTCAGCGACGGGTTTGGGCTTCATGCCCAACAAAACATCGGCCTTGGATGTCTCTCCAGAAGAACGCGAAAAAGCCTATGAAGCCTCATGGAATCGATTGGGTTTTGGTTTTGCGCTCACCTATTACGACATCTTGTTGAACAAACAAGCCAACGATACTGCTGCGGATTTCATACGACGCAAGATAGCGGACGCAGTTGATGACCCAGTGGTACGTGATAAGTTGCTTCCAAAAAACCATGCCTTTGCAGCGCGACGTCCATCAGTTGACAGCGGTTACTTTCAGGCATTCAACCGCGCCAATGTCGAATTGGCTGATGTGCGTGAGTCGCCCATTGTTGAATTCACAGTTGATGGCATTCGCACCACAACCAAAGTACATGAATTGGACATGATCATCTTCGCAACTGGCTTTGATGTGTTCACAGGGTCACTCTTCAAGCCAGACATCATTGGTCGAAATGGCATCACCTTGAAGCAAAAATGGGCTGATGGACCTGTTACCCATCTAGGCGTAGGTGTTTCCGACTTTCCAAATATGTTCATCGTTGTTGGCCCAGGCAGTCCTTCGCTGCTGAGCAATGTGATGGTATCCATAGAAGAACAAATTGATTGGATGGCCTCATTTATCGAGCATATGAAAGCCAACAAGCAAGTCGTATTTGAAGTTCAATCCGATGCTGAAAAAGAATGGGGACATCACATCAATGAGCGCGTCAAGGAAACTTTGTATTTGAGTACAGATTCTTATTACAACGGGGCAGAGGTAAAGGGCAAACCCCGTGTATTCATGCCTTATTCAGGTGGCGTACGTGGATATCGACGCATCTTGCACAAGGTTGCTGCCGAAGGTTACGCTGGTTTTAGCTTTGCTAGCCAAGCCAGCTCAGTTGAAAAAGTTTGACCCATTGACTACAAACGCATTGATCCAACCTGAAGCCATGCGCGAAGCCATTTCTCATCTCAAACGCGAACGCATAGTTGCCGCGGCTGTGGACTTGTTCTACAAACAAGGCTACAGCAAAACCACCTTGGATCAAGTCGCCAGCGAACTCCAAGTGACTAAGCCTGTTATCTATGCCCATTTCGATTCAAAGAATGCATTGTTGGCTGAAATTTGCTCTCGCGCTATCACCCTAGCCCATGAATCTTTGAATCGTGTCATGGCGCGAGACGCATCCTTCACCGAACGATTGGAAACCGTGGTCAGTGATTTTTTAACAGCCGTTTTGACGCATCAACCACACGCGATGATTTACAGCCGTGAAGAGAAAGAACTCGCTCAAATAGACCGTGATGCCATCAATGCGCTGAGACGTGATTTCGATCGTCGTTTGGTTGAGCTTGTGAATCAAGGCGTGGCTGAGGGCGAATTTCAAGTCGATGATGTGCAATTGACTGCACTGGCCATTGGCGGCATCGTTGGATGGGCGCCCGTGTGGTTTCGTTCCAATGGCCGCTTGAGTTTGGAAGAAGTGGTGTCCTACATGGCGTCCATGGTGTTGGCCATGGTGCGGGCCAAAACACCTCGCAAAACCAAGAGTAACAAATGAATCAACGCACATCCCAAAGCATGGCCGTGATTGGTGGCGGCACAATGGGCGTGGGAATTGCCTACGTCTTCGCAGTGTCTGGCTGGCACGTGTTCGTGGTTGAGCCGGATGATGCGCGCAGTGCCAGCATGCGCCAAACCCTTCACAGCGCCGCTGCGGGTGGTTTGAAACGCGGCAAATTGAACGCAGCACAAGCTGACCAGGCCACTGAAGGCGTGCAGCGTTTAGTCGCCGTTGAAGACTTGCCTCGTGTCTTGGACCTGGCGATTGAATCTGTCCCCGAGCGCTTGGACCTGAAAGTGAATGTATTGGCTCAAGTAGCCCTGCGCCAACCGCGTTTGATAGCCTCCAATACCAGCGCGCTGTCGATCAATGCATTGGCCGCATCGGTGCCCGATCCCAGCATCTTTTTAGGCATGCATTTTTTCAATCCGGTGTGGTCTTTGCCGATGGTGGAATTGGTTCGAGGCGATCAGACCAGCGAAGCCGCATTGACCAAGGCTCGCGAGTTCGCCCAAAGCACGGGCAAAACAACCATCACTGTTCGTGACGTGCCCGGCTTTGCCACCAGTCGTCTCGACCTGATTGCTTCCTTAGAGGCCATGCGCATGCTGGAAGACGGCGTGGCCAGCGCCGAAGACATTGACCATGCCTTGGTCACCGCCTACCGTCACCCCATGGGTCCACTGCGTTTGAGCGACATCGTTGGTTTGGATGTGCGCTTGGACATTGCCCGCCATTTGAGCCAAGCCCTGGGGCCGCGCTATGCACCTCCGCGCATCTTGGAAGAGATGGTGGCCAAAGGTCACTTGGGCCAAAAAAGTGGCCAAGGTTTTTTTGAATGGCCGTCACGCCATTGATTCATTTTTTGTAAAGCACCCACGCTATGTCTAATATTTTTGGTTCCACCCTGGTCGATACAGCCGATCACCACCCCATGTTGCGCGACAGCGTGGCCAAGTTGGTGGGCAGCTTTGGTCGCAGTTATTTTCAAGACGTGGTCAAGCGCGATGCCAAACCCGTGGAGTTGTGGAACGCCATGGGTGAGGCTGGTTTTCTGGGTGTGCACATTGCTGAAGAATATGGCGGCGGTGGCAGCGGCTTGGCTGACTACAACGTCATCGTGGAAGAGGCTGCAGCACAAGGATGCCCCATGTTGTCCTTGGTGATTGGATCCATTTGTGCGCCCATCATCCAAGCGCATTGCAGCGAAGCCTTGAAGAATGAATGGTTGCCAGGATTGGCTTCGGGCAAGAAGCGCATGTCGTTTGCCATCACCGAACCCAATGCTGGCACCAACACACACAAAGTCACAACCACCGCACGCAAAAACGGTGACGGTTGGTTGCTCAATGGCACCAAATACTGGACTTCGGGTGTAGACGAGGCTGATGCCATCATGGTGGTGTGTCGCAGTGACATGGTCGATGCGCAAGGCCGCCATCAGTTGTCGTTGTTCATCATTCCGGCTAACGCACCCGGCATCACGCGCACGCCGATTGAAACCGCGCTGCATGTGCCTGAAACCTCGTTCACGATGTTTTTTGACAATGTACAACTCGGTCCTGAGTGCTTGGTGGGCCAAGAAGGGCAGGGCTTGCGCCAGGTGTTTGCGGGTCTGAATCCCGAGCGTGTTTGTGCTGCGGCCATCAACAACGGCATTTCGCGTTTCGCCATTGAAAAAGGCGCCCAGCAAGCCAAAGACCGCTCTGTGTGGAGCGTACCGATTGGTGCGCATCAAGGCATCGCCCACCCTTTGGCCAAGGCCTATGTTGCTGTGCAGCAAGCCCGCTTGATGACTGCACGTGCAGCCGCATTGTCTGATGCGGGTTCGCCAGACGCCGGTGAAGTAGCCAACATGGCCAAGTTTGCTGCAGCTGATGCATCGTTGGAAGCCTTGGATCAAGCGATTCAAATTCATGGCGGCAACGGTTTGGCCATTGAATACGGGTTGGCTGATCTGTGGTTCATTGCACGCTTGCACAAAACCGCACCCGTCAGTCGTGAAATGATTTTGAATTTCGTATCAACCCATAGTCTGGGTTTGCCCAAAAGCTATTGATCCAAATGAGCCAGAGTTACGCCCACATTCTTCGTCAACTTGCCAAGGACCGGCCAGGTGCACCGGCCTTGACTTTTGAGGGCGAGACCTGGACCTTTGCGCAGTTACATACACGCAGCTCACAAACGGGCAACGCATTGAAAGCGGCCGGCGTAGGTGTGGGGGACCGGGTGGCTTTGCTCACTAAAAACTGCGCAGAGTGTTTCGAACTCATGTTCGCGTGCAACAAAATAGGTGCCATCCTCACTGGCTTGAATTGGCGCTTGGCACCCGCAGAAATTCAAAACATTGTCGCTGATGCGATGCCCACCGTCATCATCACCTCTGAAGCTGAAGCTCCCTTGCTCACCCAAGCCGCACAACAGCAGGCGGGTGTGCGTTTGGTGGTGACCTTGGGTGAGGCCTACCAACAATGGCGAGTATCAGCGGGTGACGCTGACCCCGGCCACGAAGGTTTGCCTGAAGAAGTGGCTTTATTGCTTTACACCTCCGGCACCACGGGTTTGCCCAAGGGTGTGATGCTGACCAATCAAGGCATGTCTTTCACGCAGCGTTTGGGCACTCTATGGGGCATGGGTCCTGACTGCGTCAACTTGGTGGCCATGCCCATGTTTCACATCGGTGGTTGTGGCTATGGCACAAGCGCCATGACGGTGGGTGGCCACACCATTTTGATGCGCGAAGTCAACACCGCCAAAATCATTGAATTGATCGCGCAATGCCGCGTTACCCACACCTTCTTGGTACCCACGGTGGTGCAGGCTTTGTTGGAGGTTCCAGAGATCCAGCAAGCTGATTTGTCCAGTTTCAAGTGGTTGATGTACGGCGCAGCACCCATGGGCGATGTGCTCTTGCGTCGCGCCATGCACACGCTCAACTGCGAATTCATTCAGGCCTATGGCATGACCGAAACCTCGGGCTCGGTCGTGCTGTTGCCACCATCAGACCACGAACCAGAAGGGCCACGCGCCAAGTTGCTGCAATCAGTGGGACGAGCTGTGGATTGGGTTCAGTTGCGCGTGGTGGACCCCACCGATCAGCAAGATGTTCCCACGGGAGAGGTGGGTGAAATTTGGATCCAATCTGACATGCTGATGAGTGGTTACTGGCGCAAACCCGCTGAAACTGCTGAAACCGTGCAGGCAGGAGGGTGGTTGCGCACCGGGGATGCAGCCTATTTGGATGCTGAGGGTTACATCTATTTATTCGATCGCTACAAAGACTTGATCATTTCTGGTGGTGAAAATATCTACCCCGCTGAAATCGAAAACGTGCTCAATGGCCATCCCGCCGTCTTGGAAGTGGCCGTCATTGGCGTGGCGCATGAAAAATGGGGCGAAACACCACTCGCCGTGGTGGTGTTGCGTGAGGGAAGGCATGCCACGCAAGCCGAACTCATTGCCTTCACCCGTGAACGTTTGGCGCATTACAAATGCCCCAGCTCAGTGGTGTTTGCCAATATGCTCCCACGCAATGCCTCGGGCAAATTGCTCAAACGTGAACTGCGGCTCACCCATGGAGGGCAAACTGCATGAACCCCAACCTTTGGCCTGATCAAACCCCTGTGCAGTTGTTGCGCCGTTGGGTGGTGGACTATTTCAACAGCCACGACCGCTCCGTGGCGCATGAATTCATCGTACCCAGTTATGCGCTGGAAATTGGCGATCACGTGTTTGCCGGTCGCGACGAACAATGGTTGCCTGCAGTAGACCAACAAATGCAGGCTTTTCCAGGCATGGGCATGACGGTGCATCAGATCATCACTGCCCCAGACCGGGTGGCGGTGTATTTCAGCGAGCACGGTGCATCGAATGGCCGGCAGGCAGCCTGGTCGGGTGTCGGTATCTACCGCAGTAATGGCCAACAACTCACGGGTTGTGTTGCGCAAGAAGACTACATGACCCGTCAACGTCAACTTAAAAGTGGGGTCGCGGATGTGGTGGAAGCACCGGCTTTGAGCCCTTGGGATACCGTGCCCTTGCCAACCAATCGGGTGGCCGAAGCCGTGGTGCGCCATTGGCTAACCCAGTCTTGGCCTTCAGCCAGCATGGCTGTGCGATGTGACGATGAACACATCACCGGTGTGCCGCTTGAATTCACAGTGCAGTCGGTTGAGTTCACAGAACTGTTTTCATCCGGCGACGATGTGGCCTTTCATGCGCGTCAGACTGGGCAGTACCAAGGCGGAATTGCAGGCCTTGAAGCTTCACCCAAAAGCTGGCTGCTCAATGTCAATGGTCTCTTGCGCGTTCAAGAAGGGCAGGTGGTGTCAGGCCGCATCATCCGCGACCGTAGCGGCCTGAAAGCACGTTTGCAAAAGGACTTGAACCCATGAGCCATACCGTCACCACCGAGCGCGAAGGCCACGTGTTGGTCATCACGGTATGCCGTCCCGAGATGCGCAACGCCATCGACCGCGCCACTTCGCAAGCCATTGCGCAAGCAATGGACGTGCTCGACAGTGACAGCAATTTGACGGTGGGCATCCTGACCGGTGCAGGTGCGCATTTTTGTTCAGGCATGGACCTAAAAGCATTTTTGCGCGGTGAACGTGTGGAATTGCCTGGCCGTGGCTTGGCCGGCATCATCGAAACGCCGCCCCGCAAACCCGTGATTGCAGCCGTAGAAGGCTATGCCTTGGCGGGTGGTTTTGAAATAGCTCTGGCTTGTGACTTGATGGTGGCAGCTGACAACGCGCAGTTTGGTCTACCCGAGGTGAAGCGTGGTTTGATAGCAGGCTCGGGAGGTTTGATGCGTTTGCCGCAACGCATTCCGCGTCAAATCGCCATGCAATATGCACTCACCGGTGACTTGATGTCTGCTGCAGAAGCGCGTGAATGGGGTTTGGTGAATCAACTCACCGCACCAGGTGAGGCGCTGGCTGCAGCCAAAGTGTTGGCTCACAAAATTGCCGCCAACGCACCCTTGGCTGTTCAGGTCAGCAAGCAAGTGGTGGTCGAATCATGGGATTGGTCTGCAAAAGAACGTTGGCAAAGACAAAACGCCTTGTTGGAGAACATCATTCATTCTGATGATGCGCGTGAAGGTGCCTTGGCCTTCAGCAAAAAACGACCGCCAGTTTGGACAGGCACATGACAAAACTGGCACACACTGCCCTTGACCCGGATGCGGCTGCGTTGTTGGCGCGCGCCAAAGAGGCAGGCTATCCGCCGTTTGAAGCTTTGTCGCCCAAGCAAGCTCGCAAAGCTTATGCAGCAAGCTGGGACATCATGCAAACACCTGGTGGGGATGTGGCCTCAGTGCGTGATGTGGTGATTCAAGCCGAAACAGCATTGACGCTGCGCATCTACCGAGGGGCAGGCAATTCCGAACAAGACGTGTTGCCTTGTATGTTGTTCATTCATGGTGGTGGGTGGGTCGTTGGTAATTTGGATAGCCATGACCGGATGTGCCGCCAACTCGCCAACATCGCAGGCATTTGTGTGGTGGCCGTGGACTACCGGTTGGCTCCTGAGTGTCCGTTTCCAGCGGGTTTGCAGGATGCCGTGGCGACCTTGAAATGGGTGTCTGAACATGCTGATGAACTCCGCATCAACCCCGATGCATTGTCAGTGGGCGGTGACAGTGCGGGTGGTAATTTGGCTGCCGTATTGGCCTTGATGGCACGCGATGGCGACGTGCCTGCGGTGTGTTTTCAAGCATTGCTCTATCCCGTGACCGACCTGACGTGCAGCCATGCCTCGTATGAACGCGTGACCAGTGGCGTGCCCCTGACCGCGGCTACCATGCACTGCTTTATTCAACACTACACCCCGAATGCTGCGGACCGCGCGCAATGGCAAGCCTCGCCTTTGTTGGCGCCTGATTTGACTGGTGTTGCACCTGCCCTGGTATTCACCGTCACCCACGACCCTCTGTGCGATGAAGGCCGTGCATATGCCCGCCGTTTGGACGAGGCTGGTGTGCGCGTCACCGAGGTTCATTGCAATGACCAGATGCATGGTGTGTTGAGCCAAGGGCGCTTGATCCCCGCTGCCAACAGTCTCACGCAACACATTTTCAGTATGGTGGGGCAGTCGCTTCACCAGATTCAAAGGCGTTCATCAGAAACGCCGGTGCCCACGAACGCCCAATAGACATCACCTTCAGGAGACGACATGACTGTTCAAACCCACACCCCCCCAAGCCATGCCCGCAGATGGAGCCTGCTGTTGTCTGCAGCTTTGTGTGCTCTCAACGCTTGGGGACAAGATGCGCCTCAGGATGGCGTCTACAAAGACCGTATCGACTGGGGTGTTTTGATGGACATGAGTGGCCCCACCTCTGCTTCACAAGGCATTTGGGTCCATGGTTTTCGCGATTACATGCGCAAGATCAATGAAGCCGGTGGGATCAACGGTCGCCGAATCAACGTCTTGGCCGAAGACAACCGATTCAATGCCGCCACCGACAAAATCGCCTTTGAAAAACTTGTGAGTCAAACGCCAGTGATTGCCATCTCTGGCATGGGCACCTCGGTGTCGCAAGTGGCACTGGCACCCACCATCAAAGCCGGTAAGGTTCCTATTGTGGGCACCTACACGGCCACCAAAGCGCTGTCTGAGCCAGTCACACCCATGGTTTACAACGGTTTTTGTGGCTACAAACAAATGGCGCAAGCTGGGGTGGGTTACCACGTGGACAAACTCAAACTCAAAGCCCCCAAGGTGGTGACCCTGGCCATTGAAACCGCGGGTGGCAAGGAATACCACGACTATGTAGCCGATGCGGTGGGCAAATTGGGCGGCAACGCCACACACTTGACGGTGAAAGTCACTGCAGTGGATGTGACGCCACAAATATTGGAAATCATGAAGATCAAACCCGACTTCATCACGATTTATGGCGTATCCAACACCGCCATACTGACGATGAAAGGCCTGAACCAGTATGGCTTGAACATTCCCACCTTCGGCATCACCTACCTGGGCGCTCCTCAGATGTTCCAGAGTATGGGCGGTGCAGCAGCGGCCAATTACAAATTCATCAGCTGTTTCACCCCGGGTGGTTCAGACCAAACACCTGGCAACAAGGCCTTGTCTCAGTATGCAGACACGATTGGCCGAGGCGAGATGAAGCAAGACATCAACTACGTGGCGGGTTGGATCACGGGGCAAATGGCCGCAGAGGCCTTGACAAAATTGGGAAAGAACCCTACACGCGCGCGTTTGATTGAAAGCTTGTCCAAAGGTTTCACGGTCAACAGCCAAGGCTTGGCCGCACCCTTCAGCTACACCCCCACCAACAACACAGGTCCGGTGGTGTTCAAGCTGTTTGGCTACGACTTCGCGGTGAATCAGTTCAAGGCTTACGGCGAATTTGCCGACTACGAAAAATACACCCGCTGATGAAGCGCACAACCATGAGACAACACCATGTTTGAACAAGTCTTCTTCAGCGGGCTGGCCTTGGGCAGCATCTACGGCCTGGTGGCCTTGGGTTTCGCCGTGATTTTCAAAGCCTCGGATGTGTTCAATTTTGCCCAAGGTATGTTTGTGGTGTGCGGCGCATATTTCGCCGTCACCGCCATCTCGATTTTGCAATTACCGTTTCCATGGGCCATTGTGTTCATCGTGGTGGCGGCGGCTTTGTTGGGAGTGTTGATTCACGTGGTGTTGATTCAACCGTTGTCGGGTCGGCCCATGTTGTCTGTCATCATGTTGACCATTGCTTTGTCGATTGCATTGCGCGCCTTCATTGAAATCGCTTACGGACCACAAGGGCGTTCGCTCACCACCCCGATGCCCACAGGTGTGCTGATGTTGGGCGAGGTCCGCATCTCCTATTTGCACCTCACAGCTGCCTTGGTCAGCTGGGCTTGCATGGCGGTCTTTGGTCTGTTTTTTCGCTTCACTTCGGTGGGTCTGCTGATGCGCGCCTCGGCTGATAGCCATGAAGCAGCGGTGGTCTCGGGCATCAATGTCAACACCATGAACCGCTTGGCTTGGGGAATTGGCTCAACCCTTGCTGCCGTGGGTGGTTTGTTTTTAGGCCAACTGCAGATTGCTTCCACCGAATTGGAAGGCATTGGTTTGTTGGCCTTACCGGCAGTGGTCATTGGCGGTATGCAAAGTATTCCGGGTGCCATCGTCGGCGGGTTGTTGGTGGGCATCATCGAACAAATGGCATCCACTTACATCTCCCCCAAATCCAGCGACATCGTGATTTACGTATTGCTGTTGCTCATCCTCATGGTGCGACCCTGGGGCTTGTTTGGGCAACGTGAGCTTGGAAGGGTTTGATGGACATGAAACTCCTCCAAACCAACACCAACAGCCCAAGCAAATGGCTGTGGCTCATCGTCTGGACAGCCATCTTGGCGTACTTGCCAACATTGCTGACCGAGCGCGCATTGTTTGGCATGCCTCTGAGCAACACACAGTTGTTGAATTTGGGCATGAGCCAAATCAATTTGATGTTGATCTCGATGCTGGGAGCGCTCTCCTTGAATTACCTCACCGGTTGCGCTGGGTTGATTTCCATTGGCCATGCTGCTTTTTTTGCCACGGGGGCCATGACGGCGGCTGTTTTTGACAGTCAACTCGGTTGGCCATTTCCCTTGGTGTTGTTGGCAGCGGCCTTGTCCGGCGCCATGGCTGGCACCTTGGCAGGCTTGCCTTCATTGCGGGTGCGTGGGTTGTACTTTGTGTTGTCCACCTTGGCTGTGCATTACGTGGTGGCTTATGTTTTTTTGGAATACCAATTCAAGTACTTTGATGTCGTTGGCATTCCTTATGCAACGCCGCGCATTGGTGATTGGGAACTCAACACGCCGGTGCGGTGGTATGCCATGTTGCTGCCTTTGGTGGTGTTGGTCTACTTGGGACTGAAGGCGAGCTTGAAGAGCCGCGAAGGCCGCGCAATGTTGGCCATGCGCGACCACGAGTTGGCAGCCACTTCAATGGGTGTGGATGTGCGAATTTTGCGTTTGAAAGCGTTTGGTCTGAGTTCGGCCGTTGCGTCGGTGGCCGGTGCTTTGTTTGCTTATTACTTGTCCAACGTCACCTCCGAAGCTTTCAACATCAACTTTGCCATCCAGTTCATCGCCATGATCATCATTGGCGGCATGGGTTCGCTGCCAGGTTCCTTGGTGGGTGCGGCCATTTGGTTGTTGTTGCCGTCCATCATCGGTGGCTTATCCCCGCAGTCCAGCGAAGGCCATGAATTTATCGGCAAATTGTTGGTGGAGCACCGGGCTCAATTGGTGCAATTGATTTTCAGCATCCTGGTGATCGTGTTCCTTATTTTTGCGCCGAATGGCGTGGCGGGTTTGGGCGCGCGTTTGAAAAACATTTGGATGGCATGGAGGGTCAAGCCATGAGCACCGTGCTGGAAATCCAACACTTGAGCGTGGCCTACAACCGCAAGGGTTTGGCCTTGGAAGATGTCAGCCTGCAAGTACCCCAAGGCGGCATCGTGGCCTTGCTGGGCGCCAATGGCGCTGGTAAATCCACCCTCATTCGCGCAGTCACGGGTTTGCTGGATTTGCACCACGGCCACATCACTGGAGGACATGTGTACATGCTGGGACAGCGGGTGTCTGGTCTGCCGGCGCACCGTTTGGTGCGCATGGGCATGGGTCAAGTCCCCGAGGGTCGCTTGGTATTCAAGCATCTGAGTGTGGAAGACAACCTGCTGGTGGGTGCTGCGGTTTTGCCGCGCGCCCAAGTGAAAGACGGGTTGGATGCGGTCTACCATTTGTTTCCGCGATTGCTGGAGCGACGCACCCAGGCAGCAGGATGGATGTCGGGTGGCGAACAACAAATGCTGGCTTTGGGCCGCGCCATGATCGCCAAACCCAAACTCCTGCTGGTGGACGAGTTGTCCTTGGGTTTGGCGCCACTCATCGTGGCAGATATTTACAAACAACTGCTTGTGATTGGCGAAACCTTGGGCACTGCCATGTTGGTGGTTGAACAAAACGCCAAGCTCGCTCTGTCGTTTGCGCAGTCCGCCTATTTGCTGCAACAAGGCCGGGTGGTGTTGTCTGGCAGCGCAGAGATGGTGATGGCCAGTCCGGAAATGAAAGCCTCGTACTTGGGTCCAGCCAAAACTGAGAAGGGGGCTGCATGAGCACACCAATGTTGACCATCTCAAACATGGTGATGCGCTTTGGTGGCATCACCGCGCTGAACGACGTCTCGTTTTCACTGGCTCAAGGGGACATCACCTCGTTGATTGGTCCCAATGGCGCAGGTAAAACCACTTTGTTCAATTGCATCACGGGCATGTACACACCCACGTCTGGGCAGGTTCAGTTCAATGAGCAAGACATCACGGGTTTGGCTGCGCATCAAATCGCGCGACAAGGCATGGCCCGCACCTTTCAAAACCTGGCTTTGTTTGGCGGTCTTACGGTGCTGGAAAACCTCATGGCTGGGGCTTATCTTCAAGGTCGATCGGGCTTGTTGCAAGGTGTTTTCACCATGCCTCAAGCACGGCGAGAGGAACGTGCTGCCCATGCAGCAGCGCTGGAGATGCTGTCGTTTTTGGACATGGAGGATGTGGCCCATGCCATACCTTCAGAACTGAGTTATGGCCGACAAAAACAAGTGGAATTTGCCCGTGCGTTGATGCCCAAGTCGTCCTTGGTGTTGTTGGACGAACCCATGGCTGGCATGAGCAGTGCAGAAAAAGGCAGCATGTCGGCGCTGATCCAAAAAGTGCGTCATTCCATGGGCATCAGTTTTTTGATTGTCGAGCACGACATCCCAGTGGTGATGGACTTGTCCGACAAGATCGTGGTGCTTGACTTCGGCCAAAAAATCGCAGAAGGAAAGCCGCAAGACATTCAAAACGACCCCGCTGTGATCGCAGCTTACTTGGGCCACGATCACTGAAATTTTTTTTTATTGGAGCAGTTCGCATGAGAGAAGCCGTCATCGTATCTACCGCACGCACCGGTATTGGTCGTGCATTCAAAGGTTCTTTGAACCACAGCAAATCGCCCAGCATGCTTGGTCATGTGATTGCCCAAGCTGTGCAACGCGCTGGCATTGAAGGCGCTGAAGTAGAAGATGTGGTCATGGGCACAGTGTTGACCAGCGGTACGGCGGGCATGAATCTGGCGCGTAATGCGGCCTTGGCCGCAGGTTTGCCTGTGACCGCACCTGGTCAAACCATGGACCGCCAATGCGCATCGGGATTGATGGCGATCGCCACTGCGGCCAAACAAGTCATGGTCGACGGCATGGATGTGGTGGTGGCCGGTGGTCAAGAAAACATCACGGCCGAACAAAAAGCCTATTTTGAAAGTGCCATGGCCAGCAAAGACGCCCAACTAGAAATGCGCGCGCCCCATGTTTACATGCCGATGTTGATGACTGCAGAGTTTGTGGCCAAAAAATTCGGTATCAGCCGCGAAGCCCAGGACTTGTATGCCTTGCAATCGCAGCAGCGGACGGCGCAAGCCCAACAAGCCGGGCGTTTCGACCAAGAGATCGTGCCATTTGCCACGCAAATGGCCGTGGCTGACAAAGCCACAGGCACCATCAGCTTGAAAGACGTGGTCCTTGATAAAGACGAGAGCAACCGTCCTGACACCGTGTTGGAAGGTTTGTCTTCGCTCAAGCCGGTGATTGAAGGCGGGGTCATCACAGCCGGCAATGCGAGTCAGTTGTCCGATGGTGCCAGTGCCTGTGTGGTGATGGAGTCGGGTTTGGCCCAACGCCGTGGCCTGCAGCCCTTGGGCATTTACCGTGGGATGAGCGTGGCCGGTTGCGCGCCTGAAGAAATGGGCATTGGTCCCATTTACGCTGTCCCAAAGTTGCTCAAACAACATGGTTTGAAAGTGGACGACATTGGTTTGTGGGAGTTGAATGAAGCCTTTGCCTGCCAGGCTATTTACTGTCGAGATCAACTCGGCATCAACCCTGAGATTTACAACGTCAACGGTGGCGGTATTTCCATTGGCCACCCCTACGGCATGACGGGTGCGCGCTTGGTCGGTCATGCGCTGATCGAAGGCAAACGCCGTGGCGTGAAATACGTGGTCGTCACCATGTGTGTCGGTGGCGGCATGGGCGCTGCTGGCTTATTTGAAATTGTCCATTGAGTCATTGACTAATATTCAAAGTAACCATGAACTTCGATCAATACCAATCGATCACATTTGAAAGGCGAGGAAAAGTCTTGCAGGTGACTTTGAACCGTCCCGATAAATTGAATGCAGTCGATGAGGAAATGCATGGCGAGTTGGCTTGCGTCTTTGAGCATGTTGCCAATGACCCAGAAAGCGAAGTCATTGTCTTAACTGGTGCTGGCAGGGCTTTTTCAGCAGGGGGAGACATTGATTGGATGCAGAGAATGATCGATACACCCCATTCCTTTGAAAAAACGGCACGTGAGGGCAGACGCATCATTTACTCGTTGTTGGATTGTCAAAAACCTATCATTGCCAAAGTCAATGGCCATGCAACGGGTCTTGGCGCAACCGTAGCCCTTTTTTGTGATGTGATTTTTGCGAGCGAAACTGCCAAGATCGGTGACCCCCATGTCAATGTGGGGCTGGTTGCGGGCGACGGCGGAGCGGTCATTTGGCCGCAGTTGATCGGATATGCGCGTGCCAAGGAGTATTTGCTGACAGGTGATCTGATGACGGCTACGGAAGCAGCGCGCATCGGACTGATCAACCATGCAGTTCCAGCTTCAGAGTTAGATGGCAAGGTAGAGGCTTTTGCCAATAGATTGGCATCTGGGGCAGGAAAGTCAATCCGCTGGACCAAGGCATCGGTCAATATGGGGCTCAAGCAAATGGTGCAGACTGTGTTGGAGACTTCATTGGCGTATGAAGAGATGTCCAGTCAAACTGCCGATCACCAAGAAGCTGTCAATGCATTTCGTGACAAGCGGGCACCCCAATTTCAAGGCTGTTAGCAACCTGCTGGTCCATTATTGAAAGGTCTCACCATGGCGCGCCGATTTGTTGATTTGTCCATTTATTTAGAAAACGATGTCGTGAGTGACCCGCCCGCATATGCGCCGAAAATTGAATACCTCAATCACCAACACACCATTTCACAAATCGAGCCCTTTTTCCCAGGCTTGAAAAAAGAAGACCTGCCTGACGGGGAAGGTTGGGCTGTGGAGTTTGTCAAGCTGTGCACGCACAACGGCACCCATTTGGACGCGCCTTATCACTACCACTCAACCATGGACAAAGTCAGTGGTGAAGCCAAACCAGCCATCACGATTGACGAGGTCCCCCTGGAATGGTGCTTCCAACCTGGCGTGAAGTTGGATTTCAGACATTTACCTGATGGTCATGTGGTTACCGCAGCAGAAGTGGAAGCGGAACTCAAGCGCATTGGTCACAGCTTGTCGCCTCTGGAAATTGTGGTGGTCAATACCCGAGCCGGCATGCAATATGGACAACCTGAATATGTGTCTTGTGGGTGCGGCATGGGCTATGAGGCCACCATGTATTTGCTGGAGCGTGGCGTCCGATTGACCGGCACAGATGCTTGGAGTTGGGACGCGCCGTTTGTACATACTGCTCAAAAGTATGCGAAGACGGGAAATGCTGCTTTGATCTGGGAGGGACATAAAGCCGGACGTGACATCGGGTATTGCCATTTGGAAAAACTGCACAACCTCGAAGCCCTGCCCAGCAGCGGTTTTTATATCAGCTGTTTTCCCCACAAAATTCGTGGCGCTTCAGCAGGCTGGACCAGAGCAGTGGCGATTTTTGATGATGCGTTACAAAATGCCTAATGACCTCATTTCAATTTATTGATCGTCTTTACTATGTAATTTTTAGTGTTCAAGCAAATTTGTGTGTTCTAAATAAAACCCTTGCATTGGCGCAAGGGCTTTATTGGGCTCCAATTTCAGGGCTCGAACCTGATTTCAGCAGATCAATTTCCAGCACCAGCGCATTTCGTGCAGATGCAGGCCTTGCCCTTGGCTGCATCAGGTACTTGCCCCATCACAACAGGGGTGAAAACTGCATCCATGCACCAGCAGCGTTCGGGCTTGCTGCCTGTTGCTTTGGCCTTTTCCATGGCACAAACGTTGGGTTCACCACAGATGGGGCAGCGAGTTTGATCGATGCTAGTCATGAAAACTCTCTACTTGGAAGGTATGGCATTTGAAGGGAAAATGGAACACGTCGTTGTTGCATGCGCATATAACTTTCCATCAGGTCCGACGATCTTTGCTTCTGAAGTACCAATTTGTCTACCTACATGAATAGCCGTCCCTATACATCGCAGCGGCCCAGTTTTAACATGAGCCGCTCGAACGATGTTGACGTTGATCTGACTGGTCGTATAGCCAATATTTACGGGCAATTTGGTTTGTACCGCGCAACCCAATGCAAAGTCCAACAAGGTCGCATACCACCCGCCGTGCACCGAACCCAAAGGGTTGTAGTGCTTGAGTTGGGGCGTTGCCTGAAACACTGCAAGCCCATCACTCACTTCAACTAACTCGCAGTCGAATGTGTCGGCCATGTAGGGATGTGGCAGGTCCCCTTCAAGCAAGGCTTTCATCACCTGCAAGCCCGTCATACCGACCACTTGTTGTGGCTTGGCTAAACCAGCTTGTCCACCGCCTCGTTCGACACGGCGACGGCGAACTTGTTCCAATTGCGCTTGCCAAGAGTTCACAGTGGTTTCGGCAGTGTATTCAGTGTTCATGGATGGCTCTTTATAACCTGAGGCTTTGTATCGACCGGTAGACATAGCAGCCCCATGAACACTGCAAGTCTTGTGCATAACAGATACAAGGCATTGAAGTCCACTCGTTGGCAAGTGGCATGACCCAGCAGACCGGGTAACCAGTGCTGTACATAGTTGGGCTCATGATCGGGTACCCAAAATGCTGGCTAAGGAGATTTCGAATCAGTAGGCTCAGAAGCAACCGGCAGTGTGGAGTTGGTTTGTGCGATTGTCATCTCAACGCGTTGATCGCATGCGTTTGGTTTGATAGGTTCCCCATCCGTTTTTCAAAATAGAAGCAAGGAAAGCCCATAGTCCACTTTCATGAGGCTGAGGACTTCTTCCATTGGCAATTCGCTTCAGTTGACGTGCATACCAAAGGATTTCCATCACCCCCATGTTGTCGATGGGTTTGATGCCTGTGGCAATGGGATGAACCTGCTGCACCGGGTCGCGACCCTGCAACAAGGATTGGGGCGCATCTGGCTCAATGGCCAATAAACGAGCCAAACCAATCAAATCAACGTCACCTGATTGAATAGCTTCATTCATGCCAGTCCAAGTTTTGAATCCACCAGTCAGCATCAATGGCACATTCACAGATGAGCGAATCTTCTGCGCAAAATCCATGAAATAAGCCTCACGAGCCAAAGTAGACGCTCGTTGGGGAAGTTTGACGGCGCCACTCATGGCTGGTGCTTCATACGTGCCACCAGAGATTTCGATGAAGTCGATGCCCGCTTGCGCCAGTGCCTGGATGGTTTCCAAGGATTCTTCTTCAGACAAACCACCTTTTTGAAAGTCGGCTGAATTGAGTTTGATGGCAATTGGAAATGTGGGGCCCACTTGTTTGCGAATTTCGGCAAACACCGCCAATACAAAACGACGTCTGTTGAGTGCATTGCCACCCCATTCATCGGTGCGTTGATTGTGGTGAGGCGATAAAAATTGGCTGATCAAGTAACCATGAGCACCATGAATTTGAACGCCGCTGAACCCAGCTTGCTGGCAGATTGCGGCGCTTCTACCGAATCTTTGGATGATGTCCAAAATTTCAGTGGTGGTGGCTTCGCGTGGCGTATCAAAAAAAGCAGCCATGTCTTGTCGAAATGGCACTGCAGAAGGCGAGAGATTGAATCGATTCAAACCTTTTGGGGACTGTTTGCCAGGATGGTTCAGCTGAACCCATGCGGTTGAACCTTGCGAAGTCACCACTTGCGCCCATTGCTTCAAGAGCGCCATGTCGGCTTCATCTTCAATCACCACATTACCCGGCTCTCCCAGCGCCCGGCGATCAATCATCACATTGCCTGTGATCAGCATCCCAATGCCTGACTGCGCCCAGCGGCGATACAACTCGACCAGCTCATGAGTCGGATGGTTGTCATAGGTGGCAAGTGCTTCGCTCATGGCGGATTTAGCCAAGCGATTAGGTAAAACAACCCTACTAGGTAAATGCAAGGGTTGATTCAGGGAAGAGGGCTGCGCTGGCTGGTTGGTTGCTGCTGATGTCATGAATCATCCTGTTGTTGATTGTCAGTATCATTTCAGTATCTATGTTACTATCATTTCGAAAGTAAGTTTTATGTTGACCAAAAATGACTGATTCCAAGCAAATTGATGATCCATGCCCTATTGCCCGAAGCCTTTCAATTGCAGGCGATGGTTGGAATTTGTTGATCTTGCGAGATGCACATGCAGGCATGACCCGATTCGATCAATTCAGGAAAAATCTGGGTATAGCTCCCACCATGTTGACGAAACGTTTGACAGCGTTGACAGAGGAGGGGCTGTTGGCGAAAAAGCGGTATTCAGAGAATCCACCCCGTGATGAATATCTGTTGACTCAGGCTGGAATGGATTTTTTGCCAGTACTGTTCATCATTGGTGCTTGGGGGGAAAAATACAGGCGTTATGCCAATTCCGTCCGTTTCTTAGATGCAGAAAAAGGAACTGACATCAAAGCCGTTGCCATAGATGCCAATACCGGTGAACGAATCGGGACGAGGCCTATCCAAATGGTCCCCTTTGCAGAGAAGGCCTGAGTTGATTGATCATTAAAAAAGCCCTTGCATTGCTGCAAGGGCTTTTTTTGTTTGGCTACTCGACCTGGGCTCGAACCATGTTCCTACAGATTAACAGAAAAAAGTACTTTCAAATAATGCCATGTTTACTGGGTTTTTTTGCCTAGTTTGATTGATGTGTAACAAACTGTGTCATTGAAGAAATTTTGCTCTGGACGGTTGGCGGGCGTCAAGGATCTGGGCGAATCTGCATGAAAAATGGGCAGCCAGCTGTGGCCTGGAAGACATGAATGCCAATCCGCCTCAATAAGTCGAATTGATCTGCCGTTCACGCATCTTGACCAGCTCCGAATGAGGAATTAACATGAGCGCATGATCGATTGGAATTCCTGTCCCGCTGTAGAACTTGACCCTGAGCTTGTGAGCGGAGCTTGGGTGTTTCGAGGTACGCGCGTGCCTGTGGTCGCTTTATTCGAAAATCTGGAAGATGGTGTAACTGTCAACGAGTTTGTTGAATTGTTCCCTGGCGTGAATTTGATCCATGCCCGTAGCGTTTTAGAGCATGCTGCTAAAAGTGCAATGGTTCATTAGCCTTGAAAATATTATTTGATCAAGGGACACCTGTACCGCTACGAGGTCATATAGCCACTCACCTTGTGACAACTGCTTATGAGCTTGGATGGGCTACTTTAAAAAATGGTGAGTTGTTGGCTGCTGCTGAAAGCCATGGGTTTGATGTTTTTGTTACCACTGATACGAACCTTCAGTATCAACAAAATTTGACGCAAAGAAAAATAGCTATTGTTGTTCTGAGCACCACAAGTTGGCCTAGGATTCAAAAAAGCATAAAGGCAATTCTGACTGCGATTGACCTTGCAACACCTAATTCATATCAGAATGTTGCAATAACTTAATTCGAGACCGTTAGAAAGCGTGAAGAATCTGGACGAGTGTGCATGAAAAATGGACAACCAGCTTTGGTCTGGCAGCCATGGATGCCAATCCGCTTCAATGAGTCGAATTGACCTGTTGCTCACACATCCTGACCAGTTCCGCAGCACTGATGTGCACGTTTTTACCGTCAACACTGACAACGATACCGGTGTTTGTTTTAATGGCGAGCTCTTGTGCAGCTTGTGCAGCTTGTGCAGCTTGTGCAGCACGTTCCATCGCGGCGTTTGACCCAGCAAGATCTTGGTCTGAAGAGGTGCGGATGTCTTTGGTGTTCATTATTTACTCCAATCAATCAGTTTGGGTGCAATCCAGAGCTGTCTTAAAAAAGCTCAAATATTCACAAACTTACTGTAAAAATTGTGGAAATTATCCAATCCAGCAACAAAACGTCGATGGATGACTGCTTCTGGAATGTTGTGCCCACCTTGTGACACACGAATAGCGAATCTGTAAACTGCAACATCAGCATAGGGCAGATACAGGAATCAAATAGAGATTGAAAATGGCATTCAATGGATCAGCAAACACTCGCTTACTACTCAGCAAACGCGCAGGATATGGCTCAAAGGTATGAGTCGGCGGCAAGCTCTTTAGGTCCACACTTTACATCTGCCTTTGTTCCAGGTGGCAGGGTGTTGGACATCGGGTGTGGATCTGGTCGAGACTTAGCCGAACTGCATAAGCTTGGATTCCAGCCCTACGGGTTGGATGGAACACCTGAACTTGTGGGGTTGGCTCAGGCGCTTCATCCCGAATTAAAGGGAAGGGTGGTTCAAGGGCTTCTGCCTGAATTCGATGTCCCGTTTGGAGGAGAGTTTGACGGAGTGGTTTGTTGTGCCATGTTGATGCACATAGATTCAACGGAACTGTTCAATGCAGCGCTAGCAATAAAGCGATGCCTAAAAGTCAATGGCCGACTACTGATTTCTGTTCCAAGTAAGCGTTCGGATTCGGATGAGACTGAACGTGACGCCAATGGTCGATTGTTCAAAACCTACGCCCCTGGATTCCTGCAACTTATATTTGAGCGACTTGGCTTCTCACTTATCAATCAGTGGGGTAACTCAGATGCTATGAATCGACAGGAAGTTGAGTGGGTTTCTCTGCTGCTGCAGCTTAAGTCTGCTGCTAACACCCGACCGATTGACCAGATTGAGGGCATCCTCAATCACGATAAGAAAAGCGCAACTTACAAGTTCGCCTTGTTCAGGGCTCTCGCGGAACTAGCAACTCAAAGCCCAAATAGCGTTACTTGGTTGACTGATGGCAAGGTTGGTCTGCCGGTGAGGTTCGTTAGCGAGAAATGGCTCCAGTACTACTGGCCACTTCTTGAGTCCGAGAAATTTATCCCTCAGCTCAACGGTGAGCAGCAGGGGAGTGGTAAGCCGATCAAGTTCCGAACTAATCTAAATCTTCTGATTGATCAGTACAGAGCGCTTGGTGGTTTCAGCGCGTTTCGCATTGATCGCAACAAAGCAACATTGTCAGATGCCAATCAGAAGTTGTTGAAATCCGTCATTGCCGACATTGAGCACGCAATTGTCAAGGGGCCCGTTGTTTATTCTGGTGGTGCGCTGATCACCGGCAGGGTATTTAGTTACGACATAAAGAACAAACAGATCATCATTCCTAAAGACTTGTGGAACGAGTTGAGCCACCTTGGATACTGGGTTAGTCAAGCCGTCATCATGCAGTGGGCTGAGAAAACAACTAAGTTGGGAGATGGGATAGAAGTTGCTTCAGTGATCAACTTGCTCCTAGATAAGGAAGACGAGCGTTCAACAGTTGAAGCACGAAAGATCTACTCTGGGCTGTCAAATTTGGAATGCGTTTGGACTGGATCAAGTTTGAAGAGCACTTTTGATGTGGATCACGTCATTCCGTTTGATCTCTGGCATAACAACGATTCTTGGAATTTGCTTCCTGCCTCAAAGACCGCTAACAGTAGCAAAAGCAACAAGCTTCCCTCAACAGACATCCTAAATAAGCGAAAGGATGCAGTTGTCGGGTACTGGGAAATTCTTCGAAACCTAAGTCCAGTTCGTTTCGACAAAGAGGCTGAAACTTTGTCCCCAGTGCAGGGAAATAATTGGCAAAGTCAGTTGTACGGGCAGATGTGTAATGCGATTGAGGTCACAGCATTACAGCGTGGAGTTGGGCGTTGGCCTACTTGAAGTAAAAAAGCCCTTGCATTGCTGCAAGGGCTTTTTATTTGGCTCCTCGACCTGGGCTCGAACTAGCGAACCACCGATTAACAGAAAACAGTACTTTCAGATAACGCTATGTTTACTGGGTTTTATTGCCTAGTTTTATCGATGTGTAACAAACTGTGTAATTGAAGAAATTTTGCTCTGGACGGTGTCGGGGTGTCCAGATTCTGGACGCCGGGGTCGCTCTGGACGGTTGGCGGGCGTCAAGAATCTGGACAGAAATGCACCATAAATACTGCTGATATCAAAAACATTTCCTTTGGAAAAACCACGTTGGGATAGTAAGAAAATTTGCGCTGACTATTTGCCAAAATCCGCTAGCTATTTTGATAAACTGAATTTCATAATGCGCTCTGCAAGGTCAGGTTGTTGACTTGCAAGCACAAAGCCTTCCAACTCTTGCATTAAGTGGGTTCCTAAGTCTTGGTTGGGTGCGCTTCGAGTCAATTGTTTGATATTTTTCAGAGATTGGCCAGGCAGATTCATCCATTCTTTGGCAACAGTATTGACGCAATCATGCAATGACTCGTTAGAAACCATTTGATTGACCAAGCCCCAATCTAATGCTTGCTGGGCTTTAAGTGTTGATTTCAAAGTAAACAATTCAAACGCTCTCAATGGATTAACTAATCGGGGTAGCAACCAAGAAGTACCGCCATCAGGACTGCCACCCAGCTTTGCGTAGGCCATACTGATGCTGGCGTCTTGGGTGAATATCACATGATCCGCGCACCATATCAACCCCAAGGTGCCACCTGCACAAGCGCCCTGAACACCCACGACCACGGCTGCTTCTAGGCTGCGCAATTGCAAAATAGCTTTGTTGTAATGACCGATCGCTTGTCGAAGCCAATCTTCTATTTGGCGATCAGAAATAGCTTGTGCAAGTGCATGAATGTCGCCACCGACACCAAAATTTGAGCCTTGGGCTAAAACGGTAAGCACTTTCGGATTGGCTTGCTTAAGATACGTTGTAGCACGGGATAGACCTTCTAATTCATCGAGTCCAAGTGCATTGTGTTGCTCTGGACGGTTCAGTTCAAGGCATGCATGATCTGGACTCAACCAATTCACGCATACAGTACCTGCGGCATTGATATACGTTTGCTGTTTTGGAGTCATTCGTTTCTTTCATCGCGCACGAGGGCGGTCATAGCCAGTGAGAATGTCAGGGTAGTCTGACAGTTTTGGCATAGGCAAGGGAGTGAGCCGATCTATATTTTTCAAATGATGCGTGTAGGCTTGCAGTAAATCTTCACGCCCCGACGGTCCGATGTAAGGCACAGCGTAGCCAACGAAAGGGGGTAAAACCGTCATTCCTGTGAAACCGAAGACGCCACGCAAAAAAGGCATCAGCAATGTATTGATGTCCCCATTCAAGCCTTCTGGCTCAAATGATTTGGAAGGTGCCCCCGTCGTGGTGCAAATCAATGCGCGTTTACCCAGAAATTTGCCGTGTTCAAATTGTGCACTGCGTCCGTAAACAACGCCAGATACAAAAACACGGTCAATCCAACCTTTGAGAATTGCGGGCATGCCAAACCACCAAAGCGGAAATTGCAAAATCAACAAGTCTGCGCGCTGCAAGGACTTGAGTTGTTGTGAAATAACGGGCGACAGCGTGCCTGTTCTTGCTGCATGCCTCTGTTCGAGGGAAAT
>JACCDX010645097.1_pt1 | contig 78372 bp, 59 predicted proteins | sample 7449681 | NCBI WGS metagenome assembly JACCDX01 (sample SAMN15323450, study PRJNA562643) | freshwater metagenome | isolation source: river surface water | place: USA:Blue River Watershed | collected 2017-08-18 | reverse complement strand
CCTCATGTATGAAAAGGGCATCTCCGGCATGCGCTTCTCCATCTCCGAGACCGCCAAGTATGGCGACATCACCCGCGGCCCGCGCGTGATCAACGCCAAGACCAAGGCCGAGATGAAGAAGATCCTCGCCGAGATCCAGAGCGGCAAGTTCGTCAAGCAGTGGGTCGCCGAATACAAGGGCGGTCTCAAGAACTACAACGCCCTCCTCAAGGCCGGCCAGAAGCACCAGATCGAGAAGACCGGCGAATACCTCCGCGGCATGATGCCCTGGATGCCGAAGCGCGACATCTCCGGCGTCGCCGGCTCCTACGCGGGCTGAGGCTTTGCGACTCGCATAAACGCGGGCGCCGACCCTTTCCGGGCGGCGCCCGTTTTGTTTTTAGGACCAGAATTGAACCGCTAACTCTCGCTAAACTTCGCTAAATCGACCCTTCGGATTTCTGATTCAGATTTAGCGTCCTTTAGCGAAACTTAGCGGTTTGCTCTCTCCGCCTCCCGTGAACCCAGTGGTTGTGAAAAAATTCATCCTCGCCACCCGCAAGAGCCCGCTCGCCCTCGCCCAGACCGAGCAGGTCGCCGCGCATCTGCGCGCCTCCCTCGGCTGCGAAACCGAGCTGCTGAAGATCGTCACCACCGGCGATCAGCGCACGGAGTGGTCTCTCGAGAAACAGGGCGGCAAGGGCCTCTTCACGAAGGAGCTCGAGGAAGCGCTTCTCCGCGGTGACGCCGACGTCGCCGTGCACAGTTGCAAGGATCTTCCCGGCGAACTTCCCGCCGGCCTGGTCGTCGCCGGCTACCTGCCGCGCGAGGACCCGCGCGACATCCTCGTGCTCCGCGACGGCGTCGAGACGCCCGCGCTCATCGCCACGAGCAGTCCGCGCCGACGCCTCCAGCTCGGCATGCTTTTCCCCGACGCGCAGTTCACCGAGATCCGCGGCAACGTGGACACCCGGCTGCGCAAGATCGGCCAGGACAAGGTCGCCGACGCCACCGTGCTCGCCGCCGCCGGTCTGCGCCGCCTCGGCATCGGCGGCTGGCAGGGCGTGTCGTTCCATGCCCTCGGGCCGGAGCACATGGTGCCCGCCGTGGGTCAGGCCGCGATCGCGCTTCAGACGCGCAGCGCCGACGCCGCGAGCATCGGCGCCGTCCTCGATAAGCGCACCTTCCGCGCCGTCACGCTCGAGCGGGCTTTCCAGCGCGCTCTCGGCGGCGGTTGCCAGACGGCCTTCGCCGCGCACGTCACCGCCGACACGCTCTGGTTTTATCACCACGAGATCGGCCTCCGCAGCCTTCCGCTCAGCGACGCCGAGATCGACGCGCCCGAGCAAACCGCCCGCGCGATGCTGAAGCATTTCGGTTTTCAGATTCCCTAGGCAGGGCGGGACCGCTGGGCCCGCCGTTACGTTTCGCGGACGGTCCAGCGCTCCGTCCCCGCCATCCAACTTTCGTTTCTCATGTCCTCCGGTAACGGTATCGTTCATCTCGTCGGCGCAGGCGCCGGCGACCTCGGTCTTTTCACCCTCCGCGCGAAGGAGCTCATCTCGGCCGCGGACGTGCTCGTCTACGACTACCTCGTCCACCCCGAGGCGGTGAAGTGGTGCCGCGCCGAGTGCGAGGTGGTTTACGTCGGCAAGAAGGCCGGCTGCCACACCGTGCCGCAGGAGGAGATCGAGGCGCTCCTCGTCACCCACGCCCAGGCCGGCAAGAAGGTCGTGCGTCTCAAGGGCGGCGATCCCTACATCTTCGGCCGCGGCGGCGAAGAGGCCCGCACGCTGGCCAAGGCCGGCGTGGCCTTCGAGGTCGTGCCGGGCGTCACCGCCGCGCTCGCCGCCGGCGCCTACGCGGGCATCCCGCTCACCTTCCGCAACGTCTCGACCTCGCTGGTCCTCCTCACCGGCCACGAAGACCCGAACAAGACCGGTGGCTCGCAAGTCGACTGGCGCAGCTTCGGCGCGCTGAAAAACACCACGCTCGCCATCTACATGGGCATGGGCCGGCTGGAGTTTATCCTCTCCGAGCTGCGCGCCGGCGGCCTGTCCGCCGACACGCCCGCGGCCGTGGTGCAATGGGCCTCGCTGGGACGCCAGCGCAGCGTAAGCGGCACCGTGGCCGACCTCGCCGCGCGCGTCGTCGAGGCCAAGCTCGCCGCGCCGGCCATCATCTTCGTCGGCGAGGTCGTGCGCGACCACGAGGCGATCGACTGGTTCGAGCACCTGCCGCTCTTCGGTCGCCGCGTCGCCATCACCCGCACGCGCGACCAGAACAGCGAGCTGCGCGAAAAGCTCGAAACCCTCGGCGCCGAGGTGCTGGAGCTGCCGCTGATCAACATCGCCAAAGACGTCTCCAAATACGGGCTCGTCGAGATCCTCGCCGAGCTCGGCAGCTACGACTGGATCGTGTTCACGAGCGCGAACGGCGTGCGCTATTTCTTCGAGGAGTTCCTCAAGGGCTTCAGCGACATCCGCGCCCTCGGCCTGCTTCGTTTCGCCTGCATCGGCAAGGCCACCGCGCGCGAGATCGAGAGCCGCCATATCCGAGTCGAGTGCATGCCCGACACCGCGACCGGCGCCTCGCTGGCCGACGCGCTGATCGAGACCGGCAGCCTCGACAGCGCCAAGGTCATCGTCGTCACGGGCAACCTGAACCGCGACAAGCTGGTCAAAAAGCTCGAGGCCGCCCGTGCGATCGTCGACCGCCTGCCGCTCTACAAGACCGAGAAGACCGACCTCTCCGCCGACCCGGTGGCGGACGACTTCCGTCAGCGCGGCGCCGACGCCATTCTCTTCGCCAGCTCCTCGGCCGCGGAGAGCTACCATGCTCAAGCCGACTCGCTCGAGCTCGCCGCCGGCGCGAAGAAGCCGCTGATTGGCAGCATCGGCGAGCAGACGACCGAGACCTTGGTCGAGCACGGCATGACGCCCGATTTTGTCGCGGAAAAGCCCAGCCTCGACGCCCTGATCGCCGCCATGGCTCAGAAATTTGAAACCGCTAAAGAACGCTAAGTTTCGCTAACAAAAACAGCCTGAAACCCTCTTCTTCTTTAGCATCTTTTAGCGCAATTTAGCGGTTCCACATTCGTCGTCCCATGAAAGTCCCCTTCCTCGATCTTTCGCTCCAGCATCGCGCGATTCGCGAACAGGCGCTCGCGGCTCTCGCCGCCACCTACGACGCCACGCGTTTCTGCCTCGGCAAGGACGTCGACGAGTTCGAGGCCGCGTTCTCGAAGACTCTCGGCTATCCGCGCGCGCTCGGCGTGAACTCCGGCACCTCGCCGCTGCACGTCGCCGCGGTGCTCGCCGGCTGGGGACCGGGCGACGAGGTTATCGCGCCTCCCTTCACCTTCATCTCGACGGTCTGGGGCATCAGCTACGTGGGCGCCACGCCCGTCTTCGTCGATGTGGACGAGGCCACCTTCCTGCTCGATCCGGCCAAGATCGAGGCGGCCATCACGCCGCGCACCAAGGGCATCGTCGCGGTGCATCTTTTCGGTCTGCCCGCTCCGATGGACGCGATCCTCGCGATCGCGAAGAAGCACAACCTCTTCGTTGTCGAGGACTGCGCCCAGGCCGTCGGCGCCACTTGCCGCGGCACGCCGGTCGGCCTGCTCGGCGACGCGGGCACCTTTAGCTTTTACCCGACGAAGAACCTCGGCGGCTGCGGCGAGGGCGGCGCCTTCGTGTCGCGGCGCGACGAACTTTTCGAAAAGGCCAAGCTCCTCCGGGTGCATGGCTCGGGCCGCCGTTACTATCACGACCATGTCGGCTTCAACTTCCGCATGGATGGATTCCAGGGCGCGCTGCTTAACGTAAAGCTGCCTCGCCTCGCCGGCTGGACGGCGCGTCGTCGCGAGATCGCCGACAAGTATCTCGCCGGGATCAAGCATCCCGACGTGCGTCTGCCCGTGGGCCGGACCGCGGACGGCGAGAGCGTCTGGCACCAGTTCACGATCCGCCATCCCCGGCGCGACGTCTTGCGCGAGCATCTTGCGAAATGCGAGGTCGGCACCGACCTGATCTATCCCGTGCCGCTGCATCGCCAGGCCTGCTACGCCTCGCTCGGCTACGCGGAAGGCTCGATGCCGGTGGCGGAGCGCGCCTGCGCGACCGTCCTGAGCCTGCCGATTTTCCCGGAGCTGACCGACGCGCAGGTCGATCACGTGATCGCGGCTGTCAACGCGTTCTGATTTGGGAACCACGAAATACACGAAAGACACGAAATAAACCGACTGAAGGCCTCGGCTTCCTTTGGTGTTTTTCGTGCCTTTCGTGGTTCAAGCTCATGATAGGTGATATCAATCTTAAGGTTTGCGGCATGAAACGCGCGGAAGACGCGCGGCTGGCCGCGGAATTGGGGGCGGATTTTCTCGGGTTCATTTTTTATCCGAAGTCCCCTCGTTATCTGGCCTACGAGGCCTACGAGGAGCTTGCTCCGTCGTTGCCGCGTGGTCCGAAACGCGTGGCCGTGATGGTCGAGCCTTCGCTGGACGATCTGCGTCGGGCCCGCGAAACGCGCTTCGACATCATCCAGATACACGCCCGGCACGACACGCCCGTGGAGATCGTGCGCGCGTGGAGCGAGGTGGTGGGCGCGGCCAATCTCTGGCTCGCTCCCAAGCTCCCTCCGGGCGCCGCGCTCCCCCGGGAGTGGCTTTCATTGACGGATACTTTTCTCGTCGACACGTTCCACGCCGACGGCTTCGGCGGTTCCGGCCGCACTGGGGACTGGGCGGGTTTTTCGCGGCTGGCGGAGGCGAATCCGGGCAAGCGGTGGATTCTCGCCGGCGGTCTCGGTCCGGACAACGTCGTCGCCGCGATCACGGCGAGCGGCGCGCGGTTCGTGGACGTGAACAGCGGCGTGGAGAGCCACCCCGGCTCGAAGTCGCCGGAAAAGCTGCGCGCCGTGGCCGCGGCTTTGAGGTCGCACGCCTTGGATTCGCGCTGACCAACGCCCGATTCTTCGGCCAATCTGCGTGTCGGGTCTGATGGGGCCTCACGCCTTGGTTGTTCGGCGATCCACGGTCAAGTCCCGCGCGGCGTCATTTTCACCGGCTGGATCGTGCCGTCGTCGTTGTAGAAGAGCGGCTCCATGCAGGTCTGACGCTCCCGTTTATCCGGAGCGGATGCGACGTGGTAGAAGAGATACCATCGGCCTTTGAACTCGGTGATGGAGCCGTGGACGTTGGGCGAGTGGTTGTCGATGATCTCGCCCTTGAACTCCCAAGGGCCGAGAGGGCTTTTCGCCATGCTGTAAACCATGACGCTGGCCATGGTCTTCTGGCTCTCTCGCGTGGGATAACTCGCGTAGTAAATGCCGTTCCGTTTGTGGACCCAGACGCCCTCGTAAAACTTCGGCATGTCGAGGAGCTGGATGGGACCGTCACGCGTGATCATGTCCTCCTTCAGTTTCACGACGCCGAGCTGGCGGGCTCCGCCGACGAAAAGGTAGGCCTGGCCGTCGTCGTCGATGAAGACGTTCGGGTCGATCATGTAGCGGATGCCGGCCTCGCCTTTTTTGGCCAGCGGCTGTCCGAGGGCGTCTTTGAACGGGCCGACAGGGGAATCCGCCACCGCGACACCGATCTGCCCGCCGGCGGTGAAGTAGAAGTAGTATTTCCCGTTGCGCTCGATGCAGTCGGGTGCCCACGCCTCTTTGGTCGCCCAAGTGGTGTCTTCGAGGCGGAAGATGACGCCGTGGTCCGTCCACTTCGACAGGTCGTCCGAGGAGAAGACATGCCAGTCCACCATGTCCCAATGTTTCATGCCGGCGATGTCGTGCGACGGGTAGAGGTAGAGCTTGCCGTTGAAAACACGCGCCGACGGATCGGCGTGGAAGTCGGGAAGGATGGGATTTTGAGCCAGAGCGGGAAGCAGGCAGCCCATCGCGAGCCCCGCGGTAGGGACGAGTTGGGAGATGGGCTTCATTGGTCGTAGCTGTGGTAGAACGGACGAAGGACGTCCTTGGCGGCGGCGGGTTGGCCGAAAAAGCGCACTAGGCTGGGCGGCCACGTGTCATCGATAAGGACGAGGGTGAAACGTCCGCCGAACCGGTCGGTTTTTTCGGCGTTCACGGCTCTCTCCGGGGGCCAGATTTTGTTGCCGGGACTGGAGACCAGCGCGTTGTGGCTCAATCGCAGTCCGTCGCCAGCGCGCTCGACGGACACGTCGGCGGCGGCGGACGGAACCAACGCAAGGCCCGTGCCTTTAGCGGTGGTCAGCAGGGCGATTTCGGTTTCGCGGCGATTGCCTTGGAAACGCAGGTCTTCGCGGTTGAGGTGGAACAAGCCGAACTCGTTCAAGCGATCGGCGCCCGGATAGCCGGGGTAGATGCCTTGGCCGATCCAGCGGAATTCGGTGAGCCCGGCGGGCGCCTCGACTGAGAGGCCGGCTTCGAGCAGTTCACCTTTGGCCTGGGTCGGCACAAATTCGTAGCTGATCTTGATCGTGCCGTCCGGCGCGATTTCGGCCTGGTAGCCGCCGACGAGCGACTGCTTTTCGTCCTCGGGACGCGGGTAGGTTCCGGATACGGCCACGCGTAGCGCATTTCCGTCCCGGCTCAAGGTGACGCGAGGCTCGATCACGTTGGTCAGTGTGGGCGTGAGCCAAGTGCCCATTTTTTTGGAGAGGGTTTCGTCGGACAGGCCAAACGGACGCCCGGTGCGGGGGTAAATGCCGGCCACGCGCACACGTCCGGCGTGGTCGATGATCGAGAGCTTCCCGTTTGTCCGGTCGACGGAGAGCGTCCACCGGGAGTTTTCGATTTTTATCTCGGTGGCGTCCTCGGTGACTTCCCAAGGGCCGACGGCGGACAGGCCGGCCAGCCAGGTGCGGCGGCTGGCCTGCGGGAGTTCGAGGCGCAGCGTGCGTTCGACGATGGGACGGTCGTTTTCGTCGAAGCAGCGCAGGTCGAGGGCGAGGACGTCGTCGCCTGCGTCGGCGGGGATGTGGACGGAAATGTCCACGGTCTCTTGCGCGTGGGCGGCGGCGCCCAGAAGCCGTTCGCCGCTCTCGAGCTCGGCTCCATTGCGGCGCAATGACCACGCGAGTTTCATCCCTGCCAGGGAACGGAAGTCGTGACGGTTCTCGACCGCGAAGGTGATGCTTTGCCGGCCCGGTTGAACCGCCGCCGAGCGTTCGTCGATGTGGACGGGCGAATAGACTTTTCGGGTTTGCCAGAAGTCGCTTTGCGGCGTGCGGTCGGCGTAAACGATTCCATCCGAGCCGGCGTTGCCCTGCATGTCGTAGTAGCGATGTTCATCAAGCCACACGGCGGTCGTGGGCTTGTTGCGATCCACCGGTTTTTCACTGGTGCGCAGGATTCCCTGATCCTGGAACATCCAGATCGCGCCGCCGGCACCGCGGGGGGATTTTTGCAGCATGTCCCATTGATCCTGGATGCGCTCGGTTGTCAGACCGAGGGCGTGGGCATACTCGGTCAGGATGATGGGGTGCCTGGCGTTTTTCAGCCAGTCGCGAAGGGCGCTGTTACCCGGGTAGTGGGGTGTGCCGATGTCGGCGTAGTCGGGATTGGCGGCGAAGCTCTTCAGATACGCGCTGGGGATTTTGGGGAAACAGACGGGGCGGGTGGGATCCATTTCTTTGATGAGTTTGCCCGCGGCCTGCTCGCCTGTGTTGACGGGATTCTCGTTGCCTATGCTCCAGATTAGCACCGACGGACGGTTTTTGTCGCGGATGACGGTGGCTTCGGCCCGGGCCCGGATGTAGGGGAAAAAAGCGGGATCGGCCATGTATTCGTCGCCGCGGCCCATCGACATCTCGCACATGACATAGAAGCCCATTTCGTCGCACAACTCGATGAAGCGAGGCTGCGGTGAATAGTGAGATGTGCGCACGAAGTTGATGTTGGCCTTCTTCATCAATTCGAGGTCTCGACGTATCTCCGCCTCGGTCATGGAGCGGCCGCTCACGGGATCGATGTCGTGATGGTCAACGCCGCGCAGTTTGATCGGGCGTCCGTTCAGCCGGAGCACGGCGTCCACGATGGAAACCTCGCGCAGGCCGATACGTTCTTCGATGGATTGCAGCACTTGTCCGCGGGCCGAGAGCGAAAGTTGAAGGCGGTAAAGCGAAGGCGTCTCCGCGGTCCAGAGCCGGGCCTGGACAACGTGCACGACGGTCTCGGCTCGTCCGTCGGACGCCCGGGGAATGACAAACTCGCCCACGGGTTTCCCGTCTGGCGCGAGCAGCTTTCCGGTGAGTTCGCCTTCGGGTGTGTTGACCAGGACGGAGACCGAGACGTCAGCCGTGTCGTCGCCCGCGGTCTTGGTGCGTATCGTGACGTCCTCGATATGCACGGCCGGAACGGAAAACACCGTCACATCGCGATGCAGGCCGGACAACGACCAGTCGTCGTGCTGGTCGAACTGCCACACGGGCGGCTTGGTGGTGACCTTCACCGCGAGCACGTTGTCGGCTGCGCCGGATTGCAGCGCGTCGGTGATGTCGAAGGTGTGGGGATTGAAGGCGCCGGCCAGGGACTCGCCCACCTTGCGACCGTTGACCCAGGCTTCGAATCCCCAGGCCACGCCCTCGAAGCGGAGACACACGCGGCGACCGCCGAGCCAGGCCGCAGGCACGCGAAACGTGCGGCGATACAGGCCCAGGCCGTCCGCGAGTTTTCCATCATAGCGCGGTTCGGCGAAGCCCTGAAGTTCCCAGTTGGACGGCACGGCGATGGTTTTCCAGGCGGAGACATCAAACTCCGTGGCAGTGAAGCCGGCGTCGGTGCCGGCATCGAGCGAGGGGATGTATTTGAACGACCAGTCGCCGTTCAGAGTCTGCGTGAAGCCCTCGGCACGGACTGGGTAGACTGAGATGGGGGCGGCGAACGATGCATGGCAGACGAACACTACCCAAAGGAGGAGAAACAGATGGCGGAGGAGGGGCATGGCGTGGGGGGGAACTTGCGGGAACGGAGGAGCGGATGACGGCGTATTCGCCGGGATGGTCGTGATGTGCGGCTACCCGGCTACCGAGCTAGCCAAGGGGAGGCGGGATGGCGCCGACAGAGTGGCGGGCGAGAGCCGGACAAGAACCGGAGAGCCCTGAGGATCGCGGCGCGTGGAAGAGGCGACGTCGTTCACGGAGCGGTCGCCGGGGCGCCGTTTACCGAAACGTGGGAGAACCGAAGGTCCCCGATCTTCTTCGTTTTGAGACGGGGCTCCTTGATCCGCACGTCGATGTTTTCGAGCGTGTCGATGACGAACTGGACGGCGGCGGTGCTGACGGTCGTGCCGTCGGCGACGGAGAGGCGACGGGTTTCGGGGTTGGTGACAGTCTGCGCGGGTCCGGGATCTGGGAGGAGCTTCGCAATCAGGTAGGACTCGATGCTGTCGTGCTCGTGCGCGGGGGCGCCGGGGCAGGCGATTTCGCAGGGCACGCCGATAGCGTCGAGGCGTTCCTTGAGTTTGACGCCAAAGTTGGCGCTGTGGGTGGGATCTTTTTGGGGCCGACCGAGGCCGGGGCGGTTGTCGTAGGAGAGATAAATGGGCGGATCGTCGGGGGTGGCTTGCTCGATGGGGGAGTATTGTTTGATCCAGGGAAGAATCTCGTCGCGGCGGCGGACGAAGTCTTCGAAGAGGGCCTCGTTTTTGGCGAAGTCCTTGGCGATGGGCAGGCCGAAGGCGTGGGCGCCGTAGCGGCTGTTTGGCGTCCATTCGCGCATCTGGACCGGGTCGAGCGAGGTTTGCGCGGCATCGAGAGCGGCGCAAAGCAGGCGGGTGGACTCGCGGGCGACGGGATCGGAGGACGCGGGATCGGCGAGGTCGTCGTGGAGCGCGAGCCAGAGGATGGAGCAGGCGCCGGCGGAATTGCCGGAGCCTGCGGCACGACGAGGATCGATGTTCCACTCGGCGGCCTTGGACCGGACGAATTGGAGCGCGCGGGCGGTGTCGGCCATGGGCCAGGCGACCGGGGGGGTGATGTGCGCCTCTTTGGCCTGGTAGACGTAGCGGTAGTTGATCGAGACGACGGAAATGCCGGCGGCCAGCAAGCGGGGAAAATCGCGGCGGGAGATGCTGGTCTTGTCACCGTTCGTCCACGCGCCTCCGTGGAGGTAGAGCAGCACGGGCGTCCGTGTGGCCGAATCGGCGCGGTAAAAGTCCAGCACCTGCCGGGGGTGGGCGCCGTAAGGGACGTCGGCGAGGGTCGGCACGGGCTTGGCGGCCGGAGGGGTCGGATCGGCGGCGCGGGCGGTGAACGGGCAGCAAAGGAGCCAGAGAGCGGCTGGCCAGAGGTGGCGGAACATGGTGAAAAAGTCGGGCGGGGCGGCGAGATTTCGGGTGGTCCGGAATCGGTTACTCCGTGAGGAGGACTTTTTGCACGGAGACGTAGTCGTCGCTGCTGCCGTAGGAGGCCTTTTTCCCGACCCAATAAAAATGCTCGCCGAGCACGGTGACGGTGAGGGTGTAGTCGCCGCGGGGGAATTTGGGGCTGAGGAATTTCAACGAGGCTTCGGGGTAGAGGCAGTAGGTCTCGACGACTGAGCTCAGGACGACTTTGCCGGCGCGGTCCTTGATTTGGATTTCGCCGAAGCCGCCGTCGGAGCGGGCCACGCCGTAGAGGCCGATTTGAGAACCGGTGAACGGGATGGTGAGGGTGGCGCCTTTGACCTTGGAGCGGAGATCGCTGAAGCCCTTGGAGTCGGTGTAGGGCTTCCAGTCGGGGGAAGGTTGGGCGCGGAAAAACTCGGCGATGGGAATGGTTTTACCTTCGGATGGAGCGGGCGACCAGCGGCCGGTGCGGAGGTCGATGTCCCAGCTGGGATGGAACTCGGGCAGGGAGAGTTTGCCGTCGGCGTCGAACCGGAGTGGTTGCCAGACGTAGGTGGCGGCGGAGTTTTGGCGCGGGTGGGCCCAGCGGTCGCCCATGAACATCCAGGTGGTGGTTTCGGAGCCGATGATCGGGAGGACGAAGGTGGTTTGGGAATTCCAGGTGAGCGTGCCCTGGGGCGCGAAGACGCCGCGGCTTTCCCACGGGCCTTCCAGGGATTTGGCGGTGAAGTAATAGTTGTCGTTGCGCTCCCAGCCGGTGAGGCCGGAGCCGAGCCAGTAGTAAAGACCGTCGCGCTTGAAGATCACCGGGGCCTCGCAGGCGGGGGTCATGTCTTTGACGATCTGGCGTGTCACGGATTTGTAGTCGTCGGCGAGCGCGTAGAGATTTCCCGAGTGGGTGATGAGGTAGCCGGTGCCGTCGTCATCCTGGAAGACGCCCATGTCCCATTTTTTGATCGGCTTGCCGTCGAAGAGGAGCGGGCCACGAAAAGCGTAGGTGCCATTGATCGTAGGGCTGGTGGCGTAGCCGACGGCCTGGTCCTTGTAGGCGCTGTTGTCGGTGTGCAGGAACATGACGAACTCGCCGGTTTTCGGGCACTTCATCACCTTGGGGCGTTCGCCCACGCGGTCGGGGCCGAGGCGGCCGTCGGGCTGGACGGGCAGCGCGATGGTCTCGAATTTCCAATTCACGAGATCCGTCGAGGAATAGCAGCTGACGCCGGCGAAGGCGTTGCCGTGGTCCTGTTTGAATTCGCCGAAGAGGTAGAAGCGGTCTCCGTCGTTGAGGATGCCGGCGCCGTGGGCGCTGACGGCTTGGTTGTTCTGGTCATGCCACGGCACGCCGGAGTGGATCGCACTCCGGGCGCAAGCGGCGGCGAGGAGCAGGGCGGCGACGTGGTGGATGAATTTGAAAATCATGGAAAGCAACGGGAGCGATGTGTTGGGCCGAGATCGGCGAATGCTCGGCCGGAGGACGTTGATGGAAATCGACCGCGGGCGGTCTCGAGTGTGGTTGGGCGTGGTCGTAGTGGATATTCGGCGGGCGGCGCGGAAGCCATCGGCCGGGCCAAGGGCAAGGGCGCTGAATCGGGGAAATTTCCTTGATGGCAATGGATCGATTCCGCGCCTAGAGCCTAGGAATCGTATGGTGCGAATTTGATGGATAGCTTTTGTCCGCATGCCCCGAAAAATATTGATGCGCCACATCGCCCGGCATCTTGGCCTCTCGGAGACCACGGTTTCCGAGGCCTTGCGGGGGTTTCCCCGCGTGAAGGCGACGACGCGCGCCAAGGTGGAAAACGCGGCGCGGGAACTGGGCTATCGGCGAAACGCCTTGGTGGGCGAAGTCATGTCGGAGCTGCGTCGCTCGCGTGTCGACACGTTCCGGGGCACCCTGGCCGCGCTCGATCTGGACGGCGCGAATCGTCGATCCGCGGGGGGGGATCGCTACCACAGGGAGCTCGTGACCGGGGCGTCGGTCCGGGCGGAGGAGCTCGGATTCAAAATCGATTCATTCGGGGCGGAGTTGTCGTCCGAGCGGCTGCTCCAGGTGCTCAAGGCCCGGGGTGTGCGCGGGGTGTTGTTCTTGCCGATGTCCACCCCCGATTTTTCGCGTTTCGACATGGCGGATTTCGCGGGCATCTACGCCGACTATCTCATCGGGTCCCCGGCGCCGCACGCCATCTGCCCTGACCATTACCGGGCGATTTTTCTGACCTTACAACGGCTGGCCGACATGGGTTACCGGCGGCCAGCCTTCGTCGTCCAGGACGCGCACGACTCGCGTTTGCTGCACCGTTGGGAGGCGGGCTACGAGGTGTTTCGCGGCCACTTCGCGGAGGCCTCGGGGATGCGTTGCCTTTCTCCCTACACGGTTCGCTACGTCCCGGGCGGGAGGTGGGATGTCGCCGCGTTTCTGGCCTGGTTCAAGAGCGCGGACTGCGATGTCGTGATCACCCATTTGCCGGACATCAAAGCCCTGATGGAAAAAGCCGGGGCGCGCGTGCCGGAGACGCACGGCTTCTGCTGCCTGAACCTGATCAACTGCACCTTTCCCGCGGCCGGTTTGGATCTCCAGCCCCGATCGCTCGGGGCGCGCGCGGTCGAGCTTTTGATCGGCCAGGTGCTCCGCAACGAACACGGCCTGCCAAACCGTCCGCTGACCACGACGATGCCGGCGGAGTGGGTGGACGGGCCCACGCTCAAGCGCCTCGTCTGAGCTTGGCGGACCGCCCTGCGTCCCGGCGCGCGGCTCAGACGACCGGGGCGCAGCCGAAGAGGCCGCGCCTCTTGATCGCGGCGGCGACGGGCGCGGGGACCATTTTTTCCCAGCTCGCATCCTTGGCGTGGATGCGCTCGAGCACATCGCGCGAGAAGATCGCCAGGATCTCGCGGTCGAAGCCCACGATGCATTCGAGGTAGTGGTTCTCGAGCAGGTGCTCGTAGAGGTTGCGCAGGTGCGGGGAGACCTGGACGTTGCGCGCGGTGATGAGCACGTCCTTGGCGAAGGGCGAAGAGGCGGGCGGGGCGAAGGGCGCGGTCGTCGCGGGGTGGCCGGTGGCGAGGTAGCGTTCGTAGGCGGCCTGCTGCATCGGGTAGACGTAGAGGCGCACGCTGTGGCGGAAGAGACGGCCGAAGTTCTCGAGGATGCCGCCCTCGAGATGCTCGTAATACTTCTCGTTGAAGATCTCGAGGAGGTTGTTGATGCCCATCGTCACGCCGATCATCTCCTTCGTGTAGCGGCGGAAGTAGGTGGTGAGGCGGTAATACTCGCTGTAGTTGGAAATCAATACGGTGCAGCCGATGTCGCCGAGCAGGTCGACGCGGGAAAGGAAATCCCGCGGGTCGAGCGCGCCGCCGGCGAGGAGGTTGTTCATCGTGATCTCCATGAGCACGACCATCTCCTTCCCCTGCACGGCGGGCTCCTGCATGAACTGCGCGGTGGCGCAGTTGAGCATGTCGACGTTGACGTGGGTCACGGGCCGGAAGCTGCCGCGTTCGACGAGAATGGCCTTCTTGTAGAGCACCTCGGAGGGCTGGAGGACTTCGCCGCCGGGGCCGAACATGACGGCGTTGGTCAGGGCGTGGCGCACGAGGTGGAGCGACATGATGCGGTTGTCCACACCCGGGAAGGCCGGGCCGGAGAACTTGAGCATGTCGACCTCTATGCGATCGGAGCCCACGTTGTCGGCGAGGGAGGCGATGAATTTCTCCAGGTCGTCGCGCAGGTAGAGCGCGGCGTAGATGAGGTTGGTGCCGACGATGCCGATGGCCTCCTGCTGGCGGAGGTTGTCCTTGTCCCACATGCGCACGTGGAGGACGACGTCGCTGGGCTCGGAGCCGGGCTCGGCCTGGAAGCGGATGCCCATCCAGCCGTGGCACTCGTTGTTTCCCTTGTAGGACTTGGCGGCTACGGTGTCGGCGAAGACGAAGAACCGGGTGGTGGCGCCGCGTTTTTCGCTCAGACGCGTGATGAGCAGCTCGTATTCGTGGTCGAGCATGGTGTGCAGGCGCTCGCGCGACACGTAGCGCGGGGCCTTGCCGTAGATGGCGTCGCTGAAGGTCATGTCGTAGGCCGACATGGACTTGGCGATGGTGCCGGCGGCGCCGCCCGCCTGGAAGAACACACGCGCGACCTCCTGGCCGGCCCCGATCTCGGCGAAGGTGCCGTATTTGGTGTCGTCGAGGTTGATCGTGAGCGCCTTGCGATGCGTCGTCAGGAGGGAGGGCTGGTCCATGCGATGAATGAAGCGCGAAGCAGGAGGCATGCAAAGCGCGGAGGGCCGGCGCGAAGCGTTTTCCAAAGAGGGCTCGCCGGACGGGCCGCGGAGGGTAGGGTGGCCGGACTTTTTAAATGAAAGCGTTTTTCGCCTCGTTCATCGGCACCTTGCTGGCGCTTTTCGCGTTCGCGGTGACCTCGGTCATCCTGGTTTTCGGCGGCTTCGCCATTTTGGCGTCGATGGGGGAGCCGGCCGGCGTGATGCAGGTTCCCGACGGCTCCTATCTCGTGCTGAATCTGGACGGCACGAACCTCACGGACGCCCCTCCGGCGGTGGAGGCGGGCGGCCTCGCGTCCTTGCTTTCCGGCGACGCGCCGCGGGTGCTCTCGCTGCGCAAGGCGGTCCAGGGCCTGCGCCACGCGGCGCAGGACAGCCGGATCCGCGGCGTGTTTGTCACGGGGGCCTTCGCGGCCGACGGCTATGGCACGGGCTTCGCCGCGCTGGCGGAGCTGCGCGCGGCGCTCGGCGAAGTGCAGTCGGCGGGGAAGCCGGTGAAGGCCTACTTCGACGAGGCGGGCACGCCCGAGCTGTATCTGGCCTCGGCGGGTCGGGAGATCATGCTGAATCCCTTCGGCCTCGTGGTGATGCCGGGCCTGGCGAGCGAACCGATGTTCTATGGCGGCGCCTTCGAGAAATGGGGCGTCGGCGTGCAGGTGACGCGTTCGGGCAAATACAAGGGGGCGATCGAGCCCTTCGTGCGCCGGGACCTCAGCCCGGAAAATCGCGAGCAGCTCACGGTTTTGCTCGGCGATCTCTGGACGGGGGTGCGCGACGACATCGCCACCGCCCGCGGCCTGAAGTCCGAGGAATTGCAGGCGCTCGTCGATACGGAGGGCCTGATCTCGCCGGAGTCCGCGCATAAGTCCGGCCTTGTTTCCTCGCTGGGCTACCGCGACCAGATGATCGAGCAACTGCGCGCGGATACGGGCGTCGACGCGGGCGAACCGTTCACGCAGGTGGCCTTCGCGGACTATTTGAAACAGATCCACGATCGTGACGGAGACACGAAGATCGCGGTGGTCTACGCCGAGGGCGAGATCGTCGACGGCGAGGGCGCCGACGGCGAGATCGGCGGCGGGGCCTACGCGCGCGAGCTGCGCGCCCTCCGGGAGGACGACACGATCGCGGCGGTGGTGTTGCGCGTGAACAGTCCCGGCGGCTCGGCCGGAGCCTCGGAGGAGATGCTGCGCGAGCTCCGGCTGCTGCGCGAGACGAAGCCGGTCGTGGTCTCGATGGGCAGCTACGCCGCCTCGGGCGGCTATTGGATCTCGAGTTTCGGGGAACGGATTTTCGTCCAGCCCACGACCATCACGGGCTCGATCGGCGTCTTCGGCGTGCAGTTCGACCTCCAGAAACTGGGCGAGACGATCGGCATCACCTGGGATCGCGTGCAGACCAGCGAGAAAGCCGGGCTGATGACCTCGGCGCGGCCGAAGACGCCGGCGGAGCTGGCGGTTTTCCAGCGTCTCGTGGACCACACCTACGACGAGTTTCTCGTGCGCGTTTCGGAAGGGCGGGGAATCGACAAGGAGGAGGTCCACCGCATCGCCCAAGGGCGTGTTTGGTCCGGCAGCCAGGCCGTGCGGCTCAACCTCGCGGACGAGATCGGCGGCCTCGGCGACGCCATCGCCCACGCGGCGAAGCTGGCCAAGATCGAGGGCGAGCCGGCGCTTTACGAATATCCGGGAACCCGGCCCCTTTCGGAGGCCTTGGCGGATCTCTTCGACGAACGCATCAGCCCGGAGACGCGGCTCGCCTCCTCGGTGCGCGGCCCGGTCGGGCTGGTGGTGCGCGCTGCGGAGGCGCAGGTGAAGCAGCTCGGCCGTTACAACGATCCGCGGGGCGTCTATGCGCGCCTGCCGCTTGACCTGCGCGTGCGATAGGCTGGCTTTGGCGACGACATGAGCACCACGCGACTTCTCGAAGACGTTCCCGCGACGATCATCCCCGCCGGCACCCCCGCGACGCTTCAGGCGGGCGAGGGCGTGCACATCGTGCAGACGCTCGGCGGCAACGTCACGGTGCGCACCGACCACGGGCTTTTTCGCATCGCCCGTGAGCACGCGGCGGCGATCGCGGGGCTCGATCTTGAAAAACTGGAGCGCGAGGCCGGCGCCGGCGCCGCGGTGGACGGGGAGTTTTCCGAGGCCGCGGTCTGGGATGCGCTCAAGGGCTGCTTCGATCCGGAGATCCCGGTGAACATCGTCGACCTCGGGTTGATCTACGACCTCGACGTCGAGGAACTCGGCGCGGGGGAGCGCAAGGTGGAGGTCAAGATGACCCTCACGGCCCCCGGCTGCGGGATGGGACCGGTGATCGCGGAGGACGCCCGCCAGCGCGTGGCCTCGCTGCCCGGCGTGAAGGAGGCGAAGGTGCACATCGTCTGGGACCCGCAGTGGACGCCGCAGATGATCTCCGATGCCGGCCGCAAACAACTCGGGATCGAGTGACGCGGATTTCTTAAACGCGAATGCACACGAATGGACGCGAATCCGACGCCGGCGCATCGGTGGGTGCGTCCGGTGGTCTTGGCTGTGATCCACGGCGAGCTATCGGTCATTCCTCCGGTGGGCTGATTCGTGTCCGTTCGCGTTTATTCGCGGTTACCCGATAGGGTGTCTTTTTCATGCGCGTCGCCCTCGTCACCGAGACCTATCCGCCCGAGGTGAACGGGGTGGCGATGACCTTGAGCCGGATCGTCGGCGGCTTGCGCGCCCGGGGCAACGTGGTGGAGGTGGTGCGGCCGCGGCAGAAACACGAGCCGGCGGCGAGTCCGGCCGATGATTTCGTGGTGCCGGGCGTCGCGATCCCGTTCTACAACGCTCTGCGCATCGGCCTGCCGGTGGCGATGCGGTTGGAGGCGCGTTGGCGCGAGTGGCGTCCGGATGTCGTCCACGTGGCGACGGAAGGTCCGCTCGGCCTGGCGTCGCTCGCGGCGGCGGGTCGGCTGGGGCTGCCGGTGACCTCGAGCTTTCACACCAACTTTCACGCCTACGGCGGCCATTACGGCGTGGCCGCCCTGCGGGACGCGACGCTGGCCTATCTGCGCTGGTTCCATAACCGCACCCGGTGCACGCTGGCCCCGACGCGCCAGATGGTGGCGGAGCTGGCGGCGGAACGGTTTCGCGGGCTCGCGGTGATGGCGCGGGGCGTGGACACCGTCTTGTTCGATCCGGCGCGGCGCGACGAGGCGCTGCGCGCGAGCTGGGGGGCGGGACCGGAGGCCCCGGTGGCGCTTTACGTGGGGAGGATCGCGGCGGAGAAAAACCTCGGCCTGGCGGTCGAGGCCTTTCTGCGGCTGCGCCGTCGCGAGCCGCGGCTGCGCTTCGTGCTGGTGGGCGACGGCCCGGCGAAGGAGGCGCTGCAGAAGGCGCATCCGGATTTCCACTACGCCGGCATGAGGCGCGGGGCCGAGCTCGCGGCGCATTACGCCTCGGGCGACTTGTTTTTGTTCCCCAGCGTCACGGAGACCTTCGGCAACGTGGTCACGGAGGCGCTGGCGAGCGGGCTGGTGGCGGTCGCCTACGACTACGCGGCGACGCGCGAGCACGTGCGCGAAGGCGGAAACGGATTTGCCGCCTCGTTCGGGGATCCCGAGGCGTTTCACGCCGCGGCGGGCCGGGCCTTGGACGCGCGGGCGGGGTGGCCCGAGATCCGGGCGTCGGCGCGGACCACGGCCCTGGGGCTTACCTGGGATTCGGTCGTGGGGCGATTCGAGGCCGACATCCGCGCGGCGGCGCGGCTGGGGTAGGGCGGGACCGCTGGGCCCGCCGCCGTGCCGTTCAGCATTTGCCGCTTCTACGCGGCGGGCCCAGCGGTTCCGCCCTACCTCAACCTCATTTCGCCGGCCACCACTGATAGAGGAAGAAGTAGACGAGCACGCCCGTCACGCTGACGTAATACCAGATGGGAAACACGACGCGGGCCCACTTCTTGTGGCGCTCGTGGTCGCCCTTGATCGCGAGGGCGAAGGTGCGCGGCACGAGGTAGGCGATGCTCATCGCCAGCAGCACGTGCGTGAGGAGCATGACGTAGTAGACCGCGCGGATCGCACCTTCGCCGCCGAACTGGGTGTGGATCGCCTCGCCCGCGCCGGCGTGCGCGCCCTTGAGGGCCTTGTGGGTAAGGTAACCGACGAGAAAGATCGCGGAGACGACGCCCGCGGAAAGCATGCAGGCGCGGTGGGCGTGCTTGTTGCCGGATTTGATGAAAACGAAGCCGGCGGTCATCAAGACGGTGGCGAGGGCGTTGAGGCCGGCGTTGAGCGCGGGGATGTCGTTGAGGGTCATCTGGCGAAGCGGGAGAGCGGTGAATGGCAACGGGGCAGGCTCAGGGTCAGGGGGCGATGAACCAGACGCGGTCGATCACGAGGGCGCCGAGTTGGAGAGGCAGCCAGCCGACGGAGCAGAGGAAGAGTTTGCGCGCCATGGCGTCGCGGGTGTCGGGCCGCAGGAAGGCGGCGGCGCGGGTGAGGAACCAGGCGCCGAGCAGCGCGCTGAACACCGCGTAGCCCGGGGTGGTCAGCCCGAGAAAGCTCGGCAGCAGACTGAGCGCCACGACCGCGATGGTGTTGACCAAGGACCAGCGGGCGACGGCGCCGCCGTCGGGATCGCGGGTGGTGAGCATGGGAAAGTTCACGCGGGCGTAGTCGTGGCGATAGGTCCAGGCGACGGCCATGAAGTGCGGGATCTGCCAGGTGAAGAGGATGCCGAAGAGGATCCAGCCCAGGGCGTCGACCTCGACCCGTCCGCCCTCGGCGGCGCCCCAGCCGATGAGCGGGGGAAAGGCGCCGGCGACGGCTCCGATCTCGGTGGACCAGCGCGAGGAGCGCTTGGCCGGCGTGTAGAGCGCGAGGTAGCTGACGATGGTGGCGAGGGCGAAGAAGGCGGCGAGTCCGGTGACCTTGCCCATCAGGCAGCCGAGCCCGAAGGCGCAGAGCGCCCAGCCGAGGACGAAGGCGTTGCCGGCGGGCAGGCGTCCGGAGGGCAGCGGGCGGTCCGCGGTGCGGTTCATCCGCGCGTCGGTGTCGCGCTCCATCCATTGGTTGAGCGCGGCGACGCCCCCGGCGCAGGCGCAGGTGCCGACGCAGAGGAAGAAAAATTCGGAGCCGTGCCAGCCGGGCTTGGCGGCGGCGTAGCCGACGAGCGTGGTGAGCACGGACAGGAAGCTGAGCCGCGGCTTGGTGAGCTCGACGATGTCGCGGAAGGACGAGGGGGCCGGGGCGGCGCCGGCGGCGGAGGTGTCGGCGCTCATGCGGCGGCGGCCGGGGTGGCGGCGCGGAGGGGACGATGCATCCAGAAGGCGAGGAGGAAGGACGTGGCGAGGAGGAGCGCGCCGACGATCACGTGGCCGGTGGTGAAGTAGGGATCGCGCAGGCTGAGCACGGTCGCGGCGCCAAGCGAGACCTGGACGACGAGGAGAATCAGGAGCGCCGCCGCGAGACGACGCAGGCCGGCGGAGACGTCCGGACGGCGGATGACCGCGACCGAAAGCGCGACGATGGCGAAGGCGAGGACCAGGGCCATGACGCGGTGGACGAAATGGATGACGACGCGGAAATCCGACGAGGCGGGCAACCAGCCGCCCTCGGGGGTGCTGTGCGGAAAGGTGGGGATGGCGAGGCCCGCCATGTTGTGCCGCATGACGGCGGCGATCACCAACTGGGCGAGGACGAGCAGGACGAGCCCCGCGGCGGCGCGACGGAGGCCGGCGGGCACGGTGCGTTCGGCGCCGGCGATCCAGGGACGGGAGAGGGAGGCCGCGATGGCGAAGAGCACGCTCACGTAGATCTGGGCGAGGATGCCGTGCGGGATGGTAAGCATCTGGCCAAGCGTGAGGTCGAAGCCCGGCACCGCGATGGAGTTGAGCAGGACGCGTTTTCCGCCGATCAGGCCCTGGATCACGACGATGGCCAGCGCGGTCCACCCGAGGCGTCGCACCCAGCGGCGGGATTCGACCCGTTGCAGCCAGACCGCGGTCGAGATGGCGAGCAGTCCCATGCCCATGCCGAAGAGGCGGTGCGAGTGCTCGGCGAACATGTAGATGTCGCGCAGCCAGCCCTCCGGATTGATCGAGCCGTTGGAAAGCGGCCAGTCGGGGAACGCCATGCCTGCGCCGATGCTGGTGGTGAAGGCGCCCATCGTGACCACGAAGAAAACCCAGCAGGCGGCGGCGGCGCTGAACCACGCGAGGCCGGGGCGATAGGCGGCTGCCGGCGAAGGCGCGGATGCGGGGGCGGGAAGGGTGGTCGCGGACGTGGCCATGGACGGAGGTGAATCGCGGAAGGAACGGAGGACGCTAGAGTCCGCAATGCCTTTGACAAACGTTTCCCCGGGGCGGAACGGTGGAGCATGAATCGACGGATCACTCGCGCCTGGATCATCGGAGCCTTGGCCTGCGGCCTGACGCTGGGCGTGGCGGGATGCGGGAGAGAGGCTCAAGGGGCTAAAGGCGAATCGGATGCGAAGGACTCCGCTCCGCGGGGACGCCCGCTTTCCGGCCTCGTGGTCTCGGTGATCGCCGAGCGAGGGACCTTGCTGGTCGAGCACGACGAGATCCCGGGCTATATGCCGCGGATGACCATGGAGTTCGAGGTGGGGCCCGGGGATCTGGCGCTGGCCAAGGAGGGCGCGTCCCTGCGCGCGACCTTGGTGGAGGCGGGCGAGGGACGTTTTCGGTTGGAGGGCGTATGGTGGCGGGACGCGGTGGCCGAAGGCGCCGTGCAAAAGGCCGCGTCGCAGCTGCGCGAGGACACCGGCATCCGCGGGCGGGCCGCCTACCGCGAGGTGGGCGAGAACCTGCCCGACTTCGCGCTCTACGATCAAAACGGAAAGGTGGCGGAGGCGGGACGGTGGCGGGGCAGGCAGATCATGCTGAACTTCATCTACAGCCGTTGTCCGATCGCGACGATGTGCCCGCTCTCGACGTCGAAGATGATGGAGACCCAGCGTCTGGCGAAAGCGGCGGGCGTGGCGAATCTGGAGCTGGTCTCGATCACGCTCGATCCGGAATACGACACGCCGGGGGTGCTGCGCGAATACGCGACGGCTCGAGGCATCGACACGTCGAACTTCTCGTTTCTCACCGGACCGGAGAGCGCGATCAAGGATCTGCTCAAGCAGTTCGGCGTGCTGGCCGAGCTGGACGGCCAGACGGAGTCGGCGGTGCCGATCATCAAACACACGCTCGCGACGCTGTTGATCGACGAGTCGGGCAAGATCGCGTGGCGCGCTGACGGTTCGCAGTGGTCGCCCAAGGAGTTCGTGGAAAAGATGCGGCGCTGATATCGACCTCGGACCAAGCGGATGAACTCGGAAAACGGCATGAAAAGCGACGGGGTGAACTGGCGGAGCGTGGCGTGGATCACTGGCGCGGCGCTGGCCTTGTATGCGGGGTTCCGGCTGCTGCCCACGGGCACGAACCTGCACCACATGGATTTTCGCGTTTCGGGCGCCAACGCGCTCGAGATGTGCGACCCGGCGAACCCGCAGTTTATCCCCGTGGTCGCGACGCGTTCGCCGGTGAAGGTGGAGTTGCGCACGGAGGACGGCTTGACGCCGTCGGCCGGGCGCGAGACGCGTTTCGTCCTCACCCTCGCGACCGCGGGGGGGAAGCCGATCGGGCCGGCGGATCTGCTCACGGTGCACACGCGCAAGCTGCACCTGCTCGTGGTCGATTCGAGCCTTCGCGACTACCGCCACGTCCACCCGGAGCCGGGGGCCGCCCCGGGCGAGTGGGTGTTCGCGCACCGGCCGGCGGTCGGCGGGGTGTATCGGGTTTTCGCGGATTTCACGCCCGCGGCGACAGGGCGCGGGTTGTATGCGTTTGCCGACTACACGGCGACGGGCGCGGAGATCGCCTCGACGTCCGCGGCCGCCGAGGCCTGGCGCGCGCCGGCCCTGGGCGAGGAGTTCGGGCGCGACGGATATCTGCTTGCCCTGAAGTCCGAGAAGGGCGCGGCGGTGAAGGCCGGCGTCGCGGGGACGCTGGTGTTTTCCATCCGGGCGAAGGACGGCGCGCCGGTGCCGCTGGAACCGGTGATGGGCGCCTACGTCCACACGACGGCGTTCGACGCGGAGCGGAGCGGCTTCGCGCATCTGCATCCGCGGGTGGAGCCGGGCGAGGCGCCGGCGCCTTTGGACGGGCTTTCGCCGCCGCCTCCGCTCAAGGACGGGGCGCGGCCGGCCTTCGCCTTCGACGTGATGATCCCGCGCGAGGGCCGCTACCTGGTCTGGGCCCAGTTCAAGTTGCGCGGCGAGGAGTGGTTCCAGCCCTTCGCGCTCGACGTGGCGAAGTAGCCGCGGGGAGGGCTGCGAAGGCCGCGGCCGTTCCGCGGTCAGCGCCGGCGGCGGCGCGTGAGGACCCAGCCGCAGGCGGCGAGACTCGCGACCGTCGCGGCGGATCCGGGTTCGGGAATGGTGGATGCGAGCGTGACTTCGTAGACGCGCAGATTGTCGAAAGACGAGAGTCCGCGGACGAGAAATTCGAAGCGGTTGAACGACGGTGCGAGCGGCGCGGTGGCGCTGGCGCCGACCGACGGCGGGTTGGCCATGTCGAACGCGGTGGCGCTGGTCCACAGGCTCGAGGTGTTGTTCCGGTAGTCGACGCGGTAGAGCAGGTGGAGGGTGGAGTTCATCGACGCGCCGGAGTTGGCGGAGGCGCCCGCGAGCTGGAGCGACGAGTCGAGGATGGAGTAGTTGCCGTCGAGCCCGGTGCCGCCGTTGCTGCCGAGTCCGCCGGTCAGGCCGGTCGAGTCGAAGAGCCGGAAGCTGGGCGTGCCGCCTCCATACTGCGTGCCGATCCTGGCCTCGAAGGCGATGTAGGCGTAGGCGGTGGTGGCGGACGAGTAGGTGCGGTCGAACACGCGGCCCATCGACTGGATGCCGGTGAAACCGTTGACTCCGCCGAAGACCACGACGCCCGACGCGTTGACGTTGAGCGGACCGCCCGCGCCGCCCGAGCCGTAGGGCATGGTCCAGGCCCCGGACCAGCCGGTGCCGCCGTTTTGGCCGACGATGCTGCCGGCGCCGTAGGAAAAGGTGTCTTCGCTGCGGAGCGCCGGAGTCTGGGCGCGGAGTCCGACGTAACCGCACGAAATAAGGGCGAGGGCGGCGGCGGCGCGCGTGGTCGGGAAGTTCATGCGATAGAAAAGATTTACGGAGGGATGAGCGCCGGCTTTGCGGGAGCGACATCAGAGTATCGGCCGCGGGCGTCGGATCTTTATTTTACCGCCGGAGATTGGCGCGTCGAAAACGGAGGCGCGGACGCTTTTTCACGCGTGCGGCGCCCCGCGCTTAGGCTTTGCCAGATCGGAGAATAGGGTTACGACGATGGCCACCATGCGACGCCTACCCCTGCTTTGCCTCGCGGCCGCCTTGTCCCTGTCCGCCGGTTGCGCCACCCGTCCGTCCCATCACCCCGAACCGCGTCCCGCCCGTCCGGCCAAGACCGCGACGCCACGCGACAACATCACCGAGCATCTGCTGGTGATCTCGGCCGTCTATGGTTCGGGGGACAAATTCGCCGACGTGACCTATCGGGTGAACGATTTGCTGCGCGATCCGGAGACGGTGTTTTGGGCGAAGCCCCAATGGCTCGGCGCCGACCCCACCCCGGGTTGGAACAAGGCGCTGGTGATCGTGTATGAGCACGACGGCCGGCGCAGGATCTTCAGCACCGGCGAAGGCGGCGAAGTGAGCGTCTGGCGATTGGTCGGACATGCGCGTTCCGAGGCGAAAAAGAGCGCCCCGGAGCCCAAGCCCAACAAGCAGAAGAAGCCGGCGCGGAAAAAGATCTCGCCCGAAGGGGGGGACATCTAGTCGCGCGGGTTTTCGCGGTCGATGGCTGCGCGGACGATCCGTGCCGGAAGAGGTGCGGGCAAAGTCGCCGCGCCGGAAACGATGCGCGGGCGCGTTTGCTCCGCTCAGGCTCAGGCGGAGGCGGCGGCCTTGCGGTGGTGGATCACGACGCGGTTTTCGTCGGGATCGAGCACGACGGCCATGTGGCAGCCGGGGCTTTCCTGGGGCGGCCAAAAGAACTTCACGCCGGCGGACTTCAACTCGGCGATGGCGCCCGGAAAGTCCTCGACCTCGAGGGCGACGGCGGGTCCGGCGTTGGCGGGCGGCCACTGGTCGCCCGCGCCGGTGGCGAGGGCGAGGCAGTTGGCGCCTAGGTCGTATTCGACCCACCGGGGATTTTCTTTGTCGCCCCAGACACGGGAGACGGAGAGGCCGAGCACGCCTTCGTAGAAGCGGCGGGCGCGGGCCATGTCGGTGACGGGATAGCCGGTGAATGCGATTTCGGTGATTTTCATGGGGGGGGCGCGTGTGAACGGGCCGTGACGAACTTAACGCGATTCGCGAAGTGACGAGGCGGCGGGGCGTTTTCGGAATTTATCCGGTGCGGGGGCCGGTGGAATCGAAGCGCCAAGCGAGGATGCGGCTATGCTTTTGACCGTGGCGCATGGGGATGACGCGAAGCTCGGTCGCGCGAGCGGAGGCGAGGGCCTTTTCGAGTTCGGGTAGGTGGGCGCTTTTCGCTACGAGGCTGGTGAACCAGTGGCAGAGCGTCGGGCGTGCGGCGCTCTCGGCGATCATGCGGCGCAGGAACCCGAGCTCGCCGCCCTCGCACCAGAGTTCGTTGGCTTGGCCGCCGAAGTTGAGCGCGGGTTGGCCGGCGCTGCGATGGCTGCGACCGGCGGCGAGATTGCGAAGCTTGCGCGTGGTGCCGGCGGCGGCCTCGGAGGCGGAGGCGTGGAAGGGCGGGTTGCAGAGCGAAGCGGCAAAGGTTTCTCCGGGCGCGGTGACGTGGGCGAAGAGCGTGCGCGGATCGGGTTGGTGGCGCAGATCGATCAAATCCGCGACGCCGACGTGGGCGTGCGCGGCGACGAGACGGCGGGCTGAGTCTAGCGAGGCGGGCGAGATGTCGGCGCCGATGAAGGACCAGCCGTATTCGCGCGCGCCGAGGAGCGGGTAGATGCAGTTGGCGCCGACGCCGAGATCGAGGATGCGCACCGCGGGTCCGCGCGGCGGCTGGCGGTCGGGCGTGGTTTCGGCGAGCAGGTCGGCGAGATGGTGGAGGTAGTCGGCGCGGCCGGGGATGGGCGGGCAAAGCGCGCCGGACGGGAGCTCATAGCGGTCGAGGCCGTAGTGGTGGGCTAGAAGGGCGCGATTGAGCGCGAGGACGGCGGCGGGATCGGCGAAGTTGACCGTGTCGCCCTCGACGGGGTGGGCCACGAGGTGGCGGGCGAGCGGCGGGTGCGCGCGAATAAGCGCGGGAAAATCATAGCGCCCGTGGTGGCGGTTGCGCGGATGCAGACCGTCGGTGGGAGCGGAGGGCGCGGCGGGCATCGTCAGCTGATCAGCAGCAGGCGCGGGGGCTGGCCTGGCTTCGTGGCGGGCGCGCGGTGGACGCAGGGCGGAACGGGACTGCCGGGGCATTGGGTGGCGATGCGCCAGAGATTGCCGAAACCGAAGGAGTAGATGTGCGCGCCGGGCCGGGCGGCGTAGTGCAGATCGTAGCAATGCGCGGAGATCCACGCGGCGAAACCGGCGTCGTCGGCGCCGCCGTAGATGCGGAGAAGCTCGGCGCGTGTCTCAGGGATGTCGATACGACGGATGGACTCGTCGTTGGCCACGCCTTCGGAGGAGGCGACGGTGTAGCTGCAAAGAAAAGTGTCGGCGAGAGTGTTGGCGCTGTCGGCGTGGAAGTCGTAGACGTCGATCGGCACCGGGCCGGGCGCGGCCTCGCGCGGGTAGGCGGGGATGAGATCGAGCGAAGGATCGAGGCCGGCGTCGCGCAGGAGTTTTTGGTCGGCGAGGAGGATATCGCGCGCGATGCGTCCGGCGGAACTGAGGGGAAGTTCGAGCAGCGACTCGTCGTCGACCGTGGTGATCTCGTCGAGTGGACCGACGATAGCGGCGATTTCGTCAAAATTGCCCGAAAGCGTGCGTGGCCAGCAGAGCGCGTTGACCGCGCCGGAAAACGGGGTGGAGACGAGTTCGTCAAAGCTGCCGACGAGTTTAACGCAGGGGTTCATCGTGTTTTTGAGTGCTCGGGAATGAACCTAGTCTCTACGGAGACGAGCCTCGTCTGAGTATAGACGGGGCTTGTCTGTGCGGAGACGAGCTTAGTCTAGATGGAGACGCGGTCAAAATGCGCGAATTCGGCTTCCGTCTTCACGCAGACGAGACCCAAACCTGTGGAGACGTGGCTTAAATGTGCGCAGACGGAAACGGAATCCTCCGATGGGGAATGTAGTCGTATAAAAAGCGTCAACCAGAGGAGCGGTGGGCGCCTTCATTTGCGCGCCTCCTTTCTTTGCATCTCACCAAACCCACAAAGCCGGCATGCATAATTTCATATGCCACCCCTCTAACGAAGGCGCACCTAATTGAGCCGCTTCAGCTTGCTGCGGAGGTAGGGGGCGGTGGGGGAGTTTTTTTGCTTCAACAGGCCGGTGAGGGGGCCTTGGTAGAGGAGTTCGCCGCCGTCGGGGCCGCCGACGGGGCCGAGTTCGAGGATCCAGTCGGCTTCGGCGAGGAGGTCGAGGTGGTGCTCGATCACGACCACGGTATGGCCTTGGTCCACGAGCGCATGGAGGACTTTGATGAGGCGTTCGCAGTCGCTGAGGTGCAGGCCGATGGTCGGTTCCTCGAGCAGGTAGAGGTTCTGGAATTTGATGTCGCGGCTGCGTTCGCGGTAGCTCGCGAGACCTTGGGTGAGCTCGGTGACGAGCTTGAGGCGCTGGGCTTCGCCGCCGGAGAGCGTGGGGCTGGATTGGCCGAGGGTGAGGTAGCCGAGGCCGCAATCGACCATGAGCTGGCAGACCTGGCTGAGCTGGCTGTGGAAATCGAAGTAGCCGACGGCTTCGTCGAAAGTGAGCTGGAGGACCTGGCCGATGTTTTTGCCCTTCCACGTGAGGTCGGCGAGCTCGGGCGCGTAGCGCGTGCCGCGGCAGTCGTCGCAGGGCAGGTAGGTGTCGGGCATGAAAGCCATCTCGAGCTTCACGCGGCCGGCGCCGGCGCAGGTCTCGCAGCGCCCGCCGGCGGTGTTGAAGGAGAAACGGCCGGCGGTGTAGCCGCGCATCTTGGCCTCGGGAATCGAGGCGAAGAAGGTGCGGATGAGATCGAAGATGCCGAGGTAGGTGGCGGGGGTGGAGCGCGGGGTTTTGCCGATGGGGGATTGGTCCACTTCGATTACTTGTTTGAACGCGTGGGCGTTGCGGAGCTCGGCGAAGGGCGGGGGCTCGGCGATGTTCGTATTACGAACATTGGCTTCCGTGGCCTTGGCGTAGGCTTTGCCGGTGAGCTTGGCGGACTTGGTTTTGATCGCGTGGGCGACCGCCGGGTGGAGGAGGTCTCGGAAGAGCGTGGATTTGCCGGCGCCGGAGGGGCCGCAGGCCATGATGAGGCGACCGAGGGGGAGGCGGAGGTCGAAGTTTTTGAGGTTTCGGAGGCGGGCGCCGGAGAGTTCGAGGAATTGAAGTGGCACGGGCGTCTCGCCCGTTGGTTTTCCGGACATGGGCGGGACTCCCATGCCACTGTTTTTTCTCGATCCACGGGCGGGACGCCCGAGCCCCGTTTCGGAGGCTGGGCGGTAGGATCCGCGAAGGGGGTGGGCGATGCCGGTGGCGAGGTAGCGGCCGGTAAGGGATTTTTCGATACGCTTGACCTCGGCGGGCGTGCCTTCGGCGAGGATTTCTCCGCCGTGGACGCCGGCGGCGGGGCCGAGGTCGATGAGGCGGTCGCAGCGCTCCATGAGCTCGTCGTCGTGCTCGACGACGAGGAGGGTGTTGCCCTTGTCGCGGAGGGTCTGGAGGGTCTCGATGAGGCGGTCGTTGTCGCGGGCGTGGAGGCCGATGGAGGGTTCGTCGAGGACGTAGAGGACGCCGGCGAGGTTGGTGCCGAGCTGGGCGGCGAGACGGATGCGCTGGGCTTCGCCGCCGCTGAGGGTGTCGGTGGGGCGGTCGAGCGAGAGGTATCCGAGGCCGACGTGATCGAGGAAGCGGAGGCGCTCGCGGATCTGCGGGAGGATGTCCTGCACGATGGCGCGGCCGCGTTCGTCTAGCTCGAGCTGGTCGAGGCTGTAGAGGAGATTGGCCGGCGTGGAGGAGAGGAGCTGCGGGAGCGAGAGCGCCGGGTGTTTGCCTTGAAAGTGGAGTTTCACGGCGCGCGGGATGCGGGCGAGGCGCTGGCCGTGGCAGTCGGGGCAGAGCGTGCCGGCGTCGGATACGTCGTCTTCGGACTCGATGCCAAATTCGCGGAGGCGGGCGGCGGGATCGTCCTTCTCGTCGGCGTCCTCGTCGGTCTCGAGCATCCAGGGGAAGACGCGGCCGTGGCCGCGGCAGGTGGGGCACCAGCCGCGCGGGGAGTTGTGTGAGAAATGTTTCGGGTCGAGCTCGGGGAAGCTCTCGCCGGTCTCGGCGTCGGTGCGGGTGGTGGAGAACCAGGAGAGCGTCTCGCCCTTGGGGTTGACGAGGAAGCAGGAGCCCTTGCCGAGGCCGAGGGCTTCGTCGAGTGCGGCGAAGCTGCGGGAGTCGTCTTTCTTGAGATCGGCGACGACGACCTCGACGTCGTGCTCGGAGTAGCGGTCGAGCTTTTGGAAGGCGTCGACGGGGAAGACGCGTCCGTCGGCGCGCATGAGCTCGTAGCCGTGTTTCTCGATCCAGGTGGCGATGGGCTGGTGGTGGCCCTTGCGGCCGCGGATGAGCGGGGCGCAGAGGTAGAGGTGTTTCGCCTTTTTGGCGGCGGGGGTGGCGAGGACTTTGGTGAGGAGGCGCTTGAGCTGGGCGGGGGAGAGGGGTTGAACGGGCTTGCCGGTGTCGGGGTGGTGCTGGACGCCGAGGCGGGCGTAGAGGAGGCGGAGGTATTGGGCGACCTCGGTGATGGTGGCGACGGTGCTCTTGCGGGAGCCGCGGGTGATGCGTTGCTCGATGGCGACGGTGGGCGGGATGCCGGTGAGGCGGTCGATGGCGGGGCGGGGCATCTGCTCCACGAACTGGCGGGCGTAGGCGCTCATGGAGTCCATGAAGCGGCGCTGGCCTTCGGCGAAGATGATGTCGAAGGCGAGGGTGCTCTTGCCGGAGCCGGAGACGCCGGTGACGACGTTGAGCTGGCGGTGCGGGATGGTGAGCGAGAGGTTTTTGAGGTTGTTCGCGCGCGCGCCCTCGAGCCGCAGGCAAGCCTGCGGCTGATTTGGGATTTGAGATTTGAGATCTGAGATCGCGCCGGAGGCGCGGGGTTCGGCGGCGAGGAGGTCGCCGCTCGTGTCGGCGGCGGGGAAGAGGGCTTCGGCGAGGTAGGGGGCGGTGGCGGTCTGGGTGCGCGCGACCTGCTCGGGCGTGCCTTCGGCGACGATGCGGCCGCCGTCGGCGCCGGCCTCGGGGCCGACCTCGACGATCCAGTCGGCGGATTTGAGGACGTCGAGGTTGTGCTCGATGACGATCAGGCTGTGGCCGCGGTCGACGAGGGCTTGGAGAACCTGGAGCAGGCGGGAGACGTCGTGGCGGTGGAGGCCGGTGGTGGGTTCGTCCAACAGGAGCAAAACTCCTGTTGGGATTTCAGATTTGAGATTTGAAATTTGAGATGCCGGCGCGGGTTCCGCGCCGGAGGCGACGCCGCCGAGGTATTTGACGAGTTTGAGGCGCTGGGCTTCGCCGCCGCTGAGAGTGTTGAGCGGCTGGCCGAGGGTGAGGTAGCCGAGGCCGACCTGGTCGAGGACGGCGAGGCGGGAGCGGATGGCGGGTTGCGAGACGAAGAGCTCGAGGGCGTCGGCGACGGAGGTGTTGAGCAGGTCGGCGACGGATTTTTCCCGCCAGGTGATGGCGAGGACCTCGGGTTTGAAGCGGCGGCCCTCGCAGACGGGGCAGGGGACGAAGACATCGGAGAGGAACTGCATCTCGACACGTTCGTAGCCGAGGCCCTGGCAATGGTCGCAGCGGCCGTCGCCGGCGTTGAAGGAGAAGGACGAGGAGCTGAAGCCGGCGGCCTGGGCGGTCTCGGTCTTGGCGTAGAGGTCGCGGATGAGGTCCCAGGCCTCGGTGTAGAGGGCGGGGTTGGAGCGCGGGGTGCGGGAGAGGGGCGACTGGTCGACGAGGACGATCTCGGTGAAGGCTTCGTCGCCGGTGATGGATTTGATCGCGGCGGCGTCCTCGGTGAGCTGGCGGCGTTTGGCGAGGAGACCCTGGTGGATGACCTTGTCGAGGAGGGTGGATTTGCCGGAGCCGGAGACGCCGGAGAGGGCGACGAAGCGCTGGAGCGGCAGCGAGACGGAGAGGTCTCGTATGTTGTGTTTGGTGACGCCGGAGAAGGTGAGCCAGCCGTGCAGGCTGGAAGCCTGCGCTACTTTGCGGCGGGCGGCGGGCGTGGGGATGGATTTGCGACCGGATAGGTAGGAGCCGGTGAGGGAGTCGCGGGAGCGGAGGAGCGCGGGGAGGTCGCCTTGGAAGACGAGGTAGCCGCCTTTGGCGCCGGGGACGGGCCCGATCTCGAGGACGTGGTCGGCGGCGCGGATCATGGACTCGTCGTGCTCGACGAGGACGACGGTGTTGCCGGCGTCGGTGAGGGTGCGGATGATCTCGATGAGACGATCGATGTCGCGCGGGTGGAGGCCGACGGAGGGTTCGTCGAGGACGAAGAGGGTGTCGACGAGCGAGGTGCCGAGGCAGGAGGTGAGGCCGACGCGCATGGTCTCGCCGCCCGAGAGGGATTTGCTCGTGCGGTCGAGGGTGAGGTAGCCGAGGCCGACCTGCACGAGGTAGCGGAGGCGGGTGAGGATGGACTCGTGGGCGAGGTGGACGGTGTTGGCTTCGCCGATTTGAGATTCGAGATTCGAGTTTTCAGATTCGCGTATGAGCGCGAGAAGTTCGGCGACGGGGAGTTGGTAGAGCTCGGGGAGGGTTTTGCCGTTCCACTTCCAGCAGAGGGATTCGGGCTGGAGGCGGGTGCCGCGGCAGTCGGGGCACTCGTTGTAGGCGCGGAAGCGGGAAAGGAAGACGCGGACGTGCGTCTTGTAGGTGTTCTTTTCGAGCCAGTCGAAAAAGCCCTTCAGGCCATACCAGGCGTGCGGCCATTCACGGCCGGGTTGGCCGTAGTCGGGCTCGCCTTCGAGGACGAGTTTTTGGTGCTCGGGCGATAGGTCGGCGAAGGGGACGTTGACGGGGAGGCCGATCTTTTTGGCGAAGCGGAGGAGGTCTTTTTGGGACTCGCCGTAGGTATCGCCCTGCCAGGCCTTGATGGCGCCGTCGGCGATGGAGAGCGAGCGGTCGGGGATGGCGAGGTTTGTATCGATCTCGATGATACGGCCGAAGCCCCGGCAGCGCGGACAGGCGCCGAGGGGGGAGTTGAAGGAGAAGAGGGCGGGGGAGGCGGGGCGGAAGGTGCGGCCGGTTTCCGGGGAGTGGAGGCCGCGGGAGTAGTGGCCGGCGGGGACGAAGCCGGAGCCGGTGGCGGCGGGCGCGAAGAGGTGGAGTTCGCCCTGGCCGAAGTGCAGGGCCTGCTCGGCGGCCTCGAGGAAGCGGACCTTGGCGTCGGTGTTGAGCGTGACGCGGTCTTGCGCGACGAAGAGGTGGTCGGCGGCGGAGAGCGGGGCGGGCTCGGCGAGGAGGTCGTCGACGCGGTGGGCGGCGAGGGCGGGCGTGAAGACGCGGACGTATGATTGGCCCTTGAGGCTGGCGAGGATCTCGGACCAGGTGAGGTTGGCGGGGCGCCTGACCTTGAAGGCGACCACGAGGGTCTGGCCGGAGTGGGAGGCGCGGGCTTTTTCCCAGATGGTGGAGGGCGTGTCGTCCTCGACGGGTTTGCCGGTGGCGGGATCGAAGCAGGTGGCGACGTGGCTGAACCAGACTTTGAAGTAGTCGGTGAGCTCGGTCATCGTGCCGACGGTCGAGCGGGAGGTTTTGACCGTGTTGGTCTGCTCGATGGCGATGGAGGGGCGGATGTTCTCGATGGCGTCGACCTTGGGCTTGTCGAGCAGGTCGAGGAACTGGCGGGTGTAGGCGGAGAAGGTCTCGACGTAGCGGCGCTGGCCCTCGGCGTGGAGGGTGTCGAAGACGAGCGAGCTCTTGCCCGCGCCGCTGGGGCCGGTGACGACGATGTAGCGGCCGAGTGGCAGATCGAGGTCGAAGCCCTTGAGGTTGTTTTGGCGCGCGCCGCGCAGGCGGATGCACTCGGGGGCCGGGCGGGCGGCGGAGTTGGCGGCGGGGGCGGACTGGGAGGCGTTGGAGCGGACCACGCGGGCACGAAGGTCAGCGCGGGAAGGAAGGCAAACGCGGAGAAGGCCGAAGCGACTACCTCGGGCGAGGCGGGCGTGTCGGACGTTTCAGCCGAGGGAGAAACTCATCAGGCTGTAGATGCGCCCGGGGAGATCCGCCGGGGGATCTCCCCTGTAGAGCCGGACGGTGGCGGCGCCGGGCGTCAAACCATGCCGGCGCGCCAATTTGGCGGCATCGGGGTTGGTTTCGGGGCAATCGAGGGCGATTTTTTCGCCGGGGCAAAATCCTGTCAGTGCTTCGAAGAGGGCGTCCGCGGCATCCACGTCGTCCGCCTGCAGGGGGCCGAGGCGGATGCCATGGTGGCATCTGCGGGCCACACCAAAGCCGCACAGTCTTCCGGTGCGGTAGAATCCCAAGGCTAGGCTTTCCGGCAAGGTGAGCCACGCCTCCAAAAAGGCCGCGCGCGAGAATCCCGTGTTTTGCGCATCGTAGGCGGAGAGGTGTTCGATGGTAATATCCGGCAACGCCTTTATGCCGGTCCGCCACGGGCGGGCGCAGGCGGAGGCGACGCCGTGGTGGGAAACGGTCACGTGATGAGGTTTAAGTCCGGCGCGGGCATACGCGCGCAGATGCTCCGGCACGCCGTCTCCCCCGATGGTGCGGTCGCCCAAGCGCTCGAACCCCGCCTGCAAAAGGTGCCAGGCATGCGTGGAGCGGCGATAGGAAGGAGCTACGACGAAGAAGCCCAAGTGGCCAAACCGGGGCGAGAACCGCACCGCCGATATTGCGCCGGCGAGATTGCCGCGCAGCTCCAAGGTAAGGAGCGAGCCGGGGTCGGCGGTTTCGAAAACAAAGGAATCGCAGGGTCCTGGGTTCCATCCTTCGGAAATCGCCCATTCCTGCGCGCAGCCTATTTCCCCGTGCTCCATGGGGCGAATGACGGCGTTTGAGATGCTATACATGGGTTATCCGTCTTATCGAACCAGGCGGGATAAATTTTAACGAAAGGGTCTGGTGTTATATGGGGTTAAAACCTTACTTTATGAGGCGGATCACATTCGTTAGTCCGAAACGAAGAGCTTACCGAAAAATAGGCCGTATTGTCCATCGGTCGATCTACCTTACTAGATATGCTAAGTATGGCGCCGGGGTTTCGTTCCGTCGCGTTGCATGGTTTTGGCATCGCTTTCCCGCTTGGGCTGGAAGGGTATTTCCTGCTTTCCGATGGCCATGAGTCCGCCATCTGGTTGCTTAACGGAGCCCCCTCGTAATTTCCTACGTTTTGTCATGTCCACGCGTAACCGGTTGTCCTTGTTGGTTTCCCTGCTCGCCATCGCCCAAACCCGTTCGATCGGCGCCGAAGCGAGCCCGGGTCAGGGGCTGGTGGATCTTTCGTTGGAGGAGCTGATGGAACTGCCCGTGGAGTCGGTCAGCGGCGTGTCGAAATATCAGCAGAGCATCCGGCGCGCTCCGGCGGGGGTGACGGTTTTCACCTCGGCCGACATCCGGAACTATGGCTGGACCACGCTGGCGGATGTCTTGAGGGCGTCGCCGGGGCTTCATGTGCGCAGCGACCGCTTTTATGATTATGTGGGCACGCGAGGCTTCACGCGCACCTACGATTACAATTCACGGATGCTCATCTTGATCGACGGGCACCGCATGGATGATCCGATTTATCAGCAGGGCGCCATCGGCACGGATTTCATTCTGGATCTCGATCTGGTCGAGCGCGTGGAAGTCATCACGGGGCCGGGATCCTCCGTATATGGGAGCAACGCGTTCTACGGCGCGGTGAACGTCATCCCCAAGACGGGGCGCGACATCGGGGGGGCCGAAGTGGCGGTGACCGCCGGTTCGGAGCCGTCGACCAAGGCGCGGGTCACCGTGGGTGATCGCACGGCCGGCGGAGTCGATTATATCGTGTCGGCCTCGGAGTGGTGGTCGCGAGGGGAGGACGACTTCACGTTGCCGGCCTCCTGGAGCGCGGTCGGCGACACCGTCGTTCCGGGACGCTTGCGCGGCTCGGTCGCGGAAAACAAGGACGATATGCACCACCAAAGCGCCTTCGCCCGTGTCGCGTGGCGCGGGCTTTCCGGCGAGGCGGCGTATGGACGGCGAAAGAAAGAGGTGCTGCCTTTCGTTTATTATACTCCCAACGACACGGACGCCAACGGCGTCGACGAGCGGGCCTATTTCCAGGTAAAGGCGCATGGCGAGCCGACGCCGGACTCGGCGTTGCAGGCGAAGGTCTCCCTGGATGTATATCGCTATGACGGGTATTTTTCCCCGCCGTTCACCGGATTCACCCCGTTCGCCCCGTATGCGCGCAGCGTGTCGGTGAACACCGAGGTGAGCTGGCGGCAGACGATCGCCGACGCGCACACCGTCAGCGTCGGCGTCGAATATCAGGAGAATATACGGCAGGATTTGGGCGGCGACATTCTCGCCACCGGCACTCCCTATATCGATCCGCCGATTCGGGAGTCTTCGCGCTATTTCAGCCCGTTCGCCCAATTCGATTGGGAGATCGCGAAGTCGTTGCGGGCGTCTTTGGGCGGGCGCTACGATTACTACGACACCGGCGACGAGCGTCTGACTCCGCGCGTGGGTCTTATCTGGGACGCGCGCGCGGACACGACGTTCAAGATCTTGTATGGCGAGGCCTTTCGCGTTCCCAACCTCGCCGAGCGCTCCCGTGGCGAGTCGGGTATCGTGCAGAACCCCGACATTAGACCCGAGACCAATCGCAGCTGGGAGTTTATCGCCGAGCACCGGCTCGACCCGGTCTGGCAGATCGAGACGCACGCCTATTACACCGTGTCCAGCGATCTGATCACCACGGTGTCGACCCACAATCCGGCCGATCCCGCCGAGATGACTTATGGGAACGTGCAACGCTACGTCACCCGTGGTTTCGACATCGGTCCTTCGGCGTATTTCCCGTCCGGCGTGCAATTGCGCGGTTCGGTGACTTTTCAGGAGACTCGTGACAACGCGACCGACGACATCGTCGCGGATGCGCCGAAGTCCTTGGTGAAACTGCACGCCTCGGCGCCGGTCGTGGAGAAATGGCTGCGGGCCTCGGCCGAGGTGCTCTACGTCGGCGATCGCAAGGACAGCGGCGATCCGTTCGGGGTCGTGCGAAAAACCGGGGACTATGTTACGGGTAATTTCACCCTGCGCGCGTCTCGCGTCTGGCATCGCTGGGATTTGGCGCTCTCCGTCTATAATGTCGCCGACGCCCGTTGGTCGGATCCCAAAAACTACGGTCAGATCTCTTCTCCGCCCCGGACCTTCGTCGCTCGGGCCACCTTGGACTTTTGATGCGCCGACCGGCACAGTCGTTTTCGTCCGGGCGGCGTTTGGCCATGCTCGGATTTCTCCTGGCGGGCGTGCTTGCCGGCGGGGTCGGGCGCGCGCTGTGCGCTCCGCCGCCCGCGACGGCCGTATACGGGGGGGAGGAGGTGCAGGCGGTGATGCTTTTTAATTTCATCCGGTTCACGGAGTGGCCCGGGGGCGCTCTGCCCGCCCACGCGCCGTTTGTCGTCGGGGTGGCGGGCAACCGGGCCTTGGAAGACGAGTTGATCACCCTCGCGGACAAGCAGACCGTGCTGGAGCGGCGGGTGCGTGTCGTGCGGGTGAAAACGGCCAGGGATCTGGCGGGGTGCCATGTGCTCTACATCAACCCCGTCTCGAGTCCCGGCGAGGAGATCGGGCCCGATTTCGCGGAACTTATGCCGCAGGTTCGGGGCAAGCCGATCCTCACCGTTTCCAGCGATGCCAGGTTTGCGGGCCAGGGCGGCATCGTGAACATCTACAAAGCCGAATCGGGGAAGCTGCGTTTCGAGATTTCGCCGGACAACGCCAAGGCGGCCGGCCTGTTGTTGAGCTCGCGCCTGCTTTCCCTGGCGCGCGTCGTTCCCGGGGCGGGTTCCGACAAGGCGCCCGTCAAGACGCCTTGACCGGCTAAAGAAGCTCGAGCTGCGCGGTGTCGGCGGGCGCGACGGTGAGTTTTTTCTTCGGCTTGGCGACGGGGGCGGAGGGGAGCTCGACGGCGGTCTCGTCGCCCTCGAGTTTGGCGAGGATGGCGCGGGCGCGGTCGATCACGCTCGGCGGGAGGCCGGCGAGTCGCGCGACCTGGATGCCGAAGCTGCGCTCGGCGGCGCCGGAGACGACGCGGCGGAGAAAGACGATGTCGTCGTTCCACTCCTTCACCGCCACGCTGTAGTTGCGGAGTCGCGACAGGTGTTTCTCGAGCTGGGTCAGCTCCTGGTAGTGTGTGGCGAAAAGCGTGCGCGGGCCCTGCACGGGATCGGCGTGGAGGTGCTCGACCACGGCCCAGGCGATGGAAAGGCCGTCGTAGGTCGAGGTGCCGCGGCCGATCTCGTCGAGGATGATGAGCGAGCGCGCGGTGGCGTGGTTGAGGATGTTGGCGGTCTCGTTCATCTCGACCATGAATGTCGAGTTGCCGCGCGCGAGGTCGTCGCTCGCGCCCACGCGAGAGAAGACTCGGTCGACGAGGCCGAGGCGGCAGGCGCCGGCGGGCACCCAGGAGCCGACGTGGGCCATGAGGGCGATGAGCGCGATCTGCCGGATGTAGGTCGATTTGCCGGCCATGTTGGGGCCGGTGAGGAGGGCGAGTTGTTCGGCGTGCGAGGAGAGGCGGGTGTCGTTCGGGACGAAGGCCTGCGAGCCGGCGGGGCGGGACGGGTCGCGGAGCATTTGCTCGACGACGGGGTGGCGGCCGGCGGTGATCTCGAGCACCGATTCGTCGACGAACTCGGGCTGGCAGTAGTCCCACTCGCGGGCGAGCTCGGCCCAGCCGGCGAGCACGTCGAGCTCGGCGAGGGCCTGGGCGGTCTTGGCCAGGGCGAGGGACTCGTCGAGGACGGCGGCGACGAGCTGCGCGAAGAGCTCCTGCTCGCGGGCCAAGGCGAGGTCGTCGGCGGAAAGGATTTCCTTTTCCTTCTGGCGGAGGGCGTCGGTGACGTAGCGTTCGCCGTTCACCGTGGTCTGGCGGCGGATATAGTCGGCGGGGACGAGGTGGAGGTTCGCCTTGGTGATCTCGATGTAGTAGCCGAAGTTGTTGGTGAATTTCACCTTCAGGCTGCGGATGCCGGTGCGGGCCTGCTCGGTGGCCTCGAGCTGGGAAAGCCAGGCACGGTTGTCGGTCTTGAGCGAGTGGAGGCGGTCGAGCTCGGCGTCGTGGGCGGCGCGGATGTAGCCGCCGTCGGCGAGATCGGCGGGGAGCTCGTCGTTGAGCGCGCGGGCCAAGAGCTCCCGCAGCTGGGGGAGCTCCTGGATTTGAGATTTGAAATTTGAGATTTCCGATTCGGCGCCGAAGGCGTCGACGGCGGCGTGGAGCGCGGGGACCTGCGCGAGGGTATCGCGGATGCCGCCGAGCTCGCGCGGATTGCGGAGGCGGTTTTGCAGGCGACCGAGGATGCGCGGGATGTCGCGGACCTGGGCGAGGGCGGCGCGGAGGTCGGCGAGGGCGCCGGGAGCGGCGCGGAGTGCCCCGACGGCGGCGCTGCGGCGGCGGATCTCGGCGAGGTCCTGGGGCGGAGCGGCGAGCCAGGTCTCGAGCAGGCGGGCCCCGGGCGCGGTGCGGGTGCGGTTGATGGCGGAGAGGAGGGAGCCGGCGCGCTCGCCGCGCGTGGAGGTGAAGATCTCGAGGTTGCGCAGCGTGGCGGGGTCGAGCAGGAGCGTGGCCGAGCTGCGGTGGAGCTGGAGGCGGTGAAGGTTCTCGGGCTTGGCGCAGAGGTTTTCCGTGGCGTAGAGGACGAGCGCGCCGGCGGGGCCGAGGGCGGCGTGGTCCTGGGCGATGCCGAAGCCCTCGAGGTTGAGCACGCCAAGGGTGGACAACACGGCGCGCAGGCCGGTGGCGGGCTCGAATTGGAAGCCGGGCAGCTCGGTCAGCGCGCGGTTGGCGGTGAAGGCGGCGAGGTTGTGCAGCGCGGTCTGCTCGTGCGGGGCGGAGCGCCATTTTTCGAGCAGGCCCTCGGGAAGGACGAGTTCGCGCGGGTCGAGGGCGGTGAGGACGGGCAGGAGGTCGCCGGGGTCTTTTTCCGACGCGATGCGAAATTCGCCGGTGGAGAGGTCGAGCCAGGCGGCGTGGAGGCCGGCGCGGTCGGTGACGAGGGCGGCGAGGAAGTGGTTGCGCGAGGCTTCGAGCTGCTTGGCGTCGAGGGTGGTGCCGGGGGAGAGGATGCGGGTGACGGCGCGTTTGACGAGTTTGCCGGCGACGGCGGGCTCGGCCTGGTCGCAGATGGCGACCTTGCGACCGGCGGTGAGGAGTTTGTTGACGTGGACGTCGGCGGCGTGGAAGGGCAGGCCGGCCATCGGGTGGTCGCCGCGTTTGGTCAGCGTGATGCCCAGCAAGCGGGAGGCGTCGATCGCGTCGTCGAAAAACAGCTCGTAGAAATCGCCGAGGCGGAAAAGCAGCAGGGTATCCTTCGGAAGGCCGCGGCGCACCTCGAAGTATTGCTGGAGCATCGGGGTGAGCTTGGGGGCGGGGGCGGCTTGGGCTTCGGACATGGCGACGTGAAGCGGGAGATTTACGAGAGCGGGGCTCGCCAAAAGCACAAAAGACATGAAAGTGGCTTGCCGGCGAAAGCGTCATAGCGAACGAGACTTTCCAAACCGCGACGCCTGGGCCGGGGGCGGGGCGAGCGGAATGCCTGCTTGACACCGTCGCGGGCGATCCGTGTTTTCCAACCTTTTCCAAATCCACAGCCCTCGTCCCTCGACCTTACATGGCCCTTAAAATCCGCCTCTCCCGCATCGGCTCCGCCCACAACCCCGTTTACCACGTCGTTGTCGCCGAAGCCCGTTCCCGCCGCGACGGCGCCGCCACCGAGATCCTCGGCACCTACAGCCCCCGCGCCAAGAAGGACGCCCTCACCCTGAAGGTCGACCGCGTCGACTACTGGCTCTCCAAGGGCGCCCTCCCCACCGACACCGCGAAGAGCCTGATCAAGAACGCCCGCAAGGCCGCCGCCCCGGTCGCCTGAGCGTCGCTTTAACCCAAGCCCTTTCGGCGCCTCGGATTCACGTCCGGGGCGTTTTCGTTTTATCCACAAGCCACGGGTTCGTCCCGCTTCGTCCCGTCACGCGCCCCATGCCGCTGCAAATCGACGTGCTCACGCTGTTCCCGCGCATGCTCGACGGCTTTCTCGCCGAGAGCATCCTCGGCAAGGCCATCGAGGCGAAGCGCCTCGGCGTGAGCGTGCACGATCTGCGCGCCTGGTGCGTCGACAAGCACAAGACCGCCGACGACCGTCCTTTTGGCGGCGGTTCCGGCATGGTGATGAAGCCCGAGCCGGTCGTGACCGCGATCGAGCAGCTGCAGACGCCTGGCTGCCGTCGCATTTATCTCACGCCCGACGGCGTTCCTTTCAGCGAAAAAATCGCCCGCGAGCTCTCGACGCAGGCGCACCTTATTTTTCTCAGCGGTCACTACGAGGGCATCGACCAACGTATCCGTGACACGGTCATCGACCAGGAAATCAGCATCGGCGATTATGTGCTGACGAACGGCACCTTGCCGGCCGCGGTGGTGATCGACGCGCTCGCCCGTTTCATCCCCGGCGTGCTTGGGGACGAAAATTCGTTGACACACGAATCCTTCACCGGTCGTTTGCTCGACTTCCCGCAATACACGCGTCCCGCCGAGTTTCGAGGTCAGTCCGTGCCGAAAGTGCTCCTTTCGGGCAATCACGCTGAGATCGAGAAATGGCGATACGCCCGACGCGTGGAAAAAACCCGCCTCGTCCGTCCAGATTTGCTCCAAGACTAACCCACTTTCTTCACCTTACCGTCATGAATCCGATCATCAAAGAGATCACCGCCGCCCAGATCCGTTCCGTTCCCTCCTTCAAGGTGGGCGACGGCGTCAAGGTGCACACCAAGGTCCGCGAGGGCGACAAAGAGCGCGTGCAGCTCTTCTCCGGCATCGTCATCGCCCGCAAGGGGCACGGCATCCACGAGACCTTCACGGTCCGCCGCATCAGCTACGGCGAGGGCGTCGAGCGCGTGTTCCCCGTCAACTCCCCCAACATCGAGAAGATCGAGGTGGATCGCGAGTCCGAGATCGGCCGCGCCCGTCTCTATCACCTCCGCGACCTGAAGGGTAAGGCCGCCATGCAGGTGAACGTGAAGCGTTACGATTCCGAGGCCGCCGCGAGCGCCTGAGTCCTCTCTCGTTTTTCTTTCCTGAGCCCCGGAATTTTTCCGGGGCTTTTTTGCGCCCGCATCCGGCGATCCCGCGCTGGCGCGGCCCCGTCTTTCCCGCGGGCCCGGCCGGTTGATTCATGAACCGTCCTGTTTCCCTTCTGCACCTTTTTTCATCCCCTTTGTGCTTTTCGGGTCGACCCGCGGCTTTCTAGTTCTCGACCTTTCATTTCTTCCGGACGCAAGAACCCGCGTCACGACCTCGACACGACCCAACCCGTTCCAGCCCTTTTCCCAATATGGCACTAGACCTCGCCCTCCTGTCCCAAGCCGCCAACCAGGCCCGTGGCCTCGCAATGGACGCCGTCCATAAGAGCAACTCCGGCCATCTCGGCCTCCCGCTCGGCGCCGCCGAAGTAGGCGCCGCGCTCTACGGCGGCGCGCTCTCGCACTGCCCCAGCGCGCCCCGCTGGCTCAACCGCGACCGCTTCGTTCTCTCCGCCGGCCACGGCTCGATGTTCATCTACTCCTGGCTGCACCTCAGCGGCTACGACCTCCCCCTCGAGGAGGTTAAGAATTTCCGCCAGCTCCACTCCAAGACCCCCGGCCACCCCGAGTTCCACGAGACGCCCGGCGTCGAGTGCACCACCGGCCCCCTCGGCCAGGGTATCGCCAACGCCGTCGGCTTCGCCGTCTCCGGCAAGATGGCCGCCGCCCGTTTCAACACCGAGACCCACCAGATCTTCGACAGCCACGTGATCGCCCTCGCCGGCGACGGCTGCATGCAGGAAGGCGTCGCCCTCGAGGCCGTCTCCTTCGCCGCCCACCAGAAGCTGGACAACCTCATCCTCATTTTCGACTCCAACGACGTCACCCTCGACGCCATGGCCGCCAAGTCGCAGAACGACGACTTCGCCAAGCGCTTCAAGGCCCTCGGCTGGAACGTCCAGATCGTCGACGGCCACGACATCGCCGCCGTCGCCAAGGCCGTCGCCAAGGCCAAGAAGGCCGTCGGCGCACCCAACCTCATCATCGCCAAGACCACCATCGCCAAGGGTATCCCCGAAGTGGCCGGCACCAGCAAGGGCCACGGCGAAGGCGGCGCGAAGTTCATCGACGCCGCCCGCGCCGGCCTCGGTCTCCCCGCCGACCAGCACTTCTTCGTCAGCGCCGAGGTCCGCGCGCTCTTCGAAGGCCTCAAGAAAAAGGCCGAGCGTAACTACAAGAAGTGGACCAAGCTCTTCGCCGAGTGGGAGGCCGCCAATCCCGAGAAGGCCGCCCTCCTCAAGAGCCGCGACGCCGCCGTCTCGACCGAGGACCTCCTCGCCGCCATCCCCGCGTTCGCTCAGGACGTGAAGCTCGCCTCCCGCGCCGCCGGCCAGCAGGTGCTCCAGCCCCTCGCCGCCAAGCTGCCCCTCCTCATCGGCGGCTCGGCCGACCTCTACGGCTCGACCCTCAACTACATCGCCTCCGACAAGGATTTCGAGGTCGCCAACCCCGCCGGTCGCAACATCCGCTTCGGCATCCGCGAGCACGCCATGGCCGCCATCGCCAACGGCCTCGCCTACGACGGCATCTTCAAGCCCTCCGTCGCGACCTTCCTCGTCTTCGCCGATTACTCGCGTCCCGCGATGCGCCTCGCCGCGCTTTGCAAACTGCCCGTCACCTACATCTACACCCACGACTCCGTGGGCGTGGGCGAGGACGGCCCGACGCACCAGCCGGTCGAGACGGTTTCTGGTCTTCGCGTCATCCCGAACCTCGACGTGATCCGTCCGGGCGATCCGGAAGAGACCGCCGGCGCCTTCGCCGCCGCTTTCAGCCGCACCGACGGCCCGACGCTCCTCGCGCTTTCCCGTCAGGCCATGCCGATCCTCAACGAGGTTCCGGTCGATGTCCGCCGCAATGGCGTGCAGCAGGGCGGCTACGTCGCCATCCGCGAGACCGCCGAGCTCACCCATATCCTCCTCGCCACCGGCTCGGAACTGTCGCTCGCCGTCGCCGCCGCCAAGCAGCTCGGCGCGGGCGTGCGCGTCGTCTCGATGCCCTCCTTCGAGCGCTTCAAGCGCCAGTCCGCCGAGTATCGCGAGAGCGTGCTGCCCTCCGGCTGCCGCAAGCGCGTCGCCATCGAGGCGGGCGTTTCCGGCCTCTGGTATCAATTCGTGGGCCTCGACGGCAAGGTGATCGCCATCGACCGCTTTGGCATCAGCGCCCCGGGCGGCACCGTGATGAAGGAGCTCGGCATCACCGCCGAGGCCGTCGTCGCCGCCGCGCGTGGTCTCTAAACGTCGCTCAATATCATCTTTCGCAAAGGCGGGCCCCGTGCGGGCCCGCCTTTTTTATGCGGGGTATTCTGAAATTTAATTCAGAGCCGCAGCCGCTGACTTCGCGGTCGGGGCGGACTGTTCTCGGAGCCTCTTTTTAATACATATGAGCAACGCGTCCCCCTATCTGAATTCCCTTTTTTCGTTGGCTGGAAAAGTCGCGGTCGTGATCGGCGGCACCGGGGAACTTTGCGGGGCGATGGCCGAGGGGCTGGCCGCGGCCGGCGCCGAAACGGTCCTGGTCGGACGCAATGTGGAAAAGGCCCAGGCGCGGCTGGATCGAATCGCCGCCGCGGGAGGCAAGGCGTGGTTTCATGCCGCGGAGGCGAGCAGCAAGGCCGAGCTCGAGTCGCTCCTCGCCGCCGTGATCGCCCGCAGCGGCCGCGTGGACATCGTCATCAACGGCGCCGGCATCAATTCCGCGACGCCCGTCCTTGATATAACGGAGGAGGAGGTCGATCGCATCCTGCGGGTTAATTACAAGAGCGTGTTTCTGGGCTGCCAGGTGTTTGGCAAATACCTCGTGGAGAGGGGGCATGGCGGTTCCATTATCAATCTTGGATCCATGTCCGGGCTGGTTCCGCTCTCCCGTGTTTTCACTTATTCGGCGAGCAAGGCGGCGGTTCATAATCTCTCCAAGAATCTCGCCCGCGAGTGGGCGCCGAAGAACGTCCGCGTGAATATCTTGGTGCCCGGCTTTTTCCCCGCCGAACAAAATCGCAAGGTTCTCACGCCGGATCGCGTCGCCTCGATCATGGGGCACACTCCCATGAAGCGTTTCGGAGAGGCGAAGGAACTCGTTGGAGCCACGTTGCTTTTGGCGGGTGATGCCGGTTCTTTTATCACCGGCTCAGAGATCGTGGTGGATGGTGGATATCACGCCATGACGATTTGAGGGTGATTTGTAATAGATCGATATAAGTGATCCGTCCGGGATATTATTCTTTATATCGACTTGATAAAACAACGGCGCCGGGCTTTTTTCCCGGCGCTATGTTCAACGACCAACTCGCCAAGATCGAAAAAGCCAAGGCCGAGATCGCCGCCGCCGAAGCCAAGCTCGCCGCCGATCGCGTCACCGCGCTCGCCAAGCTCCCGTCGGATTTCGGTTACGAAAACCTCAACGCGTTCATCAAGGCGGTGAAGGCCGCCTACGGCAAGGGCGGCAAGGCCGCGAAGGGCAAGCCCGGCCGCAAGCCCAAGGCCGCCGCAGCCGCGCCCAAGGCCGCCAAGAAGGGCAAGCGCGCCAAGATCACCGACGAGGTGAAGGCCCAGGTGAAGGCGATGGCCGAAGCCGGCAAGACCGGTCAGGAAATCGCCAAGGCGCTGGGCATCTCCGCGCCCAGCGTGCAGAACATCAAAAAGGCGCTCGGTATGGTGAAGGCCCGCGCCGCCGCCCCGGCCGAAGCCGCTCCGGCCGCTCCTGCCGAAGCCGCTCCCGCGGTTTGATACTCCGTCGGTTTATCCGATTTATAAAAAAGCCCCCGATTCGTCGGGGGCTTTTTATTTTGGCGCCTGTTTTTCGCCGAGGACCGGGCGGGGGATGCGGCCAACCACGAAAACAGCTAAGGCGCTCGGTGGTCGGGCGCGCCGAGTTCATCGCTGAGTTCCACGCCCGCCGCCTGAAGGGCGGAGCGAAGCGGCGGACTGAAGCGGGCGAACATGGTTTCGAGAAAAAACTCGAATTCGCCGACCGGTTCCGGGGACGCAAACGACAGCGCGTCCGCGAGTCTCATCAGATCCGATTCGTCGAAATGTTCGTCGAGCACCGACTGGCTGCCGGCGAGGGCGATGAGTTGCGGGGCGTAACGTTCGACGGACGGATCCACGGCCAGAAGACGAACGGGGCCATGCAGACGGGCGGTGTCGATGCGGCGACCGAGGCCGCGCAGCACGGCGTAGGAAAAGGCGGCGTTGGCCAGGGCGGCCTGACGCAGCAGGGCGGGGCGGGAGGCGAGCAATTGCGAGAGATTCATGGAAATGACCTTTCGTTGCGGGTGCCCATGCACCGGGTTGAGGTTGGAGGTGTGCGGACGGAGCGGCCGACCACGAACGCGGGTCGGCGAGAAACGCGGACGACAACCTGGACGGCGAAGCTGAAAACCTGCGCTGACTGGAAAAGAAACGCGCGGACCCGATTCGCTGACGAACCCATACAACCCGCTTCTGGTCTTGGCGCAAGCGACCGCGCGCGGGAAAACTACCCACGTTATCCGTGTCACGGAGGCCGGACTGAACGGGACCCCGGCGAGCGCGGACTCAAATCACCGTCGTCGCCGGCCGGGGAAGCGCGGCGATCGCGGCCATGATCCGTTCGCTGGCGCGCTGGTAGCGATCCTTGCCGTCCGATTTGCGGTCGTAGTCGGCGGGGGCCAGCGGGCGGCCGAAGACGATGTCGACGGGGGTGCCGGGCCGGAATCCGCCGGCGCGACCGAGCGCCCGATGGCTGTCGAAGATGCGGCAGGGAACCACGGGCACGCTGGTTTTGCACGCGATGAGGCCGACGCCGGCCTTGGCGGGCTGGAGTTCGCCGTCGGGCGAACGCGTGCCCTCCGGGAAGAGCGCGATCGGGCGTCCGGCGGCGAGGGTCGAGAGCACGCGTTTGATGGCGCTCAGGTCCGAGCCGTCGCGATCGACGGGGATGGCGCCGACGCCGTTCATCCACCACGCGCCGAGACCGGGTTTCCAAAGCGTCTTGCGGGCGAAGAAGGCGAGCTGATGCGGGATCACGGCCCCGATGAACGGCGGATCGAGATGGCTCGCGTGGTTGGCGGCGACGAGGAAGGCGCCGTCGCCCGGCAGGTTCTCCAGGCCCGCGACCTCGCCGCGAAAGACCGCCTCGTGGGCGCAGTTGATCATGTAGTGACAGACCCCATACAGAGGATCCATCTCGAGCTGGGGAAAACCGCGGGGGCGGACGGGGGTTTTCATGCGGGACGCGCGAGGATCAGGGGGCGGCGAGGCGGGTGGCGATCGGGGCCGAGACGCGGGCGACCACGTCCTCCAGGGAGAGGAAGGTGGAGTCGAGGTCGGTCGCGCCGGGCGGGCAGAGGAGGGGCGCGGTCTTGCGCGAACTGTCGAGCCGGTCGCGTTCCGCGATCGAGTCCTGTTGCCCTTCGGCGGCGCGGCGGCGGGCGCGCTCCTCCGGGTCGGCGTGGAGGAAGAAGCGGAAATCGGCGTCGGGGAAGATCACGGTGCCGATGTCGCGGCCTTCCATCACGAGGCCGGCGAAACCGTGCTCGCGGGCGATGCGGGCCTGGTCGCGTTGGTAGGCGAGGAGGGCGGAGCGGACGGCCGGAATGGCGGCGAAGTGGGACACGGCGGCGTTGACCGCGGGTCCGCGGAGCTCGCCTTCGGGAACGAGGCGGCCGGAGACCTCGATCGCGGCCCGGCGTCCCTCGACGCGGGTTCCGAGCGCGAGTCCGTCGAGCGTCTTTTCGACGGCGACCGGCTCGGAATACGCCACGCCGAGGCGGAGGAGCTCGGCGGTGAGGGCGCGGTAGTGCGAGCCGGTGTCGATGTGCAGGAAATTGAAGCGGGCGCTGAGGGCGCGGGCGGTGGTGGATTTCCCGGCGGCGGCGCCGCCGTCGATGGCGACGATGAGAAAGGGCGTGGTGCGGGGAGCGGAGGACATGAATGAAAACGATGGGCTCGGCGGCGTCGGGCGGCGGATCAGGCGCGGGCGCGCAGCTCCGCCAGCACCTCGAAGAAATGGGGGAAGGTCTTGGCGCAGCAGGCGGGGTTGTCGATGGTCAGCCAAGGATGTCCGTCCCCGAACAGATCCCGGCTTCCCAGGATGCCGAAGCTCATCGCGAAACGATGGTCGTGATAGGTGTGGATGACCGCGCCGCGCGCGGCGCGAAGCGCGGCGAGGTCCGGGGTGATGGTCAGGGAGTCCTCCGTCTCGACGACGTGTTGTCCGAGGCGGCGCAACTCGGCGGCCATGCCGGCGACCCGGTCGGTCTCCTGCTTGCGCGTGTGCGCGATGCCGGTGATGCGGGTGGGGCCGTCGAGGAGCGGGCTGATCGCGGCCAGGGTGAGGAAAGTGTCGGAAAAGCCGGAAAAATCTTTTTCCACGCCGCGCAAGGGGGCGGGGGCGGACCAGGCGGTTTCGTAGCCTGCGGGGTCGGGGGTGACGGTGGCGCCGACTTCGCGAAGGACGTCGAGAAAGGCGGTGTCGCCTTGGAAACCGCGGCGTAGGTTGAGAAGGCGGGATGAACCTCCGACCACGAGGGGAAGCGCGGCGAAATAACTCGCGGCGGTGGCGTCGGGTTCGATCGCGTAGACGCCTCGCAGCGAGTAGGCGCACACGCTTCCTTGGCGCACGCGGAAGCGAAACGCATCGAGCCGCTCGACGGGTTCCGGGGCGCCGGGCTGGAAGGCCTGCATGATGAGCGCGGTCATCTGCACGAACGGCCAGCGCACGCCGCCGACGGCGGTGACCTCGACGGGCGCGGCGCAGAGCGGCGCGACCATGAGCAGAGCGGACAACATCTGGCTGCTCTCGGTGGCGTCGATCGAGACGGGGCCGCCGCGCAGTCCGCGGGCGTGTATCTCCACCGGGAAAAAACCTTCGACGCCGGTGCAGCGGATGTCGGCGCCGAGTGCGCGAAGCGCGTCGATCAAGCCCTTCATCGGGCGCTGGTTCATCCGCTCGGTGCCTTGGATGCGGTAGACCCCGCGCGGGGCGGCGGCGCAGAGTGCGGTGAGGAAACGCGCGGCGGTGCCGGCGAGGCCGACGAACAGGTCGACCGCGGTGTCGGATCGGAACGCGTTCTCCTGTCCGGCGACGGCGAGCGTGCCGGCGGTTTCGTCGGCGCGGACGTCCAGGCCGAGACGGCGGAGCGCCTCGGCCATCAGGCGGGTGTCATCGCTGAACAAGGCGCCGGTGAGCGTGACGGGAGCCTGGCAAAGCGCGGCGAGCAGCAGCGCCCGGTTGGTGAGGCTTTTGGAGCCGGGAATAATCACCGGGCCGGAGACAGGGCGGGTGAAGGGGACGACGGGAAGCTGCGCGGGCAGGGCCATGGAAAACGTAAAGCGGCAAGGGAGATGGTCCGGGACGAAGGGGGCGAGTGTGAAAACACCCGCGCTCATCGGCGGGGGGCTCATCGACGCGTCGCTTTTAAGGCGGTCGCCCGTCGAAAAAGCGTTTGGACGAGCGTCCGGGTCGAAGCGGCGACAGCTCCTAGGTGCGAAAACCGTCGCGCCACATCTTGCCCCGTTCGAGGCGGGCGCGGAGTTCGGTCCAATCCGACTGCTCGAGGGCACGGCGAAAGGCGGCGAGTTCGCCTTCGTAGGCGGCCAGGGCGTGGAGCACGGCATCGCGGTTGTGCTGGAAAATCTCGATCCACATGGTCGCGTCGCTCCCGGCGATGCGGGTGGTGTCGCGCAAGCCGTTGCCGGCGAGGTGGCGCCATTGGCCGTCTTTGCCGGCGAGCGCGCAGGCCAGGCTGGTCGCGGCGGCCTGGGGCAGGTGGCTGATGTGAGCGACGATCTCGTCGTGGCGCAGGGGCGGCACGGTCACCACGGTGCAGCCGCAGCCGCGCCAAAAGCGTTCGAGCGTGGCGAGCGATTCCTGGGGCGTCTCGCTCGTGGGGGTGAGAAAGGTGACGCGGTTCTCGAAGAGGGAGGCGCTGCCGTGCTCCCAGCCCGTCTTTTCGCTGCCGGCCATCGGGTGGGAGCCTAGGAACACGGCGCCCGGGGCGCGGGGGTGCGTGGCGGCGGCGGCGCAGATGGGGCCTTTTACGCTGCCGACGTCGGTGACGATGGCCCCCGGCCGGAGCCGTGGCGCGACGAGGCGGTCCAGTTCGATGATTTTATCGACGGGAGCGGCGAGGACGACCAGGTGGGCCCGGCTCGCGGCTTCCTCGGCGCTGTCGGCCACGTGATCGATCCAGTCCTGGGCGCGCAAGGCGTCCCGGACCTCGGGGCGGCGAGCCCAGACGGTGATCGTGCCCGCGAGGCCGCGGGCGCGGGCGGCCCGGGCGACGGAGGCGCCGAGCAAGCCGGGGGCGAGGATCACGAGGTGGTCGATGACCATGATGATATAAGACAGGCAGGGTGAAAGCGCGCGGAGCCTTGTCGAGCCTGCGGGACGATGGCGGATCCGGGGCGGGCGGGGGTTCTTTTGCGAACCGGGCGCGTGTTGCTTTTTACCCGGCGGGTCTTTTGCCTTTCGCGCTTCTTATGTTGTCCCATCGCGCGCGTTATCGCCTAACCAACGCCTGGCAGGAATACCGTTCATGGCTTTTTACAGGCCTGGGCGTGGCCACGCTGGTCGTTCTGTGGTGGGCTTTGGCCAACACCGGCCCGGGGCGCGCCGTGACCCCCGTGCCCGACGAGCCGGCTAAACCTGACGACCCCGCCTTGGTGAAACTGGCGGCGGAGGTCGACGAGTTGGAGAAGCAATATCAAGTATACGCCTCGGCCAACATCATCACCGACGAGGCCTTCGCGGTCCTGACCGCCGCGCTCGAACGGCAAAAGGGCCTGGTCCGCGCCGCCCCGCGGGGCGACTACACCGCGCAGATGAATCTGGAGCGCCTGCAGGCGGAGTTCGACACCTTCGAGGCCAAGCGGACCAACCCCCGGATCGAGGCGTTGCAGAAAGACGGCGAGGCGGCGCAGGCGGAGATGAAGCTCGAGGAGGCCTCCCTGGCCTTTCGCGAGGCGATCGATCTGCAAAACAAGATCAACGGCAGCTCCGCCGCCCCGCGTCTGAAAAATTTCGTCCGGGTGACCCGCCTGGAGCAGTCCCTGACTTCGCTGGAGGTGCTTCCCCTCGTGCGCGAGAAGGACGCCTCGCTCGCGAAGGCTCGCGCGGCCGTGGCGGAGGAGCGTTGGGCCGACGCGCTCGCCGGCTATATCTCGGCCCGCGATTCCCAGGAGCGCATCAATCGCGACTACTCGAAGACACGTTACGCCAATCTCGGCGAATTCGACCGCCTGGAGGCCGAGATCGCCTCGCTCAACGCCGCGGGCGTCGCCGCCAAGGTCGACGAGCAGGAAAAGGTCGGCGATTCCTGGGCCCGTGCGGGGGATCACGTCGCCGCCGGAACGGCCTACGCCGAGGCGCTTTCGCTCCAGCAGCAGATCAACGACCGGTTTTCGCGCAGCCGCTTCGTCTCCTCGCCGCGGATCGAGGCGCTGGAGATCAAGCTCCAGACCGAGCGCTCGCAGCCGATCGCCCTCGAACTCGCCAAGCTCGACAAGACCATCTCGGACGAGTTGCGCGGCCGTCGCGTGGTCAACGCCGAGAAGATGCTGCCTCGGGCGATGGAGCTGACCGACAAGATCGCGGCGGATTTCCCCCGCAGCCGCTCCGTCGACGGCGCGTTGCGGATCAAGCTCAACTACCTCGCGGTGAAGCGCGACGATCTTCGCCGGCTGCAGGATCTGGTCTATGACCGCCTGCTGCCCTTGATCGGGGTGAGCGATCGTCTGTTGCTCTCCTCGGAGACGCCCCAGGACCTCTACCAGGCGGTGATGAACACCAATCCCAGCCGCAGCCCGGGGCGTTCCCTGCCGGTCGATTCCGTGAGCTGGGTCGACGCCCAGGAGTTTTGCTCTCGCCTGAGCTGGATCATGGGCACCTCGGTGCGCCTGCCGACCGAGGACGAGATGCGCACCGCCCACGGAAACGGCGGCGGCGAGGTTCGCAGCTCGGCCGAGGGCGGCCGCGTGCTGGCGACCGATTCCGGACGTCCGAACCGCAACGGCTATCGCGACGTCCTGGGAAATCTGGCCGAGTGGGTCGTGGCGCCGAGCGCCTCCGACGAGGCCCAGATCGTCGGCGGCAGCTATCTCGACACGCCCGAGGCGATCACGAAGTTTCCCGTCGAGGCGCGGCCCAAGACGGATCGGGCGCGCCACATCGGATTCCGCTTCGTGGTGATCCTGCCCGCCGACCGGGCCTGAGCCCGAGGCGGGGATTGCGCGCAAGGCGTCCGCGGCTGATGGTCGGGCCCATGAACGCGCGGCGACTTTTCAGGGATGTCTTGGCCGCGGCCGCCCTGGCCTGCCTCGCGTCCGGCGGGGTGGCCGCTCCGATCGCGATCCCCGCGGCGTGGTTGCGCTCGCCTCCCGGCGCGCGCGAAGCCGCGTTGATCGAGGAGGGGGCCGGCCGGCATGGCTGGCCCGCGATGGCCGCGGCCTTGCGCGAGGCGGCGCTGGGGGCGTATGCGCGCGGCGACTGGGTGAACGCCGAGGCCTGGGCGCTGGCGGCGCGATGGGCCGCGATGTGGGGGACCTCGGAGGCGGACGAGGCCGGCCGCTGGCGGTCGGCGATGGAGGCGGCGGGCCGGCCCGGAGCGCGGGAGGAGCCCGCGGCCCCTTCGGATCCGGCCCGGCCGCTGGCCGAGAGCCTGACGCCGGAGCTTCGTCTGCGCCTGCTTTCTGATCCCGCGTGGTCGGCGGAGTATTTCGCCTTGGAGAAGCCGGTGGACCGGCGCGGCGAGGTGCTGGGGCTGCTGTCGCGCCTGCGACGGCTCGACGCGGCCGGCTTCGCGGAGTTTTCCCGGCTCGCGATGGCGGTGGCCCTGGTGCACGACACGCCGCCTCCGCCCGAGTGGCCGCACTGGCAGGTGACTCCGGAGGTTCTCCCCCGCCGGCTGGCCGCGGCGGAGGAGGTGTTCGCCCACCTCGCCGGCCTGTCCCGCGAAGGGAAATCGCTCTGGCGCGCGGACAGGCTGGAGGCGGCCGAGCTGCGATTCGCGGCGGATCTCGCGCTGTCCGCGGAGGAGCGTCGCTGGGCGGTGGAGAAGGTGCGGGCCCCGCTGGGGCGTCTGGCCGACACGTATTCGCTTGTTAAATACAGGATGGACCGCATCGAGGCGGGCGCCTACCTCTGGCCGGGGGCGGGCTATCGTCTGGAGGATATCCTGCGCGAGGGCGGCATCTGCGTGGACCAGGCCTACTTCGCGTCGCAGGCGGGCAAGGCGCGGGGCGCGCCGACGATCCTCTTCTGCGGGGCCGGGCGCGACGGACGGCACGCGTGGTTCGGCTACCTGGGCGAGGGCGGGCGATGGTCCATGGACGCGGGGCGCTACGAGTCGCAGAACTACGTGACGGGCGTGGCGATCGATCCGCAGACCTGGGCGGAGGTTTCCGACCACGAGTTGATGTTTTTGGCCGAGGGGTTCTGGCGGGAGCGCAACGCGCGGGAGGCTCGGGCGCACGCCGGGTTTGCGCGCTGGTTGTTCGAGGACGGCCGGCGGGCCGAGGCCGAGGCGGCGGCGCGCGCGGCGGTCCGCCTGGAGCGGCGGACGCTGGACGCGTGGGATCTGCTTCTCGAGCTGAGGGCGGCGCCCGGGCCGGAGCGGGAGGCGTTGGCGAAGGAGGCGGCCGGCGGCCTCTCCGCCTACCCCGATCTGCAGGCGCGCTACCTCGGGCTCGCGGTCGACAGCTTGCGCGCACGCGGCGAGGCGAAGGAGGCGGAGCGGATCGGACGGGATCTGGCCCGGCGCTTCGCCTCGAAGCGCGGCGATTTGAGCACGAAGGAGATTTCGGCGCAGATGGCGCGCGCGATGTCGAGTCTGCCGGTGGATCAGCAGGTCCGGCTCTACCGCGGCCTGTTGAGCCGGTTCGGGCGCGGGGCGGGTGCGGCGATGTGGGACGAGGTGGTGCGGCCGTTCGTGGCGCATTTGGCCGGCGCGGGCCGTTGGACGGAGGCGCGCGAGGCCTTGAAGTCGGCGCGCGAGGCTCTGGGCGTCGTCTACGGTTCGCAGATGGATACCGAGATGCGCGAGCTCGACGCCAAGCTGCTGGAGCTGGGGCGGACGGCGGGCGCGGCCAGGTAAGGCGCCCGGGCAGGGCTCAACGCCAGAGGGACACGAGCGGCTCCGCGCGGACCCAGCCGCTGTTGCCGTCGGGGAGAACGACGCGGCGCCAGCCGAGGAATTCCTTGTCGACGCGCGCGAGGGTGCCGGCGGGAAGCTCGGCGGTGACCTTCTGGTCGCCTACGTCGGTGGGCACGGCGCGAAGGGTCGCGGCCCGCCAGACCAGAACCGCGCCGGGCGAGGCGGCAGCCCCGTGGGCGTGGAGGGCGAGAAGGGAGGCGCCGAGCGCCAGCGTGGCCGCGAGCAGCGTGGAATGCCCGACGCGTCGCGCGTCGCCGCGGCTTCGCGAGGGCAGGTAGAGGGCGAGCAGATAGGCGGCGGGGGCGAGGGCGAGGAGGGCGGTCGCGGAGACGAGGGCGACGGTTTGCCAGGCGCGGGCGGGGAGGAATCGCGCGGTCGCGGGCGGGAGTCGAAGCTGGTAGGACGCCTTGGGCGCGGTGGCGGCGAAGAGTCGAGTCAGGGCCGGGTCGCCCGGCGCTTGCAGGGCGGCGGCGTAGGCGTGGGCGGCGGCCTCGTCCCATTTGCCCTGCTGGGCGAGGGCGAGCGCGAGATTGTGGCGATGGGCCGTGTCGAGCGGCGCGGCGGCGAGGAGGTCGCGCAGCGCTTTCTCGGCGGCGGGAAAGTCACCGCGGGCGTAGAGTTGAAGAGCGTCCGGAGTCCCGGCGGCCGGAGCGGCGGCGAAGGCCGACGGGCAGGCGGGCAGGACGACCGCGAGCGCGAGCAGCCAAAGCGCGACGCGAGGAACGAGGTGCGCGGGGCGAAGGGCCGCGAGCGGACCGCGCGGAGGCGGCGTGGCGCGGGCGTGGGCCTGCCAGGCCTGGGTGAACCAGTCTTTGCCCAGAGGGCTGGCGGGGCGGTAGAGCGCGCGTTCGGTTTCGAGCCAAAGGGCGGACCAGACGGGGTCCGGAAGATCGCGGGCGGCGGGGGTGAGCGAAGGGATCGCGAAGAGCGTGCGGGCGGCCTGTTGCCAGGCGAGGAGATCGGTGGAGGAGGCCGCCTCGGGGGCGGACTCGAGTCGGGCGAGGAGGCGGCGGAGCTCCTCGTGGGCCTCGCGGCGCTCGCGGAGCGGATCGTGCGCGCGGGCATGGCGGGCGGCGAGGCCGAGCCAGAGAGCGAGGGGGGCGAGCAAGGCGAGCGGCGTCCACCCGAGGGCGCTCGGCCAGGCGGCGCGAGGAGCGGCGGACACGAGGCCGGGCGGAAGCGGATCGGCCGGCAGCTTCGCGACCGGGGCCGGGGCGGATTGCGTGGGGAGCGGCGCGTCGGGCTCTTTGGCTTCGTGGACGGCGGCGTCGGGGCCGGCGGCGGGCGTGGAGGCGACGGGCGAGGTGGGCGCCGCGGCCGGCGCGGTGATCTCGATCACGACGGGATCGACGCGGAGGGTTTCGTAGGCGCCGGAGGACGGATTGAAGACGGAGATCGTGTAGGGGCCGAGCGTGCTGCGGCCGGCTTTTTGCGGGATGAGCACGAGGTCCTCGGAGAAGGAGGCGTCGAAGAGCGTGTCGGCCTTGGGGGTTTTTTGGGCGCGGGGCGAGACGACCCGGAATTCCCGGCCGAGGCCGCGCGGGCGGAGTTTGTCGATGGCGGGCCAGTTGCCCGTGCCCTCCAAGGTGAGCGTCCAGGTGATGGGCTCGCCCACGGCGGCTTTTTCGGGGACGATCTTCGAGACCAGTTTGAACTGGCCGACGGCGCCGATGAAGTCGGCGGGCGCGGGTAGCGGCAGCGGGTTGACGGCGATGCGGGCGGGCGTGGTGGTGAGGGTGAACTGTTCGAAGGTCGTCTGGCCGAAGAGGGAAAAGGGGTTGGCCTGACCGGTGGGGAGGTTGACGAGCTGCGTCGCGGAGGGGAGGGCGAGCATCGAGGCCGACGTCGCGGCGGGCGCGGCGGCGCGGGTCTCCATGGAGACGATCAGACGGGGCTGGCCGTTGACCGAGGTCTCGGCGCCGGACGGTTTGGACCACTCCTCGGAAACGAACGGGGTGGGCGTCCATTCCAGCGGCGCGGCGAGAATGCTGTTGGTGGCGTAGCGGCGATCGATCTCGAGGTTGAGCCCCAGTCGAAAGACCTCGCCGGCCCAGACGGGGGCGGCGGGCGGCACGAAACGGGCGGTGGCGATCTGGTCGAGGGAGAGTCCGCTTTGGCCGACTGTGGCGGCGGCGAGGCGGAAACCGGCGGCAGGCACCGTGAGGGCGCCGCGGTCGGTAGCCACGGTGAAGGCCGGGATGCGGACCTCGCCGTCGGGCCGCGCGGGGCGGACGGCGAAGGTGTAGACGATGGAGCGTCGGCGGACGGGCTGGGTGCCGAGGCCGATGCTGAAGGAACTTTGCTCGCTGCGTCCCGGCGTGCCGAGGAACGACAGACCGTCGACGGCGGGGGGCGCGGGCGGGTCCTTGGGCTCGGCGTCCTCGAAGATCAGGGACAACTGGGAAACCTGGTCGCGGGCGAGCGTGCCGGCGGCGGGTTCCCAGCGCACGGACTGGGCGCGGGCGATGCCGGCGAGCAGCAGCAGGGACGGGAGGAGAAGGCGAAGGAGGCGCGGCATGGGGAGGCGGCGAAGAGGGGGCGCGGGTTACCAGGTTTGCTTGGCGCCGGCGGCGCGGCGTTCGCGTTCTTCGGGCGGAGTTTCGGAATCTTGGAGGAGTTGGAAAAGGCGGGCGGGCGAGTCGGAGTCGCGAACGTGCTCGAGGCGCTGCTGGGGCACGGCGAGGGCGGGATCGAGGGCGGGCATGTCCCCGGTGGGTTCGCCGTCCGCGGGGCGTCCGGAGGCGGAGACGCCGCCCGCCTGTTGCGTGGGCTCGTCCGCGGATTCGGGCGGCGGCTGATCGGCGGGAGCGGCGCCCTTGTCCGGCGCGTCGGAATCTTTCCCGGGCTTGTCGGGGGAGGCGAGGTCGCCGAGGGGCTTTTCGCCGGGCGGTTTCGGCGATGAGTCCGGGGAGGGTTTCGAGGATGAATCCTGGGGCGCCCCGGTGGAGCCCTCCTTGGAGCCGGACTGGGAGTCGTCGGGTTTGGGCTGGGATTGCTCGGAAGGGGATTTGTCGGGCGAAGAGGAGGGCGACTGGTCGGAAGATTTTTGATCCTTGTCGGGCTTTTGCGGCGAGTCCTGCGGCTTCTGGTTTTGCGGCTGCGGTTGTTGTTGCTGCGGCGGCGGAGCGAGCAGGGCCTCGAGGCGTTTGCGGAGGGCGGCCCAGTCGGCGGCCTTGGGATCGGAGTTTTGGCCGACGGAGACGGCGGCGAGGGCGTCGCGGACGGCGCCTTCGGGAAACGGGGCGCCCTTGTCCGCTTGGGCGCGGGCTTGTTCGCCGCGCTCGGCGCTGAGCGTGGCGAGACGGGCGAGCTCCTCCGGCGGAAGTTCCGGCGCGGTGGAAAGTTTTTCGACCAGCGCGAGCAGCGGATCCGGCGCGGGGGCGGGCTCGATCGCGAAGGCGCGCGGGGTGAGGATCAGGGCGCCGTGGAGGCAGAGCGCGAAAGGAATCAGGCGTGCGATCGTCGCGGGCGAGGGGAGCAGCGGTTTCGCGGACACGCGCGGGACCGGCGGAAATTCGCGGGCGAGCGAGAAGACGATGAGCAAAAGCGCGGGAGCGAGGAACCAGGCGAAGAATTCCTGGCGGCGGGGCGCGGATTCGGTGCCGACGCGCGAGGCGCGGCCGCGGGCGATGGTTTCCTTGAGAAGAACGGGGAGATCGACCCAGGACGAGGCGTCGCGATAGGCCCCGTCGGTGGCGCGCGCCAGGTCTTGGAGCGTGGCGGGATTCAACCGGGAAAGCACGGCGGCGCCGCGGGAGTCCTTGGTCAGGCCGCCCTTGCCGTCGGGCACCATGGCGCCGGCGGAGGTGCCGAGGCCGAGGGCGATGACGCGCACGCCGCGTTCGGCGAGACGCTGGGCGAGCGGGCGCCAGGCCTCGTTCTCGGCCTCGCCGTCGCTGAGGACCACGAGGTAGCGGTCGGGCGGGGGCGTGTCGTCCGCGGCGGATGGCGCGGGGCCGAAGGCGTCGCCCGCGACACGGAGCAAGGCCGCGAAATCGGAGCCGCCGGCGGGGATCATGTCGGGCCCGAGCTCGTCGAGAAAGGTGCGGAAGATCTCGTAGTCGGCGGAGAGCGGACTTTGGAGGAAGGCGGTGCCGGCGAAGGGAAGCAGCCCCAGGCGTTCGCCGCGGAGCGCGTCGGCGAGGCTGCGCACCAGGAGCCGGGCGCGGTCGAGACGCGTGGGCGCGACGTCGTCGGCAAGCATCGATCGGGAGACGTCGACGGCGACGAGAACGTCGCGCGCCTGCGTGAAGGACGGGGTCGAGATGACGGCGCCCTGGGGGCGGGCGAGCGCGAGGATGAGGCAGGCGAGGCCGAGCAGTGCGGCGAGGGGGCGGGCGGAGAGCGGCCCGGACGACTGGAGCCGGAGTCCGGACGGGCGCAACAAGGCGCGATGGATCTTAGGCAGCGTCGTGCCCGTGGCGCGGGCGCGGGCGAAGGCGGCCGCGGCGAGGAGGGCGGCGGGGAGGGCCAGGAGCCAGAGGAGTTGCGGGTGCGCGAATGACACGGGGCTAAGGGGCGAGAACTAGGATCGGCGAAGGAGCGGAAGGGCGCCGAGGGCGAGAAACAGGGCGGCGGCGCCCGCGGGCCAGGCGTAGAGCTCGGTGGCGAGGACCTGGGTGCTTTGGTCGAAGGAGATTTTCTGGGCCCGGTCGATCTCGGAGAAGGCGGCGGTGGCGGCCTCGGGGTCTTCGGCGCGGAAGAATTTCCCCCCGGTTTCCGCGGCGATCTTGCGCAAGGCGGAGGGATCGAGATCGGACATGCGGCGTGTCATGCCGATACGGCGGCCCTGCTCGTCGAAGGCGGGGAAGGGCACGAGGCCATCGCGGCCGACGCCGATGGTGAAGACGGGGACGGCGCGGGATTTGGCGAGCGCGGAGGCCTGGTCGGGGGTGAGCTGGCCGCGGTTGTTGGCGCCGTCGGTCATGAGGATGACGAAGGCGCCGGCGCGGGGGGCCTCGGAGTCGGCGCGGGCGCGTTGGAGGCGGGCGAGGGAGAGGCCGAGGCCATCGCCGAGGGCGGTGCCGTCCTCGATGAGCCCGATCTGGAGGCGCGCGACCTGGCGCGCGAGCCAGTCGTGGTCGTGGGTGAGCGGGGCGAGGGTGTAGGCGCGGCCGGCGAAAGCGACGAAGCCGATGCGGTCGGAGGGGCGGCGGCGGATGAAGGCCTCGAGCACGGGCTTGAGGGCCTCGAGGCGGTTGACGCGACGTCCGTCGACCACGCCGTCCTCGGCGAACATCGAGGTGGAGAGGTCGATGGCGATGACGATGTCGTAGCCCTCGCCGCGGATGACGCGGGTGTCGTCGACGCGCTGGGGACGGGCGAGGGCGACGATCGAGAGGAGCGCGGCGGCGTAGGCGAGGCGCACCGGCCAGCGGCGTGCGGGCGCGCCGCGCGGGGCGGCCCAGGCGGCGGCGTGGGGTATGAGAAGAACGGATACGGGGCGGCGGCGGCGCAGCCAGGCGAGGGCGGGCAACGCGAGCAGCGCGAGCAGCCAGAGCGGCTCGGCGAGGCGCAACGAGCCCGGGAGCGCGAGGTCGGGAAGGATCTGGGCGAGGACGATCACGAAAGGACGAAGTCGGAGGGACGGGGGCGGATCGCCGGCTCAGCGGGTTTCGCGGCGGCGGAAGAAACGGACGAGGGAGTCGAGGCGGTTCTCGTCGGTTCCGACGACGTGGCGGCCGAAGGGGTCGGGGAACCAGGCGGCGAAGGAGGCGTCGCGGGCCTCGCGCCAGCGGGCGTGGGCGGCGCGTTCGGCGTTGCCGCGTCCGAGGGCGACGAGCCGTCCGGAGAGAGGGTCGTAGGCGGTGAGCTCGCCGGCGTTCTCGGGGTAGGCGCGGTCCCAGGGATCGTCGACACGGAGACCGAGGACGGTGTGGCGCCGGGCGAAGGCGGACCAGCCCTCGGGCAGAGGACGCGCGGGATGGTCGGAGAGCCAGACGACGATGGTGTGGCGGGGGGCGAGCGCGCTCAGCGCGCTTAATTTGAACTTTGAACTTTGGGATTTGAGATTCTCCGCCGCGGCGAGCGGCGGCGGCGGGGCGGCGAAGAGGCGGGCGGCGAGGTGGTGGATGGGGCCGCGGCCGTTGACCGGGGGGACGAGTTCGGCGCCGGAGGGGCGGAGGTGGGCGAGGCCGATGCGGTCGCGGTTGACGGAGGCGAGCAGGAGAAGCAGGCCGGCGAGCTCGAGCAGCGCCTCGCGGCGCGTGGCGGCGCCGGAGCCGAATTGGAGGGACGGGCTGTCCTCGAAGACGAGGAGCACGGTGACCTCGCGTTCCTCGATGAATTTTTTGCGGTAGGGTTCTCCGAGGCGGGCGGTGACGTTCCAGTCGATGTCGCGGACGTCGTCGCCGTAGGCGTATTTGACGACCTGGTCGAACTCCATGCCTCGGCCGCGGAAGGCGGAGCGGTATCCGCCGCCGAGCGAGGTTTCGACGGCGTGGCGCACACGCCATTCGAGGCGGCGGAGGGCCGCGAGAGGCGCGGCGGGCGCGGAGGAGGAGGGCGACGGCGAGGAGGCGGGCATGCGGCTGCGGACGACGGGGATCAGGCTTCGATGCCGGTCTGGACCTCGCGGGGCGGAGGGTCTTGGCGGAGGAGCTCGGTGTAGCGATCGAAGGCGCGTCGGGAGAGTTTTCGGGAGGCTTCGACGGTGACGGCGGAGTGGCTTCCGACGCGACCGCCGTCCATGAGGGCGCGGAGGTGATAGAGTTCGGGACTGGGGCCGTAGGCGTTGATCAGTTCGCGCGTCTGCTGATCGACGGATTCCCAGTAGCGGTCGCGCAGGCGCATGCGGAGGGCGAAGAGGAGCTCCTTGGGCGGCTCCGTGATCGTTTCCGCTGGGTAGAACAGATTGCCCAGCAACCGCGTGCCGGGGCGCGAGAGGATGCCGCCGCCGGCGAGGCCGAAGCAGATGGCGGCGCCGACGAGGAGGCTGACGGCGACCATGACGGAGGCCATCGTGCCGGCGAGTCCGCCCCCGCCGCCGACGAGGCGGGTCGAGAGGGCGGAGAGTCCAAGCATGGCCACGCCCAGCAGCAGGCAGAAAATCCGCCAGCCGCGAAAGTCCTCGGGGAGTTGGATGCGGGGCAGCACCGGGCTTTTATTTGGTTCCGGCGGGCATGGGGGTCATCGCCAGCACCTGGGCGATGATGCTGTCGGCGGTGAGGTTTTCGGCCTCGGCCTCGTAGGTCAGGCCGATGCGGTGGCGGAGGACGTCGGGCGCGAGTTCCTGAACGAGAGCGGGGGCGACGAAGTCCTGGCCGCGGAGCCAGGCGAGGGCCTTGGCGGCCTGGTAGAGGGCGAGCGAGGCGCGGGGGGAGGCGCCGTAGGAGACGTGGCGGGCCTTGCCGTTGGGGGAGGGCTTGGCGAGGTCGCGGGTGGCGCGGACCAAGGCGAGGATGTAGGCCTGCACGGCGGGGGCGACGTGGACGGCGTCGACCTCGGCGCGGAGGGAAAGCAGTTCCTCGCCGGAGGAAACGGGCAGGAGGGCGGGGGACTTGGTCACCTGTCCCCAGCGGGACATCATGGTGGTTTCGTCGGCGAGCGACGGGTAGTCGACGAGGAGCTTGAAAAGGAAGCGGTCGGTCTGGGCCTCGGGGAGCGGGTAGGTGCCCTCCTGCTCGACGGGATTTTGGGTGGCCATGACGAAGAAGGGCTTCGGCAGGGGGTGGGTTTCGCCCCCGAGGGTGACCTGGCGTTCCTGCATGGCCTCGAGGAGGGCGGACTGGACCTTGGCGGGGGCGCGGTTGATCTCGTCGGCGAGGACGAGGTTGGCGAAGACGGGGCCGCGGTGAGGGGTGAAGGCGGCGTCTTTGGGCGAGAAGACCATGGTGCCGACGACGTCGCTGGGGAGGAGGTCGGGGGTGAACTGGACGCGTTCGAACTGGACGCCGAGGGCGGTGCCGAGCGACTTGACGAGCAGGGTCTTGGCGAGGCCGGGCATGCCCTCGAGGAGGACGTGGCCGTTGGCGAGGAGGGCGATGAGGAGGCGCTCGACCACGTCGTTCTGGCCGATGACGGCTTTGGAGATTTCGGCGCGGAGTTTTTCTGACCAGGCGGGACCGTTGGGCATGGAGGGAAAGCGGGAGGCGGGTGAAGGGCGGAAAACCGGAGGGGGACGGGGGATTTGGGACTCGCGCGGCGCGGGGAGGTTGCGTTGGGTGACGAAAATCGGGCCCTATGGATTTACCATCCAAAATCCAAGAACGGCTGGACGCTCTGGGCGTGCTGGCGAGCGATGTGACGGAAACGTTCACGCGGGGTTCGGGCGCGGGCGGGCAAAAAATCAACAAGACCTCGTCCACCGTGGTGTTGCGCCATGGGCCGACCGGCACGGAGGTGCGTTGTCAGGCGGAGCGGAGCCAGGCGGCGAACCGGGAGATGGCTTGGGAGCGTTTTTGCGAAAAGCTGGAGGAAGGCGTGCGGGCGGCGGAGGCGGCGCGTCGCTCGGCGGTGGCGAAGGCGCGGCGCAAGAATCGCAGGCGCAGCGAGCGGCAGAAGGCGATTTTGGTGGCGGGGAAGCGGATGCGCGCGGAGGTCAAGGCCGGGCGGCGAGCGCCGGAGAGCCGCGGCTGAAGGGTCCGGGAGCCTAGTCGCCGCCGCCGGTCAGGCGGGCGAGCCGAGTCCGCAGTTCATCGAGGCTGAACGGCTTGGGGAGGAAGTCGACGCGCGGGGCGGCGAGGATCCCCTCGGCGGCGTTTTCGCCTTCGGTATAGCCGCTGATGACGAGAACGGGGAGATCCGGTCTTTGCGCGCGGAGGCGCCGGAGCAGGACGGCGCCTCCGAGGCCGGGCATGGTGAGGTCGATGATGGCGACGTCAACGGCCTCGGGCGCGTCGGAGAAGATGCGGAGGGCGGATTCGCCATCCGCGGCGGAGACGACGGCGTGGCCGCAGATTTGGAGAAGCCGCGTGGCGGTTTCGCGCACGGCGGGTTCGTCGTCGACGAGCAGGATGCGAAGTCCGTTCGGCGTGGATGGCGCGCCCGGGGCGGGCGTGGAGGCGGGCGCGACGACTCCCCGGGCGGCGGGTAAGTAGACGCGGAACGTGGTGCCGCGGCCGGGCTCGCTTTCCACCTGGAGCGCGCCCTGGTGGCCGCGGACGATGCCCAGCACGGCGGCGAGGCCGAGGCCCCGGCCGGTGAACTTGGTGGTGAAGAAGGGGTCGAAGATGCGCGCGAGCGTCTCGCGCGGCATGCCGCAGCCGGTGTCCGCCACCTCGAGCATCACGTAATCGCCGGGCGGGAGCTCCGGGGCGAAGACGCAGGAGGAGAAAAGCCGGGCGTCGGCGCGAACGGCCCGGGTGCGGAGGAAGATGTCCCCGTCGATCTCGTCGAGGGACTCGGAGGCGTTGATCACGAGGTTCATCACGATCTGGCGGATTTGGGTGAGATCGGCGACGACGGGCGGCAGGTGGGGGGCGAGGTCGAAGTGGAGGCGGGCGCGGCGGGAGAGGGAGAGTTCGAGGAGGGCGGTGGTGTCGCGGACGAGTTCGCCGAGCTCCGCGGGGCGCACGTCGATGCGGCCGCGGCCGGAGTAGGCGAGCATCTGGCGGCAGAGTTCCGCGGCGCGAAGGGCGGCTTTTTCGATCTGCTGAAGGGAGGGCTGGACGGCGTGGTCGGAGGGGAGCTGGACGCGGACGAGGTTGGCGTGGCCGAGGATGCCGGTGAGGAGGTTGTTGAAGTCGTGGGCCACGCCGCCGGCCAGCACGCCGAGGCTTTCGAGTTTTTGCGTTTCCTGAAGTTTGCGCTCGATGGACCGTTGTTTCGTCTCGGACTCGCGGAGCTCGCTGATGTCGGTGGCGATGCCGGCGACGGCGTAGATGCTGCCGTCGACGCGGCGCACGGGGAATTTGGAGACGAGGTAGGTGCGACGGCCCGGGGGCATCTGGTAGCTTTCCTCGAAGGAAAGGGTTTCGCCGGTGGCGAGGATGCGCGCGTCGAGGCTTTCCATCTGGCGGACGACGTCGGCCGGGTGGAGATCCGCGTCGGTGCGGCCGAGGATGTCGGAGCGGGCGCGGCCGTAGCAGGCGGCGAAGCTGAGGTTGACCAACTGGTAGCGGAAGGCGGCGTCCTTGACCCAGATGACGCTGGGATTGTGGTCGATGATCTCGTCGAGGAGGGCGCGGCTTTCGCTCAGTTCGGCGGTGCGGAGTTCGACCTCCCGGCGGATGCGCCGGGTCTGGCGGCCCAGGTTGTGGAGGTAGGCCATGCTCACGAGGGTGAGGAGGCCGCCGCCGACCAGCGAGAGGAGGGGGGAGAGGGTGCGACGCGAGGCGATCCAGCCTGGCTTGGGGCGGAAGTAGACGCGCCACAGACGGCCGCCGATGGCGAGGTCCTTGACGAGGGTGTCGGGGGTGACGAAGCCGGGGGGAAGCGAGCCGGGGAGGAGGGCGGGCCGGTCTTCCCCGTGCAAGTAGAGCGGGAGCGAGGCGCCGTCGGTGACGTCGACGACCAAGGTGTCGTGGGCGGGCTGGATCGAGAAGCCGAAGAGCTGGGCGAAGCGGTCGTCGATCTTCAGCACGATTTGAAGGAAGCCGCCTTCGCCGCCCGCGCCGGGTTCGCGCCGCGAAGAGGGGGCGAGGTAGAGGCAGAAGACGAAGCCTTTGCCTCCCTGGATCAGGGGGAAGGGGGCGCTGAGCCCAAAAACGCCGGGGTGGGCGCGGGCCAGGCGAAGGGTTTCGGCGGTGGGCGCGGTGAAGATGTCGTAGCCGAGAGCGGCCTCGTTGCCTTCGGACGGGTGGATGTAGGCGATGATGGCGTGTTCGGGCCGCGGGGAGGGGGACTCGATGGGGCGGAGAACGCCGTCGGGGCCTCGTTCGCGCGGGGTGAAATCGCGTTCGAGGATCGTCCGCATCCTGGCGGAGAAAGCGGAGAGCTCCCCGGCCGGCACGAGCGGCGCCCACTGGACCGCCTGGATGGCGCCCACGCGCGAAACGAGCCGGCGGGCGGCGTGGTCGAACTCGGCCGGGCTGATCGAGTCGGAATTTTCGACGAGGACGCGCAGGGCGAAGAGCGCGCTTTCGTATTCCCGAAGGTTGGCCCTCAGCAGTTCGTTGCGCAGCTCGGCGCGGCGCGCGAATTCCTGGCGGATGCCCCGGTCCTCGGTGAATCGGAGGGCCCAGGCGATGCCCAGGCTGACGGTAAGGCCCACGACGCCCACGAGCGCGATGCCCACGCGTCCGCGCAGCAGGGCCGGTAGCTTGTCTTCGAGGGAATGGAGCATCTGCGGGCGGTTTGAACCGGCGACCGCGGGCGAGATTGGGGAAACCGGCACGCCGGGCGAATGGTTTTGAAGCGGAGGAGGTCCGGCGCCGGGGCGCCACCGGGTGGCTAGCGTGCGCGGGCGGCGGGGTAGGGCGCGGCGGTGCCGGCGCCGCGCGGGGTCGGGGTGATGCCGTCGCCGGCGAGTTCCTTGAGCAGCGCGCCGATGTAGGGGATGAGTTGTTTCTTGCGGCTGACGATGCCGGGCAGGTCGAAGATCTCGTCGCCTTCCACGCTCGGGTAGGTGATGCGCTTGGAGAGCTCGGGGTCGCCCTTGAAGAGGAGCAGCGAGTTCTGCGTGTTGATGTCGGTGACGAGCAGGCAGGCGAAGCAGAGCCGTTCCTGGGTGCAGAGATCGTCGAGGGCGCGGGCAAGGGCTTTCGAGTGGCTCCAGAAGTTGCCGAAGCCGAGCTCCTCGACCTGGGAGACGGCGAAACGCGCGCCGTCTTCGTCGTAGATCTTGAAGTCGGAGCGCACGACCTTCTCCGGCGGGTTGGCGAGGATGACGGAGCCCGAGCTGAAGATAAGGTCGGCGAGCTGGCGCGGATCTACGCCGGCGAGGCGGGACAACCACGCGAGCAGGGTGGCGTCCTTCTCGGTCGTGGTGGGGCCCTGGAGGTTGAGCGTGTCGGAGATGATGCCGCCCATGAGCACGCCGGCGATGTCGGGCGAGGGGGCGAGGCCGTCGCGGCGGAAGAGCTCGGCGATGATGGTGCAGGTGGAGCCGACCGGGTCGTTGATGAACAGGATGGGCTGCTGGGTGGCGAGCGAGCCGAGGCGATGGTGGTCGAGGATCTCTGTGATGGTGACCTCGTCGGCGCCGGAGACGGCCTGGGTCATCTCGTTGTGGTCGACGAGGACGAGCTTGGTGCGGGCGGGCTTGAGGATGTCGGTGCGGGTGAGGATGCCCTGGAGGCGGCCGTCGTCGCCGAGCACCATGTAGGCGGTGGTGCTGTTGGTGGCGGCCTTTTTACGGACCTCGGAGAGACGGAGCTCGGGCGTGACGGAGGCGAATTTCCGGTCGATGAGGCGGTCGAGCTTGGTGGCGGAGCGGACGAGCCAGGCGGAGGTGGCTGTGTCGTAGGGGCTGACGATGAGGCCGACGCCTTTTTCTCGGGCCTGGCGGATGATCGCCTCGTCGACGGGGAGGTTGCCGGTGATGACGAGGAGGCGCACGCCCATCTCGATCGAGCGCTGTTGGATGTCGCTTCGGTCGCCGACGATGATGATGGATTGCTCGGGCAGGATGCCGTCGCTGTGGGCGGCCTTGCCGAAGGACTTCACGTCCATGGCGCCGACGCGCACGAAGAGCTCCTGCTCGCGGGAGGCGTCGGGGAGGTGCTCGACGCGGGCGCGGAGGGCGCGGACGATGTGGTTGAGCGAGGTGTGGACCTTGCGCATTTCGCGAAGGGCCCGGACCTTCGGGACGAAGAAACCGCCGAGCTGGAAGATGGAGACGGTGCCGATGACGCGCTGGTCGGGGGTGAGGACGGGGAGGACGCGGACGTCGTGCTCGTCGATGAGCTCGAGGGCCTCGGCGCAGGTGGCCTCCTGGGGGATGGAGACGACGTTCGCGACCATGACGTCGCGCACGCGGGGCGTGACGTCGGTGAGGAGGACGGGCAACGGCTGGCGGAAGCGCTGGAGGATGGCGTCGATGCGCGCGTTGGAGTTGCCGGCGCGGGCGGGGACGTAGCCGAAGAGGCCCCGGGCCTCCTTGTAGGCGGCGTAGGCGATGGCGGCGCAGATCGAGTCGGCGTCGGGGTTTTTATGCCCGATGACGTAAGTGGCGTTCGGAAAAGGGACCGTGGTCATTATTGACGTTAAACTGAATCAAGCGGATCCGGGGCGCCGACGTAAAGCCCGGCGAGGCCGGACATGGGGACAAAACCGACTCCGGAAAACCCCGGTCCGGCGGGGCGGGGAGGGCCCGGGGCGGGAGGCCGCTCAGAGAACGAGGTCGGGGGGGACGTTCGCGAGCGCCTCCTCGATGGTGGTGAGGCCCTGTCGCACCTTGAGCATGGAGTCCTGGTGGAGGGTCTTCATGCCGCCCTTCATGGCGATGCGCTTCAGCTCGGCGACCTCGGCCTCCTTGTTGATGGCCTCGGTGAGGGCCTCGGAGTTGGTCATGAGTTCGTGGATACCGACGCGGCCCTTGTAGCCGATGCCGTTGCAGGCGGGGCAGCCCTGGGGGTTGGCCTTGAAGATCGGGCCGGACCAGCCGATGGCCTTTTCGAGGAGCTCTTTTTCGCGGCCGGTGGGCTCGCAGGGCTGCTTGCAGTTTTTGCAGACGCGGCGGAGCAGGCGCTGGGCGCAGACGCAGACGAGGGAGGCGGAGATGTTGAAGGGCTCGACGCCCATCTCGCCGATGCGGGCGATGGTGCTCGGGGCGTCGTTGGTGTGGAGGGTGGAGACGAGAAGGTGGCCGGTGAGGGCGGCCTCGACGGCGATCTGGGCGGTCTCCTCGTCGCGGATCTCGCCGACGAGGATGACGTCGGGGTCCATGCGGAGATAGCAACGGAGAGCGCGGGCGAAAGTGAGCCCGATCTGGCGGCTCATCTGCATCTGGTTGATGCCGGCGAGGGTGTATTCGATGGGATCCTCGGCGGTCTGGATGTTGACGTCGGGGGTGTTGATCTCGCCGAGCGCGGAGTAGAGCGTCATCGACTTGCCCGAGCCGGTGGGGCCGCAGTGCAGGATCATGCCGTAGGGCTGGCGGATGCACTCGCGGTATTTGGCGAGGTTTTCCTCCGAGAAGCCGAGCGCGGGGAGGGGCAGGGTGGACTTCTGCTTGTCGAGGATGCGCATCACGACCTTCTCGCCGTGGTTCATCGGGCCGGTGGCGACGCGCAGGTCGATATCGATGTTTTTCTTCGTGTATTTCTTGAAGACGATGCGGCCGTCCTGGGGCAGGCGACGCTCGGAGATGTCGAGGTTGCACATGATCTTCAGGCGGGAGATCAGGGCGCCGGTGACCTGCTTGGGGAGGCGGAGCTTTTCCTGGCAAAGGCCGTCGATGCGGTAGCGCACGAGGAGGTCTTTTTCCTGGGGCTCGATGTGGATGTCGGAGGCGCCCGAGATGTAGGCGTCCTCGATGATGCGGTTGGCGAGCTGGATGACCGGGGCGGAGTCCTCGCTCTCGTAGTCCTCGGGCTTGGCGTCGCCGGAGGCGGATTCACCGTAGGCGTTGCTGATCGCCTCGGTGACGGAGCCGAGATCGACGTCGGACTCGGCGGGGCCTTTCGATTCCTTGAAAAACTTCTTCAGCAGCGTCTCGAGGAAGGAGGCGGAGATGACGCTGATCTCCTCGATCGCGAGCTCGGTCGTCTGCTGGAAGGCCTCGCGTTTGCCGAAGTCGAGCGGGTTGCTCATCAGCACGGCGACGTGGTCGCGCTCGAGGCGTTTGTAGGGGAACACGCCCTCGCGGCGGATGACGGCGTCGCCGACGACCTCGAGGAGTTTTTCGTCCACCTCGCCGAGCTGGTCGAGGGCGGTGACGAGCGGATGGTCGGTGAGTCGCGCGACGAACTTCGCGGTGTCGTCGGGGCCGAGCTGATACTTCGGGTCCAGCATGCGCTGGATGAGCGTGGCGGAGTATTCCGCGACCTCTTGGAGAAGGCCGAGGTCGGCCTCGGTGAACTCGCCCCGCGTGCCGGCGGAGAGCTCCTTGTTGAGCACCTGGATGGCGCCGATGACGGCGGAGCCGGCCTTGAGCGGCACGGTGAGCATGGAGCGCACGTCGAAGCCGGTGGTGCCCGACATCGAGTTCATGAACGGCGCCTGGCTCTCGCTGTTGCGGAAAAAGACCGGGGTCCCTTCGGCGACGACCTTGCCGACCACGCCCTTGCGGAGCGGCAGCTTCACCTGGAGAAGTTTTTCCGCGGTGGCCTTGAAGGAGGCCTCGGCCTTTTTGTCGGTCCCCCAAAGCGTCGGCGAATAATAGACCTGTTTGAAGGCGATGTCGTTTCCCTCGACGAGGTAGAGCGTCATCGATTGGGCCTGCAGAGCCTCGACGACCTTGGAGGCGGTGAGCTCGATGACATGCGCGACATCCTCGCGGCTGGGCTGCGGCTTGGAGATGACCTTGATCAGCAGCGAGCGGCGGAGCGTGTTTACGAGGGCGGGCGTGGCCATGAGGGGGAGGGAAGGGCGAAGCGAGTGGGCGCGCAAACGCGAGGTTGTGTCGGCGCCCTCGACCCGCAACGACAAAGCCGATGTCGGCGCTGTGGGCGAAATTGCAAAAAATGTTGAAGGCGGGCGGACCCGGCGGCGGGCGCTTTTCCGCATCGAAAGACGCGGGGCGCAACGCCGAGCTGGGCGCCGCCGGCGAGCGCGCCGCGGAGGCGCACCTGCGCGCCAACGGCCTGCGCGTGCTCGTGCGCAACTGGCGCAACCCGTCCGACGAGCGCGAGGAGATCGATCTCGTCTGCGAGGAGCCGCCGGGGCCGGGCGACGCCGCGCCGGTGCTGGTCTTCGTCGAGGTCAAGGCCCGCGCCGCCGGCGCGCGCGTGAGCGGCTACCACGCGGTGAACAAGCGCAAGAAAAGCGCGCTCTTGCGCGCCTGCCGCGCCTATCTCGGGCGCCTGCGTCCGCCGCCGCCGCATGTGCGCTTCGACATCGTGGAGGTCACGCACGGGGCCGACCAGGCCGGCGTGGCGGCGATGGAGGCGATGCGCCTCGACCCCCGCATCGCCTCGATCCGCGACGGCCGGCAGGTCTGGCACTACCGCGACGTGCCGCTTTTCCCGGATCGGGCCTCGCACAATCACGACCGGCATCGGTGAGCCGCGTATCGATCGAGCGCCGGGACGGGATGACCCCGCCTAATCGGTTTCATGCTGATTATTCACCGCATTAGCCTTGCCGGGGGGCGACAGCGGACGCGTAGTTTCGACCAATTTACGCCATGTCCGAAGCGCCTCGTCATCCCTTCCTTCAAGGTCTCAGCAAGCACCGCGGCACCCCGCCCACGGTGATCGTCATCTTTGGCGCCTCGGGAGACCTCACGGCCCGCAAGCTCATCCCGGCGATCTACAACCTCGCCTTCGACCACCTCCTGCCCGCCGACTTCTTCCTCGTCGGCTACGGCCGCAAGGCGATCCCCGACGACGAGTTTCGCGGCATCGCCGCCGGCGCGATCAAGGAGTTCTCCCGCCGCGAGCTCAACCAGGACGTCTGGAGCCACGTCTCCTCCAACACCACCTACGTCGCCGGCGGCTACGACGAACCCGAGGCCTTCAAGCGCCTCGCCGACCACATCGACGCGATCGAGAAGAAGCTCGGCCGCGAGCTCCAGGTCCTTTTCTACATCTCCACGCCGCCCTCCGTCTTCGCGCCCATCCTGCGCAACCTCGGCGCCTCCGGTCTCGCGACCCGCCGCCTCGGCACCGCGCTCCACACGAAGGTCATCATCGAAAAACCCTTCGGCAAGGACCTCGAGTCCGCCGTGGCGCTCAACGGCGTCATCCGCGAGGTGCTCGAGGAGCATCAGGTGTATCGGATCGACCACTACCTCGGCAAGGAGACCGTGCAGGACCTCCTCGTCCAGCGCTTCTCCAACTCGATTTTCGAGCCGCTCTGGAACCGCAACTACATCGACCACGTCCAGATCACCGTGTCCGAGGAGGTCGGCGTGGGCACCCGCGGCGGCTACTACGACCAGAGCGGCGCCCTGCGCGACATGATCCAGAACCACACCATGCAGCTCGTCGCGCTCACCGCGATGGAGCCGCCCGTGTCGCTCGACGCCGAGGCCGTCCGCAACGAGAAGGTGAAGGTCCTCAAGGCCATCCAGCCCCTCAACCTCGGCCCCGGCGGCGACGTCGCCCGCGCCCAATACGCCGCCGGCATGATCGGCGGCAAATCCGCCAAGGGCTACCTCGAGGAGCAGGACATCCCGCAGACCTCCGCCACCGAGACCTACGCCGCCGTGCGCCTCTCGATCAACAACTGGCGCTGGCAGGGCGTTCCCTTCTACCTCCGTTCCGGCAAGCGCATGGCCCGCCGCGTCACCGAGATCGCGGTCCAGTTCAAGCGCCCGCCCGGCACGCTCTTCGCCGGCAGCGACCGCTTCGACCTCGCGCCCAACACCCTCGCTTTCCAGATCCAGCCCGACGAGGGCCTCTCGCTCATCCTCAACGGCAAGGTCCCCGGCCTCGAGACCCGCACCCAGCCGGTGAAGATGAACTTCCGCTACTCCGCGACCTTCGGCTCCAACACGCCCGAGGCCTACGAGCGCCTCGTCCTCGACGCCATGATCGGCGACGGCACGCTCTTCATCCGCGGCGACGAGGCCGAGACCTCCTGGCAGCTCTACACCCCGGTCCTCAAGGCCTGGGCCGCGGCCGGCCGCGACGGCATGGACAGCTACGTCGCCGGCGGCTGGGGTCCGGCCAACGCCGACGCCCTCCTCGCCAAGAACAACCACGTCTGGCGCCAGCCCTGATCGTTCCCCGCGTCATGTCCTCCATTTTCGACGCCCTGCCCGGCCAGGAGACCCCGGTCGGCGCCATCTCCAAAAGTCTCGCCCGCATGTGGGCGACCGACGAGCGCGCCACCGCCAAGCCCGGCGAGGATTCCAAGGCGACGCAGGTCAACTTCGTCCTCCACCTCGGCCTGCACACCACGCCGCCCGACGCCATCGCGCAGTTCCAGACCGCGGTGCGCTTTTCGCGCCGTTATCCCTGCCGCGTCGTCGTGCTTTGCCCGACCCGCGAGGAAAACGTCCAGGACGCGACGATCCGCGCCAAGATCTACGGCGAATGCCACCCGGGCAAAACCCGCGGCGACCTGCGTTGCTGCGAGTTCGTCATCCTGAACTACCCGACCGCGGCGCGCGTTTTCCTCGAGAACCAGGTCTCCACCTGCCTCTCGACCGACCTGCCGCTCTATTACTGGGCGCACAACTTCGCCTCCTCGGCCAAGCTCGGCGCCTATCAATACCTGCTCACCAAGGCCAAGCGCGTGCTCATCGATCGCTCGATGGTGCCACCCGAGGACCAGGGCGAGGTCGCCTGGCCGCGTCCCGAGCGCGTCCGCGATCTGGTGCAGGCCCGCCTGCTGCCCGTGCGCCAGACCATCGGCCAGTTCCTTAGCGCCCACGCGCCCGCCGCGCTCGCCGACGGCCTGGCGGAAGTGGTCGTGCACCATGGCTCCGCCCGCCGCGCCGAGGCGCGAGTGCTCGCCGAGTGGTCGCGCGCCCGCCTCGTCTCCTGCGGCGCCGCCGATTCGCTCCGCGCCAAAGTCGAGGCGGACGCCTCCGCCGCGGCCGACTCGGTCGACGTGGTGTTCAACTACGCCAACGCCCAGAGCGTGCGTTTCCAAGGCGACTTCGCCAAGGGCTGCGCCCATCTCGTGGCCCGCATCGGCGGCTCCTGCACCGAGCTTTCCACCGCCATCAGCCTGCTCAGCCCCGAGGCCGCGCTCGCCGAGGCGATGTTCTTCTGATCCTTCCGCCTGCGGCGCGCGCTCACCGCGAGTCTCGCGCGTAGCCGCCGTGGAGCACCCAGCCGGAGGCCGGGTGCTCCCAGCGAAAACGCGCCGCCTCCGCCGGGCCTTCCGCGACGAGTTCTTCGCCGAGCCGTCGCAGCTCCCAACCCGCGGGGGCGCCGATCCCGCCGCCTTCTTCGCCTTCGCGAAGGCTCAGGGAAAACCAGAGCCGGGCCCGCTCCACGCCGGCGGAGGTTTGCAGTTCCGCCCGGTTGTCCGCCGCGAAACGCCGCACGCGGGCGAGCGCCCGCCCTTCGTCGTCGGCGAGGATCGCGTCGAGATCGGTCGCGACGCCTTCGACCCAGCCTATCCGCGCCTCTTCGTCGGTGATCGTCGCGACCGTCGCGGGAAGCGGCGCGCCGTCGCGGGCGTCTTTCCACGAGGCCGCGCCGCGCGCGCGGTTTGTCGACGCGAGCCGCAGGCTCCAGCCGGCGCGACCTTCGTGCCGGCGGAGGATCGGAGGCAGGAGGGCCCGCGCCTGCGCCCAGGCGGCGATGCGCGCGGCCCGCATTTCCTCCTCGCCATTCCCTTCCCCCGGACGCGTGGGCAAGGGCGCGTCGCGTTCCAGCACGAGGCGCCACGGCATGGGTCGTCCTTGGAAGACGACGCGAAGTTCCCCGGTGTTTCCGGGCGGCCAGGTCGGCGTCGCGACGGGCGGAGACGCGGGCCCGACCGTGGCGGCGATGCGCTCCAAATCTATCCGGGACACGGGGGGCGTCGCATCGCCCGTGGCGGACGCCGGGCGTGGCGGCGGGGGCGCGCGTTCCGACCTGCGCGCGTCGGATCCAAGGTCGGGCTCGGGCTCTGACGCGGGCGCCGGAACGGATGCGGTCGAGCCAAGGTTTTGGAGCGGGGGCGCGAGCGAGCCGGAGCGGGACGCTTCGCGCATCTTCACGTTGAACGGGGTCGTCTCGGGCGGCGTCGTCGGCTCGCCGGCGACGCCTTCGCTTTGCACGAGACGCAGGCGGGTGCGCGTCGCCGCGGACGGGGAGGACGCCGGCTCGTCCGCGGGCGGAGGCGCCTCGCCTTTCCCTTCCGGCCCAGGCGGTCCGGAGTGGGTTCCGGAGCCTGACGCGGGAGGAGTGTCGGCGGAGGCGTCCGGTGGCGGCGGCGGGGAGGGCGCGCCGGGGTCGGTGTCGCCGGGCAGGGTCGAGGGGAGGCCGGCGCGCCCGAGCCGGAGCTCGGGCATGGCGGGCATCTCGCCCGTGATCGCGAGCAGGACGGGCGCGGCGGTCTCCTGTTCGTTTCGCGATGCGGCGCCGACCTGCGTGGGGGAGCGAGTGGCGGACGCCGGTTGCGCTTGGCCGGAGGCGCCGGCCCCGGCCCCGGCCCCCGAGCCTTTAGGCGACGAAACCGCCCGCGTGACGACTGCCGGGGACGGTCGTGCGGGCGGTGTTTCCCGGGGAGCGGCCGGGACCTCTTGGATCCGGGTGGCGTCTTCCGGCGTCGCAGACGCTTCGTTGTCGGCGCGGAGTGTGCGTGCCCGGTGGCCGCAGTAGGCGAGGGCGACGGCGAGCGTCGCGCCCAGTCCGGCGGCGAGAATACGGCGTCTGAGCCGCTTGCCCGGCTGGTTGGTCGCGCGAGCCGGCGGCAGACGTGGCTTCGGCGGGCTCTCCGCCGGATAGGGCGTCGCGCCGGTGTCGGCCTGCGCGGGCGAAGGCCGGGGAAAGCCCCAGCTGCGCAGCATCCAGCCGAGCGTCGTGTAGACCGCGAAATCGGCGAGCGTGGCGTCGGAGCCGAAACGCAGTTCGTGCAAGGCCTGCTTCATGCCTCCGATCAAGTCCTCCGGGGAGAGGCGCTCGGGCAGGGCGGGGTGGCGTTGCAATTCCTCCTCGAGCAAATCCAGCCCGTCGCGCAGGCGCAGGCGCAAATCATCCAGGTCCGGCGCCTGCGGCGTCCTGGGCGCGGGCTCCGAACGCCATTTCCACATGATTTCGTCGCCGCCTGCGCGCCGGTGCGGAGGCAACAGAACCCAGCGAAAACTCGACGCGAGGACCGGCCAGAAGGCATGCACCGGAGCGCCGCGGATGCTGGTCGCCGCGCCCGCCGATTCGCTGACCCGCCAGCCGATCTCGCCGTCGCTCATGGCGGGGACGTCTCCGGCTCGGAGAGCAGCGTGGCGAGCAGCCAGGTGTAACCGCGTCCCGGCAGCAGCCGGATCGTCTCGCCCTCGGCGCACGCGTCGGGCGCGAGGGCGTCGCCGAAGCTTCGGCGCAACCGATAGGCTCCGGCCGGGACGGATACCACGCGTTCCCCGCGGGGCGGAATGCGCCAGGCGGGAAGGGCGAAGGGAGCGGAGCGGGGTTCGGACGGCTCAAGGGCCACCGTCCATTCCAGGTCGCTCAGGTTGCGAATGCGCACGGTGGCCTCGGGCGGGCGCGGCCCCGCGGCCTCGGGGTTTGCGCATCCGGCCAAGAGCAGGACAAAGGCGGCGGCCAGACGCGCCGGAGGAAGCCGGAACGACGAGGGCGGGCGGCGAGTCGGGCGCGTCGGGCGCATCTTTGTCCGTCTATCGGCACGAAGTGCGCGGGGGATTAGCATGAAAAATCCGCGCGCATTTTGGGCTTTGCGCCGGGGCGGGGGCGGGCAGCTTCGATGTTTTTATGCGCGAGATTACCTCTGATTATGGCCGTGTCGTGGTGGGCTCCCAAGCCGAGCTTTTCGGCGAAGCCTTGAAGCTCACGCTCGCCGCCCGCGACGCGGCGCGCGCCGGGCGCTTTTTGTGGGCGCTCACGGGCGGCAGCACGCCCGCCGCCTTCTACAAATGGTGCGCGGAGACGAAGGCGCTTCCCGCCGATCTCGCGCAGGGCACCCACTTCACGGTGAGCGACGAGCGCCATGTGCTGCTGAGCAGCCCGGACAGCAATTTCGGCAACGCCGAGCGCCAGCTTCTCGCCCCCCTGGGCGTCCCCACCGACCGTCGCCTGCCCTGGATGGTGGCCTGGCCGGTGGCGGAGGCCGCCGAGGCCTATCGCAAGACGATGCTCATCCTCGCCGGTCCGGGCCGCGCCTACGACCTGTGCTTTCTCGGCATGGGCGACGATTGCCACACCGCCTCGCTGTTTCCGCAGACGCCCTTGCTGAAAGACGACGGCGGCCTGCTCTTCGGCGGCCAGGAGGTGCCGGGCAAGGGCTGGCGTCTCACGATCACCCCGAGCGGGCTGCGCGCCTGCGGCCGTATCGTCGTGATGGCGCTCGGCGCCGGCAAGGCCGAGGCCCTGCACCGCGTGCATCGCGGGCCCGCCGATGTGGACAACGTGCCTTCGCAGGTGCTCAAGACCTGCGCGGATCGCGTGGTCTGGCTCGTCGACGAGGCCGCGGCGGCGAAGCTCTGATCCCAGGCGAGGCGCGCGCGAATTTGCGCGCGACTTTGGCTTGGCGAGGCGCGCCGCGCGGGCGCATCGTGCGGCAATGCGCCTCGTCCTCCTCGCCGACATCCACGGGAATCTGCCCGCGCTCGAGGCCGCGCTGGCCGAGATCGAGACGCTGCGCCCGGACGGGCTGGTCGTCGCCGGCGACATCGTGGACGGAGGCCCGGATTCCGGGGCCTGCTGGCGGCGCGTGAAGGCGCTCGGCTGCCCGGTCATCCGGGGCAACCACGAGCGTTACGTCTTCGACTACGGCACGCCGCGCGCCGATCCCGCCTGGACCTCGCCGCAGTTCGCGCCGTTGCGCTTCGCCCGCGCCGAGCTGAGCGCGGCGGAGATCGCGGAGCTCGCGGCGCTGCCTCCGCATTGGAGCGACCCGGCGCTGCCCGATCTGCTCGTCGTCCACGCCTCCCTGCGCGGCGACAACGATTCGATTTTCCCCTACACGCCCGAGGCCCACCTCGAGCCGATGTTCGAGGGCATCGATCCCGCGGTGAAACTGATCGTGCGCGGCCACAACCACGCCTGTTCCGTGCGCGAGTGGAACGGTCGGCGCATCGTCACGACCGGCAGCGTCGGCCTGCCGCAGGACGGCAATCCGGCGGCGCAGTTTCTCGTGCTCGAGCGCGGCGGAGCCGCGGGGGGCGACGGTCCGGCGCCCGGGTGGAACGTTCGCCACCGCGCGGTGCGCTACGATGTCGGCGCGACTTTGCGGCGTTTCCGCGACAGCGGTTATCTCGACAAGGCCGGGCCGCTCGGCCGCCTCTTTTATCGCGAGATGGAGACGGGCACGCACCAGATCGTGCCCTTCCTGCGTTTTTACGGCGCGGCGCGCTCGCGCGGCATGCAGTGGACGCTGGAGGAGACGCTGCGCCGGTTTCTCGACGCGGGAGTCTGAAACGACGGGTCTCGGTTTTTAATCCGAGGAGCCGAGTTTCTTGAGCGCCTCGGCGGGGCGGTTGAAATCCGGCTCCAGCGCGAGCGCCTTGCGGTAGGCGGCGCGCGCCGCCGCGCGGTCGCCGCGGTGCTCGGCGATCAAGCCGATGCGAAACCAGACGCCGGCGTGGCTTGGTTCGCTCGGCGACGGCGCGCGTTCGAGGCAGCGACGGAGGGCGGCCTCGCCGTCGTCGAGCCGCAGGCCGCTTTCCGCGACGGTGCGCCCGAGCGTGAAAAGCGCGACGTAGTCGCCGGGTCGCGCGGCCAGCGCGACGTCGCAGGCGGCGAGCGCCTCGGCGAATTTCTTTTCCTGCACGAGGATCGAGGCCTGCCAGGCGGCGCCGCGCACGGGATCGAGTTTCGCGATGGCGCCGGCGTGTCGACGCGCCTTGTCCGGATCACCCCCGGCCAGCGCGGGCGCCTGACGGTAAAAGTCCACCAAGCCCTCGCGATAAGCGATTTCTTCGGGCGCGAGGGCGGCGGCGCGTTCCATGAGCTCGCGTCCGCGCCGGGCCAGACGGATCGCGCGAAAACCGAAACCGAGTTCGCCCGCCCGCAGCATGCACTGGCCGGCGTAGGTGCCGAGGAGGCGCGCGTTGTCCGGATGCTTTTCGAGGAAGGGTTCGAGCAGGTCGATCGCCTGGTCGCGTCGTCCGAGACCGTTGTAGACATCGGAGAGCAGAAGCGCGGCCTCCAGGTTGCCCGGCTCCCGTCGCGTCAGGCTTTCGAGCGGCTCGCGCGCCTCGGGCAGACGGGATGCGGCCAGCAGCGATCGGGCCGAGGCCACGACCTCCGCCGCGCGCGGCGGCTCGGCGTCGGCGAAGGCGGAAACGCCAAGAAGAAACAGGAGGGCCGGGATGCGCACGGGTGGGGGAGCGAACCGCAAACAAAGGTCCGGCCCCCGAAGCGCAAACCCGCAAAGCGTGACGAAATGGCGCACGCCGGCTTGACCCCGCGGCGGCGAGGGGCGTGATTCGCGGCATGTTGCCCAGCGTCCTGATCGTTGATGACGAGAAGCATACCCGCGAGGGCCTGCGCCAGGCCTTGGAGGACGGCTACGACGTGTCGCTGGCGGCGAACGCCGACGAGGCCTTCAACCTGCTCGACGCCCAGCCCTTCGACGCGGTGCTGACCGACCTGCGCATGCCGGGCAAGTCGGGGCTCAAGGTGATCGACAAGGCGCTCGCGCTGCCGCAGCGCCCGGCGGTGATCATGATGACCGCGTATGGAAACGTGGATACGGCGGTGGAGGCGATGAAGCGGGGCGCGGTCGACTTTCTCACCAAGCCGGTGAACATCGAGCGTCTCGAGGTGCTGCTCCAGCGCGCGCTCAAGACGAAGACCCTCGAGGTCGAGGTGAGGCAGCTGCACGAGCGGCTCGACGAGAAGTTCAGCTTCGAGGGCGTGGTCGGGCACTCCGCCGCGCTGCGCGACCTGATCGACAAGGTCCGCCTCGTCGCGCCGGCCAAGGCGACGATCCTGCTCGAGGGCGAGAGCGGCACGGGCAAGGAGCTGATCGCGCAGGCGGTGCACCAGGCGAGCCCGCGGGCACGCGCTCCCTTCGTCGCGGTGCATTGCGCGGCGCTTTCCGAGAACCTGCTCGAGAGCGAGCTCTTCGGCCACGAGCGCGGGGCCTTCACGGGCGCGACCGAGCGGCGCATCGGACGTTTCGAGTCGGCCGACGGCGGCACGCTTTTCCTCGACGAGATCGGCGAGATCACCGCCAGCACGCAGGTGAAGCTGCTGCGCTTCCTCGAGACGCGCACGATCGAGCGCGTCGGCGGCGGCCGGCCCGTCCAGCTCGACGTGCGCCTGGTCGCCGCGACCAACCGTGATCTCGAGCGCATGGTGGGCGAGGGGAAGTTCCGCGAGGACCTGTTTTTCCGCCTCAACGTGGTGCGTCTCGTGATGCCGCCGCTGCGCGAGCGTCCCGACGACATCCCGCTCCTGCTCGCGCATTACCTGAAGCATTTCGCGAAGGAAAACTCCGCGCCGCCTCCGCAGCTCGAGGCCGGCGCGTTGCGGACGCTGTGCGCCTACCGCTGGCCGGGAAACATCCGCGAGCTGCGGAATTTTTGCGAAAACGCCGTGGTGATGCACCGCGGAGGCCGGTTGACGGAATACGACCTCGACCCGCGCTATCGCGGCATGGCGGTCGCGCCGGCCGCTTACGGCGGCCCGGG
>JACCDX011529921.1_pt1 | contig 78411 bp, 62 predicted proteins | sample 7449681 | NCBI WGS metagenome assembly JACCDX01 (sample SAMN15323450, study PRJNA562643) | freshwater metagenome | isolation source: river surface water | place: USA:Blue River Watershed | collected 2017-08-18 | reverse complement strand
TTTGAAAGGGCGAAGCCATGCACAATTTAATGTGAGTTGCGTTAGCAGAGCAAATTTTCACCCCCCTTTTCCTTAAATTGGTTTGTAATGGTATAAATTTTAAACGTATTTAGTGATACCAGTATAAAATAAAACCGGGGCTTTTGCCGTGAAAATATATTGAAAAATATAAAGATTCGTTGTATATGATGAATATCAAAGGACAAAAAATGCAAAAAACACCCTATCTGTTAACCCCCGGCCCATTAACCGTATCCATGACCACCAAACGCGCCATGTTGCAAGATTGGGGCAGTTGGGATAGCGATTTTCACCAAATTGTTGGGCGGGTGCGAAAATCCTTGGTGGATATTATTGGCGGGCAGGCCGATTATGATGCGGTATTAATGCAAGGTTGCGGTTCCATGTCGGTGGAGGCGGCCATTGGTTCGTTAATGCCCCGCGATGGCTTGGCCTTAATCCCGAATAATGGGGCCTATTGCAGCCGCATTGAAAAAATTTGCACCTATCTGGGGCGGGCCTATATTTCCATGCCCTTTGCACAGGACGAAATTTTATCGCCCAAAAAAATTGAAAAGGCATTTATTGCCAACCCCAATATTACCCATTTATTATTGGTGCATTGCGAAACCTCGGCCGGCATATTAAACCCCATTGAACAGATTGCCCAATTATGCCAACAATATAAAAAATCGTTAATCATTGATGCGATGAGCAGTTTTGCCGCCCTGCCCACCCCGGCCACTTTGGGTTATGATGCGTTAATTGCCGCATCGGGCAAATGTTTGGAGGGGGTGCCGGGTTTGGGCTTTGTCTTGGCCAAAAAATCGGTTTTAGAAAAATCAAAGGGCAATGCCCATTCATTGGCGTTAGATTTATACGACCAATGGGAATATTTTAACAAAACCAACCAATTTCGTTTTACCCCACCCACCCATGTTATTGCCGCGTTGGATAGCGCGATTGGCCAATTTGAACAACAGGGCGGGCAACCGGCCCGGTTGAAAAAATACCAAAAAAATTGCACCCGTTTGGTCAATGGTATGAAAAAATTGGGTTTCAAGCCATTTTTGGCCAAAAAAATTCAGGCCCCGATTATTGTTACTTTCCATGCACCCATTGATGGCAAATATGAATTTCGGAAATTTTACGAAGCCGTCAAAAAACATGGTTATATACTATACCCCGGCAAATTAACCGACCAAGAAAGTTTTCGCGTTGGTTGCATGGGCGAATTGGGTAAATCGGGCACCGGCGGTTTTGTGCGCGCGGTTGAACGGGCTTTGCAGGATTTGGGCATTACCCAAATTTAAAGTATGTTTCAATAAGTTTTTTCTTCACACTAATCGGTTAAAAATGAACTCAAAATCCTCATTTATTGCATATAAACTCCGGTTTTTTGTCTTCGCCTCTCTTCGTTCGTGCTTACGCACTCACTTCGGGTGTTCATTTTTGTTCATCATGTGTTTTGAAAAATTGATTACATCTCTCTTCGCTCGTGCATTCGCACTCGCTACGGGTCTTATTGAAACAAACTTATATAATCATTTTATTTCAATAAGTTTTTTCTTCATTTTCAATATTTAATATTGAAAAGTTGAAAATTGCCGATTATGAGAAAGAAAAAAACAAAAATATGAAAAAAACATTACTTATTTTGGGGGCAACCGGTTTTATTGGGCGTAATATGACCGAATATTTTGCCAAAAATTACGGGCAGGAATATAATATTACCGCGGTGCATTACCAACGGCCGGCCTATAATATTGCCGGTGTTTCTTTTGCCTGTGGCAATTTATGCGATTCGGCCTTTGTTAATGAAATAATAAAGGGGCAGGATGTCATTATACAGGCGGCCGCCACCACCTCGGGTTCCAAGGATATTGTCAGCAAGCCCTATATTCATGTAACCGATAATGCAGTCATGAACAGCCTGATTTTCAGGCGCGCATTTGAAACGGGGGTGAAAAAATTGGTGTTTTTTTCATGCACTGTCATGTATCCATCGGGCGAAAAACCAATATGTGAGGGCGATTTTGATGCGAATCAACCCCTGCATGACCGCTATTTTGGGGTCGGCCATACCAAATTATATATTGAAAAAATGGGCGAATTTTTTTCCCGTATTGGCCCGACCCAATATACAATGATTCGCCATAGCAATATTTATGGCGAGCATGATAAATTTGATTTGGAACGTTCACACGTGTTTGGCGCAACCATAACCAAGGTGATGCGGGCCCAAGATAGCTTTGCCATCTGGGGTAGTGGCGAGGAGGCACGTGATTTATTGCATATTGCCGATTTATGCCAATTTGTTCATTTGGCCATCACCAAACAAACGGCCAAATACCGGCTATATAATTGTGGGGCCGGCTATGCCATAAAAATTAAGGATTTGGTGCATAAAATTATCGCCCATTCGGGCAAAAAATTAACCATCACCCACGATTTAAGCCAACCGACCATTCCCACCAGCCTGTCGCTTGATTGCCAATTGGCAAAAAATGAATTGGGTTGGCAACCCATCGTCAATTTGGACGATGGTATCAAACAAACCCTGCAATGGTGGCGCGAGAATATTAAGGAGTAGTAATGAGTTTTTACAAAAATAAAAAAATATTGGTAACCGGTGGCACCGGTATGATAGGGCGTGCATTGGTGGAAAAATTATTATCACACGGGGCCAATGTGGTGGTGGCATCGCTGGACGATGCCAGCCGTGCCCCGCAGGGGGTTGAATTTCAACGGCTGGATTTGCGTGATTTGCCCAATTGTATTGCGGTTTGCAAGGGCAAGGATATTGTTTTTCAATTGGCCGGTATTAAGGGGTCACCGGCCATGGCCGCCCAAAAACCGGCCAGTTTTATGGTGCCGACCATACAATTTAGCGTTAATATGATGGATGCGGCCTTTCGTGCCGGGGTGGAACGATTTTTATTTACCAGTTCGGTTGGGGTTTATGCCCCGGCCGAGGTATTTCACGAGGATTCAGTTTGGCAAACTTTTCCCTCACCGCACGACCGCTTTGCCGGTTGGGCCAAACGTATTGCCGAATTACAGGCCGAAGCCTATAAAATTGAATATGGTTGGAATAATATTTCCATCGTCCGCCCGGCCAATGTTTATGGGCCATTTGATAATTTTGATGCGCAAAATGCCATGGTTATACCATCGTTAATCAGGCGCGTCTGCGATGGTGAAAACCCATTGGTGGTTTGGGGTGATGGCACGCCCATTCGCGATTTTATTCATTGCAATGATGTGGCCGATGGCATGATGTTGGCAGTGGAAAAAAATATTACCGACCCGATTAATCTGGGTTCGGGCAGTGGCAACAGCATTGGTGAAATTGCCCAAATTGTCGCCGCCTGCCGGCCCGGGGTGGAATGTGTTTTTGACACCAGCAAACCCAAGGGTGATGCGATTCGCCTGATGGATATGACCCGCGCCCATTCGTTTGGTTTTAAGGCCAAAACCCCATTGAATCAGGGTATTGCCGAGGTTTATGAATGGTATTTACAAAATAAAAATATGACCGAAAACCGCTATAATGCCTTTACCGAAAAATTAAAGTAAAAAATCTTGAAATATATTTATAAAGTTGATATTTAACCGCCATGAAAAATAAAAAAATACAGAAAAAACCCATCAAAATTGCCATTGCCGGTTTGGGCGTGGTTGGTGGTTCGGTATGCAAAATATTGCACGACAATCAAACATTAATCAGCAATCGGCTGGGCGGTGATATTATTGAAATTGTGGCCATATCGGCCCGCAACCGCAACAAGGCCAAGGATTTGGGTTGTTTTGATAATTTTGATGACATATATTATGATTCGCCCTTGGCCATGGCCCAGCAGGCCGATTATGATATTTTGCTTGAATTGATTGGTGGCACCGATGGCATTGCCCCGCAATTATGGCACACCGCCATCGCCCGCAAAAAACATCTCATAACCGCCAACAAGGCATTATTGGCCGAACGCGGCCCCGAATTTTTGGCTTTGGCCCATAAAAACAGGGTTACCATAAAATATGAATCGGCCGTGGCCGGGGGCCTGCCGGTGATAAAATTATTAAAGGAGGGGTTGGCCGCCACCCAAGTGAAAAAAATACAGGCCATATTAAATGGCACCTGTAATTATATTTTGACCCGCATGGATAATGAACGTAGCCCCATGCCGGCAATTTTAAGCGATGCACAGGCCAAGGGCTATGCCGAGGCCGACCCAACCTTAGATATTGGCGGGTTTGATGCCGGGCATAAATTGGCCATTTTATGCAATTTGGCCTTTGGTGGGTTGGTGGATTACCATAAAATTTTTATCATTGGCATTGAAAAAATATCGCCATTGGATTTTGAATTTGCCGAAAAATTTGGGTTTAAAATCAAATTAATCGCCGGTTGCGAATTAACCGAAAATGGCATTAAGGCATCGGTGGAACCGATATTATTACCGGCCGATTGTGCATTGGCCAATACCAACGATGTTTATAATGGCGTATTATTATTTGACGATTTGGACGGGCGGGTATTTTTGCGCGGGCGCGGGGCCGGGGCCGGCCCAACCGGTGTGGCAGTCGTGGCCGATATTATGGATTGCGCCCGCCATATTGACCGCAATATTTATAATGTTGCCCATAAACAATGCAAAATTTTAAAAATTGTTCCGCGCCAACTTGACAATAGTTGCTGGTATATTCGCTTAGAGGTATTGGATAAACCCGGTGTGTTGGCGCAAATTGCCAAAATTTTTCAAAAACACCATATTAGCATTGAAAAATTATTGCAAAATTCGCGGGCCGAGGGGCAACCAGTCCATATTATATTTATCACCCACCATGCCCAATATGGCCAATTGGAAAGGGCCTGCCGTGATATTGAAAAATTACCCCTTTTGGTTAGTGCCCCCTGTATTATCAAGGTGAGTTAATTCAAACTCCCAATATTTATTGACCCAATAAATTTTTGCTAATAAGTGATGCCTGTGCTGGGTCATAACGGCCCGAATGGTTTTCACGCAATATGGTCATTATTTTGCCCATATCTTTAATTGAACTGGCATTGCATTGGTTGACTGCCCCCTGAATAATTGCGGTTAATTCAGCCTCACTCAACATCTGGGGCAAAAATTGTGCAATAATGGCAATTTCCTTTTGTTCCTTTTCCACCAAATCGGGGCGGTTACCGGCAGTATAAGACTGCACCGAATCGCGCCTTTGTTTGACCATAAATTGTAGGATTTTTAAAATCTCCTCATCGCTGACCCCTTCGCGGTTATCGGCAGTTCGGCTGTTAATATCCTTATCCTTAATCGCGGCATTGACCATACGCAGGGTTTGCACCCGCAATTCGTCCTTGGCGAACATCGCTTTTTTTAATTCATCGTTAATTTTATTGCGCATCTTTATCTCCTGTATCTAATAATGTTGCTTGGCGATATTGCCAATAATTGTAAATAACCAACCCGCCCAGCCCGACAAGGACGAAGATATATGCCAAAATAACCGCCATAATTTGGGTCATATACGCCCCCCGCCCCGGCCCACACCCACATTGGTTAAAATGGTCAATACCCGCCAAATAAAAACCATCAACCCCAACAGGCTGGCCAATAATAAACCCAATAATAACGGGGTTAACATCTCGGCCGGCATGGCCGGCCCCCCCGCCCGCAACAGGCTTGCCGGTTGGTGCAGGCTGTTCCACCATTCCACCGAAAATTTTATTATTGGCAGGTTAATTGCCCCAACCAAGCACATAATCGCCACCGGCCGTTTGGCCATTTCCAAATTGTCAAAGGCCCGCCCCAAGACAAAAATAACCATATATAATAACCATAATATAAAAACCGAAGTTAAGCGCGCATCCCAGACCCAATAGGTGCCCCAAATCGGCTTGCCCCATAATGAACCGCTTATCAAACATAATGTTGTAAAAACCCAACCAATCGGCAAAAGGGCCTGTATACAGACCATCGCCATCTCGTGGCGCCAAACCAAATAAAAAAACCCCATCACCGCCATAACGGCAAAAACCATAACCCCCATATAGGCGGCCGGAACATGAATATACATAATACGCACCGTCTCACCCTGTTGATAATCAGGCGGTGAAGCCACCAAGGCAAAATAGAAAAATACCGGCACATTCACCAGCACCAACCCCACCACCCACGGCAATAACCAACGCAATACCCGCCCCATGCGGGTCGGGTTTGCCAAATAATGGAGCCATTGATTCATATCACTTTGCCTTTTATGTTTGGTTTTTTTATGGCATATTTTTTTTAATTTATCAATTTTTTTATGAAAATAGGTTCATGTTTATATGGTTAACAGCCCATAAAAAAACCGCCAAAGTTTATTTAAGCGGTTTTTTGTTTTTTTGTCTGCTTACCTCTTATTGTTTAGTGGGCACCGCCCCACCAATAAACACAAACAAACAGGAATAACCAGACCACGTCAACAAAATGCCAATACCAGGCGGCGGCTTCAAAGCCAAAATGTTGGGTTGGGGTGAAATCGCCCTTAATGGAACGAATTAAGCACACCGCCAAAAATATGGTGCCGACAATAACATGGAAACCATGAAAACCGGTGGCAAGGAAAAATGTTGAGGCATAAATCCCGTCCTTTAAGCCAAATTGCGCATGGTGATATTCGTAAGCCTGCAAGGCGGTGAATAATACACCCAGAACCACCGTCACCATCAGGCCATTAACCAAACCCTTGCGGTCATTTTCACGCAATGCATGGTGCGCCCAAGTCACCGTGCACCCCGATAATAACAAAATAAGGGTATTTATCAAGGGTAAATCCCACGCATTAAAGGTTATAATTCCCTTGGGGGGCCATACACCACCGGTGAATAATACACGGGCGGCCTGTTTGACCTCGTTAAAATATAATGCGGCATCAAAAAATGCCCAGAAAAAGGCGGCAAAGAACATCACTTCGCTCATTATAAACAGGCTCATACCATAACGCAGGCCCAATTGCACCACCGGTTTATGGTCACCGCCATTGGCCTCGGCCACTATATCGCGCCACCAAACATATTTTATCGCAATTAACATTAACAGGCCGGGTAAAACCTTTAAATAACCGGTTGATTTGGCAAAACCGACCAGACCCGCACCCAATAAATCGGGGTGGAACGACCAAACCGCCCCAAAGGTTAATAAAAATGCCGCACCGGCCGCCAAAATCGGCCAGGGGCTGGGGTTTACCAGGTGATAATCGTGTTTAACTTCGCTATGCTCGGCATGTGCCATTGATGGGTTCGCCATAATATATTATCCTTTCGGCTTTTGAAAAAATGTGTAAGATAGGGTTATTTCGTCCTCTAACTTGTGCATATTATCAGATTGTATCGTTTCTGCAACAAAAAACTTCACCGGTAATTTGGCAATTTGCCCGGGGGCCAATTGTTGTTCCTGAAAACAAAAACATTCTATCTTGTTAAAATAGGGGCCGGCATAATGCGGGGCAACATTATAACTGGCGGTGATGGTAATGGGTTCCCCCCCCAAATTATGCACATAATAATTGACCGCATAGTCCTTGTTCAATTGTGCCTTGAATGGTGGGGCATCGCTCCAAAATTTAATTGGTAAGCCCCCGGCCACATTGGCATCAAAACGCACCCCCATTTGCCCGGCACTGGCCGTTTGCGGTGCGCTCACCGCCCGTTGGGTGGTGCCGCCAAAACCGGTTATTTGACAAAAATAGCGGTAAAATGGCACCGAAATATAGGCCAAACCGCCCATAAACCCGACCACCGCCAGCACCAATATGGCGGTGCGCAGGTTTTTAAAACCCACAGTTGGCCCCAAATTTTGGCTATTGGCGGTTGTCATTTCCATCGCTTAATGCCCCAAACCGGCCGAAATACGCGCCACGGTAATACCATAAAATATCAATATTAATAATACCACCCCACCGGCCACCAACCAGTTCTTACTCCTTAAAGATTTTTTTTCGTCCATTTTTTTGTTCTCCTTTTTGGCTGTTTTTATTCTGTGCTTATGGGTAGATTTGTATGCCTTTATTAAATTGTCTAATAAGTTCACTATTACTAGACATACTAACTTTACTGATTTTATGATTCTTTATTTCCACTATTTTATCAATGTATTGGCCATATAACGAAGTTAATTCTCTAACAAATTCCAAAATTTCAATTGACCCTTTAACCATATCCATTTTTGAATATTGCAAATAAAAATATTCGCAAGCTTTCTTTTTTGCAAAGCATATAGCAAATTTCTTAGATTCTGAATACCAACATATTCTGTTTTTGGAATCATCATTTGTGTAAACAACACAACCGCTCTTATCTAATTGATAAAATTGTTGTATGAACTGCTCATTGGTAATATCTTTTAACTTCACAATGACAAAATTATATCTTGAACCACCACTATAATATTTATTATATATTACTATATTTTCATCCTTTTTATTATTAAACTGCACCATCATCATCTCCTTATTGGCGGGGTTTTATTATAAAAATTCCTAACATATTTTTGGGGCAAAGTCAATGGTTTGGCTGAACCGTATTACAGCAAAAAATAAAAAATGATGGGAAGTAACTTGCATTGCAGTATTATGCAAACATATAGTTTGTGTGAACCACCCCGTCAAATTCTACGCTTTGCTTGAATTTGCCACCCCTCGCTGAGGGGAACGATAGCAACTTGCAAAGCTATATATTGCTTAAAAGTAATTGTAAATAAACAATTTTGTAAGCACAAAAATTCATTTTAAAAATGGTTTCCTTCCCCTCAGCGAGGGGTGGATTTTGAATTTGCAAAATTCAAAAGACGGGGTGGTTTACTAACATAATGTGGTTCACCAACCAAACGGGGTGGCCACAATTGTTAAACAACATGGTCTATCAATATTGCCAAAAACAGGGCAAACAGGTAAAATATGCTGTAATAAAACAGGCCCCGCCCGCGTTGTGGGTTGTCATTGCGCCATACATAGATGGCCCATGCAATAAAAACGAAAGATAAAACCACCGCCACCAGCAAATATAACCAACCGACCGGTGGGACAAAACCAATGGCTATCGCCACCAGTGACATTATAATACTATATATGACTATCAAATTTTTGGTGTATGCAATGCCATGAATATTGGGCATCATCGGCACGCGGGCGCGTTGGTAATCGCCACTGGCATATAATGATAATGCCCAAAAATGCGGGGGGGTCCATAAAAAAACCAATAAAAATAACAACCACGGCAGTAGGGCATTATCACCGGTGACCGCCACCCAACCAATCACGGCTGGCATGGCCCCCGATGCCCCACCAATGACGATATTTTGCGGGGTGGTGCGTTTTAACATGACGGTATAAACCAACACATACCATAAATTGGCGGTTAATAAATAGAGGCTGGCCAACCAATTGGCGGCCAGGCCCATGAATATCAGGGCAAAACCACTGGTAAATAAGCCAAAGACAAGGGCCGAATCCGCACTGACCATGCCGGCCGGAATTGGGCGGTTGCGGGTGCGGTGCATTAATCCGTCAAGGTCGCGTTCATACCACATATTCAGGCAACCGGCCCCACCCGCCCCCAGGGCAATGGAAAAAATTATCATAAAAGCCAAAAAAGGATGCACCGCCCCCGGGGCCAACATTAGGCCAACCCAACCGGTAAATACCACCAATGACATCACCCGCGGTTTTAATAATTGAAAAAAGGCCCGCCCGATGGTTTTCATATCGGACGGGGCCCTTAATATTATCGTGTCGGCCATTATTTTATGACAGGTAATTCGTTATATGTATGGAAAGCCGGGGGTGAATCCTGTGTCCATTCCAATGTATCGGCACCATCGCCCCAATAATTGGCCGGGGCCTTGGCCCCAAATTTCATATAATAAACCAAAATGGCAATGAAAAACAGGGTCGCACCAAAGGAAATATAAGAACCAACCGAGGAGACATAATTCCAACCAGCAAAACCATCGGCATAGTCAATATAACGTCTTGGCATACCGGCCATGCCCAAAAAATGTTGCGGGAAGAAGGTCAAATTAACCCCAATGAAGGTGGCGACAAAATGGGTATAGCCGGCCCAATTAGGGATTAAACGGCCGGTCATTTTGCCAAACCAGTAATAAATACCGGTAATAATCCCAAATACGGCACCCAAGGAAAGCACATAATGGAAATGGGCCACCACATAATAGGTGTCTTGAAAAGCCAAATCCATACCGGCATTGGCCAATACCACACCGGTTACTCCACCAACGGTGAACAGGAATATAAAACCAATCGCCCAAACCATGGGCACGGTGAAGCGAATGGAACCGCCCCACATGGTGGCTATCCACGAAAAAATTTTCACCCCGGTTGGCACGGCTATCACCATGGTTGCGGCGGTAAAATAGGCCTTGGTATTGACATTCAAACCCACAGTATACATATGGTGGGCCCAAACGACAAAGCCAACAAAACCAATGGCCACCATGGCGTAGGCCATACCCAAATAACCAAATACCGGTTTTTTAGAGAAGGTGGAGACCACGTGCGAGATAATACCAAAGGCTGGGATAATCATAATATAAACCTCTGGGTGGCCAAAGAACCAGAATAAATGCTGGAATAATATTGGGTCACCACCGCCCTCGGGGCGAAAGAAATTGGTACCAAAATTGCGGTCGGTCAATAACATAGTTATGGCACCACCCAACACCGGCACCGCCAACACCAATAAAAACGCGGTAACCAACATCGCCCAAGCAAATAGGGGCATTTTATGCAGGGTCATGCCCGGGGCACGCATATTGAAAATGGTGGTAATAATATTAATGGCCCCCAAAATGGAGGAGGCCCCGGCCAAATGAAGCGAGAAAATTGCCATATCAACCGCCGCACCCGGGTGGCCAATAACCGATGAGAGGGGCGGATACACCGTCCAACCAGTGCCGGCACCGCCACCAATGAAGGCCGATAATAATAACAGGGCAAAAGCCGGCACAATCAACCAAAAGCTGATATTATTCATACGCGGAAAGGCCATATCCGGAGCCCCAATCATTAAGGGCACCATCCAGTTACCAAAACCACCAATCAGGGCCGGCATAACCACAAAAAACACCATAATAAGCCCGTGCGCGGTGACCACCACATTCCATAAATGGCCATTGGGTGTGCCGGCGGCATCGGTCATATATTGCACACCGGGGTTTTGTAATTCCATGCGCATGTAAACCGAAAATGCCCCACCAATAATGGCGGCAAAAACCGAGAAAAACAAATATAATGTCCCAATATCCTTGTGGTTGGTTGACATTAACCAACGTTGCACGAAATTCGGATGCCCGTGATGTGTATCATGATGCGAATCGTGCCCATCGTTATGATGCGTTGCATTATCGTGGGAATGTGCTGTTTTTGCCATAATATTCTCCTGATTAACTTTATTTATTTTTGTGCCACGTTTATGGTGTTATTTTGTGCGGTTTTCTTGTTTTTTTCCAACCATGTCTTGAAATCCTCTTCGCTTAATGCTGTGACTTCAATGGGCATATAGGCGTGGTTGGTGCCACATAATTCCTGGCAAAAACCATAATAGGTTCCGGGTTTGTCCAATGTCATGCTGGTTTCGTTAATACGGCCCGGCACGGCATCCATTTTAACCCCGGCTGCCCCCAAAGTGAAATTATGAATCACATCATTGGCGGTGACCAACAATTTGACTTTCTTGCCGACCGGCACCACCAATGGCTTGTCAACCTTTAATTTGAACAGGTTTTTTTGGTCGGCCGGTAAATCGGCCAAGGGAATATAATTGCTGTCAAAGGTAATATTGCCATTGTCGGGATATTCGTAATTCCAATACCATTGGTTGCCGGTGACTTTAATGGTTAATTCGCTTTTGGAATTATCCTCGGTCATATATAATAATTTGATGGACGGAATAAACATAACCCCCAAAATCAAGACCGGCAAAGCCGTCCAAATAATTTCTAACCAAGTATGATGCACGGTTTTGGAGGGAACCGGATTGTTTTTTTCGCTAAAACGCACACAAACATAAATTAATAATATTAATACAAATACCGAAATGGCAATAATCACCGGCAATAAAATGGCATCATGGAACCAATAAATTTGGCGGGCCTTTTCCGATGCGGGTTCGTTAAAACCCAATTGCCAATTTTGGGGGGCATCGCTGGCCAAACCGGCCCCGGCCGATGCCAATGATGCCAATAATCCAGTCACTATATTTGACCCATTTTGACGAAATTTTTGGTATGTTTGTATCATAACGTAATCCTTATGGTAATTTCCGCTTAATATTTGCTATGCCCAACGCTTATAAAGTTAAATTCAATATAAGTCAAGTTTTAATTTGGTAATTACCCCCCGCTTAAAAAAGATGATTGATTTTTGCCAATTATAGGATATAAATATAGTGGCTTATAATCAGCTAAGCAGATTTATTACCAAGCAAAGGACCAAAAATGCAAAAAATAGCGGTAACCCGCCGGGGGTATGAGGCCATGTTGGCCGAATTAAAACAATTAAAATCGGTGGAACGCCCAGCGGTGATTCAGGCGATAGCCACCGCGCGCGAACATGGCGATTTGTCTGAAAATGCCGAATATTCGGCCGCCCGCGAAAAACAAAGCTTTATTGAGGGGCGGATTGGCGAATTGGAGGATAAAATTAGCCGGGCTGAGGTGGTTGACCCCGAAAAATTAACCGGCAATGTCGTGCAATTTGGCGCATCGGTGGTTTTAATTGACGATAATGACCAACAAAAATCCTATCAATTGGTGGGCGAAATTGAGGCGGATATTAGCAAGGGTTGGCTATCAGTGGCTTCCCCCTTGGGGCGGGCCTTGATTGGCAAGAAAAAGGGCGATAGTTTTGTCCTAAAAACCCCGGGTGGCGATAAAGAATATGAACTAAACAAGATTGAATATAAATGAGCAACACCCCAAAATTTGCCACCCCTAAAATTGCCTTTGGCAGTGGTCAAGCCCTAAGCCCGGTGGAAAATGACCCGTTGGTGCGCGGGGCCGGCCAATATAGCGAGGATATAAAAAAGGACGGGCAATTATTTATGTATATTTTGCGTTCCCCAATTGCCAGTGGGCGCATCACCAGCTTGGATATATCCGGGGCCAAACAGGCACCCGGGGTGCATTATATTATGACATACCATGATTTGCAGGCACAAAATATTGGCGATATACCCTGTATTATAAATATAAAAAATATTGATGAATCCCCACACCATATTATTAACCACCCAATATTGGCCAAGGGTGTGGTGCGCCATGTTGGCGAACCGATTGTGGCGATTATTGCCGATTCATATTATTTGGCCCAATCGGCCAGCGAATTGATATTTTTGGAATTTGACGAATCACCGGCCGTGGTTGATATGCGACAGGCCATTGCCCGGGGTGCCCCGCAAATATGGCCTGAATGCCCAAAAAATATCAATTTTCATTGGTCACGTGGCGACCGGGACGGCACCGCGCAAGCCTTTGCCAATGCCGATAAACAATTTTCGTTTGAAATAATTAACAACCGCCTGGCCGCCAACCCCATGGAAAACCGCAATTGCCTGTGTTTTTATGACGAAAATAATTGCCTAACCCTGCATGTCCCCTCACAGGGGGTGCATATTATGCAACGTCTCATTGGCCCATTATTGGGGCTTTCGGCCAAGGAATTTCGGGTTATAACCCAACAGGTGGGGGGCGGTTTTGGAATGAAAATATTTCCTTACCCTGAATATGTATTGGCCCTGATGGCCTGCCGGGCCCTAAAAAAACCGGTGCGTTGGGTGGCGAACCGCACCGATGCGCATTTGAGCGATGCCCACGCGCGCGACCATATTACCCAAGTTGCGGTGGCCCTTGATAAAAATAATAATATCACCGCCATGCGTGCCGATACTTTGGCGAATATGGGGGCCTATTTGAGCGTGTTTGGCCCCTATATACCCACCGATTGTGGTTCGTTAATGTTGGGCCTGCTTTATAATATACCGCATTTATATGCCGAGGTAAAGGGCATATTCACCAATACTAATGTGGTTGATGCTTACCGCGGGGCCGGCCGGCCCGAGGCCGCCTACGCAACTGATAGGGCGATGGAATTGACCGCCCGCGCCATTGGCGAGGATGCCATTGCCTTTAAAAAACGCCATTTAATCACCCCCGGCCAATTGCCCATGACCAATGCCATGCGCAATTATTATGATTCGGGCAATTACCCCGAAACATTCCAATTGGGGCTGGATTATGCTGATTATAAAAATTTTGCCACACGCCGCGCCATTTCAGAAAAAAAGGGTTTATTACGCGGGTTGGGTTGCAGTTTTTATTCCGAATCTTGTGGGGCCGGCCAGGGCGAGAGTGCGAAAATCATCGCCAAGCCCGATGGCAAATTTCAATTGATTGTCGGTTCACAAAATAATGGACAGGGCCAGGAAACCACCCTTAAACAAATCATGGGTTATGTTTTGGGGGTTGATATGGATAAAATTGAATTTATTGAGGGCGATACCAATTTGGTTGCCACCGGTAATGGCACCGGCGGTTCGCGTATGAGCAGTGAGGCCGGTTCGGCCACCAAATTGGCATCCGAGGATATACTAACCCAAGCCAAAAATTTGGCCGGTCAGGAATGGGGTATCACCCCCGATGATATTGGATATGCCGATGGCCTGTTCCATGCCGGCAAGACCAACAAAACCATGGATTGGGGCGATATAGCCCAATTGGCCCAGCAACAGGGGCTTGTTTTACAGGGCGATGGGCAATTTAAGGGTATTTCCAAAACCTTCCCCAATGGGGTGCATGTTATTGAGGTGGAAATTGACCCCGAATTGGGGCAAATTTTTATTGATAAATATACGGTGCATGACGATTTTGGCCATATTATCAACCCCATCACCCTAAGCGCGCAGGTGCATGGGGGCATTGGCCAGGGGTTGGGCCAGGCGATGATGGAACAGGTGCAATATAATGAACAGGGGCAATTATTAACCGCCAGTTTAATGGATTATGCCCTGCCCCGCGCCAGCGACATACCGCATATTGATTTTCATTACACCACCAAATACCCGACCAAAAATAATATTTTGGGGGTTAAGGGGGCCGGTGAGGCCGGGGCGATTGGTGCCCCCCCGGCCCTGATAAATGCGGTGGAAAATGCGATTATTGACAATGGATTGGGTTATTATTTGCGGGGCCAATTGCAAATGCCCCTAACCCCCGAAAAATTATGGCGTTCCATGTCAAAGGACATCATTTGAGCCTGCCCTTTCCGCATACATTGGCCATTGCCCTACGCCCCCCCATGCGTGAGGCCGGACGGGCGATAATGGATTTTTACCAAAGCCAAAAATTTGAAACCGAAATTAAAAATGATGGTTCATTTGTAACCAGTGCCGATAAAGCATCAGATATGATTTTACAACAGAGGCTAACTGCCCTGTTCCCCAATATTCCCATCATCAGCGAGGAAAGCTTTACCCCCGAAAATTACCCGCCCAACGATAAAACCCACCCTAATGGCTATTTTTTGCTTGACCCGTTGGACGGCACCAATGGTTTTTTGCAACGCACCGGCCATTTTGCGATAAATATTGCCCTAATGTATCACCAAAGGCCGGTCTTTGGTTTTATTTGGTCACCCAGCGAGGATAAAGGATATTTTGGGGCCCCCGAATTTGGGGCCTTTATTGCCCATAATAATGCCCACACACACGAGGTCAAAGCCAATAAAAACCATTTTGGGCCGGCCAAATTGGTGGTTTCCAGCCATGAAAGCAATGCAAACCACTTAACCGCGATTGTTGGGAATATCAGCAAACGGCCAATAGCCGAAATAATAAAATATGGCAGTGCCCTGAAATTTGGTTTAATGTGCGAGGGCATGGCCGATATATACCCGCGCCAAACCCCCTGTTACCATTGGGATATAGCCGCCGGCCATGCGATTTTATTGGGTATGGGGGGCAAAATCACCAGTATTTTGGACAATAAACCCCTGCAATATAACCAACCCACCGCCAAAATCCCCCCCTTCATGGCGATGGTGTAAATGCCACGGCATTTACGCGCGTGGGTGGGCGGCATGATAGGTGCGCATCAGGCTTTCCAAATCAACCTTGGTGTATCGTTGGGTGGTGGAAAGCGAGGAATGGCCCAATAATTCCTGCACCGAACGCAAATCGCCACCATTGCCCAATAAATGGGTGGCAAAACTATGGCGCAGGGCGTGCGGGGTGGCGGTTTCCTCTAACCCCAATTGATGGCGCAATTTTTCAATCGCCAATTGCACCAAACGCGGCGAGAGGATTTTGCCACGTTGGCCATAAAATAATATGCCATCTTGGTCAATCGGGAAGGGGCATTCCTTGATATAATCCTTGACCGCCTGTTCCACCACCGGCAACAGGGGCACGAGGCGTTGTTTGCCCCCCTTGCCCTGAATTATCAGGGTTTTTTGCCCAATAATTTGCCCGCTGGTCAGGGCCAATGCCTCAAATAAACGCAGGCCGCAACCATATAACAGGCTTAAGACTGCCTTGTCGCGCAAATTGACCCATAAAATATCGTGATGATGGCCAATTTCTTCTATCAATTCCAGCGATTTATCAATTTGCATCGCCTTGGGCACTGCCTGTTTCAATTTGGGGGTGCGTAGAGATTTTAACGCATTATTGGGTGGCATGTTATTTTTTTCCAAATATTTGTTAAAACTGCGTAAACATGCCAATGTGCGGGCAGTTGAACTTTTGGCATAATCATCATTCATGCGTTCGGCCAAAAATGAACGCCAATCACTATGGGTTAATTGGGCAAAATGTTGTAAATTGAGCGGTTCGCCCAAATAACCCCCCATAAATTGGGCAAATTGGTATATATCAATTTGATATGCCGAAATTGTATGGGGCGAACAACGGCGCACCCCGCGCAAATTGGCCAAAAATGCCTGAACTTGGTGCAAAAATTGCGGGTTTATATCCATTGGCTGATGGCGGTTTGACAGGCCATTTGCAAAATGGCGACAAAATCGGTGCTTTGGCCGGCTTGGTAAAAATCGTCCTTGATGGAATGAAAACCAACCATCGCCAAACAATCATCGGCCCGTGGTTCCAAACGCATTAACATCATGGAACCAAAATCGGTGCCAAAAACCCATTCATATTCGGGCGGTATACGGCCGCAAACAAATTGTTGGCTATTGCCAGCAAAAATATCAACCAATTTGCCCCGTTTGATGCGGTAACCGCCATCGGGGTTCGCATCCTCGCAATAAAAGGCAACGGCACTGACCGCAAAAATATCGCGCCATTTTTCGCTTATCATTATATAAAATTCCTCAATATTTTGACAGGGGATTAACGATGTTATCCCCTGGTAAATTTGGCGGTGTATGGCAAAATTTTCGCGGTAAATTCCGATAAATTCTTGAAATCTCTGTTCCTCGCCCGATATGCGTTCCTGTAATTTTTTAATCATTATTGTTTGAAAATCGCTGATATTTTCGTGGTTATTGGCATATTTTTTGGCAATATCCCAAAATTCGGGGTTGTTTTGCGCAAATTGTGGGTTGTTTCTTAAATAGGCGATAATGTCTTTATCCTGCATGTTTAAAATAACCCCATTAAATTGATACTGGTTAAGCTGGGCCGGCGTTGGTCAATCGGCAGTGATTCAAATTGCAGGCGCATCCAGATGCGTGGGAATAATTTGAAATCCAAACCCAAACCCCAAAACATATCGCCGCCGGTACTATTGCGCGAAAAACTGCTGGTGGTGCCCCCAATCAAGCCACTGGCCTTAAATTGATATTTCCACCAATGGTAACCAAATTTCACAAATGGCCGCACATATGGTAAATTGATGGAAATAACCGGAGCCACCCCATAACTATGCGATTTGGCTTCCATCTTGCCCAATTGGTCAAAATTATATTGGGTGTTTAAATAATTTACGGCATCGGTAATTTGGCTGGCGGTGGCGGTATCGGTGCCCATATCGGCATAATGGCCCTCAAAAGCCAACCAATCGGTCAACATGACCCCGCCAAACATGCGGTATGAAAAAACTGACCGGTCAATTTGTGTGCCACCAACCGGTGTGTCAATACCCGATTGCATATCGGGCAGGCCAACCCCAAAACCCAAATAACCATGAACATTTTTGATTGTGCCGAAATTATTCTGTGCCCAGAGGGAACTTCCCCCCAGCACCAAGACCATAATGGCCATAATTATATGATATTTATATTGTATTTGCATGTAATTGGTTTCTACCTTGCAAATAATAATATCAAATACTTGCAATAAAGTCAAGTATTATTTGGGGGGCAAGCCCCGTTTTTCTGTTTTGTTGCACAATTAGTCATGAAAAATTTGGATTTGGTTGCAGTATATGTGCTATTTGTTAAGAAAAAAAGAGCCATTATAAGCAGTTATGAGACAGACAAAATAAAACTGGTTATGAATGCAACTTATTTTGCCAACAAGCACAAACATAACCAGTAATAATTAAATACAAAATAAAGCACCTATAATTGTTATGTGTTTAAAGAAACTATAACAAACATAGACAGCTATTAATCAGTCAAAATAAAACTGGTTATGAATGCAACCTGTTTTGCCAACAAGCACAAACATAACCAGTAATAATTCTGTAAAAGAATTATGATTCTTTTTTCTTTTGCAGGGCGGCACCCAATATATCGCCCAACGAGGCACCGGAATCCGAACTGCCGTAGGTGGCCATGGCTTGGCTTTCCTCTTCTTGTTCGTGGGCTTTAATTGACAGAACCAATTTGCCATTTTTCTTGTTAACACCGGTAATTTTGGCATCAACTTTTTCACCAACGGCAAAGCGGTCGGCCCGTTGTTCGGTGCGGTCCTTGGAGAGGTTGGAACGGCTGATAAAGCCCTTTTGGCCGGCACTGGTGGTAACTTCAATACCGCCATCGGTCAGGGCATCAATGGTACAGGTGACCACTGCGCCGCGTTTGACATTATCCATATCAACGCCGCTTGGGTTGCCGGATAATTGTTTAATCCCCAATCCAATACGTTCCTTTTCGGAATCAATATCCAAAATTTTCACTTCCACTTGTTGGCCCTTTTGGTATAATTTAATGGCGGCCTCGCCCGATACGTCCCAAGAAATATCAGATGCGTGCACCATGCCGTCCAATTCGGAATCCAGCCCAATGAAAATACCATATTCGGTGGAATTTTTGACCACACCGGTCATGACCGAACCAATCGGGTGATTTTCCTTGAATTTAATCCACGGGTTGGCAACACATTGTTTAATACCCAATGAAATGCGGTGGCGGGCGTAATCAATATCCAGCACCATCACATCAATTTCCTGTGAAGTGGAAATAATTTTGCCGGGGTGAATATTTTTCTTGGTCCAGGATAATTCGGTTACGTGCACCAAACCCTCGACCCCGGGTTCCAATTCAATAAATGCGCCATAATCGGCCACATTACTGACGGTGCCCTTGACCACCGAACCCTTGGAATATTTATTGGCAATATTATCCCATGGGTCGTTTTCCAATGTGCGCATCGACAGGGAAATGCGGTTTTGTTCTTTGTCAAATTTGGTAATTTGCACCTTTATCACTTGCCCAATTTTTAAGGCCTCGGACGGGTGATTAAGGCGTTTCCACGAAATATCGGTAACGTGTAATAAACCATCAATGGCACCCAAATCAATAAAGGCCCCATAATCGGTTAAATTTTTCACGGTGCCTTCAACCACTGACCCCTCGGTCAATTTGTCCTGCATTTCGCTCAATTTGGTTTTTTGGGTTTCTTCTAATACGGCACGGCGCGACACCACCACATTACCGCGCAATTTGTCCATTTTCAGCACCATTAATTGTTGCACCGAATTGAGGATATTGGCGGATTCGCGGGTTTGGCGCACATCAACTTGTGACCCCGGCAAGAAGGCAATAACCCCGTCAATATTGACGGTGAAACCACCCTTGACGCGGCTGTAAATTTTGCCCAATACTGATTCGCCCTTGTTAAATTTGGCTTCTAATATGGTCCATGATTCCTCTTGGCGGGCTTTATCGCGTGATAAAACGGCTTCGCCATGTTTATCCTCAATGCGTTCCACAAAAACTTCGCATAAATCGCCAACTTTGACGGTAATATTACCCTCCAAATCTTGGAATTCACGGGCGGCAATGCGCCCCTCGGACTTCAAACCCACATCAACCACCACAAAATCGCTGGAAACCGAGACCACACGGCCGGTCACCACTGATTCTTCAATATTTTTATTTTCGGGAATGGAATTGTTAATTAAATCTTTAAAACTGGTCATTTTTTTTAACCTTTTTTCAAGCGGTATAACCGCTCAATGGCTTGCTCTTTCATACATAAACTATATTAAAAAGTCTTGTTCATTGTCTTGAACGCCATGAATGATGGGTAGAACCATTCCACCACCCGCGTATATTTGCATTGCCCATAACATTTTCAATGCCATATTGCAACTATTTTTGTCTGTTTTTTTTAAAAATATTGGCTGGATTTTGAGTATATAAATTTATAGTCAATATTAAGATTGACAGGGGCCAGTTTTTGGTTTAAATAGCTATTATGAACAGACGCAGTTTGATTTTAAGTATATTGGGTGGTGCGCTGGGCGCGACAGCCCTGCGCGCGGCCGAGCATGATTTGATAAATTTATTGAATATCATTCCGCAAAACCAACCCATTAATGACTTCCCGATTGTTCCATTTCGCAAATTAACCAAAAATGGTGGAACTGCTGATTTAACCATTGATGAATTGCGCATTAAACGTTGGGGTAAGGAAATTAAGGTTAGGGGATATAATAAACAGGTATTGCCCGCCCCCATTTTTGAATTGCCCGAAAAGGGCGTACATAAAGTTAATATAGTCAATAAATTGCAGGAAATTACCACGGTGCATTGGCACGGGTTGGATATTGACACACAATCTGATGGTAACCCGCATGATCCAATTAAACCCAATGGGGGAAAAAAATTGCATGTTTTGGATATGAAACACGTGCGCCCGGGCACCTATTGGTATCACCCACACCCGCATGGCAAAATTGCCGAACAAATTGGTCAGGGTTTGGCCGGCCCGTTGGTGGTGCGTGAACAGGAATCAATATTTGACCAACCCATTAAGGAACAAATTTTGTTTTTCAGTGAAATTCGTTTCAATAATAAAATGGAGGCCTTTGGCGGTTATACCGACCATCATGATATAGAATTTGGGCGCGAGGACGATATAATTTTAACCAATGGGCAATTGACACCCAAATTAAGCATCAAATATAACAGTACGGTGCGTTTTCGCTTGATTAATGCCTTGGGTTCGCGATATTTATTAATGAATTTTGGTGATGCGCAAATAATACAAATTGGTTCCGATGGCGGGTTTTTGGAACAACCGCGCGAAATAAGCAAGATTTTTTTATGCCCGGGCGAACGCATGGATGTGGTGGTGCATTTTTTTGGCAACCCCGGTCGGCAATTTACATTAAAGTCAGAATTTTACAAGCGCGCCGCCATACCCGAATTCAAACAAAAACCGGTGCCAAACGATTTATTATTGGTTGAATGCAATGAAACCGAGGGGCGGTTTGTTAACCCACCCCGACACATTTGCACTATTGACCCGCTGGGTGACCCCGATGCCTATCATCAGGTTTTGATGACCGAATCCGATATTAAACCCGGAACCGAAGAATATAATAACTACATGGCATTGCGCAATTCCATTAATTCCCACCACCAGGTAAAGGGGCACGACCATCATGCAATGCCAATACCGGAACGTGGGTTTAATTTTTCCACCCGTTTTTTTGATATTAACCGCGTGGATATTACGTCAACTGCCGGGCAAGTGGAGGAATGGACTATTGCTAATAATACATTAATGGACCACCCGTTTCATATTCATGGCGGGCAATTTCAGGTAACCGAACATGGGTATCAAAAGAAAATTGTCAAACCTGCGGTGCGTGAATGGAAGGATGTGATTAATGTGCGGGCCGGAGAGATAATAAAATTTAAAATGATTCAGCATTATAAAGGCATAAAAATGTTTCATTGCCATATATCGGACCATGAGGATAATGGTATGATGGGCACATTAAAGGTTATATAATTGGGTCTTTTGTCAGATTTTATAATCATTATTTAAACAAACTTATTTATTTAAAAATAAGATATACCTTGATTATTGGTGCAAATATGGCTTATTATATAACCAAATAAAGAAAAAAAATACCATGAAACCCATTGATGTAGAACCAGTGATAGAACAGCCCAAGCCAAAGAATTTTTGGCAGAAATTTGTATTTTTTTATCGCGATATTAATAAATCCACCGATTATTTGGGCGAATTTGAATTAAACAAGGTCAGTGGCACGATGCGTGGGGGCACGGCCGAGGAAATAGCATTTTTAAAAAAACAATTATCCGGCCCCGATAAATGGATTCGTCTGGGCTCCTTAACCATTTTTATGTGCATTTTTGGATTTTTTTTATGGGCATTATTTGCCCCGTTGGACGAGGGTGTGGTGGCCAGTGGCGTGGTTACCGTGGAAAGCAACCGCAAAACAATTCAGCATTTAGAGGGTGGAATAATTAAAGAAATATTGGTGATAGATGGCCAACAAGTTGAACAAAATCAAGTTTTAATGGTGATGGAACAAACCAAAAACCGCGTCCAGATGGAACAGATGCAGGGCAAATATTTTGCCGATATGGCCCATTTAAATCGTTTGGATTCCGAAACCAAGGGTTTGACCACGGTAAAATTTGACGATGAATTACTGGCGCGGGCCAGCGACCCCAAAATTCGTGATATTATGGCCGGCCAACAATCAATTATAGAGGCTTCAGCCAATTCACGCAAGGGGCAAATTGGCATATTAAACCAAAAAATTAACCAATTGGAGGAACAAATTCGCGGGCTTAATTCCAACATTAGGGGCAAGCGCGATGAACAAAAAATTATTTCGGGCGAGTTGGAACGGGCCGAGAAATTATTTCAAAAGAAATTGATTGAAAATTCAGCCTATACCGCCAACCAAAAACAGGCGATGCAAATAAATGCCGAAATTGGGCAAATAGAGGCATCAATATCTTCGGCACGCGTGCAAATTGCCGAAACTAAACAACAAATATTGCAATTGGAACGCGAATCGCGCGAAAAAAATGCATCAATCATTCAGGAATTACAGGACCGCATTTTTGCGACGCGTGAGGAAATGCGCAATATTCACGATATTATTGAGCGCACCGAAATCAGGGCCCCACAGGCCGGTAAAATTATCAATTTAAAATTCCATACTATTGGCGGGGTTATACCACCATCGTCACCTATTATGGAAATTGTGCCCAGTAATGACAAATTGATATTGGATTGCAAGGTCAGGGTTAATGATATTCAAAATGTTAAGGTCGGTCAAGTGGGCGAGGTCAAATTTATTACCCTGCCACAAAAGGAAGTGCCATTTTTACAGGGCGAGGTAGTCAATATATCAGCCGATGTGCAGGCACCACAAGGACCACCCTCGGCTTTATCGCCATTGGGTGCCGAGAGTTTTTACGCGGTTAAGGTTTCGGTCAGCGATGAACAATTGGCACAAATTAAAAACAAGGAAATTATTCCCGGTATGCCGGTTACCGTGTTTTTAAAGGGTAAAACCCGCACCGCCATGGAATATTTTTTAGACCCATTTAAGGGGATAGGACAAAGGGCCATGACCGAACATTAATTGACAAAATTTGGTATTTTTACTATTCTGGGCTTTTTAATGCCGTTTTCATTTATGAAAACGGATAAAAACAAGCCCCGATTTGCGTAATAATTTATTGGGGCAAATCAAAGAAAAAAGTTCTGCTTGTTTTTCATTACACTTCCAATTTTTGGGGGCAAAGCCATGCACAAATGGTCATGGTGAAAATGCGGTTGACCAAGAATAAATGAGGGGCACAGAGCAAATTTTCACCCCCCTTTTCCCAAAATAGTTTTGTAATGGTATTAATTTTAAACGTATTTAGTGTTTCCAGTATATATTTTTTCATAAAATCAACCAAACTGAATTTCCAAAAAATGACTATCGCAATGGCTTTCAATAATGTTGGCCCATTCGTCTAAAATATTATCAACCTGTTGTTGGTAATGATATGTAATGTCGCTGGATAAAAATTGTTGCAAAAAACCGGCATTATCAAACAAACCATGGCAATAACAGCCAATAACCCGCCTATCATCACTGATAAAGCCCAAATCGCGCCCTTGAATGAATGGGCTTAGCGGGCGTTCACTGCGTGATATGCCACAATGAATTTCGTAAAATTCTATATTGCTTTGGGTTAATGTTTCAATGGCGGTTGATAGTTGAACAATTTTTTGTTCCTGCATGGTGGTATGAATCGGCAATAAACCCAAACCGGCAAATTGGCCGGTAATTCCGTCAATTTTTTGTTCATCGCTGATGGTTAAACCCAATAATTGCATACCCCCACAAATTCCCATGACCCGCCCCCCGCGCTGGTAATGGCTGATAATATCATGGTGCCACCCCTGCCCGATATAAAATTGCCCATCGCTGATGGTGGATTTGGAACCCAACATTACCACCCAATCGCAAATGGGTATGGGCATACCGGCCCGCACCAGTATGACCTCGGCAGACGGGTGGTTTATCAAGGGGTTGGCATCGTCAAAATTGGCCAAATGCGGGGGTATGGGTATGGCAATTTTCACCCGCCCTTGATACTGCCCTTTCATCTGGCTTAGGGCCATGCTATCCTCCTGCGGTAGGAGAGATAATTTGCCAAAATGGGGAATGGTGCCGGCATGGTGCCAAGCTGTTTTTTGTTGCATAAATTGATAGGCCGGGGCCAATAACGATGCATCACCACGAAATTTATTGATAATATAACCCTTGATTAACCCCCTATCCTTGGGTGAAAGGCAATATTTATGGCCAATAATACTGGCTATCGCCCCCCCGCGTTCAATATCGGCCACCAGAATGCTGGGTATATTATAAATTTGCGCAAAACCCATATTGGCAATATCATGGCGGCGCAAATTTACCTCGGCCGGTGATCCGGCCCCCTCCATTATAATAATATCATATTTTTTTTGTAATATCTCAAATGACTCACAGGCCTTGCTTAATAATGATTTTTTATGTTTATAATATTCCTTGGCCGGCATAAAACCGATATTTTTACCATGCACTATCACCTGACTGCCGTTTCCGGCCTGTGGTTTTAACAAAATCGGGTTACTATGGTGCGAAAGTGGTATACGTGCCGCCTTGGCTTGCAGGGCTTGGGCCCGCCCCACTTCGCCACCGTCATCGGCCACCATGGCATTATTGGCCATATTTTGCGGTTTAAACGGGGCAATTTTATACCCCTTATTGTGCCATAAACGGCATAAACCGGCTACCAACAGGCTTTTACCCACATCCGAACCAGTGCCCATAAAGGCCAGGGCCCGTGTTTTTATTGGCATGAAACAACCCAAATGTCATAATATGGGTGGTCTAAAAAATTGGCTTCACGCGCATTGGAAAACATCCAACCGCTAAATTTTACCAATCCCTTATCGGCTATGCGCAAAAATGCTTTGGCCTGCTTGGGGCTTCCATCACTTGCGTCGGTCATAAAACAGGCCATTAATTGCAATTGCAATTCTTGGTAATTTTTTATATTATCGGTTTTGATGGTAATATTTTCGGCCACACCGGTTAATTTATTTAATATGCGCAATTCAACCATGGTAAATGGTATATTGGCCATGGTTATTTTGGGGGTCATGATGGGCATGAATATTGTGGTTACTATGGCCATAATAAAAAGAATAATTTTCATAATTGCCCCAATGTTCGTATTTTAATTTTGGTGTAAATTTCGGCCTGGGCCAATACCGGCACGGGGTTGCGGGTTCGTTCCACCACCAAGCGCACATAACGGCGCACATTGGCCGAGGTTAATAAAACCGCGCTAAAACCGGCTTCACCGGCCTGGCCAAATAATTCGTCAACATTTTGCATAAATTGTTCAATTAATGTTGGTTGCATAACAAAAACTTTTTCGTCACCCTGGCCCTGAATAGATTGGGTAAAGGCCTGTTCCCATTCCTCGGATAATATAATCACCTGCAATTCGCGTTCACCGGTTTGTTGGTTTAATTGCAAATATTGGCTGGATAATTGGCGCGACAGGCGGGTGCGCACCCATTCAGACACGCGGTTAATCGGGGTTACGCCAGATGCGTGTGACAGGGCGATACCCTCCAAAATAGTTGGTAAGTCGCGAATGGATACGCGTTCGCGCAATAAATTTTGCAATACGCGTTGCACATCACCATAACCTATTTTGCCGGGTATCATATCCTCCACCAATTTTTTATATTGTTCGGGCAATTCATCTATTAATTTGCGGGTTTCGGTATAGGATAATAAATCGGCCATATTATCCTTTAAAATTTCGGTTAAATGGGTGGTTAAAATGGTGCATGGGTCAACCACGGTATAACCCCTAAAATGGGCATCCTCGCGCATATTTTCGGTAACCCAAACGGCCGGTATTTTGTAAACCGGTTCAAATGCCGGTTCGCCCGGTATGGTGACCTGCTCGCCCTTGGGGTCCATCACCATTAACATTTTGGGGCGCAACTCGCCTGAACCCTCCTCAATTTCTTTAATGCGAATCACATAATGATTGCCCCCCAATTCCAAATTATCTTGAATACGCACCGATGGCATAACAAAACCATATTCAGAAGCCAATTGTTTGCGCAAATTTTTGATTAATTGGGTCAGGGTTAATTCACCCTCGTTCAATAATGATAACAGGCTATAACCCAATTCCATACGCACCAAATCTATTTGCAGGCTATTTTGAATCGGCTCGTCCGGGGCGGCACTGGACGCGCTAACCCCGCCCTCAACTCTTTGCCCATCGGCGCCGACCGCATTTTTATCGGCCTCAATATTAATTTTTTGGGCCCGCCGGCGCATAATGACTGCCAAAATACCCACCACCAAGGCCAAAAACAAAAATGGAATGGGGGGTATTTTGGGAATGAAGGCCATTAATAATAATGACACCGACACCACCAATAATACTCCATAATTGGAACCTAATTGCCGGCCAATTGCTTTGTCAATTTTTTCATCAACCCCTGCTTTGGTTGCCAATAAACCGGCGGCGGTTGATACAATAAGCGAAGGAATGGTGCTGACCAACCCATCGCCAATGGTTAAAATTGTATAGGTTTTGGCTGCATCCGACAAGTTCATATCGTGAATCATAACCCCAATAATAATACCACCAATTATATTAATGGCGGTAATCAACAGGCCGGCCACTGCGTCCCCACGCACAAATTTGGAGGCACCATCCATAGAACCAAAAAATTTGGATTCTGCTTCCAAATCCTTGCGTTTTGTTTTCGCTTCGGCCTCGGTAATCACCCCCGAAGCCAAATCAGCATCTATGGATAATTGTTTACCGGGCAGGGCATCCAATGTGAAACGGGCGGCCACCTCGGCAATACGGCCGGCACCCTTGGTGATAACCACAAAATTGATAATCATCAAGATAATAAAGATAATCGTACCTATAACATAGCTACCACCAGCCACAAACTGGCCAAAGGCTTCAATGATTTTACCGGCACTATGGGTGCCGTCTTGCCCGTGTGATAAAATTAAGCGCGTTGACGCCACGTTCAACCCCAATCGGAACATGGCAGTTATCAAGAGAATCATTGGAAAAGTTGAAAATTTGACCGGATTATCGGCAAATACCACCGCCATCATAATTAAAATTGATATTGCTATTGATAATGTTAATAAAAAATCCAACAAAAATGTTGGTATGGGAATTAACATAATGGCCAAAATACCCATCATGCCAATCGGGAAGACAAAGGCCCCAGCACTGATGGTTAAGTTGGAACCACCAGTAATTTTTTCATCAATTCTGTCAACATGGGCATTAATGCGCTTGGCTATCTCGCCAAAGCGCAAACCACCCAACCCACCGCTTTGGGCTTGGCCATTATCCTCACCCACCGCAACCGGGGCAATCGGGCCATCAGCAATATCGGTGGTGGCATCAACCATGCATTATGACCTAAATTTTTCTAATTTTTCGCGCAAATTTTGCACGGTAATACCCAAAATACTGGCGGCATAATTATTATCGCCCAAACAATATTTTATGGTATTTAAAATATGTTCATGTTCAATTTCGGCCAAGGAACGCGGTTTTTCGCCCCGCGCGCGATATGGGGTAAATTGAATATCATCGGGGATAATAATGCCAGCATTGGCCAATAAAACCGCGCGGTGAATGGTGTTTTCCAATTCACGCACATTGCCGTTCCAACCATGCGATTGCAATTTTTTAACTGCTAATGGTTCAAATGTTTTCAAGGGTATTTTGTTCAATTTGCAATATTTTTCGGCAAAAAAATCGGCCAATTGGGCTATATCCAACGGGCGTTCGCGTAGCGGGGGTAATTCCAAATTAATCACATTCAGGCGAAAATACAAATCCTCGCGGAATTTATTTTCATGGATATATTCCTGCATATCGCGGTTGGTGGTGGCCAAAATACGCACATTTATTTTGACCGGTTTGCCCGATGCCCCAATGGGGTCAACTTCACGTTCTTGAATCACCCGTAATAATTTGGCTTGCAGGCGCAAATCCATCTCGCTGATTTCGTCTAATAAAATAGTGCCATTATTGGCTTCCTCAAATTTTCCCACCCGGCGGGCAACCGCCCCCGAAAAGGCCCCCTTTTCATGGCCAAATAACTCTGATTCGAGCAAATTCTCGGGTATAGCCGCACAATTTATGGCAATGAATGGTCCGCGCGCGCGTGGTGATTTATCGTGAATGAAGCGCGATATTACCTCTTTACCGGTGCCGGATTCCCCGCTTATCAAGACCGAAGCCTCGGATACAGCAATCCGCCCAGCCGTTTGCACGATTTCCTTCATTTTTGGGTCAGATGCAATAAAATTTTGCAATGGGGTGGATACAGCCTCGAGCATCAGACCAATTTCCTTGGGGTCGGGGGGCAGGGTCAAATATTCCATGGCCCCGGCCTCTATCGCCCGTTCGGCCAAGCGTGCCGAAGCCCCGCTGATACCACAGGCCACCACCGGTAATTTTATCCGTTCGCTTTCCAATTGGGCAATAAAGCTTTCCATTTCCAAACGCGCATCAACCAGAGCCAAATCGGCCCCCTTGCCGGTGCGCAAATTTATCATTGCCCGGTCTATTGTTTCCACCACCTCAACCATGGCCCCCTTTTCAATGGCATAACGGGCCGCCTCGGTGCTTTTTCCGTCTAATTTACCGACTATTAATACTCTAACCATGCATCCTCCTAACTTTTTTCTAACTTATTCGTTATTGTCAACTTTAACGATTTCGGTCATTGTAACACCCAAATTCCCATTAACCAACACCACCTCGCCACGGGCGATTAGGCGGTTATTAACAAAAATTTCAATGGCCTCGCCGACCCGGCGGTTTAATTCTATCAAATCGCCATTTTTTAATTTTAATAATTGATTAACCGGCAAAGATGCCTGGCCCAAGACGGCCATCACCACCACCGGAACTTCAAACACTGCCTCTAAATCGGACGAACCTGTCGGGTTATCCAATTGGGCCTGGCCTTCAAAAAATTCTTGACCATTGCCGGCTTCGTTATCCAGTTGATTCAAATTCATATTGGTGGAACGGGTCATACATTTTCTCCTTCGTAAATTTCTTCAGGGGGCGGTTGTTTCACCGTTTGGCTTTCCGGTAATTTTTCTGCGTTGATTGGTTGGTCATTATCATCTTGACGAATCAAATCATCGGGCAAATCATCGGGCAATGACTGGTTATCCAATTGGCTATCCGGGGCAATAGTATGTTGGTCATCTTGATGTTGGTTAATTAAAAAATTGCCATTATCCGCCTCATTATCACTATTATGTTGCATCATATCGGTTTGGGGTTCGCCCTGGGTTGAATCATTTGCTGGGTTATGATTTGCTTGGGCAGTATCCGGCCCATTTGGGGCGGTGATGGGTTGGGTGGGTCTTTGACCGCCATCATGCATCATATCATCACCGAACGAGCTGACCAAAGAGCCAACCAAATTATCGTAAAATTGGTGATGATGGTCATGCGCATCCTTGATATTACGCAAATATTGGTTAATTACTTGCATTAATTGGTCATATTTTTCAAATTGCAGGGAAACCCCACCATCTTGAAATTCCAACTCCACCCGTTTGCTGGGATATTGGTGGTTTATTTGCAATTCGTATTTTTCGCGGGCAATGGCATTTTTTTCCAATATTTGTTGCAATTGTGGGGCAAATTCGGGGTGGCAATAAATAATCAATTGTTGGTTAATTTGCGTATAACGAAAATGGCTACGAATCTCACTCATAATCATTTCCTCGGTGCGGTTGGCCAAAAATTGGGGCATGAATAATTGAATCATCGCCATAATATTTTCTTGGGTTATCCCTAATAAAGACTGGTTCATATTGTGAATTTGCGTATCAATTTCCATAAATTTTTGCATCATCATCTCTATCGCCTGCAAATTGGCGGTTAATTGTTTTTGGTCCTCTAATGATATTAATTGCATTGCATCGGCATAACCGCGTTCATAACCTATTTTTTCTCCCTCGGCCCGTTCAATCTCGCCTTGCCGTTTGACAATAATTTCATGTTCTATCAGGGTTATATTTTCGTCATCTTCCTCGATAATATGGTGTTTTTGTATGGTTTCTTCGCTGGCCATGCCGCTATTTTTGCCCAAAGTAATAACCGAACCTTGGCGAATCATATTTTTTTCATCGCTGACAAAATTGCGGTTCGCCATTAAGGAATGCAAATTAATCCTTTTTTCGGCTTTGGCGGTGGGTTGCGCTCTGGTCATTTACATTCTTTGGTTTAATATACTAATGAATCTGATTCGCCCTTTTGTGCGATATAAATATCGCCCGAGGCGGCCAAATTCTTAGCGGTGGTAACTATGGCTTGTTGGGCATCATCAACGGCTTTCATGCGCACTGGGCCCATGCTGTTAATATCGTCACCCAATATTTTGGCGGCGCGCGCCGACATATTGCCAAAGAAAATTTGTTTCATTTCCTCGTTGGAACCTTTGAGGGCAATCGCCATGGTTGTGGCATCGGTTTCGCGGATTAACAATTGAATGGCCGAGGCCTCTAAACTGGCCAAATCTTCAAAGGTAAACATCAAACTGCGCACCTTGCCGGCTGATTCAGGGTCGCGTTCGTCCAATATGCCCAAGAAGCGATTTTCGTTGGTGCGGTCCAAATTATTCAGCATTTCGGCAATAATTTCAAACCCATCGCGTTTGGTGCCACGCGCAATATTGCTGACAAATTCGTTGCGCAGGGTTTTTTCCACATCCTCAATAATTTCGCGTTGCACTGCCTCCATATTCAAAATGCGCAACATCACATCGGCGGCAAAATCATCGGGCAGGGCCACCAAGACTCGGCATGAATGTTCGGGCTTGACCTTTGACAATACCACCGCCACGGTTTGTGGGTATTCATTGCGCAAATAATTGGCCAACACCACCTCATTGACATTGGATAATTTGTCCCACATGGTGCGCCCGGCCGGGCCGCGTATATCCTCTAACATCTGTGATACTTTTTCTTGGCCCAAAACCTTGGATAATAATCGTTCGGTGCTTTCATATGAACCGACCAAATTGCCGGTTGATGATAATGATTCAACAAATTCCACAAATATGCGGTCCACAATTTCGGCATTGACCTGACCCAAATTGGTCATGCTTTGCGAAATTTCGCGTATTTCTTCTTCCTCGAGATATTGAAATAATTTTTGCGCATAATCCTCACCCACCGACAAAACAAATATCGCGGCCTTTTCGGTGCCGGTTAGAGAACGATAATCAACTGCTTTGGCCATGCCCACACTCCATTAATATGTATCTTGATAAAGCCAACTGCGCAACACGCCTACGGCTTCTTCGGGGTTTTTGTCAATAATTTCACCAATTTTCTTAATGGCCGAGGCTTTGACCCGCCCCTCCACATCATCAATATTCAAAATATCCTCCAATTCCTTTTTGTCCTCACCGGCAAAGCCCTCACCTGGGGCCAATTGGCGGGTAACTGGCACCGGCACCTCCTGTTGTTCGCCGGATTCTGGGTCAATATAAACCATTCTGCCATCGGGCAGGCGAATCATGCCCTTGCCCATCTGGGCACTTAATGTTGATGCTGGTGTTTCAAATATCCGCATAACCAAGGGGCGCACCACCAAAAACACCACCAACAAACCAACCACGGCCAGAATCATTAATTCCATGAATCTTTTTAAATCGGTGGTGGTAAAGAAACCCAAATATTTAATTTCCGGTATTTCCAACGAACCGGGCAGGGTGGCAAAGGGCAATTCGGTGATGGTTACCACATCCTTGCGGGCCTCGCTAAACCCTATCGCACTACTGACCAATTCCTTTAATTTGGCCAATTCCTCGGGGCTACGGGCTTGAATTGTATCCTTGCCCTCGGCATCCTTCACTGTTGTTTGGTCAACCAATACCGCCACCGTTATCCGTTTAATTTCGCCCGGTTGAATGGTGGTATTGGTTACGGTGCGCGATATTTCATAATTATTACGTTCCTCGTTCTTTTGCGAATTTTCAGAATTACCACCAGTCGCTTGTCCGCTCTGTTCGGCATTGGGCACATTATTGGCCACGGTAACCGTGGTGTCGGCCCCATTACGAATTGCCGCCACCTCTTCTATATTTTCCCGCGAGCGCAGGGCCGAACCCTCGGGGTCATATACTTCGCGGTTAACCTCTGATTTTTCCATATTCATTTCAACCTGCACCTCCACCCGGGCCTTGCCAAAACCCAATACCCGGGTCAGCAAAGTTTCCAAACGGCTACGCAATCTGTCGGCCTCCTTAATACGCATTTCATCAATATTGGAACTTAACGAATTTTCGTCCTGCTTGCCCCCACGCGCCAATAAGGCCCCTTGATCGTCCAGCACGGTGATATCCGATACCTTTAATTTGGGCACGGCCGAGGATAATAAATGTTGAATGGCCAAGACTTGCGGGGCCTCTAACCTTTGCACCGACCCCATTTTTAACACCACCGAAGCCGAAGGATTTTGCTCAGTTTTGGAAAATAAATCGCGTTGCGGCAAAACAATATGCACCCGCGCCCCCGAAACCCCTTTAATAGAAGAAATTGTTCGGGCCAATTCCCCCTCCATCGCCCGCAATTTATTAACATTTTGCTGGAATGATGATGTGCCGAGCGTGCCATCCTTGTCAAAAATTTCCCAACCTACTATTGCCCCCGACAGGCCCAATTCGGCCAAAGCAACCCGCAATTTGGATACTTGGTCGCGCCCAACAAATATATCGGCCCCATTGTTCCGCACATCAAATTCTGCCTCTTGTTTTGATAATTCAATTTGAATGCGTTGCGATGACGATGTATCCAAATTACCAAATAACAAAACCATTTCCGGGCCGGTATAACGCATACCAATAAACATAACAAACACCAAAGTTACCAGCAAAACAGCCAGGGCGGCCCAGGTACGGCTGACCCCAACATTGCGCATGATACCAACAAATTGTTCCATTATAGACCTTGAAATAAAATTTTAAAAGAATCAGATTTATTAAAAAATTGTTGTTTTTCAGTTGTTTAATTTTTAAAAAATTTCTAAACCCCCAAAAAATTGGCACAATTCTTGAAATAAATACAGATTCACGAATTATAAAATTTATGGGTAAGGTGATTTGCCCATTATGTAAATAGGAAATAATAAAATTTTTACCTTTTTTTGTGGATAAGTTTTATGGGGTTTTGACCATATTATTTTTTTACAAAACCATAATATTGCCATAATATCAGGGCCCCCACTGAACGATAGGGCCGCCAATGGTCGGTCATGGCCCGCAATTGTTTGTCGCTGGGTTTTTCGTCTAGGTTTTTTATCATGCGAAGCCCATGTTGCAGGGCCAAATCGCCAGCCGGCATAATATCGGCCCGGCCCAATGAAAACATCGCATAAATTTCGGCCGACCACACCCCCAAACCCTTGCGCGCGCTAATGACTTTAATCAAATCATCATCGTTATATTGGTGCAAATTATCCGGGTCAAAATGCCCATATTTGACATCATTGGCCAATGAAATCAAATAATTATATTTATTTTGCGACAGACCACAGGCTTTTAATTCAGCCTCACCCTGTTGCAAAATAGTATCGGGGGTGATATTATTATGCAATAATGTTTCAAAACGTTTAAATATTGTATCGGCCGCCTTGTTGGATAATTGTTGCGAGATAATAATATCACAAAATGATTGAAAACCCAAATCGCCCTTGCGTACTTTAATATGCCCCAATTGGGGCACAACCCGCGCAATATCGCTATCGTGCCGGCATAAATGCTCTACGGCCATATTAACAAAATCTTGGTTATGAATATCGCTCATTATGGCCTAAATATGGCAAACACGGCCGGTTTTGGCAATGTAATTTTGGTGATATTCCTCGGCACGGGTAAAATTTTTATAATCCTCAATGGTGGTGACCACCGGGTATTTATGCCGGCCCGATTGAGATTCGGCCAATTTCAGGGCCTGGGCCCGTTGTTTTTGCGTCTCATTATGGGTGAAAATTACCGAACGATATTGCCTGCCATAATCGGGCCCCTGGCGGTTTAATTGGGTTGGGTTATGCAATTGAAAAAATTCCTTCACTAACGTATCATAATCAATAATTTCATCGTCAAATACCACCTGCACCACCTCGGCATGGCCGGTGGTGTCGGTGCAGACCTCCTTGTAATTGGTGGTGGCGGTATGGCCACCGGCATAACCGCTGACGGCATCCAACACCCCATTAATTTTGCGAAAATTATGTTCCACCGACCAAAAACACCCGGCACCAAAAGTGGCTATTTGTTTCATTTTATCCAATCCTTCGCCCGGCGCGTTCGGGGCGGGGCAATAAACTATGTTTTTGGGTTAATGGGTTTAATTTGGCCAAAATTCTGTCCTTTATTGGGCAGGCCTTAGCCGCATTATTATCAACATGCAATAAAACATGTTCGGCCGTGGCTGAAACCTGATTTTGTTGGTTATACATGGTATGAAAGACGATAAATTTTTTGCTATCGGCCTGCAAAATTTGGCTGGTAACCGCAAATCCTTCACCCACCTTGCATTCGCGTAGGTGGCATAAATGGGTTTCCACGGTGTAAAAACTATTGCCACCGGCCAAATAATCCTCGTCGAGGCCAATATAGCGCAAAATTGCATCAGTGGTATCGCCAAAAATTTGCAAATAACGGCTTTCGGTTAGGTGGTTATTATAATCCACCCATTCGGGTATCACCACCCCCTTGAATAATTGCAGGGGTTGGCTTTCGTCATGCGCCAATTCGGTATGGGCATTGGCCCGTTTATACAGGGTTTTTTCATGGTCCTTTAATGTTTGGCCCGATGCAAAATCATTGGCCTTCAGGGCCTGCATTATCGCCACTAAACAATCATCGCGCTTGGCCTCCATCTGGCGTAGCGGGTAATTGCCGTGGTAATGGTCTGATTGATTGACAATTTTATCCAACAAATCATCGGTCAATTTGGGGGCAACCAAGCGGGTCCAATCCCATTCCAAACAGGGGCCAAATTGGGCCATAAAATGGCGCATTCCGGCCTCGCCACCGGCAATACGAAAGGTCAAAAAACTGCCCATAAAGGCCCAACGCAGGCCACAACCATAGCGAATCGCATCGTCCAATTGTTCCACCGTTGCCTCATTTTCATTTATCATATGCAGGGATTCCCGCCATAATGCTTCCATCAACCTATCGGCAATAAAGCCCGATACTTCCTTTTCCATCACCAACGGGTGAAAACCCAGCGATTTATAAAATTCACCGGCGCGGGCCATCAATTTTTTATCGGTTAATTGCCCGGGGCATAATTCCAACAGGGGCAATAAATAAACCGGGTTAAATGGGTGGGCGACAAAAATCCGTTCGGGGTTGGCGGCACCGGTTTGAAACAGGGTGGGGGATATGCCCGAAGTGGACGAACCAATTGGCACATCGGGGCGGGCAAATTGGGTAATTTGCTTCATAATTTTTTGTTTTAATTCGGGGTTTTCCGGGGCTGATTCCTGAATAAAATCGGCATCACGCACTGCCTCTTCCACCGAATTTACCAGTGTAATTTCACCCAAAGGCAGGGGTGGGGCCAGTGTCAATTTGCGCCAGGCGCGGGTGGCATTGGCCATAATTTCGTTTATTTTGCGTTGTGCGTCCTTGTCGGGGTCATAGTATTTGACATTAATGCTATGCAGGGCCAGGCGCACCGCCCAGCCCCCGCCTATCACGCCCCCGCCTATCAGGCCGGCAATTTTTACTTGTTGTGGGTCAAAAGCCATATCACTCACCATTGTTTTTTCAATTGTAATAATTCGCGGGTTTGGGCCGGGTTTAAAACCGCCCCGCCCATATTTTCCACAATATTTTTGGCCCGGGTAACCAATTGGCCATTACTGGCAAATTGGCCCTTGGCCAAATATAAATTATCTTCCAGCCCCACGCGAATATTGCCACCGGCCAACACGGTTAAACCCACCCACGGCAATTGCAGGCGCGAAATGGCAAATGATGACCAAATTGCCCCCTTGGGCATCCGGCCAACCATGGCCATGAATGTATTAATATCGGCCGGGGCCCCATATGGTATGCCCATACATAATTGAATCATCGGGTTATTTTCTATCAATCCCTCCTTGACCATATTATCGGCCAACCATAAATTGCCACTATCAAATACCTCCATTTCGGGTTTGACCCCCAATTCCAAACAATTTTTGGCCATCTGGCGCAAAATGGGCGGGGTATGACAGGTGATATAATTACCATCACCAAAATTAAGCGAACCACAATCAAGGGTGGTGATTTCGGGTTTGCATTCGTATACATGGCGCATTCTTTCGCGGGCCCCAACCATATCGGTTTGCGGGTCAAGCGGCACCGGGTTTTCCACCGAACCAAAATAAATATCGCCCCCCATGCCCGAGGTAAAATTCAATATCACATCCACCTTGCTTTTGCGAATATGTTCAACCACTTCGGGGTAAAGCTCCGGCCCCCGCACACCCTTGCCATTTTTGGGGTTGCGCACGTGGATATGGGCAATGGCCGCCCCGGCCTTTGCCGCCTCAATGGCCGCATCGGCTATTTGCTTGGGGGTAATGGGCAGGTTGGGGTGCTTGTCGGCCGTATCGCCCGAACCAGTCACCGCACAGGTAATAAATGGTTGATAATTCATGGTTTTTCCTTGTTATATGGCCAATTTACCCAAAATGGGGCAAATTGTCAATATATTAAACCAATAAGCTAACTATTTCTAGCATAATAGCCTTGACAATATAATGTCATACATTAAACCACAAATATATTATATTTGGGTAATAAAATTTGCCCAACAAAATATAAATGATACTGGGCGGCCTGTTGAAATTTGAAAATATTGCTCTGTTTGAATTGTTCCAGACTGGCGGGGGTTAATAATGCGGTTTCTTGGTTCCATTCCTCGGCATTATAATCAGGTATTTTTTCAGAAAAACCATATAATTGGCCATTTTCAGCCCTTAATTGCCATTGGGCACTGCGTTCTATATCACTTCCCTCAAAGGCCAAAATGGCCCGCACCGCCGGTTCCAATTTCTCCCATGCAATAATATTTTGCTTATTATTACATTGCGCAAAATAGCTGTGGATTTTTTGGCAATATTCCAAAAATGTCGCTTGATTATCACGCCAATCAGTCTTGGCCTCGCCATACCCCTCCTCCTCATATTCAAAACGCCATTTAAGATAAGGTTGGTCCGGGAATGTTGCAACCCCGCCATGCCCCAATGAACTATCAGCCTGAATAGTTTCTGCCAATTTTCCCTGTATTATTTCACTCCATCTTGGCACCATAGAGGCCAAATAGTCAAAATTTTTCAATTTATTGCTTAACCAATCATTGGTTTTTTTGGCATATTCGGCAAATTCAATGCTGTCCTGTGCCACCAAATTGCCCTTGGAACCCACCCCACTAAACCCATAATGCGAGAATGTATCGGCATAAACATGGGCCGAAACCCCCAATAAATACAGGCCAAATTCGTCTTGTCGCCTTTGGCTGACCTGTATATTATTCGCCATCATCGCATTGGCTATCGGGCTATCCTTAATGCAACGTAAACGGGCGGTTAATTTATCACCCACATTGCCCGGGATAAAATGAAATGGCACCCATACTTTGCGTTGGTCGGCAAATGATAAATTTTCTATATCCACGCTATGGTGGGCGGTGGCAATGGCTGTCCAACAGCCATCTTTATCTATTTTAATATCCGCCTGCACCGCATTATCATCAATAAATTGGGCGGCATTGGCGATAATTTGTGCCTGTGCGTTGGTAAATCCACCGGCACGGGCCATGGCAAAGGTGCCATAATAATGCATATCTATTTGCATGGAATGTCTCCGTTTATTCATTACTATTTTAAAATAATTATGAATCCTTTTTATGCAAGGGGGGTATAGTTTGAATAGAAAATAATTAAAAAAGACAAAAAGACAAAAAGACAAAAAAAATCAACCCAATGGCACCAATTTTTTATTGGCAATATGCAATTGGCGGTGGCATTGGGCGGCCTTGGCATGGTCGTGGGTAACTATTAAGGCACCAATATTATTATCATGCACCAATGACAATATTAATTGAAAAATTCCGCTGGCGGTGGCCGGGTCCAAATTACCGGTTGGTTCATCGGCCAATAATAATTGCGGTTGATGTATCAGGGCGCGGGCAATGGCCACCCGTTGCCGTTCCCCGCCCGATAATTGGTGCGGGTAATGGTGGGTGCGCCCGGCCAAACCCACCCGTTCCAACCATTCACCGGCCTGTTGGCGGGCAATTTTCACCGGTGTTTCCTTGATAATCAGGCTTAATGCCACATTATCCAATGCGGTGCATTCGCCCACCAAATAATGCGATTGAAAAACAAAACCAATATGGTTCCCCCGCAATATATTGCGCTTATTTTCGCCAATATTGGCGATATTATGGCCCATTAATTGGTAATGGCCGGTAAAATGCGATTCCATTAAGCCCAAAATATGCAAAAACGATGACTTGCCCGAACCCGAAGCCCCAACCAATGCCACAATTTCCCCCTTTTTGATGGAAAAATCGGCCCCGTCCAAAATAACCAAATCATCGCCCTGCCCGTGATAGGCAAAACCAAGCTGTTCAATAGTGGCGATAATATCATTCATGGCGCAGGGCCCTTATGGGGTCAGTATTGGCGGCGCGAATGGCCGGTATAATGGCCGATAACAGGGTAATAACCAAGGCCATTACCACCACCGCCACCACCGAGGTCATTTCTAACTTGGCCGGCATTTTGGTTAAATAATAAATTTCGGCACTGAATAATTCGCGCCCAATAATATATTGCACAAATTGCCGTATATTTTCAATATTACTGGCAAAGGCCACCCCACCGGCCACCCCCAACAAAGTACCCGACAGGCCCAAAAAACTTCCCATCATCAAAAACACGCGGGCTATACGCGCCCGGCTGGCTCCATTGGCCCGCAAAATGGCGATATTGCTTTGTTTGTCGCGCACCAACATAATTTGCCCGGTAATAATATTAAAGGCGGCCACCAAAATTATCATGGTTAATATAATAAACATGACATTGCGTTCGACAATTAATGCCGCCATTAATGATGAATTATTATTTTGCCAATTATACAGGCGAAAATGCGGGGGCAATTGCGCCAATAAATCGTTCATAACCAATTGGGCCTGGTTGGGGTTATCCAGCATCACCTCAAAGCGCATGGCCTGCCCGTCATTCAGGGCAAAAAATTTGCCGGCCTCGGTTAAATTCATAAAGACCACCGATTTATCATATTCATACATGCCCACATCAAACAAGCCCACAATTTCGTAACCTTTAGCGCGTGGCATAGAACCAAAGGCTGTGCGCGCCATCACCGGCGAAGTAAGGGTGATGGTATCGCCCAATTGCAGGCCAAATTCGTCAGCCATGCGTTGGCCAATTATCACCCCATCGCTTTCATTAAAATTTTTCCAAGATATGCCTTGCTTGATAGCATTGGCAAGCAGACCACGGCGGGCCATTTCAACCCCGCTGACCCCGCGCACCAATGCCCCACCGGCATATTTGGCGGTCGACACCATGGCGTGCCCCTCGTCTACCGGGCTGGCCGAAATAATTGCCCCATTGGATAAAATAATTTCGTCTGGGTTAAATGCCGTGCCATCGTTGCGCACTATTTGAATATGGGCATTAACCCCCAAAATTTTGTCAATCAATTCGTGGCGAAACCCGTTCATAACCGCCATAACCACAATTAAGGTGCCAACCCCCAACATTATACCCACCATGGCAAACCAACTGGTTATATGGACAAAGCGATTGGCCCGCCCCGATTGAAGGAACGCCCGTGCCAAAAAAATATCACTGCTGAACATATTATCTGTATAAGATGATTCTGGGAAATGAAAAAGAAAAATTAAAAAAATATGGTATGCGTGGGGGGTATCGAACCCCCGACCTACTGATTAAAAGTCAGTCGCTCTACCACTGAGCTACACGCACAAATACATAATAAAACATCAGTTTTATTCAAAATGCTTGCCCTGCTTAACCGATATATTTATAAAATTCAAGTTATTTTTTTGAAAAATACTCAAAATACATAATTATTTAAAAATAATTCGCCTTAAAAGTTTCAACCCAATATTTACGAATTTTTAATTTCACTTAAAAACCAGATGGGGTTGGCCTCGCGCAGGTTGCGGGTAAAAACCCAAATATCGGTTTTTTGCAAGATATTATTGGGGTTGCCCTGTATACATTCGCCCTTGGCATTATACATGGCAAAAATTTGTTCCGATTCAAATTCAACCTCAATAAATGTGGTGCCATTTTCCTGAACAATAATATTTTTGACCGCGCTATTATTCAGGCCAATTAAGAATTTTTTCTCTTGGGTTAGGCCGTCCTGTATGCGTTTATCAATCATACCATTTAAAAATTGGGCCAAATCCTTCACCACAAAGCGGTTTATGGTTTCTTTCTCGCCCTTGACATAGCTTTCCAAAATCATTTCAAAGGCCTTTTCGGCCCCAAAGATAAATTTATCGGGGGTGAACCCTTGGTCTATTGCCTGAATTTGTTGCAATTGTTCCACAAAACCCACAAATTTTTGCGACAAAACCGGTTTGGCCTCAACATCAACCATTTGTCCATTTTGTGGCGCATTGGGCATATCAGCATTGGGGTTATTTTCATTGACTGCATTATCATTATCTTTGGCATCGCCCTGCTTGGTAAAGCCGCGCATAAAATCCTCGGCTGTCGGTTCGCCATCAACCCGTGTGCCCAACACCCGCACAATTTTAAATATTATTACGGCCGCTATGCCGGCAAATACGATGATATCCAAATAATTTTGACCCATTTTTACCCCAACTTATTTTGGTTTTTCCGAACGAAAATAACGAAAGAAATCGTTATCGGACGGCATAACCATGGTTGTATTATCGGAACGCAACGAACGCACCATCGCCTGCATGGAACGCCAGAAATCAAAAAATTCGGGGTCCCGCCCATATGCTTCGCTGTAAATTTTTTGGGCCTGCTTGTCGCCCTGACCGCGCACATTTTCGCTGGTTCGACGGGCCTCGGCCACTATCACCCGTTTTTGTTTGTCGGCCTCGGCCTTAATTTTAGAGGATTCGGCATCGCCCTCGGCCCGTATTTTGCGGGCCTCTTGTTCGCGTTGGGATTGCATACGTTTGAATATTGCCTGTGAATTTTCGGCCGGCAAGTCAATGCGGTTAATCCGAACATCTATCACCTCCACCCCCAATTCGCGGGTTGAATCGGCAACCTTGGTGGCAAATTTGCCAATAATATTACTGCGTTCGGGGGTTAAAATTTGGGCCATCGGCACCGAACCAATAATTTCACGCAATGATGAATTAATGATAGAATCCAGCCGCACCTTTAAACCATTTTCATTTTGCACGGTTTGGTAAAATTTATACGGGTCGGTAATTTTATAACGGGCGTAGGAATCAATCACCAATTGCTTTTGGTCAGCGGTCGGCACTTCCTGTAATGCCGCATCAAAATCCAAAATCCGTTTGTCAAAAATAACCACATTTTGCAAAAATGGCACCTTAAAATGCAGGCCAGAATCTTGAACTATGCCTTGTTTTTTACCCAATTGCAGGACTATCCCCTGTTCGGTTTCGCGCAATGTATAGGTGCTTTGGGCGATTATGATTAATACCACCACCGCTATTGCCCCAAAAATAATTGGTTTGCTCATTATTCCGCCTTTTTTGTGGGTAAAATATTATTAAGTGGCAGGTAAGAATTAACCCCACCCTTATCGTCCATGATAATTTTATTGGTGCCACCCATCACCGCCTCCATTGTTTCCAAATAGATGCGCCGGCGGGTAATGGTTTTATTTTGCGCATATTCTTGGTAAATTTGCACAAATCGTTCGCTATCGCCCTTGGCCTGGCTGATTTTTTCTTCTTTATATGCCTCGGCCGATTGGGTAATTTGTTGGCCCTCGCCCCTTGCCTTTTCCAATTGTTCATTCAAATAGGCGGTGGCCTCGTTGATGGAACGTTCCTTATCGGCGCGGGCGGCCTGCACATCGCGAAAGGCATCCAACACCGTGGCCGGTGGGTCAACCCGTTCCAAATTAATATTAACTATCTCAATGCCCGAAGAATAATCGTCCATAATTTTTTGCAATAATTGGCGGGCCTGTTCGGCCAAGACCGAACGGCCGGTGGTGCGCACATATTCAAATTCGTTTTTACCAATTATTTCACGCATGGTCGCCTCGGCCGCCACCCGCACCGATTCTTCGGGGTTACGAATTGAAAAAATAAATTGTCCGGCATCCTTAATGCGCCAAAAGACATTAAATTGCACATCTATAATATTTTCATCACCGGTTAACATTTCGCTTTCGCGGTTGGCGGCATTGGGGTTGATTTTAAACCCCACCTCCACTTGATTAACCTTGGTAACTTCGGGCTTAATCACCTCGCCAATCGGCCAGGGCAGGTTGTAATTTAACCCCTCGCCCGATGTATTAATAAGTTTGCCAAATATTAATTCCACACCCTTTTCCTTGGGGTTGACGATATATAGGCCGGTTAGTAACCACAGGGCAATAATTATACCGCCCCCATAATACCAAAATTTTTTATTTTGAAAATCAAAATTATCGGGGTTGAATGGAAAACCACCACCGGCACCACCACCAGAACCACCAGATTGGCCCCCATTACCCGAACCACCGGGTTTTTTACCAAAAAAACTGCCCAAATCCCAATCGCCCATGTTTATTTCGGGGCGGGCGGGCCGTTTATTGTTATTTTTGGGCGTGCCCTGTGGCCATTCGCCCCATGGGTTATCATTACCCATTATCATTTTAATTATCTTATTCATTTTCCACCTTTGCCCATTCATTAGCATATTTTAAAAAAAAATCAAGCAAATAGCATTTTTTTTTCGGTTATGAAATGACACATTTAACGATGCTCTATAATCAATCGGAAAAAATCATTTTCCTGACCATCGTGGTTTGCGTTTCTCGGCAAAGGCGCGGGTGCCCTCTAACATATCATCGGAATGGTTGCATTTATAAACTGCTGAAAAACGGCCATCACGCGTGGCATTAAATGCATCCTGTATGCCCATATTAACCGATTCACGCACCACCTGTTTTATGGCCTGAAATACCAATGGCGGGCCATCGGCCAACAAGCGGGCCAATTGGCGGGCGGTTGGCATTAATTCACTTAATGGCACTATATCGCGCACCAAACCCCATTGTTTGGCCTCGGGCGCATCCATCCAACGCCCGGTTAATAATAAATCCATGGCCACGTGGTATGGAATGCGTTTGGGTAATTTTATAGTGGCGGCATCGGCAAAAACCCCAACATTTATTTCGGGCAGGGCAAAGGTTGCATGGTCGGCGGCAATAATCAAATCACAACTTAGGGCAATTTCAAACCCGCCCCCGCAACATATACCATTAATCGCGGCTATGACCGGCTTGTTCAAATTGGGCAATTCTTGCAACCCACCAAAACCGCCCACCCCGTAATCGCCATCGGCCTGTTCGCCCTCGGCCGCCGCCTTTAAATCCCAACCCGGGCAAAAAAACTTCTCACCCCGGCCAGTTATCAGGGCAACTTTTAAGCTGGGGTCATCACGAAATTCCCGAAATATTTGGCCTAATTCACGCGAAAGCCCATTGGAAATGGCATTGGCCTTGCCCCGGGCCAAAGTAATTTCCAAAACCCCATTATCTTTTTGTATGATGACATCTTCGCTCATTATTTTCCTTTGTTGTGTTTATAAATTATAAAAAAAATTTACAAAATGCAAGATTTTTTATCAAATGATTGGCCATAAAACCAACTCACCCATTGGCTTTGGGCATGGTGGCAATAACCGCCAAGGTCACCAGCGAAACGGCCATCATAACCCATAACATGGTGGAAAAACCGGCCAATTTGACCGATGGGCCAATTATCCAAACCGCCAGTGAGCTGATACCAAAGGAAATGGTCAGGCGGGCCCCGGCCACTTGTGAACGAATGCGGTCATCTATAAATTTTCCTATCATTGCATCGGTAAAGGGAATGGCCCCAAAAATTGCACACATCCAACCAATCATAGCCAGATAAAACAGCCAACCATCGCTGAAATTGGCCAAAATAACAAAGGGAATTTGGCAAAAAACCACCGATAAATATAATTTTTTTACCGCAAAACTATCAATTAACCGGCCTATAATTAATTGCGACAAGGAGGCAATAGTATAAATACCCCCCAATAATAACCCCAACAGGGCCGGGTCGGTGCTGATATGAGTGAATTTTTCGCCCAATAATTGGCCATTGCTGTTGGTGGTAAAATTAAATAAAAAACTCACCCCAACATTGGCGGTTACCATAACCAACATAATACGCCATAAAAATTGTTTGCTAAATTGGTTTTCGCCCCGCCCGGGCCGTTTATTGGGTGATTCCTTTTCCACCGCATAACGCATAAAAACCAAACCCAATATAATGCTGAAACCGGCCGGCAGAACAAAGGCCATTTTCCAACCAAAATATTTTATCAAAAAACCGGTCATTACCGCGGCTATCGCCACGCCCATATTGCCAAATAAACCATTAAAGCCAACTATGCGCCCGGTTTTGCTTTGGCCCTGTAATAACATGGGTATGCCCACCGGGTGGTAAATACTGCTAAATACCCCCATAATCGTTAAAAAAACCGCCAATTCCAGCGGGGTGCGGGCCAATGCTATGCAAATAAGGCTAAAACCCATACCAAAGAAAAAGACCAACATCATTTTCTTGCGCCCCCAATGGTCGCCCAATTTGCCGGCCACCACCGATAATAGGCCAAAGGCAATAAAGGCACCGGTATTATAGGGCATCAAATCCTGCCAATTATCAATGCCAAAATCATTGGCAATTGCCACCACTGCCGTGGCAAAAATTAACAAATAAGCATGGTCAATTGTATGGGCAATATTCAACATATACCCCACCAATTTTGGTTGATGATGGGGTTGGTTGGCCATAATATTATCCATTTATTGGGAATTACCTTGGAATTTTTTTTTGGAATTTACAGGGGAATTTTTTTTGGAATTTATAGGGTTTTACCCCATAAATCAGACTTCATCGCCCTCTTTTTCCTCGGGGGCTATATCTTCCATCTCGTCATTGGTGGTCAAATCGGCTGTATCCTCGGGCACCAATTCGTCCTCCTCCACATTAAAATCTGTGGCTTCTTTATCGTCAACTTCGGTTTCCTGAATTTGTTGTTTGGGCATTAATTTCAGGGCAGAATACGGGTTGTGGGGTTTACCACAGCTGGCGCAATTGATGCTACGTTCATCAACGGGCTTGTCGCCCTGCATGTCATAAAATAACGAACCGCAATTTTGGCATAAATGTTTATAGCCCCATTCTTTTTGAATCATTTTTTCATCCTTTTTTTATATTTTGGCTTTATATATTTTACCCATCTTTGTCAAGCCTATTTTTATTAATATTCCCCCAAATTTTTTTGCAATAACTCATGCAAATTATCAATATTGGGGTCAATCAGGCTATATTCAAAAATTATTGGGCAAAATGGCAGGGGGAATTTGATTTTATCCCACGATTTTTTGATGGTTAGTCCGCTATATTTAACGCGAATGGTTAAAATGGGTAATTGGGTTTTTTGTGCCAAAAACACCACACCCTCTTGAATCTGGTGGCGTGGGCCCTTGGGGCCATCGGGGGTGATGGTTAAGCAATAATTTTCCTTAAATAACCTAAGCATTTTTATCATCGCCTTGGCCCCGTCCTTTTTTTGCGAACCCAAAATCGGCACCATGCCAAAATTTTGCATATAACGGCCCACCAATTGCCCGTCCTTGTGGGTTGATGCCATAAATGCCAATTTGCTGTTGCGTTTGGCCCGCCACATAAAGGGCAAAAATATGATACTATCATGCCAGGCGGTTACTATTACCGGCTGGTCCATATTACCCACCAAACAGCCCAGATTAATATATTTTTTGGGGCATAAAAACCAAATCAAGCCCATTATATAATATATCACATCGGCCACCATGCGCCTTTGCCACGAAATGGTCAGCGGGTCGTCATGCATGGCATCACGCATGACTTTGCGCCCGGGCCATTTTGGCAAATGCGCCATTTTGCGCCATTAATTGTTGGTAATTGCCCTGTTCTATAATTTTGCCTTGGTCTAAGACTATGATATTATCGGCCCGTTGAATGGTGCTTAACCGGTGGGCCACAATAATACAGGTGCGCCCCTTGGCCAATAATAAGAGGGATTCTTGAATTTCCCCCTCGGTCTTGGCATCCAATGCCGCGGTGGGTTCGTCCAATAATAAAATGGGGGCATCCTTTAAAAAAGCCCGGGCGATTAATATGCGTTGTTTTTGCCCGCCCGATAAATTATTACCCAATTCCCCGCAATTACTATCATAACCCTGTGGCAAATTTTGAATAAATTCATCGGCCGATGCCAATTTGGCGGCCTGTATAATCTCGTCCATGCTTTTGTTTATATTGCCAAATTGAATATTTTGCTTCACCGATACATTAAATAATCCACTATCTTGGGTTACTATCGCAATTTTACCCAGCAGGCTTGACAGGTTAATCTGGTTATAATCCTGCCCATCGCATAAAATTTGCCCATTTTGTGGCAAGTAAAGGCGGGCGATGAGATTAATAATGGTTGATTTGCCCCCGCCCGATTCCCCCACCAAGGCCGTGGTTTTGCCCCCGGCAAATTCGGCCGTAAAACCATTTAAAATGGGTGGGTTATTGGGGTAGGCAAAATGCACATTATGCATGGTTATAGCGCCATTACCAAGGGTTAGGGGTGGTTGTTGGTCATTCAATGGAATAGTCGGTTTTTCATCAATAATACCAAAAATACGTTGGCAGGCGGCTAACCCCTCCTGCAAATATCCACTAATGGAACTCATGGAACGCATGGGTTGATAGGCCCCAATGATGGCGACAAAAAAACTGAAAAATTCCCCCTTGGTCATGCCCCCGCCCATAATTTGCATGCCCCCCCATAGTAAGACCACGGCAATTGAAAAACCGGCCATGCCGTCCATTAATGGGTGGGTCAGGGTGCGAATGGCCGTTGATTTAAGGGTCATATTGCGGGCATATGTAAAATTTTCATCGGCCCGCTGTTGTAACCATGGCTGTAATTGATAGGCACGAACATGCCGCCCCCCCTTAAAACTATCGTCCAGCACCGCCATCATATTGGCCAATTGTTGTTGTAAATTGCTGGCCAACCGCCTAATTTTTTTGCCAATAACCATTACCGGGTAAATGGCGGTCGGGAAAAACACCAATGCCAACAGGGTCAATTGCCAATTTTTATAAAACATCAGGCCCAACATAAAAATAATTATCATCATATCCTTGCCAAAGGTGGTAAAAACCTTGGATACACAATTATTCAAATAATTCACATCATTGGAAAAACGCGATAATTGATTGGCGGTGCCGGCGGTTTGCAATGACTGATAATCTATGGTTTGTATGGCATGAAACATTTGCGATTGCATGGTGGCAATCACCTTAACCCCTATATTTTGCAATATCACCACCTGTATATAGGTGGCAATGCCCCGCCCAAAGCTTAACCCAAAAAAACCAAGGGCTATCAATATTAAATATTGCTTATCATTGCCCGACAGGGCAATGTCAATGGCTGGTTCCACCAGATGGGCCAAACCGGCCGATGCCGCCCCACCAATGGTCATAAAAATAATAGCAAAGGCATATTGCCACCAATATTGGTGCAAATAATCGCGCCATAAACGGGCTATCAGCGGCATGGTTGGTGAATCGGGGTTCTGCATGACCGGTTATTTAGCAAAAATTACCCCCATTTACAAGTTAAAAAAATATATAACCTGTTTGGGGTAAAAATTGAGTATAAATATATTATTAAAGTTTGTTTAAATATGTTTCTTGTCTTATCCTATTTTCGCAATTCACTCATATTGCTACGGCTTTATCCAAATCGGATAATGAAAGACTTGTTAAATCATGTATTATTTATATGGCATAATATTAAAATAAAGTAGCAATAAATTATTGATTTTAAAATTTTCATGAGTATTATATCAACATGTCAATAAAGTCTATCAATATTCAAAACTTAGGCCCAATAATAGAACAGAGGGCAGTTGAGTTTAGCAAAATAACCCTCATTGTTGGGGAGAATAATTTGGGTAAAACATACATTACCCATACAATTTTTGGCATTTTAAAAATATTAAAAAATTATTTAAATATGGGTAATTTAGAAATGACAGAAATTGATAAAGGTCAATTTGAAATTATATTACCTGAATTTGATGATAAAATTATGCAAGACTCGGTTGAATTGTTTCTTAAAAAGAGTGGTGATGAAATATTTGGTATTGGTGGCAGTAAAATATATGAAAAAACAATTTTAAATATAGATTTTGATATAACGAAAAAAATTAACGAGATTTTTATTGATAAGTCCATTGATGTATATGGTACGGAAATAGCCATAAAAAAAGAAATTGGTAAATTAAATATCATGCTATTCAATAATGACTTATCAAGTAAAAAATTTCAAAAAGAAAGTTGGATAAAAGAACGCATTATTGATAGGGTTCAAAAAATTATTATCAGCGAAATTTGTAATTCCATGATGGACGATTGTTTTATTCTAACGGCTGAACGCGGTGGAGTTAACATCATAAATGAATATAAAAATGCGAACCAAAAATTAAACCAACAATTACATGAAAGTTCAGAAAATCAAATAAGTTTAGCCAAGATTTTTATAATAAACATTTTTGCTGATTTAATAAATGAAGAACATTATTATGAAATAAAAAAAACAGAACAAATGGTATTTTTTCATTACAGGTTGAATGACTTTTCACGGCATTTAGAGGGGTTGTTAGATTTTTTTATGGAAAATAAAGAAATTGAAAAAAATAAAATTTTAGATGAGATAAAAATTTTGTTAAATCGCATTTTTTCTAAGATGATAGGTAGAAATATTATTATAGAAGATAATATTGTAGCAAATAATATTAAGAAATTATCATTATTACGCAAGGCATTTCCAGAAAATATAAGAGAAAAAAGAAATTTTCTAAAATATTCAAACCGTATAAATATTGGCTTGGCATTACAACAAAACATTGAAATATTTGAAAATATTAAAGATATTGCCAAAAATGATAGTTTTATAATGAACAATAAAAATAACGGAAATATATATAGCCAAATAATTAATAAGTTTACTGAAATTTGTGGTGGATTATATATATTGGATAAAGATTCGGGCGGAATTAGTTTTTTGCCAGACGGCAGTAAGGGGCATATTAATTTAGAAGCAACCTCAAGCACTGTGAAATCACTTATTTTATTAAAAATATTTATATTTCATACCGCCAAAGAGGGTGATATGTTGATTATTGATGAACCTGAGTTGAATTTGCACCCATCCAATCAAATTAAATTGGCCCAATTATTTGCTATGTTAGCAAATATTGGTATAAAAATATTCTGCACAACCCATTCTGATTATATTGTTCGTGAATTTAATAATTTAATCCGCATAAAGGACATTAATAATAATCTACCAAACAAAAATAGTAAATTATATAAGGAAATTATTAATGATGAGTTATTAAGTTTATATACCCCATCACAATTGATTGATAGTGGTGATTTAAGCATCAATATAATTTATAGAGAAAATGAGCTGATTAAAATAAAGAAAGCCGAAACCATTGATGAATATAATGGCTACGTAACAGATAGTTTTGATAATGTAATTATTAAAGGAAATAAAATTGAAAATAGAGCTTTATATTATTCAGACAAAATCGCATCAAGGAAAAAGTAAAATGAGTAAAGTGATAAATTTTAAAGATTTTTTTTATAAAACCGAATCTGACACTAACATAGTCATAATTGATGGAAGTAATAAAAATCATGGAACGAAAGCTTTATCGATTCAATTAAGTAATGATTCAATTTGTATAGAATGTGAGAATGGAGCAGGGCAAACAAAAATGTTGCCAAAAATTGTTAAAACTGGCAGTTTGATAGACGGAATGGCTTGCGTTCCCGAAGCAATAATCATTGAGGAAAATGTCAATGCCATAACATTTTATATAATTGAATTGAAATCTAAATCCATTGACGAGCAAGAAACACATAATAAATTTGTTAATGCCATTGAATGTATAAATTATATTTTGAAATTATTACAATTACACGATAAAAATAATAAAATTATGAATAAAACAATAAATTACTATGGAATTACAGCAAGTAGTTCTCCAATTGTTCAGAAAAATGTATATGATTCACAAATTGGTTGCAGGAAAATAAATACACATTTTGATGAAACCAAAACTTATAATTTAAAACAACTAATTGCATGAACGAATATGATTATATTATTGTTGGGGCGGGCACGGCCGGGGCGGTGTTGGCCAACCGGTTAAGTGCCAACCCGAAAAACAAAATATTACTGGTTGAGGCCGGTGGTAAGGACGATTATTGGTTAATACATATTCCGATAGGTTATTTATATTGCATGAATAACCCGCGCACCGCCTGGCAATATGAAACTGCGCCGGTAAAGGGCTTAAATGGGCGGGCAATTACTTACCCGCGCGGGCGGATTATGGGCGGGTGCTCATCAATCAATGGTATGATTTATATGCGCGGCCAGGCCGAGGATTATAATCAATGGGCGCAAATGGGTAATCGCGGTTGGGATTGGCAGTCGGTTTTACCCATATTCAAGAAGTCCGAGGATTATTTTGCCGGAGCCAATGAAGCACACGGCACGGGCGGCGAATGGACGGTCAGCAAACAACGCATTGATTGGGACATATTGAATAATATCGCCCGCGCCTGTAACCAGGCCGGCATACCCAACACCGATGATTTTAATGGGGGCGATAATTTTGGGGTCGGTTATTTTAAGGTGAATCAACGAAATGGTTTAAGGTTAAACAGCAGTAAGGCCTTTATAAACCCGATAAAAAACCGCGATAATTTGCATATTATCACCCATTTTATGACCCACCATTTATTGTTTGATGGCAAAAAAGTTATAGGTATCAAGGGCGATAAGGGCGGGCAAATTTTGGAATATAAGGCCAATAAAGAGGTGATATTATCGGCCGGGGCCATTGGTTCGGTGCAAATATTACAATGTTCAGGGGTGGGTGATGGCGATTTTTTGCAAGAAAGGGGCATTGCAATCAAGTTGCACAGCCCGGGGGTTGGGCAAAATTTGCAGGACCATTACCAAATACGCAATGTTTACAAAGTTGACAATGCCCTAACCATGAATCAATTGGCCCATTCATGGTGGGGCAAACTGCGCATAGTTGGCGAATATATATTGAATCGTTCAGGGCCATTCAGCATGGCCCCCAGCCAGATGGGGGTTTTTGCCTATTCAGACGATGAACAATCAACCCCCAACCTGCAATATCACCTGCAACCGCTGTCTTTGGATAAATTTGGCGAACCATTGCATGAATTTCCGGCCGTCACGGCCTCGGTTTGTAATTTGCGCCCGCATAGCCGGGGTTTTGTCGCCATAAAATCGTCCAACCCGGCTGACAAACCGGTTATTCAACCCAATTATTTATCGGCCGAATATGATAGGGTGATTGCCGGACGGGCGATTCGCCTGACCCGCAGGATTATGTCTATGCCGGCCATGGCCCCCCATAACCCGACCGAATACCGCCCGGGAAGCCAATTCACCACCGATGATGAATTGGCCGAACAGGCCGGCAATTACGGCACCACCATTTTCCACCCGGTGGGCACCTGCAAAATGGGCAATGATACCACGGCCGTGGTTGACGATAGATTACGCCTTCGTGGCCTGCAAAATTTACGGGTGATTGATGCCTCGATTATGCCAACCATTACCTCGGGCAATACCAATTCGCCCACCATGATGATAGCCGAAATGGGGGCCAATTTTATTTTAAACCCCGATATTTAAATTTTTAAGTAGCAAAAAGGACAAACTATTTTAAACATTGTTTATTAACCTATTATAAGATAATTTAAAAAAACAAAAAACACAAAAAAGAGAAAAAATGCAGAAATATTTGTTACTATGCGCCCCATGGTTATTTGTTATTTTATGGGGCACCGGCTTTGTTGGGGCGTACGGGGTGGCCCCGTATAGCGAACCATTTACCATTTTAACCATTCGTTTGGCGGTGGTTATTGCGATTATTATGGGCTTAATTTGGGCCATTCAGGGGCGGGCCGGTTTTGCCATCAGCAAAAACCAGCAAAGGCTGTCAATGTTGGTGGGGTTTTTTATGCATGGTGTTTATTTATCCATGGTTTTTATATCCATCAAAATGGGCATACACCCGGCCATTTCGGCCCTTATTACCTCGCTCCACCCCATTTTTACCACCTTGGGCGGGGTGGTGTTTTTGCATGAACGGCCAAGCTTAAAAATACTAATTGGTTCGTTGTTGGGTTTTTTTGGCAGTATATTTGCCCTGTATTTTATGCATAATTGGGGCGAGGTTGATTTAAGCACCCAATTAATTGCCATTGGCTTGAATATTATTTCGGCATTGGGGGCCAGTTTTGGCACCATTGTTCAAAAACGGGCCGGTGGTGAAAAAACCCCATTCTTGGCCGGGTTGTTATGGCAATATATAGCCGCCCTGTCGGTGGTATTTTTTGCGGCCATGTTGTTTGAATCCAACCAAATTATTTGGCATATACAATTGATATTATCTTTATTATGGTTGATTGTGGGTTTATCAATTGGCGCAGTATTTTTGTTAATGTTGCTGATTCGCAACCATATGGTGGCGCGGGCATCATCGGTTTTTTATTTGGTGCCGGCCGCATCAGCGGTGGAGGTTTCATTAATATTTGGCAAAAACCTGCCCCTGTTATCCTTGCTGGGTTTTGCCATGGCCGCCATGGGGGTGGCCTTGGTATTTTATGGCACAGAAATTAAACATGATAACAAAAAATGACAAAAGGTCGGCTTAAAATTTTATTGCCCATCGCCATCTCGGCCCCGCTTGATTATTGGGGGGCAGGGGAATTAATGGTTGGGCAGATGGTGATGGTGCCCTTTGGCCGTAAACAACTTATCGGGGTGGTATGGCCGGGCGAGCCGGATCCCACCCTGCCTGATGAAAAGGTAAGGGAAATTTTAGAGATTCTGCCGGACCCACCCCTGCCCCAACCCTTAATACAATTGATTGAATTTATGGCCAGCTATTATATTCAACCCCTGGGTTTGGTGGCCAAATTGGCCTTATTTATGCCGGCCAAATTAAAAAAACCGCCCAAAATCAACCCATTTTCCTATCATATTAACCAACATATATTGCCCAACCCATCGCAACAATTGGCCATAGATTCCATTAACCAACATATTAACGACCAAAAATTCCAACCCATCTGCCTGCATGGCATTACCGGTTCGGGCAAGACCTTGGTTTATTGCCATGCCATTTTATGCGCTTGGCAAATGGGCAAAAATGCTATGGTTTTAATACCCGAAATTGCCCAAACATTCAATATTGCCAAACAATTGGGCGAATTTTTGGGCATAAACCCGCCCATTTGGCATAGTAATATATCCATTGCCCAAAAACGGGCACTATATAATGGTTTAACCACAAAAAACCTGCCCATCATTATTGGGGCCCGTTCGGCATTATGCCTGCCGATGGATAATATAGGGGTGATAATAGTTGATGAGGAACATGATGGTAATTACAAACAAAGCCAAGGGATTCGTTATTATGCGCGCGATATGGCGATAAAATTGGCGCAATTGCACCAATGCCCGGTGGTGTTGGGTTCGGCCACCCCATCATGCGAAACCATGATACAGGCCATGGCCGGCCAATATAAATATATTGCATTGGATACACGGGTGGGCAAGGCCGAATTACCCAATATAACATTGGTGGATATGCGCAATGACATATTAAAACGCGACCATTATTTGTCGCCAACATTTATCCAGCAATTGGATATTATGCTCGATAAGGGCCGGCAATCACTGGTTTTTTTGAACCGCCGCGGTTTTGCCCCCTTATTATTATGCAAACATTGCGGGCACCGCTATGAATGCCCGGATTGTTCGTCATTTTTGGCCATGCATAAAAAACCGGCCCGTTTGGAATGCGGTTTATGCGCCCATACCATGCCGGTGCCCCAATTTTGCGCCCAATGCCAATCATCCGATGGCTTAATTGGCTTTGGGGTGGGGGTGGAAAAAATTAGCGAAGAAATTTTAAGCCATTTCCCCAATGCCCGCATCGCCATTGCCAGTTCGGATACCATGAATGGTGATACAGATTGGCAGTTATTATACCAAAAAAGCCAAAACAACCAATTGGATATTATTATTGGCACACAAATTATGACCAAGGGCCATAATTTCCCATTATGCGATTTTGTTGGCATTGTCAGTGCCGATGCACTATTAAGTAACCCCGACCCGCGGGCGATGGAGCGCGCCTTTCAAATTATGCAACAGGTGATTGGCCGGGCCGGCCGGCAATTTGGTGGGGCACAGGCGATTATTCAAACCTATAACCCCGAGGATAGCCTGTTACAGGCGATAGCCCAATATGATAATGAGCAATTTATCAAACAGGAATTAAGCCGTAGACATTATAGCCAAATGCCCCCCTTTGCCCGTTTATGCGCCATCATTATCAGCGGTGCCGATGCGCAAAAAACCCTGAATATTGCCCGCCAATTGGCGCAACAGGCCCCCAAAATTGACGAATATCAATTATTGGGGCCGGCCCCGGCCCCCATTTTTACCCTGCGTGGGCAATATCGCTATCGGTTTTTGGTCAAATGCCCGCGCAATTTAAAAATTCATCATTTCATGCAGGCTTGGATTCAATGCTTCCCCCCGCAATGGCGACATTTTCAGGGGGTGCAGATAGAAATTGACATAGACCCCCAAGATTTTTTTTAATTTTTGCGGTGAATTTTGGAGTTTTATTACCATTACAATGAAACATGCGCCATAGAATATAAAATATTGACAAAACGTCAATAATACCATAATTTGCTAAAAAAGAGGTAAAAAATGTCCAAAATGCCTATCCACCGCTATAAACCATTTGAATCGGTTGCCTTGCCGGGCCGCCAATGGGTTAATAATCGCATTACCCGCGCCCCCATCTGGTGTTCGGTGGATTTGCGCGATGGCAACCAAGCCTTGATAGAACCAATGGGTATGGAACGCAAAAAACGCATGTTGGCCACCTTAATTGGGGTGGGATACCGCGAGATTGAAATTGGTTTTCCCTCGGCTTCCCAGACTGACTTTGACTTTGCCCGCGCCTGTATTGAACAAAATTTGCTGGGCGAGGATACAGTGGCCCAAGTATTGGTGCAATGCCGCGAGCATCTTATAAAGCGCACTTTTGAATCCTTGGCCGGTTATAAAACCGCGATAGTCCATTTTTACAATTCCACCAGCACCCTGCAAAGACGGGTGGTGTTTAATGCCACCCGCAGTGAGGTGCAAAAAATAGCGGTGGACGGGGCCAAATTGATAAAAAAATTGGCCGAGGATAACCCGCAAACCAAATTTCGTTTTCAATATTCGCCTGAATCCTTTACCCAGACTGAACTTGATTACGCATTGGACGTTTGCCATGCAGTCATGGATATTATAAAACCCACCAAGGACGACCCGATTATTTTTAACCTGCCGGCCACGGTGGAAATTGCCACACCCAACCATTATGCCGACCAAATTGAATGGATGCATACCCATTTTCAAAAGCGCGAGGCCATCATATTATCTTTACACCCCCATAATGACCGGGGCACCGGTGTGGCGGCGGCCGAATTGGGCCTGATGGCCGGGGCCGACCGCATTGAGGGAACTTTATTTGGTAATGGCGAACGCACCGGCAATGTTGATTTGGTAACTTTGGGTATGAATATGGTTTCACAGGGGGTGGATGCCGGTATAGATTTTTCCAATATGCGCCATCTGGTGCAAACGGCCGAATATTGCAACCAAATAAAGGTGCATGAACGGCACCCTTACGCCGGTTCCTTGGCCTTTACCGCCTTTTCCGGTTCGCATCAGGATGCCATAAAAAAGGGTTTGGCCGCATTGGAACAACAAAATTCCGAGATATGGGAGGTGCCATACCTGCCAATTGACCCCAAGGATGTGGGCGAGGCTTACGGGGCGATTATTCGCGTCAATTCGCAATCGGGCAAGGGGGGTATTGCCTATATATTAGAGGCCGATTATGGTGTGCGCCTGCCCCGGCGGTTACAAATTGAATTTTCGGCCAAAATTCAACAATTTGCCGATGATAATGAACGCGAAATTAAGCCCGAGGAAATATATAATGCCTTTGTTGATAATTTTATTTTGGATAAACCATACAAATTTATCAACCACCAAGCGATAAAAATTGACAAGGCCAAAAACCATTTTGAAATGGAATTTACCATTGAAATAAATGGCAAAAACGAAATATTGCGCGGCTTGGGCAATGGCGAATTAAGCGCGTTAATGAATGCGATGAATAAACGGCTGGGGTTGGCCGAGGATATATATGATTATAACGAACATGCCCTGCGCGGTCATGCCGATTCACAGGCCATTACCTATATAGAGGGGCGCAAAAATAATGCCCCATTTTACGGGGTGGGTATTCATACAGATACCACCATAGCTTCGTTTAACGCTATATTATCCTTATATAATCGCTTGTCGCGATAATTGGGCCGGTTAATGGCCGTCCAAATAAGCGGCCTTGATGGCCGGGTTGGCCAATAATTCGGCACCGGTGCCCGACATGGTAATTTCGCCATTCACCAACACAAAACCGCGATGCGCCAATTTCAGGGCCAAATTGGCATTTTGTTCAACCAATAACACCGTCATACCCTTTTTTTCATTAATTTCCTTTATGGCGGCAAAAATTTGTTTTATCACCAACGGGGCCAGCCCTAACGATGGTTCATCAAGCAATAATAATTCCGGCTCGCTCATCAGGGCGCGGGCAATGGCCAGCATTTGTTGTTCCCCGCCCGATAATGTGCCCCCGCGTTGGCCAATGCGTTCCTTTAAGCGCGGAAATAGGGTAAAGGCTTCCTCTAACTTATCGTTAAATCGTTCGGGGGGGCTGAATAATGCGCCCATCTGTAAATTTTCCAGCACGGTTAATTTTGAAAAAATTCGCCGTCCCTCGGGCGATATGGCAATACCGCGTTTGACAATATTGTTGGGTTTAAGTCCGTGAATCGCCTGCCCCTTAAATGTAATCGCCCCGTGGCGGGCATTAACCACCCCGCAAATGGTCATCAACAGGGTGGATTTGCCGGCCCCATTCGCCCCAATGATGGTGATAATTTCACCCTGATTAACCGAACATGAAATCCCTTTTAGGGCATGTATAGAACCATAATAAGAATCAACTGCGGATATTTCTAACATTATTCTTGCTCCTCGCCCAAATAAGCGGCAATAACCAACGGGTTATTTTTGACCTGCTGGGGGGTGCCATCGGCAATTTTGCGCCCGTAATCCAAACAAACCACCTTGTCCGATATATTCATCACCACCGACATATCATGTTCAATTAACAAAATGCCAATTTGGTGTTTGTTTTTAATATTGATTAAATAATCGTTCAATTCGCCCGATTCCTTGGGGTTTAACCCGGCGGCCGGTTCGTCCAAACATAACATTTTGGGTTTGGTGGCCAGGGCGCGGGCAATTTCTAACTTGCGCATCGCCCCATATGGCAGGGAGGATGCCTCATCATCGGCCCGTTCATACAGGCCAATTTCCTTTAATGAATCCATCGCCTCGGCGATTGCCTGCTTTTCAAAATTGCGCCATGATTTTAACCCCAACAGGCCGGCAAGCGAAAAAAACGAGGCCCGCATCATTTCATGGTGGCGGGCCACCAAAATATTTTCCAACACCGTCATTTTAGAAAATAGGCGAATATTTTGAAAGGTGCGCGCCACCTTGGCCTGGCTGGCCACGCGGTGCGATGGCATATCGCGCAAATTATAATCCTTGGCCCCATGCAATATAATCTTGCCATTGGTCGGCTTGTAAAAACCGGTAATGCAATTAAACAGGGTGGTTTTACCGGCCCCATTCGGCCCAATCACCGAGGTAATTTCACCCGCATTGGCGGTAAAGGATACATCATTCACCGCAATTATTCCACCAAATTGCATGGTAACATGGTCGGCCGTCAATAAAATACTCATTTTTGCCACCATTGTTTTTTCTTAAAATATAAAATACTCGGTTCGCGGTGCGACAACAGGCCCTGTGGGCGAAATAACATTATCAACACCAAACCAATACCAAATGTTATCATGCGATATTCGGACAAATCACGAAAAACCTCGGGCAGGCCAATCAATGCCACCGCCGCCAAGGCAATACCGGTTAAGGAACCCATGCCCCCCATCACCACTATCGCCAAAATTATTGCCGATTCAATATAAGTAAATGATTCTGGGCTGACAAACCCCTGTTTGGTGGCAAAAAATGCCCCGGCAAAACCACCCCACATGGCCGAAATACCAAAGGCCGCCAATTTGATATTGGTGCGGTTAATCCCCAAACTGGCGGCGGCTATATCGTCCTCACGCAGGGCCTCCCACGCGCGGCCAATGGGTAATTTGCGAATGCGCACCGTGAAAATGGCCACCAACATCGCCATAATAAAAATCAAATAATATAAAAACATTACCCGATATTCGCTGATGTAGGGAATGCCAAAAAATTCTTCAAATGATGGAATACCATTTTTGCCCGATTGCCCAAATATGGCCAAACCAAAAAAATCGGGCCGAGGTATGGATGCAATACCGGCCCCGCCATTGGTTAAATCGGTCCAATTAATAACAATAACCCGTATAATTTCACCAAAACCAAGGGTTACAATCGCAAAATAATCGCCCCGCAATTTTAAAACCGGAAAGCCCAATAATAAACCACCGGCCGAGGCAAATAAACCAGCCAGTGGCAGGCAAACCCAAAAGCTTAAACCAAAAATGGTGGAAAATAGGGCGTAACTATAGGCACCTATTGCATAAAATGCCACATAACCCAAATCCAATAACCCGGCATATCCAACAATAATATTCAAACCCCAGGCTAACATAATATAGGTCAATATTAACGTCCCGACATCCAATATGTAGCGGTTGGCAAATGGGGTCATCGGCAGAAAAAAAGCCACCAAAATAACCATTATTGAAATTAATTGACTAAAATGACGGATTTTTTCTTCGCGCGCTTCTTGCAATTTTGTTAACTGGGCCTGGCCGATATTATGGTGTTTATGCCATAATAACCGCCCGGCCATCAGGGCCAATACCGCCCCACCACCAATGGTTATAACCCGCAATAATTCGTGTGGCATATCGGCAAATAACCCTATCATGCCCATCACCACCGCGCCGGAAAATACAGCCAGATGGTATCCATGGCGGTTTAATATCAACCCCAAACGGCCCAATATTATCAATAATAAACCTATACCCGCCTCAAAATACCGTGGCTCAATTTCAATGCCAGTTACTTTATCGACTGCCTTGACCGCCAATATCGGATACATTAATAAAATGGTAATGACGGCCACCACCACCAATTCCTTGAAAACTTCCTCTAATTGCAATTTTTCGGTCATACTTTTTCCACCTCGGGCCGGCCCAACAGGCCCTGTGGGCGAAAAATAAGCACCAATACCAAAATGGTAAAGGCGGCGACATCCTTCCATTCGGGGCTGAAATATCCGGCCCAAAATGCCTCAATTAAACCAATAATAATTCCGCCTAACATGGCCCCGGGCAGGGAACCAATACCCCCCAAAACCGCAGCGGTAAAGGCCTTTAAACCGGCCAAAAAACCAATATAAAAATTTATCACCCCATAATAGGCGGTAACCAATATGCCGGCAATGGCGGCCAAACATGCACCCAAAACAAAGGTTAAACTCACCGTGCGGTCAACATTAACCCCCAACAAGGCGGCCATGGTTTTGTCCTGCTCGCAGGCCCGTTGTTGTCGGCCAATGGAAGTGCCATTGATAAATTTGGTGAAAATAACCATCACCACCATGGTAAATATGATAATAAATGATTGAATATAGGAAATTTTGGCTATAAAATCGCCCTCGCCCCATAATTCAAACCCACCCAAAAACATTGGGGGAATGGCCTTATTGCGGGCACCCTGGGCCAATTGCATATAATTTTGCAAAAATATTGACATGCCAATGGCCGAAATTAACGGGGCCAACTTAAACGAATTGCGCAAGGGGCGGTAGGCCAATCGTTCCACCGTCCAACCATAAACGGCTGTAATCAAAATACTAAATAATAATACCAGCAAAATAGATGCTATGATAGGCAAACCATTAAATGTAACAAAAATAATGACCGCAACAAAGGCCCCTATCATGTAAATTTCGCCATGTGCAAAATTTATCATGCCAATAATACCATAAACCATGGTATAACCAATGGCTATCAGCCCGTAGACCGAGCCCAAGGTTAACCCATTGACCAATTGTTGAATGAAATATGCCATTCCCTGCCTGTTTTTTGTTCTTTTGTATAATTACCAAGAAAAAATTTCTAGTCAAGTTTTTTTTATTTTTGTTTTTTTATTCGCTTAATTATACTATTTTCAATATAAATTGGGCTATATCGCCAATATTATTGCGTTTAAAATGGGGGAATGGCTTTGGTGGTTGGTAATTATCGCTTATAACCCCCTTAATATAGGGGTCATTGGGGTATAAAAGCGGTTTTTCTAATGGTTGATGGTAAATTTCCAATTTGGGTATGGGGTCAAATTTGAAACCCTCCACTATCACCAAATCGGCCGGTTGGAGCCGGCTTAATAATTCCGCCAATAATGGTTCTTCGCGTTCCTTTTTTTCCTCAATTACCATGGTAATCTTGCGCGATGAAATACAAACTTGGTTGGCCCCGCCAGTGCGAAATTGGTAAGAATCCTTGCCAATAATATCTGGTTCAAAATTATGGTGCGCATGTTTAACCACCGAAACCGCCAAACCCATTTGGTTAAAATATTCTAATAATTGCAAAATCAGGGTGGTCTTGCCCGAACCCGACCAACCGGCAATACCAATAACCCGCGCCATTACAGCAAAACCCGATGATGGGTTTGCCCCTTATTATCGGCCAATTGCCCCAAAACAAATGAATTTTGACCATTTTTACGCCAAATATCCTGTAAAATTGGGGCTTTCTTTTTATCACAAACAAACACCATACCGACCCCGCAATTAAATGTGCGCCAAAAATCGTCAAGCGGTATATTACCCATTTGTTGAAAATATGTAAAAATATCAGGTATTTGCCACGCATTTATATCAATTTTTGCCAGCAATTCATCACCAAACACGCGGGGCAGATTCTCGGGCAGGCCCCCACCGGTAATATGACAGGCAATTTTGGCCAAATTTTGTCCGAATGCCAACATGGCCGGTTGGGTATAAATATGGGTTGGGGTTAATAGGGCATCACCCAAGGTGCCGGCCCCCCATTTATCGGTTAATTGTAAATTTTTAACCGCCATAATTTTGCGCACCAAGCTATAACCATTGCTGTGAAACCCCGAAGATGGCAGGGCCAATAAAATATCACCGGCCCTTGGTTTGGGCCGTTTCATATATTTTTTGCGTTCCATCGCCCCCACCACAAAACCGGCCAAATCAAATTTGTCATTGCTGTAAAATTCGGGCATTTCGGCCGTTTCCCCGCCAATCAGGGCGCATTCGGCCTGTATACAACCGGCTACAATACCCTGCATAACCGCCACAGCATTGGGGATTTTTAGGGTGCCACAGGCATAATAATCAAGGAAAGCCAAGGGTTTAGCCCCCTCGGCCAGCAGGTCATTGACGCACATTGCCACCAAATCTATGCCAATTGTGTCCAATTTTTTATGGTTAATGGCAATGGCCAATTTGGTGCCCACCCCATCGGTTGACGTGAAAATTAACGGGTCCTTAAAGCCGGCCATTTTTGGGTCAAACACCGCGCCAAAGCCACCCAATTGGGCCCCGGCCCACGGGCGGGCGGTTTTTTTGCTCAGGGGTTTGATTTGATTGACAAATTCATTGCCATTATCAATATTTACACCTGATTGACTATAAGTTATTGCATTATTCATGAATCTTTTTTATATATCTATTATGAGGATTCTGTTAACAATTGCAAGTATTTTTTGGGGTTTTTTATCAACCGCCCAAAACGCCCCGCCAAATGCGGTGCCGGTGGCGGGTTTCTTGGATTCGCCCTTTGTTATAACCCAAATTTATGTTGATATTGGGGCCAATGACGAACAAACCGCCAAGGATTTGGCGATAGATATTGCCAAAAAGGCCGCCTATAACCGCTTGGTTAGCCGTATGGTTATCAACCCCAAGCCCGAGGATACACCAAATATACAGGAATTATACAGCTTTATTGACAAATTGGTGATTAACCAAGAAAAAACCCTGAACCGCATTGATGACAAACAACCTTATAAATTCCGATACCATGCCCAGATGGTGGTGCATTTTAACCCGATTAAGGTGCAACAATATTGGGTCAAACATACCATGCAATATGCACTGACCCCCTCGCCCCCGATGCTTATTGTGCCTTATTATGATGATGGAACCCCGGTGGTTTGGAACCCAACCCGCCCCAACCCATTGCATGATGCAATTCGCCTTGCCCTGCCGCGCGATGGTTTGATTCGCTTTGTCCTGCCCGAGGCCGAGGACAGACGCAAGGATGTTATTTCTGAAATGGCGGTGGAGCATATAGACGAAAAGGCCCTGGCCCAATTAATGAATATTTACGCCACGCCCTATATTTTGATTATTGGTGCGGTGGGGGGCAGTTTGGGTAACCAAGAATTTATACAATTTGAGGCACAGATTTTGGGCAATGAATGGCTGACCCGCCATTACCAATTTAGAATGATTAAGGCGGTTGGCCAGGGGGTGGAGGAATTATTAAACCCGGCGGTCCAGCGCATTTTGAACGAGGTTGAGGCCGATTACCAAAAATTGGCGATGCAACCGCCCGAGAATAATAAAAAATATACCTACCGTATTGATATTAATTTCAAAAACCTGCCCGAATGGGTTGATATTTTGGGCAAATTAACCCGCTTGCAGGCGGTTTCCACCCATAAAATTGTTAAAATTGAACCTTATAAAGGCACGGTGGATATTGTCTATTTTGGTGATGATAATCGTTTAATTAATGATTTACAATTGGCGGGCTTTATGGTAAAGAGGGACGAGAAAAACAAACTAATCATTAATAATAAACCATGACACGGGCATTAACCACCCCCAACACAGCAACTGAAACCAACGACCATGCATATTTTTATGTCAGCTTGGTGCGCCGGTTTATACCGCTTGTCATTAGTTTGGTGGTATTATTCATTTTATATTGGTTAATTGATACTTCGGGCCTGATTTTATTGCCCTTATTCATTGGCTATTTATATGCGCTGGCCTTTGAACCATTGGTGCATGACCCCAAAACCCGCCATAAAAAATTGACGGCTGGTGGCTTAATGTTGGTATGTTTTTTGTTAGAACTGGCGGTCTTGGCGATAATACCCTATTTGATAGTTGATGGTATTGCCCTGTTAAAAAATATTTTCCCCAGCATTAATACATTGGCCCGTTGGTTTGTCAAACGTCTGGGCGAGTATGACATTACCATACAGGCCAAGCAATTAAATGCCATTTTACCCCAAATTTCCGAATATTTCAGCAACCATGGGCAGGAAATTTTTGTCAATATCACCTTAATTTTACAGGCCCTGATTTATATTTTATTGGCCCCAATTTTTGGTTTTTATTTGTTAATGAATTGGCATAGCATGGGTAAAAAATTTAGCCGGTTAATCCCGCGCCCTTACCGCAAAAAATCCATGCATCATGTTAATTATATCACCAATATTTTTGCTTCATTTTTGCGCGGGCAATTGATTGTTTCGCTTATTTTATTGGCCTATTATAGTATTTTATTTTTTATTATTGGGCTTAAAAATGGGCTTATTATTGGCTTTATTACCGGGGTTATCAGTTTTGTCCCATTTTTGGGCTTTATAACCGCGGTTGCATTGGCCACCATTACCGCCCTGACCGAATGGCAAAATGGCATTCAAATTTTATTGGCGGTTTGGGCTATTTTTGCTTTTGGGCATCTGGTAGAAAATATATATTTGGTTCCGAAATTTATTGGCAAATCGGTGGGTTTAAAACCGGTGGTGGCGATAATTTCCATTTTATTAATTGGCAATTGGTTTGGTTTATTTGGGGTTATTTTTGCCATACCCATTGCCTCCATTATGATATATTTGTTTGGTTTATATTTGTTATATTATAAAAAATCCAATTTATATAAAAATGGCCTGAAATTATGAACCAACAAGCCAATTTACCCCTTGAATTTGCCGCAAATACCCCCCCAACCCCCTTTGGCGATTATATATTGGCGGCCCATAACCATTATGCCAACGAGCTCATATTATCGGGTCGACACCAATTTATGGTGCTAACCGCCCCATCATATTATGGCAAAACCCATTATGCCAATGATATGTTATGTGAACGGCAATTGGGGCAATTTTTTGCCCCCGATTCGTTATTTACCCACGATATAATGATAATAGATAATGGCGATGAATGGTTTTTACACAACCAGATGGCCATTTTTCATCTGATTAACGAGGCGACTTCCCAAAACCGCAATATTTTGCTATTAAGCCGTTTGGGGTTGAATTATCTGCGGGCCCATTGTTCGGTAATTGATTTGCAATCGCGCCTAAATTTGTTCCACGAATTGGGTTTTGGCCCGCCAACCAAACCGGTTTTAAGGCGCATTTTATATAATGAATTAACCGCGCGCGGGGTCAAAATATTATTGCGTGAGTTAGATTATATAACCGAGCAATTGCCGGACGAGATAAATGACATTGCCCCGATTATTGACATTTTAAGCCAAAATAACCCAATAAATTTGCAAAATTTCAAGGAAAATTATCATAATGCCAAAAAATCTTTATTCACTTAATGGTATATTGGGCCTGTTGATAGCCACTGGATTGGTTATGAATTGCCGGATATTTCTGGGGGATTATGAATTTAATTTTAATATGGCCGATATACCAACCGCCATTTTGGGCATGGTAACCCTGCTATCGCTTGGTTGGGGCATTATCCACCCTAAACGTTGGTTATACCCCCACTTGCGTTGGGCATTGGTGGTAATGGGTTTGGTGGTATTGTTCGGTTTTTTGCATGGTTTATGGGTTTTGGGTTTGGTCAAATGGGCATTGGTTGCCCGCCTGATTGGTTGGGTTGTATGTTTGGGGTTTTTTATGGCCGGCATGGCCCTGAAATGGCAATTTGGCAATATATCGGCGCGTTTTTGGGTTAATGCCACGGCTTTGGCCATTTTGCTGGCGATTATAATTGAATATTATTTAAAAAAAACCCACGGCTTTTGGTATCAATACCCGGCTGATAGTTTCCGTTTTTATGGGTTAATATTAAACCCCAACGCTTATAGTTTTTTTATATTATTAACCTTGGTTATAATGACCTATTTATACAAAAACCCCCAATGGTATAATTTGGCCATGGGCGGGGTTTTGGGTATAGGCATGATAATTACCATTTCAGCCACCGGTTGGGTGGTAATGGGTTTTGTCGGTTTGTTGATGGTCTGGTTTCGCCCGCGTTTTATATTGGGGGCGGTTTTGGCCACCATGGTGCTGTTTGCCTTATTATATGGTATGGAGCTTATAATTAACCATTTCACCGGCCTAAACGAATTTATAATCATACAGGGCACACAAATGCAACATGGCTTTACCGAGGTTAACGAGGAAAGGTCAGCGTTATTTTGGGACGGATTAGATTTATTTTTGGCCAACCCCATATTGGGGGCCGGTTTGGGGGCATTTATACATAATCAATACCAAACTATTGGCGAATATCATACCATACATAATGGTTTTATGTGGTTATTGGCCGAATTTGGCTTGGTGGGCATGGTGTTATTTTTAACCCCGGCTTGGGTGATAATAAAGGAATTTTTTCAGTTTCATTGGAATTGGTTGCTGAACCACCATAAATTAATTATGGTTTTATTGGGGGTGTTGGCCCTGTTTTCATTGCCACATGACATGTTTTACCAACGTATTTTTTGGTTTTATTGGGGGTTTTTTGTGGCCAGGCGGGTTGTTTAATAATTTTAAAAAAATCAGCCAAAGACCAGATGGTCTGTTCCCCCCAGCGCATTAACAAATTGGTTAAAGGTTAGCGAGCTGGTGGCCACACCGGTAAGATTTTGCAAGGTAACAATACCATCGGTATCGGTGCCAACATAATTAAAGGATAATTGCCCGTTTACATTATAGGATGCCCGAACCATTTCGCGGTCAAAATAATCCTGAAATGTTGCTAAATCCTTGACCGAAAATACCAATTTATCGCCCCCGCTGTTGGAATCAAAATCCAAAATGGTGGTATGGCCCAATTCATTTAATTGAAAATAATAGGAATCTGCCCCACCACCACCGGTGAATCGGCGGTTAATATCATCATCTAGGCAAATGATTCTGTCGTTGAAATTGGTGCCAATTGCCGCCTCTATATTGGCCCCAAAGGCAATGCCAATATTATTAACCAGTTCCAAGCCCTGATTTGCCCCCGTGCCCGAACTATAACCGGTGCAAAATTGCCCCCCGCGCAAATCAATGGTGGCGGCGCGGTTAAATCCACTAAAATCAAGCACATCATCACCGCCCCCGTCCCAAATGGCCATAAATGGGCGTGGATTATGATTCCAATCATACACCGTGCCCGAAACATCAGACGAGGCATTAAAACCAATATGGGTGGCCCCCGAATGAAAATTATGATTCGCCCCATATATTTGTTGCACAAAGGCAATATCGTCAATCATAGCATTCATCGGCATACGTTGGTAACCATTGGGTAACCGCCCATATGAGGCACCGACAAAATTACCATCGCGTATATAGGTCATGTTGGTATAACCGGTAACATCCTCAAAATGTTCGGCATCGGTCACCGCAAATGGGTTGCCATTATAATCAGACGGGTGGCCAAGCCCCAAAGTATGGGCAATTTCATGAAAACCCAAAGTTATAGTAAAATTTCCATATTGATCCGGGTTTTCAACACCATTGGCATCATTGGCCTGGGCATTGGGGGTGATGGGGTTATTCATACTTTCCAAATATAAAGTAACCGATGCCTGTGTTTGCAGATAAACTTGTCCTTGGGCAAAACCAGCAGTTCCAGCATCAGCACCATTATTGACCCGACCGCTAAGATACAAATCGGCATTATTGCTGTTGGTGGTGCTGGTAAATTGAATATTTGCCACCTCCTCCCAGCGGTTCAGGGCAATTTCAACCGATTGACGATTTATATCCTGAATATTCGTTACCGCCGCCCCAGCATAATTGAATGATGATGCATTAATATAATAGGTAAATTGATGTTGCACCCCGTTGGATGCAAAAAATTCCTCCTCACCGGGGAAGGTCATGGCACTGACCCGGTCGGTTACCGATAAATGCGGGCGGAAAAATTGATATTGGGCATCGACCGCATTAATATTATCCACAAATAATTCATATTGATAACCCAAAATTGCACTGGACCCGGTGGCCGAGACAATAGCATAAAATTCGCCACTATTGGCCTGTTTATTCAACATTAACACACTGGTTGAAAAAGTATCATTGCCTATTATTACATTTTGGCTTAAATTTTGAGTGCTTATTCTATTGCCGGCAGAATCCACAATGCTGGCCAAAAATACCCCTTCACCCAATACTTGCACCGCATAGCTTGCACCAGAAACATATTGAAAACGCACCCAATCAACATCATCGGTGGCTGATAATGAATCAATAATCTGGTTAGAACGTTTATGGATATTGAAAATATTAATAGTGGTATTACTATCGCTATCGGGCAGAATGAGGGTGCGCGAATCCTCGTCAATACCAAAAATATTAATATTTAATGTGTGGCTGGCGGTTAAGGAACCATCGCTGATGGTAATGGCGAAGCTATGTGTATTGCTTTCATCGCTTTTCAACAGGCTAACCTTGCGTTCATTGGCATCAAAAAACCACGCACCGGTTAAGGAATTAATTGATAATGAACCATAATCGCTAAACCTATCCGAGGTAATACTGAAACTTATCGTTTCACCATAATTGGGGTCAATGGCGGCAATGGAACCGCTGATATTCAAATTGGTTTCGGTAAATGGCGTGTCAAATACCTGCCCATCGCTTATATTTTTGAAAATCGGGGCCGAATTAACATATTCATCAGACCCATAAATGGAAACCGCCAATGATTGAAAGGTGGTGAATGAACCATCGGTGGCAAAAATGGTAAATCGCAGGGTCAGCGATTCCCCGCTGTTCAAATTGTCAATATTGGTTTCATCGGCATCAAATGTCCATTCACCGGTTTGGCTGTTAATAGTTAATGAACCATATTGGGTAAGGGACGGGCCCGAAATGCCATAATGCAACGATTCCCAATTAGTATCAACCGCCCCGGCCCGGCCCGCCACATTTAAGTTGGGTTCAGCGTAGGACGAATCATAAATGGCAATATTGGTGCGCGATTGGGCAAAAATCGGGGCAACATTTAATTCATCAACCCCAATTATATCAATGGTAACATGCTGTAATGTGGTTAAGGAACCATCAGACACCGCCAGCGAAAAATGCACAAGCGCGTGGTCGCCACTGCGTAATTGGTCAATTTTTTCCTCGTTGCCATGAAATTTCCAATAATTATAAATCGGGTCCAGGGTCAATGAACCATATGCGTTACTGGCACTCCCAAAAATGCAATATGTCAGCGCGTCACCATTGGCATCGGTGGCCGATTCGGCCCCCATAACATATAAAAACCGGTCATTATGCGGTGAATCATAGACATAATAGGTTTGGGGCAAGGTGATAAAGGTTGGGGCAACATTGGAATAATCATCATCGCCCATTAAATCTATGGCAATATTATAAGAACTTACCCCATTATGGCCATCATCGGCCAAAATGGTAAATATAATATGTTGCGATTGGCTGGCGGTTAGGGAATTGATAACCGCATCATTGCCGGTAAATTGCCATTGGGCCACCCCATTATCATCTTGGGTCAGGGTTAAGGTGCCATAATCATTGCTGTTGGAACCATAAATGCTGTAATTGATACTATGGCCATCTTGGTCAGTGCCACTGATGGTGCCATTCAGGGTGAAATTGCTGTTATGCGCCCCGTTATGCCGTAAAATATAACGCATTGGGGTGTTTTTTATCACTGGCGCGTGGTTGTGAAATTCATCGGCCCCAATAATATTCACCGTAAAATTCTGTATATCGCTTAATGACCCATCGCTGACATACAGGGCAAATGACAATGTTTGCGATTGGCCAAATTCTAAGGCATCAACCTGCGAACCAATCGCAATAAAATTCCATTCACCAGTGGCCGAATTAATATGCATTGTACCATAATTGGTACTGCTGGCCCCAACAATACCATATGTCAATGTATCACCATTCGGGTCAAAACTGGTCAATGATTGGCGAAAACCAACAATGGCTTCGCTTAACGATGTATCATTAATCTGCCCAATCGCATGATGGTTTTCTAATATAACTGGGGCAAAATTTTCGGCATTTTCATCGGCCCCCTTAATTTGAAATGTCAGGCTATAATCGGTGGTGGAAATACCATCAGATGCGGTAATGATAAATATATCACTGGCTGATTGGCCGTTATTAAGGGCATTAATTTTTACAAAATCGGCTTCAAAAACCCAAAGCCCGGCCCCCGGGTTGATTGAAAATTGCCCATATTCGCCAATGGCATTACCATTAACGCTATATGTAACCGTATCACCATCACTATCGCTGGCCGAACAAATACCAAATTGGGTGAAATTCAATTCAAATAGGGCCGCATCATTTATCACCACCGAAAAACTATTCACCAAAAAACTGGGTGCATGGTTGGGCGGTGTTTCATTATTGCCTAATATTTCAAAATGCAGGGTTTGGGTGGTGCTATGCACCCCATCGGTGGCGGTAATAATAGTGTTCACCCCGGCGGTTTCGCCATTATTCAGGCCATTTATTTTATCCTCGTTGGCATTAAAATGCCATTCACCGGTATTGGAATTAATGGTAAAGGAACCAAAAGCACTGATACCATTATTGGCCAAAATATAATGCACCGCATTACCATCGGCATCGGTGGCTATGGCCTGCCCGTTTATGTCAAAATTTTGGTCATTATCGCCGGTGTCGGTAATGATATATTCGGCAAAATCACTATCAAATTGTGGGGCCGCAACATTGACCGGGGTGGGGGCAATTTCGTTCGCCCCATGAATGGTAATGGTTAACACATCCATCGCGGTTAAGGAACCATCGCTGGCCACCACCGAAAAACGCAATATTCGGGTTTCCTGTGTATTAAGGTTATTTATTGCCTCCTCATTGGCATCAAATAGCCATTGGCCGGTTTGGGCATCAATGGTGATAGTCCCAAATTCGCTGGTATTATCGCCAAGAATTGTATAGGTCAAAGCCTCACCATTGGGGTCAGTTGCTAATAATTGATTGCCAATATTTAAATCTGTATCGGTGTTTGATGTATCGGATATATGGTATAATTCGCTGGTATTGGCCATAATGGGGGCCGAATTCACATATTCATCAACCCCATTAATCGTAATATTAACCACACCCTGCGCGGTTAAAGACCCGTCCGATACCGCATAGCTAAAATGCAAATCGCGGGTTTCACCCGAACGCAAATTATTAATCGCCGTTTCATTGGCATCAAAAGCCCATTGGCCGGTTTTGGCATCAAAGCTCATGGACCCAAACGTGCCAAATAAATTGGAAAGGGTTTGATAGGTTAAACTATCCTCGGCAAAATCGCTGGCTATAATTTGCCCACCAATATTCAAATCGCCCTCGGGGTATGACGAATCATTAATGACAAAAGTTTCATTGGGGTTGGCCAAAACCGGTGCGGTGTTAACATATTCGTCCTCACCAATAATGGTAAATACCAATTCTTGGCTAGCCGATAATGAGCCATCGGTTACAGTTACCACATAATTCAAACTGACCACATCACCCTTTATTAAGCCATTTATTGCGCTCTCATTGGCATTAAACGACCAATTGCCGTTGCTGTTATTAAAACTAAGCGCGCCAAAACTGCTGTTTATAGGACCAGAAATGGCATAACGCAAAATATCACCATTGACATCACTGGCTATAATTGTGCCGGCCTTGTCCAATTGTGTTTCACTGCGCGATGAATCGGTAATAACAATTTCATCGCGCCCCGTGGCCAATACCGGGCCAATATTAACCGGTTCATTGGCCCCATTCATATTAATGGTAATAAGCTGATTTGCCGTCAGATGCCCATCAGTGGCGACAATAACAAATTGCACAGTTGGGTGGTCATCGGCCCCCAACGCATTTATGGCCAGCTCATTGGCATCAAATGTCCATTGCCCATTGTTTTTATTGATGGTCATGGAACCAAAATCGCTTATACCCGTGCCATCAACCGAATAGCTAATGGTTTCGCCATTGTCATCGGTGGCCAGTGCGGTGCTGTTGATATTCAAATTGCTCTCCACCGCCAATGTTGTATCATTAATGGTAAAGGTTACATTATCATTGGCAAAAACTGGGGCAATATTTTCATCGGCACCATTAATATTTATCACCAAAATGGTGCCATCGCTTAATGCGCCATCAGATACCTTAATGGTAAAGGTGAATGATTTATTTTCATTGCGTTTTAAGCCATCTATCGCCCCCTCATTGGCATCAAATATCCATTGGCCGGTGGTGGCATCCATGGTAAATACCCCATAATCGGCTGATAAATTGGTTTCAAAACTATAATTCAGGGTTTGGCTATCGGGGTCACTGGCCGATATTGCCCCATTTAAGTCCAAATTGGTTTCCGACAGGCTGGAATCGCTAATGGTTAATTCTTGGCGCGGGCTGGTAATAACCGGCGCACGATTAACAAATTCATCAGCCCCATTAATTTGAAAATGCAAAAGGGTGCTGGTGGCTAACGAACCATCGGATGCCGTAATGATAAAATCTGTATTCACGCTTTGGTTGGCCCCAATGGCATTAATGGTTGCCTCATCGGCATCAAATAACCAGACACCGGTTTCTGAATTCAAATAAAATTGGCCTAAACTATTTATACCCTGTGCATTGCTGGTATAAATTACCTTTTGCCCATTGGGGTCGGTGGCGGTTATTTTACCCTGCCGGTTAAAATCTGTATCGGCCAATGACGTATCATTAATAATAAAATTGCCGGTAATTTCGGTAATAATTGGGGCCGAATTAATATATTCATCGGCTCCACGAAAATTTACCGCAATAACCGCGCTACTGCTTAACGAACCATCACTGACGGTTACCATATAAGATTGCGATTTGGTCTCACCGGCTTTTAAATCATTAACCAATTGTTCATTCGTATCAAATGTGAAACTGCCGGTTTGTGAATAGATGGTCATGGTGCCATAATTAACTGCGCCCATGGCCGATATGGAATATGTTAATATATCGCCATTATTATCAATTGCGTTAATGACACCATTATAATCCAATTGTATGTCAGGCAGGGATGTATCAACTATGTCAAACGCAAACCCATTAATTATTGGGGCAAAATTTTGATATTCATCAACCCCTATTATGCTGATATTTAATATTTCAACATCGGTTAATGACCCATCGGTGGCTATCAATTCAAATTGCAAATTTTTTGTCTCGCCATTATTAAGCCGGTTAATATTAATTTCATTAGCATCAAAGCTCCAGGCCCCGGTGGTGCTATTCAGTACAAATGTGCCATAGCCAGAATCATTTGCCCCATTAAATTTGAAACTCACTTTATCACCATCGGGGTCGGTTGCGCTGATACGCCCGCCAATATTTAATAATAAATCATCAATTTTGGTATCGTAAATGGTAAAATTAAAAATATTATTGGTGATACTGGGGGCGCGGTCCTCTTCACTGCCGATTATGTTAAATTGAATGGTGGTCAGGTTTGACAAATAACCATCACTGGCCACCACCGAATAGGTCTGCACCGCGCTTTGCTGGTTGGTCAGGCTGTTGATGGCATCAGCATTGGCAATAAAATTATATTTGCCATTCGTGGCATCCAATTCCAATCTGCCCATATTTTCACTGGCCGGGCGAACCAGCCGATATTGTATAATATCGCCATCAGGGTCCGATGCGACAAATTGCCCGCTTTGGTTTAGGGTAGCCGAGTTATCAAATATTCCGGTATCACTTATCACCTGCCTGACCCCGGATGCGTTATCAAACCGCGGGGCCTTGTTATAGGCACGCATGGTAACCGATTCCTGTGCGCTTAATAATGGGCGGTTAAACCAATAATCGCGCGTGCTGGAAAATAATTCAAAAGTAACCACATTGGTTTCCGATGTATAGCGGTCATTATCATAATATACAACATGTTGCAAAACCCCCTGAATATCACCGGCCGTGGTATTAGGGTTAATAAACATAATGGTTAAATCACCACCATTATCATTTTGGTAAATATAGGCCCCACCCGAATCCGATGCGGCCAATAATAATTGTCCATCATTATCGCTGGATTCATGCAGGCGCACCACAAAATTGGCGCAATTCATATTATTGGGGGCATAAAATGTGGCCGAGGGGGCAATATGAGTGCCCAGCGGTATATAGGTGCCAATTTGTGGCGGTGGGGTTATTTCAATGTTGGTTGGGACGCTAAATTTGAAGATATTGGCAGTATCGCCCACCACATCAAACCCAATAATTTTCCGGCTGGACAAACCCAAATTATCGGTGGCCACCACCTGCAATTCCAGATGGGTGGGGTCAATGGTTACACCGGATTTTATCATAATATGGTTATTATTGGGGTTAATGGAAAATCGGTTATCATTGGCAATGGAAAAGCTGGCCCCATTCAACCCCTCAGCATCGCTAAATTGCAATATAATGCCGGTATCCACCTCAGAGGCGGTGTTGGTAACGGCACTAATGGTGCTGACATTATTATCGCCAATAATTATCGCATCATTACTGCCCAATAAATCAAATTGAATGGTGGTGGCAAAGGATTGGCTGGTCGGGGTGGAACCAAATGTCAGCGAAAATACATCCAGCCCGGTGCCAGACAAACTATTCAAAGCCACATCATTTATGGTATAAACATAATCACCGGTGCGGTAATTAATGGTCAATAAGCCCTTATTGCCCGCCCTAGTGCTTAACATATAATTGGCTTGGCTGTTCCACCCGTCCAGATGGCCATTAATGGTAAGCGATGGGTCATATTCGGCCGTATCCATCACCCGTATCGCATCTGAGCGAACAATATTATTGCTGGCCAAAATGGAAACGATGGTATTTTTACCGCTGGCATCGGGGCGAATATATAAATTATTCGGGTTATTGCCGGTTAAGTGAAACAAGGTTGCCCCGTCAATATTAATATTACCACGTGTATTGGTTAAAACCAGCGTGTCATCGGCATTAAAATCGGTAATATTGGCCAATTTGGCCAAATTTTGCGCCACCGAAATAATATCATGCCCATCACCGGTGGTATAGCTGGCGCGCACCGCATCCAAACCATTAATAGCAATAGTATCATTCAGGGCGGTTGCCATAACCATCTGCCGGTTATTATAAACCCCCTGTATCTTTAAACCACCCTGTGCATTAAAACCATAATGCGCATCAATGCGGTTAATGCCAATTTGGTTATCGCTATAATTTTGCGCAATATTATCACGCATGACCTGCCATTGCACCCGCCCATCGCTGTTGATAATATGCCCATCTGCCCCCAATATTGGGCTATTTTCGCTCTGCCCATTGGGGTAATTAAGGGTAATGGTCGGTGAATTGGCCGAACCTTGGTTATTGGTGGCATTAATAACCCCGCCCGATACTAATATATTTTGAAATTTATGGTGGTTATCAATCCGCAAATGCACCCCATCGTCCAGTGTTATTTTGCCAAAACCGCTGATATTGGTGTTATTATCAATCACCAATGGGCTTTCTTCATGATGCAATTGGTGGTAACTATCGGCCTTGATTTGCATTTCTGAACTGGGTGAACCAACAAATTTTACCCCCAAACCGGTCAAAAATTGCAAATTTTGGGCCGAAATTTTGGCCCGTGAATTAATTTTTATGGTTAATTGGTCGGCCAAATTTTGAATATTTTGCAAATTATTATTATCTATTTGCAAAACTTGCTTTTGCCCATTTATCTCATCGCTAATAACCAATGTGTCTAAATCAAATTCGCCATATAATATTATTGTGTCACTACCGGCCCCCAAATTTATTTCCTCGGTGCCCTGTGCGGTAAAATCGCTATGATTCACATCATTTAATTCGGCCGTGGTTAGGCCAATTTTTTGCCCCAAATTGACCACGCGTTCCGCCCCATTCACGGTAAGTGATTGCACCAAATCAGCATTATTATAGGTTTTGGCGGCATAACCATTGCCCACCATGACAATAATATCATCGCCCCCACCGGCATTAATTATATCACGCCCGGCCCCACCGCGAATAATATCATCGCCATCACCGGTGGTTATGGTATCGTCACCGGCCCCGCCAACAATATTTATGGCATTATGCGCCAAATTGGCATTTTTGCTAAAATTCACAACATCATTGCCATTGGTGCCACTAACCAAACCATTTTCGCCTACTGCCCCGCTAAAATCATAATGAAAATCAAGATTATGCTGGCTTATCGGGTTTACCCCATCATTAACCATTATACCCAAACTGCTGACCCCGCGTTGGTTAAAATTGGTAAATTCATTGCCGGTTTGAATGGTTAATTGGTTCAAATCATCGGCATTTATCACATCACCCACCCGTAATTGTTGGCCATGGTGCAATATCACTATATCATCGGGCAGGGTTTGTATGGTTATCAGGGTGGTGGAACCGGCCTCAAAGGCGGTAATTAACGGGTCAATGCTTTGGTCAATAGTATGGGCAATGGAAAATTCTTCGGCCATTAAAAAATTGGGCTGGTTAATCACCGCGGCAAAATCCAATGAAACAAAACCGGTTGCTTGATTAACCACCAATGTAAAGCTATTTTGGCTGGAAATATCGGTGGTGATAGACATAATATCGTCGGTTTGGGCCTGCCCATCAACATCCACCAAAATTTGCACCTTGCCATTAACAATGTGCGATGAAATATCGGCCAACGGGTGATGCCCGGCTAATAATATACCATCACCCACACCAAAATTGGTGATGGATATATCCTGATTAACCAGTTTTTCTTGAATATCCTTGGATATAAAAATTATATCGGCCATCTGTTGGGTGCTGGTGAGTGATTCGCCCAAATTAATCATAATATGTTGCCCATTACCACCGGCCGGGTTGGCCGAACTGGGCATGGTTAAGGAAATAACATCGGAATTTGCACTGCCTTCGACCATCTGCACTGGTTCGGCCACCGCGGTTGTGGCCACCAAAATATTCACCCCACTGTTATTGGGCGTGCCATTGCCCTTGGCCGTGCCGGTGCCACCCCCTCCACTGCAAGCCGCCAAAAACGACAGGCCCAAAACCGCCACCATGATAGACGAACCATCAGCGGCCATTTTTTTCTTGCTGGCCACAGATTCCACCAAAAAATGTTTGCCGGCCCGTTCAAACAATAACCGGCCCTGTTTGTCGCGTAATAACAGGCCCTTACCACCGGCTTCCTCAATCTCCACCCCGCGGGTTTTATGGGGCACAGCCAAGGATTGTTGGCCGGCCCGCATAACCGGTCGGCCATTATTGGTGATTTTTTGCACCAATTTTTTCAATGATAATTTTTCCAATTGATGGGGATTTTTCACAATCCTCTCCTTGACCTAATTGCCCCATTTTACCCAAATTGGGCCAAATTCACAAGTTTTTTAATATTATTAAATAAAATTTTAATAAAATTTTATTTTTATACTGGTATCACCGAAAGGATTTAAAAATGCAATCATTACAAACAAAAATTAATAAATAATAAAAGGGGGGTAAAATACGCATCGTAGCCCCTTATTGATTCATGGTCAACCGCTATTTCACCCCCCTTTTTCCAAAATAGGTTTGTAGTGGTATTAATTTTAAACTTAAAGTTTGTTGCAATAAGTTTTTTCTGTGAACTAATCGGTTAAAAATGCCCTCAAAATGCTCAAATACTTCAAGTATTATCCGCTTTTTCGGGCATTTTTGCCCTCTATTTCTTTGAAAAATTCTTAT
>JACCDX011490069.1_pt1 | contig 78412 bp, 57 predicted proteins | sample 7449681 | NCBI WGS metagenome assembly JACCDX01 (sample SAMN15323450, study PRJNA562643) | freshwater metagenome | isolation source: river surface water | place: USA:Blue River Watershed | collected 2017-08-18 | reverse complement strand
GGGGGGAAGCATGCCCCCCCAAAGAAGGTTGCCAAGAAGCCCGCCTACACCATCGAGCAGTTGACGGACTGGAACACGCTGACCTATGAGGGCGAGGAGTACGGCGTGAATATCCGCGGCGACGTGATCAACAGCGACAGCGACTTTGCGGGCCACTGGGACGCTGCCAAGAAGACGCTGGATCGCAAGGCGGCGAAGCCGGCGGACTGGGATGAGTTCATGGCGTAAAACACAGACAAAAGCGGATACCGCTTAGTGCTGAATTTAAGTTCACCCCGTACATAGGCCCGCTCTGCGGGCCTATGATACTGGTGTAATCTGGAATTCTCGCTCTAAGCAGCAGTTCGGGAGTGCTTAATTTAAGCACTCCCTGGTAGCGGATAAAAGGAAAACTAGAAAAAGCGGGGATTTTTTCAGAGCCGCCAAATTTGAGTGACTTAGAAAGGTTCCTACTATAGAGAACAATAGAATGGCGGACGCTGTGACCAAGTCGTATATGGCCCCATCAAAGCGAAAAGAAGAGGCCGCGAAGGATCCGAATTCCGCTCTAGCCCCTGAGAATTTCCCGAGTCTATGCGGCTCCACAAAGCCTGTGGTCACAGCAGGAACATCCTTCCTACAGAAAGTGCGTGACGCGGAAGAGAAGCGGCGAACGGCTGAAGAGGATTTACAGATCGCCACACATTCAACAGGGGCTTTGATTAAAACGGGCTGGGCTATTCTGAATACGGACGCCTCCACAATCAAAGGGGTTCGCGAGAGCATCTTTGAGCGTTATGTGGAACAGAAGACTGAAGGCATCGCCTAAACTCTGACTCGTAACGTCTCTCTAACCATGGCGGTAGACCTCCCTATATGCCGCTTCTGCTATGAAGACACGAATGCAGCCGACAATCCCCTGTGGCGACCCTGTAATTGCCGCGGCGGCATAGAATTCGTCCATCGGCGATGCCTCTTGCGCTGGATTTTCGTAGGGCACGAATTGCGAGAGGCGACCTGCCATCTCTGTAAAGCCCCCTATAGAATTCCGACGCTGGACCAGTTAGAGAGAATTCCTGGGCCACCCCTCGCCTTCGATTTCTTGCTGTCTAACCCACTAGTGATTTTCTTGGTAATCCAATACAATGTAGCATTCATCTTTGGAATACAGGAAGTAGCATATCGACGAGGCGCACCTGTTTTCTTCTTTCTCTATGGGCATTCCATTCTACGCTGGACCTTTTGGATTCTATTCTGTTGCGTGGCGCGAACACGGAATTTGGGTACCTATCTAGAACTATGGTTCAGGGATTGTATGAGTGTAGTTCTAGTGGATATGTTCTTCTATACTCTAGGACGCCACGTGCCTCTTGTGAATTTCATGGGAGGCGCCTGGCTTGGCGTGTATTGGGATGTTCATAAAAAAATTCTTTTGGAGATTAATCGGCGACTTTTAGAGTAAATTTTAGACTGGCTTCGGTGCGACCTTTTTGGGCTGAAACTTCTTTGGGGGGGCATGCTGCCCCCCCTCGCCCCCCTTTTGGGGGGCATGCTGCCTCTCGGGCTCCGCCTTGCCCTCGCCCCCCTCTGGAGGGACATGCTGCTCGGGCTCTGGTGCGGCTGCCGGTGCGACCGCCTTCTTCACAACATACCTCTTCTTGGGCTTCGGCGCAGGTTCTGGCTTCTCTTCGGACTCTGGCTTGACGGCCTCTGGCCGCAGGTAATAGAGGTCATTCAGAATGGGGTTCACCCCGATCTGCGTGTAGGCTGGATGCGACAGGATGACATCCATCATCTCGTCCTTGGGGATCTTGTAGTGGTCCGAAATCGCATCCACCACGCCGTGAAAGACCTCCGCGCTGTGGTTCATGAAGATGCTCATGACTGCGTGCATCGCCGTCTTACCATCCTTCACCTCAATAGGGCGATAGGGCTCCGTCTCGCCCACACACGTGACCGGCTCGGACTTGAAGGTAATAGACGCCATGATTGCTGATTGCTTGTTGGATACCTTTATCAAAAAAGGCGCCATGGGTTCAATTTTAGTGATGAATCTACACGTACCTGAAGCCCGCAATACGCATATACTTCTTGATATCCGCATTCACATCCTCAATATCCATCGCATGGATTTCGCGGAGCGTGAACCAGCCGGCGTCGCAAATCTCTGCGTTGTCCTCTGTAAGTACATCAATCTCCGTCGTATGATAAATATAGTACTCGCCAGCGAATAACTTCATCGTCTTCGAGAAGCGATTCGGCTCCAAGACAATCCCAGTCTCTTCGCGCAACTCGCGTAAGGCGCACTCGTGTGCCATTTCGCTCCCCTTCAGATGGCCCTTTGGAAAGGACCATTTATTCGTCTTGCGCCCGCGAACAAGAAGAATGGTATGATTCGTGCTCATACAAATAACTCCATAGACCTTTTGAGAACGGGGCCTATAGTGGGCGAACGGAGCGGGGAATGGCTGGATGGTGTTGGTGAAAACCATCGGATCGTTTCTCGGTGTGGGGGCGGCAGAGTGGTAGGCGCGCGGACACCGGGTCAAATTTATACCGGATTCCCGCGATAGGATCCTTCGCCATGAAAGTAATTCCTACACTAGCAGGGGGACTCGGAAACAGACTTTTCCAGTTCGCCGCTGCCGCCGGCCTCGCCGAATTTTGGGACGGCTCTGTCGCATTTCACATGGACCGCGTCTTTATGAATTCCCATGGCGCGCCGGCAGCAATCCTTTCACTTTTCCCGGAAATTCCGGTATTAGAAGACCCTTTAGAGGATGATAGTGCCCATATTCTGAAACACACACATGAAGAAATCTTCCAAAGAATTGCTCTACCGACAAAGGTAGGAACCACCAACATCATTCTAGAGGGTTACTTTCAAAGCCACGACTACTTCCCCTCTAGAGGCATCCAAGCAAATTGGCAAAATGCCCTTGGCACCGCGAGAATGGCCAGAATTGAGGCTGGCGCTGGTCTATCTGAAGAGACCGAGCGACGGCGCACATGGTTTATTCATTTTCGCTACGGCGACTACAAAGGAATAGAGATGCATTCCGTTGATTTACGTGAGTATTATAGGCGCTGTCTAAAGGAACTTCCACGTGGCGTGCGCCTTCATTGTTTCAGCGACGAACCAGAGGAGTGTAAGGCATTCATAGAAGCCGAGACTGCAGGGCATGGCATAGAAATAACATGGTCCAAAGAAAAGGTTGATGTTGCGACCCTGTATGAAATGTCTCTGTGCTGGGGCGGAGCCATTATCGCAAACTCAACGTTTAGTTGGTGGGGTGCTTACTTTGCACACCGAGCCGCAGAGTCTTGCGGAGTAGATGGCCCTGTATTCTATCCAGAAAACTGGGGTAAAGGAATGCCACTGCCGATTTCTCTTGGACCACCATGGGCCTCTAAAATTGAAGTGGCGTGAGAGAGTGGCCTCTTTTTACTCAACCCTTTCAGCAATCAAATCGCTCTTCAAATGGCTCAGGCACTAAAGCCCCTCTGGCCCGGCTTCTCCTACAAGCAGCACCAAGTGACTGGTGTAAAGTGGATGCTGGAGCGGGAGTCGAAGGAGCCCGCCGGCGGTATCCTCTGCGACGAAATGGGTCTCGGCAAGACGATCCAGATGATGGGGCTGCTGAAGGAGACGGCTGGCAACAAGGAGAAGCGCGAGACGCTGCTCCTGGCGCCCGTCGCCGTCCTTCAGCAGTGGGAGGACTGCGCCAAGCGCTGCCGCATCAACGTGTTCCGTTGCCACACGACGGCGCGGCACGTAGAGTGGCGGGCCGTCGGCGCCGTCAATCCTGCCGCCCCGCGCCTCCACCTGATTGGCTATGAGATGGCCAAGCACCGCCGTGAACTCATCACGAACCATGCCTGGGACCGCCTCATCTGCGACGAGGCACACAGGTGCGCGGCCAAGAACGGCTTCAATACGCTAGTGAAGCATATCCCTGCGGCTGCGCGCTGGTTCCTTACGGCCACACCGATCGTGAACGAGTTGGATGACTTGACGCGTTTGCTGGAGTTGCTGGGTGTGAAGGATGCTGTGCTCATCGCAATCATGCGAACGGGTCTGGAGGATTACATCCTTGCGCGCTCCATGGACGACCTGCGCGCAAGCATTCCGGATGCGCCGCCCGTACCTGTTTATGAGACGCGCCGCCTCACGTTCACGACAGAGGAGGAGGCTGCGTTCTATAAGGGCATGACTGGGATTATCGTGCGGCGCTGGCGGGCGCTTGAGGAGGACGGCGGTGGGGCCGGCGCGGCCCTCATGAAACTCCAGTTGTTCCTGCGCCTGCGCCAGTTGTCACTCCACCCACAGGTCTACGTGGCGGCCAAGAGGAAGATGATGGCGCCACTGAAGTACAATCGCCCCGATTGGGAGGGGACGTCTACGAAGTTTGAGGAGATTCATCGGCTCATTGAGGCCGAGGCGGGACGCAAGTGGATTATCTTCTGCCATTTCCATCCCGAGATGGATCTGCTAGAGGCAGCCCTGAAGCAGCAGCCGCATGTTGGGCGCGTGTGGAAGTATCACGGGGGGCTCAGCCACGCCGAGCGAAAGGAGGTGCTGGCGGACACTGCGACGGCTGGCGCTGGCGCTGGCGCTGGCGCGGATGTATTGCTGGTGCAACTTCAGTCCGGTGGAACCGGTCTGAATCTGCAACACTTTGATCGGATCATCTTCACAGGTCCTTGGTGGACGGCAGCACTCATGGAGCAGGCCGTGGGGCGCGCTGTGCGTATCGGACAAAAGGAGGTGGTCCATGTCTATCATCTCGTCCTAGAGGAAGAGGAGGCGATCAATATCGACGCGGTGATGCGGGAGAAGGCGGAATGGAAGGGTGGGCTCTGCCGAGAGGTGCTGGAGGCGGCGTGTCGCGAGGTTTAGAGGCTGGGGTAAAATTGAAACCTGATTTTGCGTATTGACCGGTACTTCTCCAGAGATAATCAAGATGGCAACGATTTCATTCAAGACTACTACGAAGCAGCAGGCCCTGACGGAGGGTCAGGTGGAGTATCTCGAGACCTACTTCTACCAGGTGTGGCGCGACGACACGCACATGGATCTGTATGAGTTTGTGAGCCAGGAGGCAGCGGCCTTTGTGCGGGCGAATCCGACGTTTGCGCGCGGTCTCGTGGAGCGCGAGTTCCTGCGCCTGGCGCGCATGGAGGGGTAAGGCATAAATTTGATTCGCTGAAAGGCTTTGTTCCTTTTTTACAGGATGGATGCCGAGATGGATGCGCTCAAGGCCGAGAACGCCTCGCTCAAGCGGCAGATTGCTCTTCTAGAGGACACGTTGAAGGCCGTGGAACAACTCTATAATGAAAAGGTACGCTATGCCGAAGAAGAGGGGACACGGGTAAAGTTGGCCGCGATTCAGAGCCAGATTGGAGAGGCGGTGCGGACGAATTTGGTGCGTATTCGCGAAGGGATTGAGGCAGCGCGCGAGTGGGGTGACGACCATAATGTCGTAGGGCGCGATGCGATGCTGGGAATTATTGAGAGGGCTCTGCCGCGCTAGAGGGTGGTAAAAATTGATAGCGTAGAGTGAGGGTATTTTTACCAACAAAAATGCCGCACGTAAGGAGCGCCGAAGGCAAGAAGCATGCGGCGGCTGTTAAGCGCGAGACAGAATGGTTGGAATTTCTTCAGGCTGCTGTGCCGACCCTGTGCCAAAGACTACATAAGGCCTATTCAAAGGCTCCAGAATTTCGCTTTATCGATGTCTATACGCAGACAAAGCAAAACGGGCCGACGGCGTACCATTGTGTGAAGCCGAACGGAGAAGTATTTCAGGTACGCAGGCTAGTAGAGGATTACAGGCAACCTGGATACGCGCTCGATTGTAATATCTGTATGAATGGGGACGGAGTTCGCTTCCTACTTCCGCGTCATCTGCTAGCAGATCACGGGCTCGAGTTCAGCATGAATGACATTCAGATTTGGGACGGCACGACGTTTCGTGCCAGTCTCGAATCACCTAGAAAGCAAAACCCTCTTCGTGCTATAGTTTATAATTGGATTCAAGACACAATTCGCGGCGAACTCTGCCGCCGACGCTGCGAGCGCATTCGAGAGGAACTGGTCGCGGCTGTTTGGCATCCAAAGCGCCTGGCTCGGCGCCTAGAAGAGGGGGGTTGGGAGGCTGTGGAAGCATTCGCTTAGCGTCCAGAATCCCCTTGCTCTGTATGAGGGAGTCGCACTAAACGTTTCCTTTACGCGTGTTGCGGCCGACCTTCCAAGGCTTTACGCACAGGGCATCCTTCAAAGGGTGAAAGAGCCCACTATACGACGCGGTACCACCCCGCTGAGATCTGGCCCGCCGGCGTGTCTGGCGTTTTTTGCCGCCACCATCTTTCGGCCAGGGGTAACGATTGAATGCTTTTTGATAGGCTTCATAGAGGTCTTTCGGTACGATATTCTTCACCTCGTCCGGATACAGACGGGCACCGCAATCGAGCGGACACATACCGAATCCCTCCGCTTTAAAATTCTTCACGTAGTTTTTTATGATATCTTCTAATGTGCTAAATCCTATCCACTCTCCGTCCTCCCCGTCCTCTTTACCCTTTTTATGATGAACGATAGTTCCGTCGGGTTTCCTATGATGAAACAGGACGGCAGGGGCGATTGTATCGACCGCTATAGAATCCCACTTTGCAACATCCCTGGAAATTTCCGGCTTCAGATCTGCCAAATTCGCAGCCGACCGCGTGAGATTCGGATAATTCCTGTTTGGCGCGGAATTGTTCGGCCGGTTCGCAGGGAAATTCGCAGCCTTATTGGGGAATTCCTTCGTGGCGAGAGCCGCTGCCACACGCTTCGCATTCCGCCGCTCCGTGAGACCGGCAGTCCACATCTCTTCCACGAGCGTATTGACCGCCTCTTGTTTAGTAATTTCACCTGCGCGCTCCGTCAATTCCTTCGCGACTTCTCGTAAGCGCATGAAACGGCGAATTTTCTCCTCGGTGCCGCCCCCTCCGTGCCCTGGCTTACATGATTTATCAAAGGGGCTTCCAGTCGCGGGAAGAACTCGCGGCGTCGGCCCTTCGACCTCGGGTGGTCCCAGAGCATAGTGCTGATGCCCTTTCGCAATACGATTACAAATGGTACACCACCAAATGAGCCCATCGGTTCCTTTATATTTGTCATAGAGTCCCTCATGTAAAATGACACCGGCCGTTTTCTTGCAATTATGATACATATACATACACCCTTTTGTCTCTCCCTCTTTTCCTATACGTGGCGTGTAAGCGAGGCAAATCGGACAATAGGTTATGTCATCGAGCGGCACAAACGCATAGCGCTCATTATGAGGGAAAATCTTGTGCGGCTCTATAGCCCCGAAAATAGCGTCCATCGCGACAGCATCGGATCGCGTCCAGCCCTTCCACGGCTCGTCGCCTGGCCCCTTCTCCTTGAAAAAGGCCAGAATGAGTTTTTGAATTTCGGGCGTGAATTTCCCGTCTTTCGCGGCCTGTAGAACCATTCTAGAGCCCTCTGAGGCCTTGTCTATAGCCGCAGGTCCTTCAGGTATCTTTAGAAGTTCTTCTACAACTTCAGCACTAGCACTCAAACATGCGACATACAAGGGTGTTCTACCCTTGCTTTGGCCGCCTGTTATCGCTAGATTTACATCTGCGCCTTTTGCGAGTAATGATTTTACAGCCGCAATACGACTATAATGACACGACAGGTAGAGGGGGCTTACTCCCTCCGAGGTTGTAGTATTTGGATTTGCTCCCGCATCTAATAGTTCTTTTACAATCGCATCATGTTTATACATAGCCGCCGTTATAAGGGGTGTAGAGTCTGTAACTCCTCCCGTCGTAAGTTTCTTCTCTATAGACGCACCGCGCTTCAAAAGTTCTTTCACTATATCGAGAGAGCCGTTAACACATGCTTCATGAAGGGCCGTAAATCCATTCACGGATGTTCCATTCACATCAGCGCCTCTGTCAAAGAGAGCCTGTACAATAGGTAAATTTTGCCTATAGACCGCGTAGCGTAAAGGCCTGTTTTCAGCGGCATCCTTTTTTTCGACATCTATATCGGGTCGTTTCAATAATTCGCGAACGGCATCGGTATCGTTGTGTCCCTTAATTGCGAGTATTAATGGTGTATAGTTCTCATTCTGAAGATTCACATCGACTTTTTCGTATTTGAGTAATTCTTTGAGAATTGCAAGTTTGCCGCCCTTAATTGCTAGATGAATCGGCGCGTCTTTTATTCCTGTGAGTTGTAGATTTGGGTTTATATCTTTCACTTTTAATAATTCTTTTGTTAAATCTGTAAAATTGCTTCGTGTTGCTAGATGAAGGGGTGTATTTCCTTTTGAGTCTTGTATATTTACATTTATATCTTTTACTTTCAATAACTTTTCTACATATTCAAGATACATCCCATTTATCGCAAGAAGAAGGGGTGTATTTCCATTCACATCCGGTATATTTACGTCTATATCTTTTACTTTCAATAACTCTTCTACAATTTCAAGATTTTCAGTATACATAGCCTTTACAATTGGAGTTTGTTTGGCTTCTTTTGTTTGAAGATTTACATTTATACCCTTTTTTGAAAGGAGTTGTTTGACAATATCACTATGCTCATATTCTACTGCAAGATGGAGATATGTATATCCTGATACTTTATCTTGATAATTTATATCAATCGATTTTAGTCCTAAAAATATATTTACAATCTCTTTATTACCTTCTATTATGGCAATTTCAACTGCCGAGTCCCCATCGCTATTAAGTTGATTTACATCAATACCCTCAGCAATATACTTCTTTACTTTCTCTACATCTCCAGATTCTACAGCATCGAAAAAGTCCTCTGCCGACATCCCTATTTAGGGACCCTAAAATTGATTCGATGCAGACTTTGCCTAGAGGCTAACCATGGAGTCCAATACACTTCGAGAGATTCATGTCCGGAAAGAGGCGCCGCGGGAACCGCAACAGCGGCTTCCTATCGTTGTCACATTCGTTATGCGCGACCATATGGATGCGCCAACAGCGAAAGAGATACGGGAGTATTGTAATGAGGGCAGGCTCGTCTTTGAATCGCGGCTCTATGACTCCTGGCGATACCGGCATGACCGCGACGAGATTCTGCGGCTTCCTGCGCTCCATATCGCCGTGAATGGGGCTTGGGAACGGACGTTCTATCCGAATACGAGACCTCTACAGCATATTCAAGAGGTGCGGCATGCGTATTTGATGCGCCTGGAGGCGAAGAAAATGCGGAAGGCAGCATGGCGACGCTGGATCCAAGAGCGTATTGCGCGTGTGCGGCGATGGTTTCATCGACCTACAGCAATGGAGCGCTATGAAGAGGAACAGGCAGCGCGGCGCATGTCTATGACGACGTCGGCAAGAGATATAGAGGGGCGATATTCAGAAGTCGCATTGGTGGATTGGGAGTAAAAATTGAATTTCGGGGGCGGATTGACAGATTTTTACCACCATATTTAAAATGGATTCAAACTCAAAGACGCAGTTTACATTTGGAAAACATACTGGGAAGACTTATGAGTTTGTTCGTCAAACAGACGTTGCTTATTGCAATTGGGCTTTAAAGCAGATAAACGCAAACGGAAAGATGCTCCACTTTCAATCATGGCTTCGCGCACAGAGCAGAATGGTGACTTGTGAATGCTGTAATGGAACTGGGTTAGTATATGCGGTTTAAAAATTGAATTCTGTGGGTGTGTGCTCTATTTTTACTAGAATTGGTAAAATGGACTATATTCTTTCTCAGGCCAGACGGATGAAGCCGAATATGGCGGCTCTAAATCTACCTGAGCCAGTTATCCCCAAAACACGCGATGAGTTGCGCAAGATGAAGGCTGAACGTGAAGAGGCAGAGCGCAAAGAGTGTATCGAAGAGGTCGTCTCATGGTTGTATCAGCGGATTATTGGATTCGCGAAGCAGTCTTCAGAGAGTTCTTATAAACTCCAACTTCTAGTAGCCTCCCCTGAGAATATGAGAACAGCACAACATAAAGGAAATGTACATCAACCCTACGATCAAAGTATAATCTATTATACGGATTTCATTCTCAAATCATCGGATGAAATTATCCAGCATCTCCGTAGCACATTTCCAGACTGCTCCGTGGAGATTAAAACACTCTCTAAGGCGGCAGACGGAAAGATGTATGACGTATCTACTCTAGATGAGGCCGCATTACGATTTGTAGATAGGCGATTTGATCAAAGCCATCTTATTGTGGACTGGTCGTAGAAGATCTGAAAAATTGAATTTCGGCGCCGGCCGGCCATTTTTACCACCCCCTACAAACCACCGAATGGACGACTGCCCTATCTGTAAGCGCCTCAAAGAGAGCGAGGTCTACGCAAAACACTATGCCGATTTCTATGTACACCGCATCGCCGAAAAAGAGGGCCGCACAAAAGCAGCCGCTGCCCAAGAGGCTCTTCAAACAGCCGGCATTAAAGTCTCCTTCGCCGACGCATTCTGTGCCGCCTACAAAGCAGCCTACGAGCGCGAGTATGCCCCTCTGAAAAAGGACTTCTGGAACTTCTTCACCGAGTGGGACTATCACACCGCCAGCCCCGAAGACAAGTGTAACGCCTGTTGCTATCACGACGAGGGATTCGGTTTCCACTACCAGTTCAGCAGGCATCCGTCAGAAGACTGCTGGGACAAAGAGACTATCACGGATTACTCGTATGAGGACGATCGTTTAAGAACCCGCTCAGGTCGCATTTATGAACGCGACACAGCCCGCCGTGAAAGGCTACGCTACCATAGGTGCCGCGTCGAAGAGCAACTCGAGGCGACGGCAGACCTGCCTGCGGGGACACCTCCGCCCCCACCTGTAAGCGCCGAAATGGCTGCGGCAGGCACACCGCCTCTCTGGCAATTCCGCAACGCGGCAGACCGCGGCTAGCCAGAACCGCGAACCCCTATAGGGTGAATGTGGCTAGAATTCATCATAATCACATCTTTTTTATTCGCGATATTCGTCTGGTTCTACAAACAGCGCAGGTCCGAACTGGAATTACTCCAGGTGGAATTCTCACAGGCCGCGACCTCTCTACGCGACCTCGCCCAAGAGAAGCAGCCAATCATTCTCCGTGGTGTCCCCCAGCCCCCCGTTCTCACGGCGGCGCGCCTAGCAGAAATTCCCCGCCTCGCCGAATTCCCCCTACTGCCGTCACCCCCAGGATCGGCGTCGCAGACCAAGCCTGTCACTCTCGGCGCCTATAGGGCCACCCGCGGCAATCTTCTTCCCGACTGGCAGGCCCAGGGAATTCCGATCACGAGTCCAGAGGCCGGCGTGGCCCTGGCCGCCGAGTTGGCTATCCCCCTCTGGGTGGACCGCACGCTTCGCGACGCACTTCTTGACCTCGGCACACTCCCTTTTATGACCTTTATAGATAGTCGAGTCGCATTCGGTGGCCATGGTCTCCAGAGGGCCGTCGGCTCTTTCGTCTGTATACTGCCGACGGAGGGGACGTATACTCTATCCATGGTGAGCGCCTCATCCGAAACGTATCTGCCAAGGGCCTGGGAGAATCGCTATCCGCAGAGTTTCACAATTAATGATACGCCGATGGTCGCCGAAATTAAATATATCGACGTCGTCCTGAGACCTGGCACGATGATCTGCGTGCCGGCACAGACCCTCTATAGCCTAGAGCCGAAAGACAGGAGTGCGAACGCCTTTCACGCGCACTTGGTCCTAGAGGTCCATAGCCCAGTGTCTAAACTGGCGTCCCTATTAGAAAGTATATAGGGTTAGAGTGTTGCCATGGGTCGCTACCGGCGACTACCGAATACCGGCGCTGAAAGCGACGGGACGAGGGGGGCCGACGGACTGCCGACAATTCCGATGTCTGGCACACCAGACATCGGAATTGGAGGGCACGCGTTTTTCAATACGGGCCTAGAATACAAATTCGCCTTCGCAACTCAGAGCAGTCAGGATATACAATTATTCGGCCAAGAGGACCTGGAGGCGGCTGAACCGACCCAGAGGTGGACCGCAGCAGATGCCCCAGGAATTCTGCGAATTCTGAAAGAGTGGGAAGAATTCTGGGGATTTGACCCGGTGAACGTGGAAGAATTCCCCGCGACGCTGGAGGGAACCCATATGCTCGGGAATCATCTGGTCTGGCGGAATTCGTATGATGGGATAATGTATTATAGATATCTTCTTACGGCCCTCATTCTTCATCAACTCCAGTATGAACCGAATCTAGAGGCGCACTATGAATTATGAGCCATCCCTAAAATTGAAAGGCACGAGTAGAAAGATGCGTCTGGTAGTCCATGTCAAAATGAATCAAGTATTGGAGTCCGATCATGACACATGCTCTGACTCTGATACTCCCTATGATACCGAGGAATTACTAGACGCATTCAAAGAAGAGATTTACGCGATTGAGCCTGCTATTGTGGCCATTGATGCCCAGATCGCGGCTATCACGGCGCGCGTCGCGGTCCAGCAACGGAATCTCTTCGTCGACCGCGTGCCCGTGCGCACGATGCCTCTCGCGGCCTGGATGAAGGCACATGATGCCGCAGAGGATGGTAGGGCGAGTGTACAGGAATTCGTGCGACTCGTTCTCCGCACGGCGAAATACGCGGACCTGGATTGCCGTACTCTATGGCTGGGGGAGGTCGCACAGAGCGCTCTCGGGCTCACGGAAAGCCGCCTGTCCGTGTTTGAATTACTGCGGCGGTTGCCCGAGTGGCTCTGTCTTGGGCTCTAACCATGCCGCTCAAAAAGTTCCTGGATACACGGCATACAGAGAAGAATATCCTCATATTCCCAGTCCGAACTATCTGTAGAAATTCCCACGCGGATTTTGCCACAAATGTCACATTTTCCCTGGTATACACGAATCACTTTGCGTGTTCCGAGAATTGTGATAGGGTTCGCAATGCCATCTCCTTCCATTGTGTCTGGCAGGTCTAAGAGACCATGTTTAGGTTACAGAAGATGCCATCACCATCGCTCTGTCTTTCCACGATTCTATACACTCTAGAGGCCAAGGAACCAAAAGACAATGAATACGTGACTATGTTCCTACTCTGGCTCACGCGCCTAATACGCTCCGCGTATCTAAATGAAGCCGATGCGCTCTATCTCTACATTGACACGCGCACACTGGCCCACCTCAATCGCGAAACGATTTTTTCTGATCTTCGCGCGGCGGTTCTGTGTCCTGTAAAAGTGTTTGGCGTGCCGCCGCCCAAGACGCTCTTAGAGGGTATGCAATGGAAGTTCTCGGCACAGGATTACAATCAGGACTATTACATGTATTGCGATCTCGACGTCTATATTATGGCACCAATTCACCCAATTCTAGAGCGCCTAGAACCTGAGACACTCTATATTGAGGCCGAGGGCACAATTCACCATGACAATTACGGGGCCGACAATCCACCGGAATTTAAACACATCTTTCCGCCCGATACACCTGGATTCTCCTCTGGGAAATTCATAGCGACGAGCCGTACTCTCCGCGATAAGATTTTCCAGAAGGTCATGTCCCTCTGGAAAGCCGACGCTACCTATTATTGTGTAGAACAGCCATTCGTGAATCGGGCTATCCTAGAGATGTACACAGAGATTGATGTAGACACCGGTCCATTTAAGACGCCGCACCTAATGAAGCAGCGAGCAGATTTTTGTGCCGATACTACATTCATAGATCTGGCAGGAGAGCCTGGGAATGGTCCGCTCCATCTGGAGAAAATGCTCAATATTTATATGCTCTTGGACGTGGGGTCTTTCCGCTCGCCGTGATGCGGCCGAACTAAATATGACGGGTCGTCATGTCCGTATTCCAGGCACAGAAACGAAATATGGATGACGACGTAAATCCAGAGGATCCACAAGTGGCGGATATGGAACTAGAGGCCAAGGATGTAGAGCCTATTCCTTTACCAAAGCCGAAGCCGAAGCCGAATGCTGAGGCGGGAGCCCTGAGCCCTGAACAAGCCGCCGCCGTCGCAGCCGCCAAGGCCCGCAAAAACCTCTTCATTACCGGCCCAGGCGGCACCGGCAAATCCCACTTACTCAAGGTCCTCGTAGAGGAACTGAAGCAAATGGGACGCGAAGTCGCCGTCACGGCCCTCACAGGCTGCGCGGCACTCCTCTTGAGCAATATGCCAGGTATGCCCGTCAAAGCAAAGACGCTCCATTCCTGGGCCGGCATCGGACTCGGTCGCGGTTCCATCGACATCCTCGTAGGCTCTATCGTCAAGAACTATCACAAAAAGAAGGCGTGGCTGAAGACGGACACTCTCATCGTGGATGAAGTCTCCATGCTCACGCCGACACTGCTGGATACGCTGGATAAGATTGGGCGCCTAGTGCGCAAACGGCCATCCGAGCCCATGGGTGGTATCCAAGTCATCTTTGTCGGCGACTTCTATCAGTTGCCTCCCGTCAGCCGCGAGGACCCTGAGCGGACATTTGCATTCCAGGCGGCTGCCTGGCCGCAGATCGTCCAAGAGACGATTCAACTTCGCACCATCTTTCGCCAGACCGACCCCGTCTTTCATGCCGTTCTAGCCGAGGCACGGCGCGGAGCCCTCAGCGCAGAATCCTTTGGGGTCCTAGAGAGCCGTCGCTCTGTCGCCTGGCGCGGTCAACTCATTCGGCCGACGCTCCTCTTTACTCGGAATGCGGACGTGGACGCAATCAACGAAAAACAATTCGGAAAACTGACGGGGCCGACGCATGTATTCAAAGCCAAGACGACTTTCCCAAAAGTGGGGCAGACCGAGAAAGGTTTGGAGAAATTCATTGAATTCATGGACAAGGATGCGCCGTATGTGAAAGAACTGGAACTAAAGGAGGGTGCGCAAGTGATGCTCGTGCGAAATCTGGATGTGGACATCGGTCTCATGAATGGATCGCGCGGCGTCGTGACGGGGTTCTCAGAGGCGACTGGATGGCCGCTCGTCCGATTCGCGAGTGGCTTGGCCATTGAAGTGAAGCCGGCGCAGTGGGAGTCGGATACGGAGCCGTCCTTCTCTAGGGAACAGATTCCTTTGCGTTTGGCGTGGGCAATCACCATCCATAAAGCACAGGGGGCCTCGTTGGACTCGGCTCTTGTGGATATTGGAAAGGCGACCTTTGAATTCGGACAGGCCTATGTTGCCCTCTCACGCGTGCGGTCTCTACAGGGTCTCTGGATCTATGATCTGGACGCGACGGCATTCAAAGTTCATCCTGCGGTCAAGGTGTTTTATGAGGGACTCCCCATCTAGAAAATCTTCTTGTAGATGCGGGTATTATAGCAAGTATCACATAAGGGAATTGAAAATCGCGCATTCATAACGATTTTTTGCTGCGCATCGCACCAGCGCTTTTTGCAGTCTATGCATCGGATACCCTTTTTTGCGATGTAGAGCGCAGTCAATTCAGCAATATTGAATGCCACGAGAAGGGTCACGGGATCAGGCATGAAACCCTTTTAGATAGAGTGCAGAATAATGTTTAGATTAGGTGTGGCGAGCAACAAAAATTGGAGCCGGCGGGCGCAGAAAGAGGGTCCGTGAACTCCCAGATTTTCTAACTCTCAAATACGACTTTCCCGGATGGCCGAAGCACACGTTTCCTTCGCCACTGCGCCTGCGACGACAAACACGTCACGAAAGTCAAAGACGCCTGTGGGTTCGCCCAGTGGCGTCAAGGCGAGGCGCAAGAGTTCTTCGGCGGATGCCGAACCGCCTCTCCTGACACTAGATGCGTCAGGGGGGGTTGCGAACACTACTGCGGCTACTGCTGTAGCCCCCTTGCACGAGCCGCTCTTGGACCCGAACGAGGACCGATTCGTAATCTTCCCTATTCGTCACCCTGACGTCTGGGACATGTATAAGAAGCACATGGCCGTCCACTGGACAGCCGAAGAGGTGGATCTGAGCAAGGATATGGCGCACTGGGAGAAACTGAATGACAATGAACGCCATTTCATCAAGCACATTCTCGGATTCTTCGCTGGGTCCGATGGCATCGTTATGGAGAACCTCGCGACTCGTTTCAGCCGCGAGGTCCAGTGGCCCGAAGCCCGCTTCTTCTACGCATGCCAGAATCTGCTGGAAGCCGTGCATTCAGAAACCTACTCACTACTGATTGATACCTACATCACGGACCAAGAGGAGAAGACGAATATTCTGCGCGCAATCAAGACGATTCCCGCAGTGGAGAAAAAGGCAAAGTGGGCCATGGATTGGATTGATAGCAAGGATGCCGACTTTGGCACACGTCTGCTCGGCTTTGCGGCCGTGGAGGGCATCTTCTTCTCAGGTGCCTTCTGTGCCATCTTCTGGCTGAAGGCTCGTGGTGTCATGCCCGGTCTAACGCTATCGAACGAATTCATCGCGCGCGACGAGGGGCTCCACACTGAATTTGCGTGCTTGCTTTATAGCAAAATCCTGAACCGCCTGCCGAAACAGAAGGCGCACAAGATTCTGCGTGAGGCCGTGAAGATCGAGAAGCATTTCATCACGAAGGCGTTGCCCTGCGAACTGATTGGCATGAATGCGGATCTCATGAAGCAGTATATTGAATTCGTGGCAGATCGCCTGTCCCTTCAGTTGGGCTACCCGAAGATTTACGGGGCTACGAATCCCTTTGATTTCATGGAGCGTATTTCCCTAGAGAACAAGGATAACTTCTTTGAGAAGCGCGTTTCGACGTATGGTAAGGCTGTCGTGGGAAAGAAAAAGGAGGATATGACATTTGCGATGGACGCGGCATTTTAATGCCGCACATGAATCGCCACTTGGGCGATGAGTTCGCGGCATTTTAATGCAGCATAGGAGCGGAGTCCGCGAGTTCGCGGCATTTTAACCGCATCTATTAGTAAATGAGTGCAGGAATTCCAGAAGGATGTCCCAGTACTGAGGAAGTTCACGATATTATTATAAAATATCGCTCGAATACAAAAACCCCAGAAGTAGAAGAACTCGGAAAGGGCTCGTATGGGAGTGTTATTCGATACAAGGATTGGGTTATTAAAGAAATGAAGTTGCCGTCCGATTTACACAGGACTCTTTTTGAATCGGAGGCCGATACTCTTGCAGCGTTATCTAAAATCGAAGACTTGAGAGATTTTATTCCGAATTTCTGTTGGAGCGCGATCACAGAAACACGCGATCTGGGAATTATAGTACAAAAATACGAGCCGGTCGTAACCCTCTATCAGGTGATTCACTCGGCTGGAAAAGCCGCCGCAAAAGCAGTCTATGAAACAATAAAAAATCTCATACGGGGGTTTGAATTACTCCATATGGCTGGATACGTCCACAGAGATATAAAACCTGGAAATATTCTGATTCGTAAAGGAGGGGGTGCTAAGAAATATATTCCAATCATTATTGATTTCGGATTTGCCTGTCCTATGCCCTGTCCTGACAGGGGTCGTAAAGGGACACCCGGTTATATTCCAATGAATTGGATTGCCGAGACAGAGGGGAAAACAAGTGGAAAGGGGTTTCGGAGAGAAAATATGTATCTTATCCCGAGACGCAATAAAAAGGGGTATGAGTTGGCGTACGAAGGGAGAATACCTGCGAATGTGACTTTACGCAAAAAGGTCAAAACACAGCCCTATAAAATGTATCCCGAATATTCTAAATATTCAGATAACTATGCGCTTTTTACTACACTCTATCAACTCTATCAAAAGGCTGAATGGACTGGGCATGAAGATTGGCGCGACGAAATAATACGGAAACTCCAGACTTTTTTGAGTCAGAGTGTGTCTCAACTGGCCGCGCAATTCGCGCGGAATTCGAACAGCATGCTTCGCGAACGGCGCATGAAGGCGATTGCGAATTTGAATTCCAGGCGAGCGGCACGCATGGAAAACAGGGCGACCGAGAATGCAAATGCGGCCCTTTTGGCGAATTTCGCCGCCGCTGCTACGGCTCCTGCGAATAACACAACGCGCCGCTCCAAACGGCCGCGCACGGGGCCGGGTCCAAATTGGCTATAAGCGTTGGATTCTTACCAGGGGTGTGCTTAGGGTTGGATTTATCTTGAAAGTCAACATAAACCCAACTAATATCAATTTATGATAAAGCATTTTATTTCTTCTTATAGACGCTACACGTAGACTGCGACGACCATGTCATTGGAACGACTAGCCCTGTTGTGACCCGTTCAAACGGGCTCTTTTCACCAAGAGGAAGTTCTTTAGAGCAGATAATGACAGAACCTGTCTCCATCTCTCGCTCAAGTTTGTCCAGAAGTTTTTTCTGTGTCGCCTCGTCGAAACAGAGATTGGAAAGGAAGACCCACCCCGCATTCTTATAGTTGTATTTCGGGTCCATAAAAGAGCCTTGCTCAATCTGAATACGGGCGGCGAGTTGGCGATTCTTCATACGAGAGAGGGCTGTCTGAGCCGACCGCACCCGCTCCGGGACGATTTCAACGCCGTGGGTTCGTAATTCCGGGTGGAGAATTGCGAGACCGACTACGATACGCCCAACTCCGCAGCCGAGATCGTAAAAGTGGCGGCGGTCCAGTGGCTGGCCGGCCAGCGGCGCGAATTTCTGAAACGCATCCGATAGTGCGAGAATTCCGGTCTCCGTGACTTCGCCATAGGTCGTCTTATAATCGCTGAGGCCGACAACACTTGCCTGAAATCCGCTGAGGCCCTGATAGAGTGTGGAAAGGTCGCGAAGGGCTCGCTTGCCAGTGGCTCTCGCAGTCCGTTTCCGAACAGAGTGATGCTGCTGTTTTAGGGTTTTTCCGCCACCGGCCTGTCTCATTCTGATAGGACCGCGGGTTCCTGCCGGTTTTGAATGCCGCGAGCCCATGGCGGCCGATTTAAATTTGAATGCGGTTTAAAGGGCGTTTGCGACTCCAAAACCCAAGATGCCGACGACTTGGAATGGTATGACGCGTGTTCTAGTAGAGGGAATTCCTGTCTGGAAAAATGCCGGCGGTCAACTCTTCTATTACGACCCGGACGTTACTGGTGAACTCCTACAGGTCGGCACGCTTGAGGGAGGATTCGCCTCCAACTGGAAAGAGGTGTGCGCCGGTGCTCTGGCATCCTATCGCGAAGGACTGAAGATTCGGCCGAGGGCCCTGGCGCAGACACGGGGGGCGCGGAAAAATTGAGCCGAGGGCCTCCTCTCAAAGGCGAGTCAGAGAACCTAGGTGAAGATGGTCTATCCGAAGGCAACCACGCACATTGAGATGGTGGAGGCGGAGGGCGGTCGCATCAGCGTGCCTCCTGGTATTCCGGAGGAGCGCGACTACACGTATCGGCGAGTCTTCTTTGGCGCCCAGCGCGACTGGCCGAATGATGAGGTCGGCTGGACGCGTGTGCCGGCGACGAAGACGCTCCACAAGACTATTGGCGGCGAGAATGTGCGACTGATGGTGCGCGTGAATCGCCGTGACATTAACTATATGGAGTGGAAGCATGCTGGCTGGAATCTGGCGGATCTAGAGTAGGGGGTTAGTTACTCTGGCTGAAAATTGAAACCGACAAAACCCAGAAACATTTTTTCGCAAGAGAGGGATGAATCCACCACCAGTAACAGCCGAACAGATTGAACTCTATGGAAACAAGCAACCACGCCCGCTTCTTCTAGACGCGAACGTTGTGGCATATTTTGGAGATCTCTTTGGACAGAGGCACTCTAAGACCCAGAGCAAGGCCCCCGCCGGAAAAGGCCCATCTTATACTGCATCCGCTCAAAGTCGCTCTTAAAGACATAGACCTTTCCTGGGGCCTGTGCCCCGTAGACCGCATCATACGCCTTTTTCTGCTCGTAGATGGTGTTGGCGGCATTCTGGACCTGGGGGCTCACGAATTCAAAGGCCGGCGGTGCGGGATACGAGCCGCATGAACGCGTATTCTCTCCTGGGGCTCCGCTCATTTTCTACTTCTGCCCCCTTTAAAAAGGGCGACCGATTTGAGTCCGTAACTCATTGCGAGAATGAGCCCGTATTTGGCCGCGTTTACTCCGTCTCTTGATAGGAGGAATTCCGCACCGAGCCAAACAGCGTAGAAGAGAGTCCAGGACTTTGGAGTGAAAAGGACGAGGAGAGCAAACAGAATGACTAGCGCATTTATAGTAAATGGACCCAGTTTCAAAAAGTTCTCACCAAGAATCCAATCTAGTTTCTCCGTATTGGATCCAGGAATTTGATGTAACAGAGTATTCAGACCAGTTGGAAATTTTTCTGAAAGAGTGCTGGAGAAACTTAGTTCGCCGCCCGCTTTTACAGGAAGATCGCTAAGAGCGTATGAATTTAGACCGAATTCTTTGATCCATCCCGCCATTATTGCATCAATGTGCCAGGGAATAGGCTGTTTCACAAATAATTCTGCTGCAGTCCGCGTTATAATATATCCGTGCGTACCAACACCACATGCTGTTTTCACAACATGTTCATTCAATGGAGTCGGTTTTTCAAATAGAATTCCCGTAGTCAGCCTGGGAATTACATTCGTATCATTCACTATGAAATTACAGCCCAGCCAGAGAACATCAAAGTCCTTCGGGACTGAATTCCAGCCCCTCTGAAACGTTTCAAAAAAAACAGGGTCAAGGGAAACATCGTCCTCAAGAACAAGCACAGATGTATACCCCTTTTGGACCATGTCTGTCCAGATTCCCCGATGTGAGAGGGCACACCCTTTCATTCCGTCGGGACAGAACCGATTACAATTCGGAGTCAAAAACTTACTGGCTTTCACATTTGCCCCATTCACTGCGGAGAAACGCGTATAGACGATACCATGAGAGCGCAGCACTTCGTCGACCCGTTTCATGCGATCTGGCTGTGAATCCATGTTTATAACGTATACCTTGTCCACGATACGATTCAAAATGGACATGATATATTCCCTGGTAATTCTCTAGTAATTCTCTGGCACAGGGTCCCAGTTGGAATTCGGATATCGTCGTATATGGAGCATCCGACCATTTGTGAAGGCGTTGCGCTCTTTATAGTCAGTATACGCATAGTAATAGATGTCCTGTCGTCCTTGAGCGCGCTGTGTGCTGACATTTATATTGAAAGACTGAATCCGATTGAATGTATTCCAGTTATCCTGATAGCCCCGATAGACAATCTGCGACAAGCAGAAATATCCGCTCGCGTCAAAGCAAATCGTATACGGGTCCACGTTGGACATTGATTTCTGTTGTGGGGTTAGATGGGTTTTGAAGAGGGAAAAGTATATCGTCTCACGGACGGCCGCTCCACGTTCACGATTGGCGTGGCAGCCAGCCCCGAATCGCGGAGGCGAGGCCTCTCGGGGCGTCCATTTATGGCGCGGGGCCACGGGCTCCTCTTTGTGTTTGAGGAGTCGGGTCCACAGATGATGTGGATGGTGGATATGCGCTTCCCTCTAGACATTGTCTGGATGGACGGCGATATGCGAATCACCAAGATTGAGCGGGGTGCGGAGCCCTGTATGGTGGGGAATTCAGCCTGTCAGCGATTTCCGTCGGGATCGCCTGTGAAATTCGCGATAGAATTCAATGCGGGCGATGCTGCGGCTCTGGGTCTGGCCGTGGGTGCCAAACTCCGTGAGGCCTAGTGCAACGTAAAAAGATAGAGAAGTTGATTCAACTCTCCCAGCATTTCATCACGAATATTGATGAGATCCGTATCACTCCCAGGCTTCAGCCCTTTCACGAGAGGGCCGTTCAAAAACGTGATGGCCGATTTTATGAAGGTCACTATCGCTTTTTCGGAGAGGTTCGTCACACGAATCGTATTCGTGGCGGCGGTCATTCTAGGACGGCCATATTTTCCCATGTAGACCTCCACATACTTGTCAATACTCTCATCCAGGGCCTCTACTACGGCGTCAGTGGCCTTGTGGCGAGGATACGAGTATGTCTGCCAGTGATAGAGTTTGATCTGTTCGCGAAGTTGAAAGAAAAAATTGACCGCGGCCGCCGACATTCCTATTTGTTGTTCATAGATTTGGCAAGGATGTGCGATACGTGTCGGCCAATTCTCGGAAAGTGGGCGCGGGCGCATCCACGGACCCCTTGTCCCGTAGAGAAGGCGCTCTATTGCCCTGCGTGCTGCGTGTATGGGCACAGCCCCTGTAGGGCTATGGAGCCGACGGCAGCCCCTCTCGAAGACACCCTCTATCCTGTTGATAATGAACCTGCCATGCTGAAGAATGCTTGGATAGTAGAAGACGACGAGGAATGTATCAAATCGGCGCTCATTGTGAACGGCGGGACACCAATGATCTGTCAAGAAAAGGGCAAACAGGAAATGAAAGAGTATCGCGAAAATAAGAAGCGGCTTGTGGAATTGGCGAAAGAGGGGGGTCATGTTCTTGTGCTTCGTGAAGGGAGTGCGACGGGAAAAGAAAAGAGGGGCTAATTTAGAAGTATGCAAAAGGGTCGTCGCCTACGCCTGAGCAGACGTAGACGTCTGAGCAGACGTCTGAGCAGACGCCTGAGCCGACGCAAGAGTCTCTTACGACGCAAAACGCGGCTACAAAAGCAGCGTCGTCAGCGCCAAAGAGGTGGTGATGTGAGCGGGCTTCCCTCTGGCTATCCTGGTATGCCTGTATCATACACACCCAAGGCCGCGGATGGCGATATCGGCGACCCTGATATGGTGCCACGTGTAGGAACTCTAGAGGAATTCAAGGCGGATGCCGGCATTACTGCGCCTAGTTCCGACGAAAGTCCCATTACTCAAGAGTAGGTTGGAATGAGTAACGATAGTCCCCAATTGGGCGGTATGCCCGGACCAAATGACCAGTATGTATACGCTTCGGCGGCGTTCGGTGACGCCGAGGACGACAGACCCGCCGCCATCACCTTCGATCTCGGTGGAAACGGGAGCACGACCCCCTATAGCGGGGCCATCTCGGGCCTCCTCATGAAACATCTGGACGAGATCCGCCAGAAATCGGCAGCGGCGGTGGGCGTGCCCAACGGCTGGAAACGGAAACTCCGGGATTTCCTGTCGACTAAGAACAGAGACCTTCTCGATTTTTTGAGTGTCTCTATTCCGTCACATCCCACTCTCGGACGTGGCGAGGCCATTCTTCGGAAATTCGGAAATGTGAACTTGCATCCTGGTCACCCGAGCGTACGCGATCTCGTGATGGACGCTTCGGGCGTCGACTACACAAAAGATGTTAATGCCGCTATTCTGGGTCAGAGGACGGATGATGCTCTCAAGGATCATCTTAACACTATGCGCTATATCTTCGATCAGTATCGTGAAGCCGGAGATGAGGCGCTTCGTCATGAAACTGCGCTCCGCGCGAAAATAGATACACTGGATAAAATCCAGGGGCGCTTAATCAGTCTTTTTGATTTGGACCCAAATGAGGCATATGATCCGCTCATGAAATCAACAGAAGACTATCTGACCCGGGTCTTTGAAAAGAACCAGATCGGAGAGGAATATAGAGCCTTTATAGAGGCCTATCGTAAATATATAACACTGCGTGATGTCGTTCTCATGACACGCGCAGTCCAGTCGCAGGAAAATGAGCCGCTCTGCACGATTTGCCTGCGCGACCCTGTGACCTATGCTCTGACCCCGTGCGGTCACACCTTTTGTAGTGGATGTGTCAAAAAACAATACGCGAATTGTTTCATGTGCCGCGGGGCAATTCGCGACCGCGTGAAATTATTTTTTGGTTGAGCGTCTGCGGCGCGTCTTGCGGCGCCTAGCGCCCCCGTTTAGTCCAGGAATTACGAGTTGGTGCTCTAGGACACGAATTCTGCGCTTCAAATACTCCTTTTCGTGGGCCGTCAGCGTGTGATTCGTTTTCAGACGCTCGCGCGACTCCTCCAGTTCACGACTAGGGGCGAGCAGATTCAGCGGCGGCAGATTGGGAGCGGGCACGGGCTTCGGAGCATTCTTTGAACGCGTCTTTGTCATGACGTAACCGGCTTCTAATATTGGATACTATAATCCCCTGGTCGCAGAAAGACCCTCCTGAGTGCTTCTGCCTGTTCGGGCGTTGCCCCATAGACCTTCACGGCTGTTTCCAGCGTCTGCCTCGCGACCTGAAACCAGACGAAGGAGAGCACTGCCGCGCCGTCCCGGAGCCTCTGTTGATTATGTGCGACAGAATCCATTTGTTAATATCTTAACATGGCGGAGGGTTTCGCTTTAATTTTTGAGCAGCGAGTGAGGCCCAAAGGCCTAGCACGAACCCATCATAATGGAACGGAAAACGGCAAGACGATGTGCCCTCAATCTTGTTCAAATGAGTCTCAGTTCGGGAGGAATTCTCGTCATTTCAGGTGTCATAGGCCTCGGAATTCACGCATCTACACACCTCCAAGTTGCCGGCTATAGTCTCGGCCATTCTGCTGTAGACGCATTCAGATCAAGAGTCCCCTCTTGGCTCATCGAAAAGGATGATATGGATAAAAGGCAACCCCTCTTGACACCAGGTCCTCTCGTTGACGCTATAGTGGATGAAACCTTTAAAGTGCGTGCGACCGAGGAACAAGTCGCACCCTATCTTGCGCTCGTAAACGAACTAGGAACCTTTCGTGACTATCTCGTAACACAACAGACAATGCTAGAGGCTGCTGCGACAATTGCCTGGAGCGGCCTTTCGGAGGAGAGGTGGGTAAAGGCAGAACGTAGGCGGCTAGACTCAGAGATTGAGATGGCCGCACTTTACAGCACTGAATCCTATTACAGAAATATGTATACGAATTGGGTCTGGAAATGGTCCAACCTGAATGGACATCGCACCTCCGTATTCGAACCCTGGATTCAAGGAAATAAGACTCGTCTAGCGATTCTCCAGACAAATGCTACACGACTTCGCGAGGGAGACCTCGAGGTTGCGCTTTCGGCTTGGGGCCACGGGGCGGATTCCACGCGGGCTGTTCTGCGTCTTCTAGAGGCTGAGAGTGGTGGCGCAGGTCAGATGAATCTCACCTATAGGGGGGGAACTCTAGAATTAGGCGACCTCTATGGCTCCTATCGAGAGCGGTCGGCTGCCATACAAACCAGAATTTATGAGGCTGCTGCTGCGAATTTGCCGAGCGCTCTCGTAAATTATACCCTCTTTCAAACACAGCGCTTCTATGGAGTAGAGCCCGCTTTACGTCCCGTAGAGAGGGCAATCCAGATTGAAACGGGACGCGCAAACTATCGTATGTATAAGACACAACGCGACGAACAGAATCTCGTGGTAGGCCGAATTCTCACAGCCTTTGAACATTTTAAAAGGGAGTGTTCGGAAAAGGGGGGTACCCCTCTAGAGTGTAGCCATATTGATCATATTGACAAGCATCTTGCCGGTCTCTTCACACGCCTACGAATGTGGGGATATGCCATTCCAGATGCAACACTTGAATTGATTCTGCGCTCAGGAGGAGGGGAGCCCTGGGCGCAGACGATTTCGCGCAGGGACTTGGATCAAGCCATGGCAATTGAAGAATTCCGTCGGTCTCCAAGTCCTTATCCGACAATGATCCTTGTGGGCGCCCTTCTAGGATTCACTGCATTCTGGATGAGTTTTCTGTATTCCTTTTTTACAATTCTCAACATGGGGCTACTGGGCACGGCTGGTAATCTTGTAGGGGTCGCGTATGAATGGACAGGTGGGCTTCATGATAGGGCACAGATTTCACGACAGCGGCTAAAATTGGAGACGCGGAGGGTCTTAGTATTGGAGCAAGGGGCGAGTTAAAGGCTACGTGGTCTAGAACATACAGAGATGGCGGCAAAGGCTACTGAGATTGAATTCGCGAAGCAGATGACTCTGCGGGGCTTAGCGGGGGCGGGGGCCGAGTCGGTTGCGACAGAGGCCACGAATGCCATTACGGATACGACTGCTGCTCCGACGGCACCTGCTGCGACTATGACAGAGGCACAGGAGATGGCGAATCTGAAGCAGATTATTGTGGGCTGGCGCGAACTAGAGACGGAAGTGTCTACACTGAATGCGCAGATCCGAGAGAAGCGGAAGCGTCAGAAGGCGCTGGAAGAGATGATTCTGCGCATCATGAAGAAGCACAACATTGGCGCGCTCGATCTGAAGGGGTCCGGCGGACGCCTGCTGTATCGCCGCCAGACGTCAAAGGGGAGTCTGAATATTAAGACGCTGGGGGGTCTTCTGACGCAGCACCTGAAGTCGGAGACGGCAGCGACGGAGGCGCTGAAGTTTATCAATGAGAATCGCGGGGCAAAGGTGCGCGAGTCGCTGCTGTACGAGAAGGAGTGAACAGAGTTCACTCCTGATCCTTGTTTCACCTGTAAGGCGAAACAACGAGAAGGAGTGAACAATGTAAAACCGCCCCTCTAAATAGAAAATGCTCGGTGCAACCTGCAAAGCCGCCGTAGAGGGGTTCCTTGACGTCGGCAATGCAGACAAGCGCCGCGAGACGTATGCCAACTTTGTCGCAGCCCTGCTCGCGTTCCTGATCGCCGTAGTCATTATGTCCTTTGTCGGCAAACTTCTGTGGAATAATGTGATAGTGGACCTCTTTTCATTTGCCCGCCCGGCGCGCTCCATCTGGCAGGTGCTGGGTCTGATGCTCTTCGTTTCGCTGCTGCTCGGCAAGTAAATCAGCGGCGATTATTTCCGCTAGAGGCATTATTACCTAGTCCACGAGTATTATACGATACAGAAGCACCATTCTTGGCTATTAGGCCCCCTTTTGCAAATAGACCTGTATACAAAGAATATGCGCCAAACATTACGTGTGCGAATAGCGCGCCAACCGACTGATATATATATGTATCTTTATCAAATAAATAGTTCGAACTATTTGTGTCTGGTTTTACAACGTTCGTAATACTTATCATAGCAAGTAATCCTAAAATGATACCATACACTATATAAAATATGCTGTTATTGGCAGATTTTATTAGAACAAAAATGATGAGCCACACTACTGACAGAAATAGGAAATAGACTATGCCCATGTAAAGAGCGTTCGTATTCATTTCTCTACATTTGCCTTCTTTTTTGCTTTCGGCTCCGGTACAGGCTCTCCAGGGGGGCAGCCTGCCCCCCTTGCCCCCTCCGAGTTTATTTTTCCATCCAAAGCCGCACGCGCTGCCGCCTCCTTCGCCCTCTTCTTTGCCCACCACTCCTTCCAGAATTCCGGAGTACCATACACCGGCTTCGGAGGTGGTGCCGGCTTTGCGGCCTCGACTGCCGCTTCTGCCGCAATCGCAGCATCAAGTCCTCTACATGCATCAAGGTCCTCCTGTGGAACAGGAAGACCTCGAGCCATGTACCATTCAATCACGCCCGCCGTCACCTCCTCTTCATAGGTGACCGGGTTCGGATTGTATTTAGGATAGGCGATAGGCTTTGCCTTCGGCTGGAATTTGTTGGACGCCATCTTGTCTGCGATAGGTGTCACAGGAGGCTCCCCGAATTCAATTTTAGAGGTTAATAATACCCCTTATACTCCATATGGGAGTTTAGTCCCGCAGGCTCCACGCCCTGTAGCAAGCGAGGCGCAGGCTCTCCTGCGATCGTCGCATCACCCTTCAGGCAAACGCTGTAGGCGACATCCATAAAATCCGCCATTGCGGCCTTGAAGAGTCGCTTCGCCTCTGCCGCATCGGCCGCGCTTAGGTCATAGGAAGTACATAGACGGCGCACGAGCAGGTCCCCACGCTGCGACCACTTGTCAAACGACAGGTCCAGGTCCCGCTTCGGCATTGTCTTTGCGAAACAGCGCGCGGCCGTCTCGGCCACTGGCTCCATATCGTGCGATGTTGCAAACGGCTGCTTGCGCGTCGCCTCTACGATTTGGCCGGGGCTCATTAAATCACGTTTCAAGCAGGCCAGTTTCCCCAAAAGAGTGCTGAATTCCAGGAGATCGTCATCTCCCTCGCCGGTGGAGGATGCCCTCTTCTGGAACATGGAAATCAGTTTCGCAGCCTCTTGAGATGTGCGCGTGCAGTCCGGAATTCCGGCGCCACGGGCAGGTCCACCGAAGAATCCCTCCATGCGCATTGTCGGTTGCATTCTAACCCCTACCCATAATTGATATGCGATGAAAGTTCCGATGGCCGCTATAAAGCCTGCCAAGAGGACGTGTGATATAACATCTGGAACGCGAACATACCGGTCCATTCTCCTGATTTAGAGGCCGCTTTTGTGGATTTTTCTCGTCTGCTTCTTGCTAGGGCCACGGCGACTTACCTTTAGAGTGCGACGACGAGCGCTGGCGTGGCCTAGAGCCGCTGCCATGGTCACCTTGCTCTCGGGCTCAGGCGCTGGCGCTGGGGGCTCAGGTGCTGGCGCTGACGCTGGTGCCTGCTCTACCGGCTTCTCCTCTGGCGTAGCCTTCGGCTCTGATACCACTACAGGGTCGGGATTTGACGCCTGGGCCGGAGTGGTTGGTAGAGTCTTATGAATATACGAGTCTAGAATTGCCTGCATAACTCCATAAACCTTCTGGGCTGAGAATTCCTCCCCAGAGGCTCCCACATCCGGATAAATTCTGTACTCGGACCTCCCCTGGAGCCACCTATCCAAAATAATTGTAATTCGCTCGTCCACGAATTCCGCCAACGAATTCTGGAACGATTCGTTCTCTGTATCCAGAGCAACATCATACTGGTCTACCACCTGTAGGAAATAGGAATTCAGTTCCTCCAGCATATCAGCACGACCGCCCACATTTCCAGGATTCAACCACACAAGAGCAAAATCACGGAGCCCTTTCGGGGCGAATTGTCCCACAAGGTCAAGGTGGCTATCCCAGATTAATTCCCGCATAGAGGTCACTTCAATATCGGCCGTCAAATGGTGAATAGACCAGCGGCGAAAGGACCATAAGAGGGTCTGAATCATGAGGAGCGACCAGGGGTCAGTGGAGGCCTTTGCCAGAATTTCCGATAGAGATGTTTCCAACACCTGTATCGGAGTTTCGCTCATTTGTTAAAGGTAATTTTAATCATCTTAAGTGGCGGACGCGGTCAATTACTCAAAAAAACCCGGGCGGTTTCTGCTCGCCCGTTTCGTCTTACGTGCCGCATTCGCGCGATACCTGTTCAGTGTTTTACGCATACTCGGCTTCTGCTCCATGAAATTCGGAGGACGATTCACTTTGAAAAAGGTGCGCGGAACAACTTTTGCCTGGCCCTTTTTGTAGTTAATAGTGAACACCTCACGAGCACTATGGATAGAATTATTGTTAGAATTCGGCGACGGCAAAGGCGGTAGTTTCGCCATCTTTCGCAGATTCCGCCGCCTCGAGCCTGTGCCGAGTGCGCTCATATTCAAACTAGGCTTTTCGTTTTTGTTCATTCACTCTAAACCTTTCCAAGAAGTTTGTGCCACCAGAAGTGGCAATCCGCTTCTCCCTATGCCGGCGCGGAAGCGCCGGCATGAGAGAGTCGCTTGTACCGATCCTGCTTCGTGGCATTGTTAAAGAGGCGATCCGAAAGGCTCAGATTCTCAACATCATTCTGATTACGGCACGGATAGGGACCAGCCGTCATAAGCGCCTTCGGGAAGGCGACCTCTGCCACCTGAGCCGATACAGCCGGTGAACGCGGCACGAGGAGACGTGAGTTAAACATATCGCCGGACTCGGGTGGTGTATACTGGTCTGCTTCACAAGTGCCGAGAGGGCGATCTAGGCGGCGCAATTGCGACTCGCTATCAATGGCTGCCGAATAGCGGCTCGCAGGGTAGAACTGACCACCAGGAGGGAGAACAACGTCCGCTCCAACGGCGGGGGCGGGGGTATCTTCACCCGTCGTGGTATACTGGAGACAGATTTTCGCCCACGGGCGCGGATCCAGCGATTGTGCTACATGCTGCGTCGGGAGCGTGCGACGCAGAATCATACCAGGATCCCAGTGCGTCTGGAGGCACATGGCAGGGTAAAAGGGGCGCGGGCCTTCGCCTGTGATGGGCGCATCGCTTACAGGGCTTCCTAACTCTCTAGGGTGGTTCGGAGGCCCTGAGACTTCCATTTCTTATAAGGTTGCTGATTATTTCAATATTCTGCAACCGACCTCAAGGTTGCTGATTATTGCGCAGGCGCAGGCGCAGACTCAGGCGCAGGCGCAGGCGCAGTGGTCGTCTCCGTTGTCACAGGCGTAGGCTCAGGTGAAACCAACATCGGCTTCGGCAACGCCACAATGTCCATATTCTCAACAATCTGTACTACAGCGTTCCATTCGCAGTTATCATTATCAATCACGGCGCCCACATGGTCCACCCAGTTGAATGTCAACTTATCCATCTTTCCAAAAGATGGAGTAAACACGAGAGGGTTGCTGATCATCGTCTGCGCATACGAACCAAAATTCGCCAAGAGCAGTTTTCCATAAAATGACTTTGTCGTCCCTGTCGGCTCTTGCGTAGCCGCCAGATTCTCCTTTAGCGTCGTATCCATCCGATTCATATCGAATTCCGGATTCAGACGCAGGAATATGTAATCATCTAGAATCTTAAAGAAAGTGTCGGCCTTGTGGATCGTCTCATAGGGTGTATCCGCCTTCGCATATCCCAAGTTCCACCCCAAACCCCACTCCTCCTCTAGAGCCGCATAGGCCGGCAGAAGCGCCGATTTCCATAAAATAGAAAACCGAATAGGGTCCGTGAATCGCTGCCTATTGAGCGCCTGCGGAGGGATGATATACTGGAGGTCCGTTTGTATGAAGTTGCTCAATTGAATATTCACATTTGTATTAATTGTACTCACAAGTTGAACCTGTGTTGAATAAGTGGAGAAGACCTGTAGGAAACGCCCATAGAAATCACCCCAACCCGTCACACTTGAAATATTAGAGCCACCATATCCCTGTATGACGCCGCCCCCAAACGTAATTCCATTGCTATCAATAATGAAGTTGGAGTCAAATGTGAGGATAGATTTCTGATACATAGGATCCCAATAGAATGTCTCAAACCGATTATTTGTGCTAGAGACATACTTTGCCACACTGATTTCGCCGGAAATATCCAGAGGTGTGACGAATCCGAACGTGTAGCGATTCGGCGCATTCACACGAAGAATGACCTGTGATTTTTCTGTGGGCGTGTAATTCCGAATCGTCATGTAATAGAAATCGCTAGTAGCGCGGTTATCATAGACGGGGACGGCATAGTCATACGCGTTGAAATAGAGACCCGAAAATTGGAAATCGGCTGTTAGGAAGTTGCTCGCCGACTCTAGACCCCATTTCATGCTCGTGTCCGTCGTGACGTTCCCAGAGCCATCATAGACCGCGACCGCCGTATGCGGATACTCGGGGTAGGGATACGGCTCCGCCGTCAGAGCATTATATTGCCGCGAAACATTGTCAAAGACTATGCGATGGACCGGATAAAAGATCTGCCACGCCTGCTTCACTGATTTGGGGCCGTCTACAGCGTCGGCACGATTGCCATACATAGTATCGTAGATTAGCGCCCATTTCGCACCTGACGCTCCAGCATAGAGGGCCGTAGGAGAGGAGGGAAACGTGTAGACTGAGGAGATGGCCGTGATAGTACTGATACCTGATGTAATAGGTGCTTCGAAGAACTTCGTCGGCTCGGAGGGGCTCAAGAAGAAGATGCGGTCTTGGGCGACGTCGCGAGAGACGATAGGGCTTGTAAACGTGGACGCGGGAGTTGCTGTAAATGTATAAGGGGTGACGGCTGTGTAATTCACTGGACCAGCCAGGGGGCCCGTAGCGGCTTGATAGGTGCCTGCGGGTGGACTAGGACTCACGGCCGTATTCGGATTCACGTATGCGAATTCCTGGACACCGCCCGTGTCAAGACCCTGTGGGAAAACCCAGAAACGACCATACTGCTCCTTCGGACTCTGGCCAATCAGGAATTGCTGTGTGCTCGGGTTCGGTGTCTGATACGTAAAGGTGGTATATGTGCTGGTGTTAGCCGTCGCTTTTCCTATGACAGAGAGACCGGTGGTGCCTTTCGCTGACATCACATAGCCTCCATAGTTATTATATGTGCAATGGAAGAGTTGGACACTGGATTGGAATCCGAGCGGGGCGGGCTCCGAATAGGTGGCCTGTATGGCGCCTGTGAAAGGGTCCATCGTGCGAATCACGAGGGATGTACTCGGACCCACGGAGTTGGACAGACCAAAAAAGGCGAAATTGGATTCGTTCGCCGCGGAGCCGAGATAGTCTATATTGGACGCCGGTGGGAAGACCTGGTCCAATGTGAATTGGTATTTCTCCACGAACGTCTGCGTGGAAACGCCGGCGGGGTACTGGAACACGCGGAAGGTTGTATCACGCAGGAGGATATAACCTGAGCAGTCGGTCACGACCGCGGCAGGCTCATATGGGAAGGGGTTCCACGCATCAAAGGGCGTATTAATAGTATCAAGCGGATAGGGGTCAGCATAGAAGAGCACATTGTTCGTAATAGGGGCCGACTGCTCATACTGGGACTGCGTGGCAGTGTAGCCAGGCGGGGGACCATATACGGGGTCAGCGCCTGCGATTGGGTCTTTTGGAACAACTATCTCATTGGAATTCGCCGGTGTGAGAGGGCCCAGGGGAGAGTCGGCAGAGGGCACGATGACCGCCTCGGAGTAGTAGGGGTAGGGGACAGGCGAACCTACGAGGCCGAAAAAATAATTTACATTAGAGGTTTCTGTAAAGGGCACCGCCACGTAATAAGAATTCACGTCGAAATTGTATTCGTAGGCACCTTGGCGGTAACCCGTGAGGCTGGACACGCCAGGCGCGGTTATGAATTCGTAATAGGTGCCGCCGGCCGCATCAAATCCGAAATTATCATTGGAGGAATTGTAGGTTATAGAGGATGCGAATTCGAGGACCGCCTGCGCCGTGCTGAGAGAGAGCGTCTGAATAATCTGGTTCGTGAGATAGGCGGCAGGGTAGATGCCAATATATTTTGTCGCCAAATTCGGATCATCGGCTGCATTGCTGGATGTGAATACACTCTTGAACATGAAGCGCCGTATTTTGGAAAGACCCTGGTCAGGCAAGAATCCGATACCCATGACGCCATCGCCGAGATTTAGGAAACCGCCTGTGTTGAGATAGGGTGCGCCACTAATATCTAAGCGATCTTTATAGGTATATCCACCAATTCCTGCGCCGAGAGGGTAGTCTTCCGTATAGGGCGGAATGTTCGCATAGGCAATCTTCGCAGGATCAAAGAGATTCTGATTCTGTGACGGGGGAATGAAGGTCGTTCCATACCAGTGGACGAGAGTTGTCTGGCGCGTGGTGACACTGGAGGGCGCATAGACGCCCGCGCCATCGGGGTTGAGGATGGAATTCTGGGAATTCGTGTAAAAATACGATTGTGTGGAGGGGTTATAGGCGGAATTTGCCTGGAAAAGGTAGCCAGTCGTGGGGTCCGCGCGAATTGTCGCATTCGGCACGGCGTTGGAGCCGAGGATGGATGGAATGAATCCCACGTAATTCGTGAGATCCGTGCTAACACCATTTACATCATAGCCAATCGCCGTGGTGGAATACATGAGCGAGGAAGTTGTGATATCCACTTTGGGGCCAGTCCAGAGAGTAGACTGAATCGGCAGTTGAATGAACGCAGGGTCCGCGACCTGGGCATAATTGTAATTCGTCAGATTGGTCGTGGGGTCAGCGAGCGGATTGAAGCCTACGATACTACTCGTGAGTGTCGTAAAAGTAGAGCCGGCAGGGAAAGACGGGACGACCTGATAGCGCTCCGTGGCAAAGGATGTGCTTATGCTACGTGCGATTAGATAATAGGTCTTATTGGCATAGGCTGTGAATGTGAGCGTGGTCGTGCTCTGCGCCGTTGTCGTGCTAAACGTGCTGAGATAGTGGATGGGCTTCTCATTCCGATTGTCTGAGATGTCAGCCATGAAGGCCGCGCGGTCCTGATAGAGGTAGACCTGGAGGGGTGCCGCAAAGAATTCTCCTGGAATTGCGTGCCGAATTGTCAGACTCAGCGGATAGGTATAGGCTGGGGCGAGGAGGGTCGTATACTGCGGTGGCAACGGCGTATTGAATTCGTAGAATTGCCGAGAATTCACAACCGAGAGGACATTAGAGGTGCCACTCCAGAGTGCCAGAGAGGATGTATAGTCGTAGCCGAACGTCGATGTGTATTGAAGCGTGGAGAATCCAGGAATTCGGAGAAGTTGGACACCGCAAATGTCCATATTGGAATTCGCATTTACGCGCACGAAACAATAGGAATTATCAAAGAGCGCCACATTACTCGCATCATAGGTGGCGGCGTTGTAGGCCGGATAACGATACTTTTGAGGGCGCGGGCGCGTCGTCACGCGAATCGTCTGACGCACGGGACTCTTGAAACGGAATGTTGTGTATTGGGCAGCCTCTAGAGGGACAACGATATCGGCATAGCCGGCACGTTTGTTCGTGTAGAGAAGGCCAACTTCGGTATAGTTCGGATTATTCGTATCATAGACGTTCGAGGCCACAAAAGGGTGCGCCGGATCCTGTGAATCCGTATCCGTATTCCACGTAGGAAGGGGGAGTCCTTTTGTGCCCGTTTCACCCAGTAGGACGGGACTCATATAGGCAAATGTCGTATCAGGGAGGTCCTGTAAGCGATTCCAATAGGGGGGCGCATTCACTTTAAAGGTAGAAAGGACATCTGTGGTGGCTGCCGTAATACCCTGTGCGATGACCTGGGAATTATAGACGGGGGGTATATCGAGCGCACCATCGCCGTCGCGAATTCCGATGCGCAGCGACGGGTTTGCGAGATATTGAATACTATAGGAATTAAATGCCACGCCGAAATGAATGGCAAGATATTTTTGGATATAGTAATACATGTCATTGAGGACGGCCAGCAGGAGAGAATTCTGAACGGCCAAATTATTATAGTCTGCGAGAGTGAGACCATATGCCGCGAGTTGGGCCGCGAAGAATTCGGCGCGTTTTGTATTCAGAAGATTGACCAGACTCGTATTGAGTGATGGGCTTGAGATTGTGACGCGATTGGACTGGGCCTCATATGTGACGTTGTATTTATTTACGAGGTAATAACGAAACGTATGCTGGACACGATAAGTCTCTAGAACGGCTGCGTTCTCTGTAATGAGTTCCAGAATGACAGGATCGTTAATTCCCTGAAACGTGTAAATCACGCGAGAGCGAGCCGTTTCCCCAGGAAGAAGATACTGGCTCGTGGTAGGGAGGTCCAAATTCAAAAGGGCCTGATTGAATTCCTGGTCCAAGAGAGCCTCTTTGAGCACAGGATAGTAGTAAGCCACTTTGATTTGATCGCCTGTATACGACGAAAGGCCTGCATAGCGATTCACAAAGTAGAGGCCTACAATAGTATCCATGGTGGGATTCGCCACGAATTGATCCAACAGGGAATTGTAAAAGTAGTCACCAGGGAGATTGAAGTTCAGAGCAAAGTCGCCCGTCACGGCGAATTTCGGGGCAAAATCGGCAAACCCATTTGGATAATCGTAGAAAATAGGAACATTATTGAGATGTGTGGAAATCTCTGTTAGAAGTGAGCCGATATCATATGTCCCTTCGCGAATGAGATTCTTGATGACAGCAGGCACGATTTGGCCCGAGACGGGATCAGCATAGGTTCGCCCGAGTTCTAAGATGGATATGTCCAAGTTTTGCTTCGCTGCACGGAAATAATAGAATGCAGAAAGAAGTTTTATCTGGAGAACCTGGAAATTCACGACGTTCTTATAGGTCCGGGGGAGTCGTAACGTGAGTGCTGTGGGTTGTAGAAAGACGTTGCGGTCGCGGTCGCGGCTGTCCACCATTATAATGGTGGTGACCTGCTGCGTAGATGACTCCAATTTATTGCCAGAAGGGTCTGCGGGGACCGCATAATTGGAAAAGGTGGCGAATCCACTGCCATCTGTAATGTCCTGTCCAAGAGGGAGGGCGCCCGTTTGTCCAATCGAGACATACGTGTCGATGTTATCGCTCTCAGCCAATGTCTCGGCGAGGGCGGCGTAATTTACGTCTTGGAAACCCTCTTCGCTCTCGGCTGTCGTATCCGTGCCTGTATCATCGGTTGTGTCTGTTGTTTCGGTTCCCGTCTCAGTCGCATCGGATTCTGATTCCGAGCCAGAATCAGAATCCGATTCGTATTTTGCATATTGCGGTTTATACATAACAGCCTTCTACAAAGGAGTAAGGGTATCTTAGGCCTGGGGTTTGTCGCATTAGCGCTTAGCGCTTATAGCGCCTATCTTACTCTTGAGCGTAGACACACGTGCCATCAGAGCCTGTGTGGCCCCTACGTGCGCATACTGAATCTGCGCCCTATCAATTGTCTGAAAGGCCGGCAGACCCTCTAAAGGCGCAGGACCTTCACTCACGGCGGCCGGTAGTCTGGCCCTCACTTCCGTCGCAAGAACGCCAATCTGACGCCTATCACGAAGTCCGTATTTTTTCAGATACGGCTCAATAAAGGAGTATCGATGGAGAGGGAGTGATCGGATCGTAGCATAGAGGTCGCTCGTCTCGGCCTTTATAATGCCCTCTTTGACTTTCGGATCAGATGCGTTATAAATCGCCCCTGTATATGTGAGACTCCGTGTGGTTGTGTCATTGAAGCGATTCTCTATAGTTGTCCCATTCAGTGTTGTATTCCACCGCAGGAATCCCCTATTGAATTCCATGCCTGTGCTCGGATTTAGATAGGTTGTAGATATCGTAGAGCCGATTGTGACATAGAGGTCCAACTCCGAGGTCTGAAGACCGGAATTCGCATTGGAATGGAAGAATTGGAGATACTCGATCGCATTCGGATTAAAGGAGACCTGTGTGCCGAGGGAACTCCTGTAATCCGTGCCGCCCGCATTGGACCATGCCGTATAGAGGAAAGTATCGCCTGCCGAACGGGTTGCCTTGAGTCGAAGACTCAGATATGTGGGTGTAGAAATTCCGATAGAGGTGGTTGTAGAGAAAGAGAGAACATATGTGGACGGGCTCGTCGTATATGTGGCCTGGACAGCATTAGTGGACGCATATTTCGTCTCACCAATGTATATATCACCATAAAAGGAATTCGACCCTGTTGCGTTTCCGTCAAGTGTGAGGTAAAAGTTCCATTGACTGGGCAAGAGATTCGAAGTCAGCGTAAGATAAAAGGGGCTGAATTGGTCCACATCCGTGCCAGGGCGACTCTCGGCTATGAAACCCGATGTGGAAAAGGCCGGTGGTGTTGGGCTCAGAGTATAGAGGGCATGGAATTCAATATCTGCCAGTTGCCCCCCTGGTGTAAAAAAGGAGGAAGAGAGGAAGAGGGGCGCACCGACGGCACGCGAAACGGATCGCAGGAGGGTCGCATTCTGGAAATAACGTATTGTCGTTCCATCATATGTGATTTTCAGAACATCTGTGGTCGCATAGAAACCGATGGTCTGGATGAGAGTGCCTAACTCGTAAATCTGGAGAGTACCGGTTGCTGTCACGGAAAGGGCGTAGTTCAGGGCCGTGAATGATGTTGTGGATGTGGGATTTTCAGATAGGCCCATCATAATAGCGGCAGATGTCTGCGCCGGCGTAAATGCCAGATAAGCCGACGCAGTGAAGGACTCCTGACTCCGTGCGCGGCTGTCCCAGGCGGAAGCGCCCCCTGCGGGCTTCTGAACGGCGGTCTGGGACAGGAGGGTGATCCCTGTGAGAGACCAGTTGAACGTCTTTGCGGCATTGAAAGTAGTCGCAGGGGCCCTCGCGGTTGGCAAAATCGGAAGTTGAATGCGGGCTGAAATACCGCCTCCGCCGACCATAGAGTTGAAGGGTGTGCCAGTGACCCCTGTCCAGTTAATTCCATTCGACGAATAGGCCATGGTATTTGTGCCCTCACCCACTGCGACAAAATAGCGCCCGTTCCAGGATACGGAATGTCCACGCGTCGAAAAGATACTCGTGCCGAGCCCAGTCCAGTTGGAGCCATCTGGGCTATATGCCAGTGTATTTGTGCCCTCACCGACGGCAACGAAATTACTACCGCCCCATGCGATGCCGTAGGCACCAATGCTAAAGGTCGTATTGGAGAGGTAATTCCACGTGACTCCGTTTACAGACGTGGCCAGCGTATCATTTGTCCCTGCTATAGTGCTGCCACCGATGACCCAAATACTGCTATAATACGCAACGGCGCAGCCGAGAAGAATGCCGCGACCCGCTGTCGTAGATGGTGTCGACCAGTTAATTCCATTCGCAGAATAGCGAATACCGCGGGACTGCGTAAGGGTCCCCTCTTGGCCCACCGCAACCCAGAGGTTTCCGCCGAACCCGATCCCGTAGGCGCGCGTATCGAAGAAATAAAAGGGTGCGGCATTATTGCGATCAGCGGTCCATGAGAGGCCCCCATCGGTCGTGTAGGCCGAATGACGCTGACTCGTACCCTCGCCAACGGCGAGTCCGAGTGCTGTACCCCAAGCAATCCCTCTTGTTGCCGTGAGACTAAAGGACGTCTGTGTCGGCGTGGAAAGTTGTAGACTGGACGTTAGAATTTGGATCGCCGGCGCAGCGGTCAGACCAATAGTCCAAAACCGCCCGTTCCAGGACGTCGTCCATATAGGCGCAGTCACCGAGGGAACGGAGAGCCATGTCAAACCATTCATTGAAATAGCGAGGTTATTCGTCGCATTTGAGGACCCTGCTATCATTATATTAGAGTCGGTGAACCCGTAGGGGAGAGGAAACTTGGAGGCGAGTTTCGTATTCGTGGAGAGGGACGAAACGGCGATAGTGCTCCAGGTGGCCGTTAGAGTCGAGACTGCCGTCGTGGCTATAGTGCTCGTGCCGACGGCGACCCAGCGCTTTCCAGACCAGATGACGCCGCTGGCGGTGTCGAGGGCGACCGCATTGGCCGTCCATGTGGTTCCATTCGGACTTGTGGCGAGCGCAGTATTCGTACCACCAACGGCCGCCCAGTTGGATCCGTTGTAGGTAATGGCACGAACGATAGATGTGAAAGTGGTCGCACCTTGGCCTGTCCAAGTGAGTCCATTCGCAGATGTGAGGAGCGTATTTCCATTCACGGCAACATTGGCCCCGCCGACCCAGAGGTTGGAGCCGTTATAGGCGACGCACTCAGAGGGGGCTGTTCCAGCGCCTTGACCCGACCAGTTGATACCATCCGCAGATGTTGCTATCGTATTTGCGCCAGTTCCATATACAAACCAGGAGCCGCCATCCCAGGCGACAACCCGAAAGGAGGTTGCGAGGCTCGTGCCTGTCACGCCGGTCCATGTGATTCCGTCCAACGAATAGGCGATCGCGTGCGTATTTGCGTCACCGACGGCGACCCAGAGGTAGCCGTTCCAAGCGACCGCGCGCCCCTGTGTGAAAATGGCACCAAAGTCTGTTGTGCGCCAGGAGAGGCCGCGGTCCACGGATGTCAAGAGAGTCTGGCCATTCAAAATCGGGAATGGAACACGACACGCGACGTCATTGGGGCTTCCGTTTGGTACTACGCCTGCACCCACCCATGTGATTCCATCTGTACTACGAACGACACTATAGGAAAATGCGCCCGTTTGACCGACACCAATAAAATAGGTGCCGTTCCAAATGACACTAAAAATGCGAAAGATGAGCGAATTTACGCTCGTTGCGTCTGTCCATGTTACTCCATTATCTGTGCTGTAAATGATTCCCGCAGCAGGTATTGTATTTTTTCCGTAGGATATGACCCAGGTGGGACCATTCGTGGCTACAGATGTCGGTGTTCCCCCCGCAGCCGATATAATACTATGTGCAGACGATGACGCGGTCCATGCGATTCCGTCATCACTATACATCACATAAGATGTCCCGTTCCCCACCATAACCCAGCGATTTCCATTCCATGCCGCATCATTCGCCTGATTGTTGAAATTCAGAGAGGCGGACACGGACCTCGACCACGTCAGTCCATCCGTGCTAAATTGCACGGAATTCGGATTTCCAATTCCACCTGCGAGGAGAAGCCAGAGTCCGCCGCTAAAGACAATATTGACCCCGAAATTAATATTGGCCGCTTCCGGCAAAGTTGTCCATGTAATACCATCCGTGCTTGTTATGACTTTATTCGTCGCATTTCCGACAGCAATCCAGCGCCCAGTTCCATACGCAACCTTTTCGTAATAGCCAGTTCCCGCGGGTATAGTGGCATTCGTCCATGTAAGCGCGTTAGAACTATAGCGAACAGCATTGGGAATATTTTGCCCCACCATAATCCATTGGCTTCCATTAAAGGCAATACCTCCAAGACCAAAGAAGGACTGGCCACTCGAAGTCCACGTCGCCCCGCTGTCAGTGCTGTAATATATGAAATCCGTCGCGGCAACGAGAAAGGCTCCAGACGGGTCCACAGGATTCGGCGCCGTCGCGGCCACTATGGCATCTCGGCCGACCGCGATGCCGTTTATCGTAGAGACAGATAATGATTTTGAATTCCACTGGCTCGGTGTGACTGAATAACTGAGTGTTTTTGCACCGGCAATCGTGAGATCATTCTCAGAGAGGTCTATAGGGATTGCCACACGACTCTGGAGCCCATATGTCGTGGTAAAAAGTGTGGAGGCCGTCACACCTGTCCATGTGGTCGCATTCGAACTCGTGGCGATGGCGTGCGTGGTATATGTTCCACCAATACACCATTGGGAACCGGACCACGTGACCGCCCTTACACTTGAAATGATGCTGCTGACGCCCACTTTTGTCCAGTTGATTCCATCGGATGAATAGGCGATGTTGGAATCACCGCCGACAAGGAATTGGGACCCGTTCCAGGCGACCGCGTAGCCGTAAGTGGTGGCATTCACGAAAGTGGAGGTGTTTGCGGGGGTCCAGGATAGGCCTGTGCGAGAATAGGCGATTTGAGTGGCACCTGTTCCACCCACGGCGACCCACGTATTCGTGCTGGCGGCATACGCGATTCCATAGACGTTGTCTGAAAACGTCTGTCGACCGAGACCATACCATTGAATTCCATTGTAGGAATATCCGAGTGAATGATTATCGCCCGCTCCACCCGCGACCCATACTTGTCCGTTCCAGGCGACGGCATTTGCCTCATATGTGAAAATATTCTGGGCGCCGGCTCCAGTCCAATTCAGTCCATCATAGGAATACCCTAATGAATTTGCCCCCCCAAAACCGGCGGCAACCCAGATAGTCCCATTCCAGGCAACAGCACGGACGCCATTAAAAAGGCCATTTGCGTAATTACTGAACCATTCTGAGCCGTTATAAGAGTATGCAAGAGACGTGAGTGTCGCAGATTGCCCTCCCGTGATCCAAAGATTGGAGCCGTTCCAGGCAAAGCCATTCGTGCGGACATTGAAGGGAGGACTCGCAACAGAGGCCCAGGTTGCCGCATCACCATTAGCATTTAAAGCGAGATAGGCGGGGCCATTCCCACCTGCGACGATGGCGGGATATTCGCGAATTGTAGAGGGGAGCGAGAGGGTATTCGCACCAGCCAGATAATATGTATTGCTCGAATTCACTGCGCCCTGGTCGATAGGGTAATTACTCAGAGTCAGTTTTTGAAATGGGACGTAGGGGTTCGCATTAAACGAAAGAATAGTACTTGCGCCACCTGAATTTACGATGCGGAGACCGGCGACGCCCGAGATACTGCTGTCATTTCTATAGGTCATATTTGCCGTAAAGTAGCAGGTGGATGTCTGTGAAGAGACGTTATTCAGTGTAATATTTACGACGCGGTCCAGAGAGGCGTGAATCTGGAGAGGCTGCGTGAATGTGCCGCTGCCCTGTGTATACTCATAGCGTGTATTGGTGGAGACGCCAGAGGCGGTAGAGATAGTCGTATAGGGGTCGGCCGGATTCTGGGTGATCGGTTCACCGAGACGAATGGTCGTAATGACGATAGAACTCGTCGTGGCATCAAGGGCTACTGCGGTCGATATCTGTGCCACGCTCACGGCAACGAGAGGTGTGGAAAAGGTGAATGTGCTCGCAGTAGGGCTTCGCAAAATCTGAGGGCGCAAGAGCGTATTGCTGAGGAGAATCTCATTCGTTTGAAGGGTACTTGTTGTAAGAGTGCCGTTTTGATTCAAGATGGTTGCGAATGGGACGGAAAGTGTTGTGAGAGTAGGTGCCACAAGACCAGAAGAAAGGAGAAGGCTACTGGCAGTCACCTGTGCGGCGTTCAATTGGCTACTGCCTGTATTAAGAGAACTGAATGTGATAGTGCGCGCGTTTAGAGCAGGTGTAACGGCTGTCGCTGCTTGAATCGTGCTGCCGGCCGTTACGCTACGTGCTACCGCGATTGTAGAGGCCTGTGTGAAATTCGCGTTAATGACGGGCACTGGTCCACCGCCTGGCGCGAGAATAGAGGTGCCTGTTGCATTCGCAGTGCCGGCTGCGATGGAAGATATGGTAAGCGAGCCGTTTGCGTTTAGAATATTGGCTGTGCTGAAGAGAATTTGCGAGAGGGCAGCCGAGGAAATGGTGCCCGTGACCTGTAGGGTACTGGTCGTAGCGAACGGGGCTCTGCCTCCGTCTATGACAAGGGCGGGAGTCGCCGTACTGAGAGTGGTGAACACAACAGGGTTCGTCGGTCCAGTGTACGTGGCATCACTTATAGGGATATCGGTGCGGGACTGAAATGTGCCGGCCGTAGATAAGAGGAGGCTATCCGCGATAGTAGTGGTCGCCTGGTAGGTGTTTGTCGTGAGAGTGGATACGAAGAGGGAACGGGTCGTGCGCGCACTTGTTGAAAAGAGGGCTGCTCCACCTGTAGAGAAAGCACCAGTTATGGAAGTGGTATAGGAAGTTGAGAATTCTCCGCCGACTCCGAGAATTCCTGGTCCGAAACGGAAATTCGATCCGAAGGCGGCGTCCGCCGCGACCAGAGAGGAACTTACAGATACCTGGTCTCCGAAATTCGCAGCCAACACAAATTCAGAATTCCCATTCACACGGAGAGAATTCGTAATCGTCATTCCTTGGCCGGCCACTTGAAAGGTGTCGCCCAGAACGGATGTCCTAACAGCCAAGGAACTCACATAGAGGGTATCATTACCCTGATAGGTACTAAAGGCCGTAAGAGTCTTGACGCGGAATTGCCCAGAAGTGGAGAGGGTCTGTGCGATATCGGCGTCCCCTGTCACATTGAGAGTGCTATAGGATGTCGCGCGAAGCGTATAATTCTGGCTCGGATCATGAAAGGAATTCTCATTCACGATGGTCCATTGGTTAGGAGCAGCGGCCTTTAGAGTGAGATAGCCGAATCCTTGTTGAATCGTCACGGACGAATCACTCGCATCTACGATATTCACGCCGGCAGTCGTACTAACGAAGATGGATTGTGGAGTGGATAAGAATCCATCTATGTCGCGAATTGTGATGAGTTGGCCGACGTTAGTCGTTGTACTCAAGTAGACTATGTGCGCCTGTCCACCTGTAAGACCGCGCGTATAGACTGGAAGAACAGATGTATGACTATTTTGAATAGATTCACTCATCTGGTCCTGGGTTATGACCCCTCTGATAGGGGGTCGTATCCTTTAGCCGCCTCCAAGCGCTCTAACAACGCCTCTAAGCGCTCCACTTCCTCCATGAGATATTTCGTAGCACCGAGATGGGCCATTTCCACCTGCGCCGTATCTATTGTGAGAAGCGGGTCCGGACCCTCTAGACCAGGGACAGGGAGGTCGGAGGGATGTACAGAATTCGGAAAGACGTTTGATAATTCCGTTGCGAGAAGTCCTAGGCGTGGAGCCTGGGGAACATGGAATGTGGAGCAGTAGGCGGAATTATATTGGAATTGACGGAGAGGGAGCCCGCGAATTGCCCTATAACATAGGCCCAGGTCGGCTGCTTCTATATCCTCTTTGATGCGTGGGTCCGATGCGAAATTCAGGGTTCCGTAATAAAATAAATTCCGTGTGGAAATATCGTTCAGAGAATTCTGGATGGTCGTGCCGTTCAGGGCGTAATTCCAATAGAGGCGGCCATTATTGAATTCCACCACCGAATTGGAATCTATAGAATTCGCATTCGGCGTGTAGCGGCATTTAAAGGATACATTGATTGCCGAAGAGCCAAAAAGGGTCGCATTGATTCGGAAAGAACTCTGGCTCAGCGTGCTCGTCGTGGACTGGTTCGTTGCCGCACTTCCGAAAAAGGTGGGACCGCCGTCTATTGCAAGTTGGGAACCACTCTGTCCCGCCCACAAGAAGAGGGCGGTGTATTCTATGAGGAGGCCTGGGGGCGGGGGGAGCCCTTTGAAATCGGTCGCGAAAGAGATAGTCGTCGTATAGGGCACAGCAGGATTCTGGCCTGTCGGAATGACGTTCGACAAGAAAAAGGGGCTCAGGTAGTCGCCTGGCCCGCCCGTCACGAGGACATTTGTAGAGGGGGCGGGGCTGGTCACATAGTAAAAGTCGGGGCCATTGGAACCGGCGGGTAGAGGGGCGCCTATAGTGATGCGTGTGGCCGTCATCGTGCTGAGAGCAATAGTGGAGGCTGTCAGCGTGCTGAAATAGGCATTAGTAAAGGTGAGCGTGGACGCCTGAATTGTGATAGTGGAGGGGGACACAATGGCACCCGAATTGATCGTGAGCGTGCTCGTAAGGAGCGTATTCGCCTGTAGGGTGCTCGTCGTGAGACTGCCGGCGGAATTATTGATGACCGCATTCGGAACATTCATAGTTACGAAAGACGCCGCACCTGTAATGCTATCGGCGACGACGATGGAACTGAGGGCAATGGCGGGAGCCTCTATGGCGCCGGCAAAGACACTACCACTGGATATGGTGGCGGCTGTCACGGACGATACCTGTAAAGAGCCACTGCTGATAAAGGTCTGGGCCGTGATGCCGCCGGCCACAACTAGAGAGGATGTCTGAATAGTGGAGGTCTGAAGTGTCTGGATGGCGAAGACGTTCGAGAGAGTGAACGTATTTGCAGTAATACTGCTGATTGTCAGATTTCCGTTCGGATTCAGAATCTGGGCCGAAGAGAGAAGGACCTGTGTCACGGACGTGGCGCTGATGAGGCTGGTGACCTGGAGCGTACCTGCTGTCAGAGTGCTGGTGACGAAAAGGGTGCCAGCGGAGACGTAGGGGGTATAGAGAGGGGCGTTCCATGCGGCGACATTTTGGCCGGCGATGACGTCACTGCGTGCGCGCAGAGTGGGGCCTCCTGAACCGAGTTGAAGATAGCCCGCTGGCCCAGAGGCGATTGTGAGACTGCTGGTCGTGGCGTTTGACGTTATAGTAGACTGGGCGACGTCCAGATTGGAGAGAATCGTGACATTGGAGTTGAATGTAGCCGGGCCGAGAATGGTGGCTGTGCTCTGAATATTGACGGAGCCGACGTTGAGGGTCCCGCCGCCTATCGTAGTTACGTTGCCAGTGATTGAGACGTTTCCGCCGAAGGCGGCAGCACCGGCTACATTGAGGGGGCCCAGGGCCATCACGGGGCCGTCAAAGAGAGTCGTGCCTCCCACGGACATATTCGAGGTGACGAGGAGGCCCGTATCGATACGGGCAGATCCGACGATATAGGCGGTCGTGCCAGGCGTTGTCACAAAAGGGGGCGTGGCACCCACGACGAGTGTGCTCGTATACATGGATTGGCCAACCTGGGCTGTGCTCTGGACAATGATAGAATCGGCTGAAACACCTGTCGTGGAGAGGGCTCCGCCGATATTCACGGCCTGGCCGACAAGTGTAGAGGCCGTCAGCGCACGCACATTCGCAATCGTATCAAAGAGGGGAAATCCGAACGAATTAATGATATTCCAAGAGGTCCCCGTTTGAGCCGAAAAGGAGAGGGAGGCGTAGGGCTGGGAAATCTGAATACTGGACGTGCCGTCCGTGAATGTAATTCCGGATGTCGTGCTCACGAGGATAGATTGGGGACTGGAAAGATAGCCGACCGAGTCCCGCACGGACACTATCTGTCCCGGGGTTGTCGTGCTGGATAGATAGACGATTGCCTTATCTCCTGTGCCGAGAACGGACGAATCAATGAGCACAACCGATGTGCTCGCATTCACTATAAATGATGGCATTACCCCCTAATTGTGTCTGCGCATATGGGGCGCAGATTTTCTCCTCGCGGACAGAGCAGGAAAGGGGATGAATCGCCCTGGGCTCGCCGCCAGCAATTACATTCTCAATATAGTGGAACTCCAAAATACGATTACCAGCGCATCAGGTGCGAGCCCTTTCAACGTCCTCTCCAATCAAGTCGCCGAAATTCGCCAGATGGTGGATTTTGGTCAAAAACAGGTGAATGCGAATGTCCTCTCGGCGTTTGATGCCGGCGGGGCTATCCAGGTCATCAGCCCGTTGAATCTTTCCAATACGACGCTCAGCGTGGATGGAGCCGTCGTCATTGGCGGGGGCGGGGGCGGCTCCATAAGCACGGGGACCCTCGGAACGGCGAGCACCATCCTCTCAGTGAGTGATGGTCCCGCCGCCCTCACATTTAAACAGATGGCTGTGGGCCTCCCCTCGTCATTTATCATTTATTCTACGGGAAACGCAGTCTTTGCCAGCAGCGTAACCGCCACGGCCTTCATTACCGCGTCGGACCAGCGCCTCAAAGAGAATCTGCGCCGTATAACTGACTATGAGACAATCCTCTCACAAATCACGGGCTACCGCTTCCAGTGGCGGGATACGGCCGCAGCCGACGTTGGCGTGGTCGCCCAGGACGTCGCCGAGGCCCTGCCAGAGGCTGTGACGACTCTCCATAGGGGCGGATATCTCATGGTCGCCTACGACAAACTCGTCCCTGTGCTCTTGGAGGCCGTAAAAGGGCTCCATGCGCGTGTGAAGGCCCTAGAGGCCTTAACGGGCGAGTCTAAATCATCGAAAGAGAATGCGCCCCCCCGTCTCTGAGGACACAAAACAGGCCCTCGCCCTTCCAGGGATGACCCGCTGTTTCGGGAACCCCTGTGAGACACTCGTGCCGACGACGCGCCTCTCGGAGATTACGCCGCGCAAAGAGCGAAAGGTGATTCTCTTGGCGACGGCGACGATCACGAAAGACAACGTCTTCTCGAATGGCCTCTTTCAGAACGTCTTTGTCTTCTACCAAATGTTTGAGGCCATGGGCTACAATCCGATTCTGATTATTCACGAGAAGCCTTCCAGCCGAGAATCACTCCCTGTCGTCGTGCGTGACTGCCGCATGATGCTCTCCGAGGAGATCATTATGAAACCGCTGCCCGTCGTGGCGCTCATTGAACTGGGCATGAGTATCGATCCGCTGTTGCGCGAGTTTGTGAAGATGCTCGGGGGGAAGTTGACGAAAGTCTATCTCGGAAATATTCTGAATATTGATGCGGAGACCCCGATGTTTTATCCGAATATGCACTTTGCTCACCATGTAATCGAGAAGATTGATAAAGCATGGGTTTCGCCCCACTACGGCCAGAATGCCGAATACGCTGCGTTTATCAACCACGTCATTCCGCCTGAGAATCTAAAAGACGCAGTGGCCCCGTATGTATGGGACCCCTGTTTTCTGACAAATGGCGGTACAGAGGAGCCGCCGCGCTGGCAACCCAGCAGTGACGCCGCAGGTCAAGACACACCTTTTGTAATCATGGAGCCCAATATTTCATTCCAAAAATGCAGTCTAGTCCCCCTGCTTGCCCTCGAGCGCTGGTATCGTGCAAAAGGGAGGGCGGCCGGCTGGAAAGGGAAAGTGGTCGTCGTGAACGGGGATCGTCTCCTGAGTACACCTCATTTTGTGAATTCCATTCTGACCACTCTCACTCTTGCGGACGACGACCGGCTGGAATTCACGGAGCGAAAGAGTATCCTGGTGGCGATGCGCACATGGCCTACGGCCACCTTTGTGGGCCACCAATACAACAATGAATACAACTATATGACACTGGAACTCATGTATTGCGGATTCCCTATTGTTCACAACTCGTATTCATGGGGCTCATTCGGATATTACTATGAAGGGAATGATATCCGCTCAGCCGCCCTCCAGATTGACGCGGCCTGGTCATCACATGCCGAACGCTACGAGGCCTATCGTTCTCATGCGCGTACACTCGCCTGGCGCCACTCTCCCTACAATCCTGATGTTCATCGCGCATGGGAAGAACAACTGAAAAAGTAAAATGGTCCGCCTAATTAAGGATGGATGTGGTGGGATCGGCCGCATTTCCAACGCTTGATGCGAGAAATCGGCGACTGAATGATCTCGCCGCCGCCGACGCATTCCACGATTTTGACACCATGTCGCGAATCAACGCCGAAAATAAGAAACTGAAGGAGAATGTTCTCCGAGATATCTGGTCAAAAGAACAGACTATAGGAACATTCGAGCCCCCTGCAGCCGGTCATCCCGACAATGAAGACTCTTTTTTCGCGCAAATTCTCCAAATGAATGTAGACGATTTAAAGAAAAAGTTGCGACGCCCTGGCGCTACGGGCTCTTTCACGATCCTGGCCTCTGGGGATCAGCAGATTCAATATGAATGGGAGACTGCCTTGGTGGCCCAAAAAACGGGTGATTCTTATGAATATAAAATAGCATCAAAGGATCTATATAAGGCCATTACAGGGAGTGCCACAGAAACATCACTCTATTTTATGATTGATGCAATCAATGTAAATTTCTTTGACGCCCTTGTCCAAGATATTGGCGCGACTGAAAAGTTTGCATTCTACATCAATACGCGCGAACGTCTTAACGACGCCGCTGGAGACCGCGATCTGGGAAACTATAGCAAGAACAGCAAGAATAAAACAATCCGCCTCGATATCATAGAGGATGAATACGAACATCGCACGATATATAACGCAATGAATCTGACTGCGAAAGAATCTTCTCAACTTTTTGATTCTGTCTATACACTGAGCCTGGAGGGTCAGAAGAAATCCAAAACAAAAGAGGGTCTCAGTGCCGCTATTCTCACGTTTAAAAAACAAAATGGCGGCGTTCTGCGAAGTGTCACATCGCAGACAGGAGCAGTCGATGGTGAAAATTCCGTAAATACACTCTATCGACGCCTCGTAAACTTTTTTAAAAGTGGCACAAAGGCTACCGAAAAGGAGAGAGAAGACTATTGGATAGCGTTACAACAGAAGCGCAGTGGCGACTGGCTTCAGGTTCTTTCTACATTTGATACGAAACGATTCCAGGCCGTTCCTACAGGTGAACCCATTTATTTGGCGTCTATGGATAGGCTCTGTGTCGCATACGGCCTCTGCGTCGGTGCGAGTATGATCTATACGTATCTTTTGGAAGACGGCAAATATATGATTACCACTTTCCGCCGCAAGGCGTTCAAAAAGGTTGACCCGAAAACGCGGCTGCGCGAGGAAGTTCTGATGTATACGAAATCCGACAATGTGTCTCTGGAGTCCGCGCCGCTCGTGCCAGAGGGAATCACATACAAAGAGGCCGTAAAAACGTATTTGACCTTTATCGAGGGCAAGATTCAAACCTTACAGGCCGCAATTCCGTGGCCGAGTGATGCCAAACTGGCCGAAATCACGGCTGCGCGTTTCACGCCAACCCTATTTGATGAGATGCTCCGCGGCGTATTTAAAGGCCTCTATGACCTTATTCTCGTGCTGCGCACGTTCCCTTTCAAAGCCAGTTTTCTGGCCGACGTGGCTCTCATGGCCAAGCAAGTAAAACGGAAATCTATCAAAGAAATGCGAGCGAAGATTCATGTCTTCCAGGAGAATATTCTCGCACTCCGCGACCTTCTCTCGTATTCTCCAGAGGCATTCAAAACAAAAGAATCTCTTCAGAAGGCTCTAGTGGGAACCTACGAACTCTTTGAAGGGTCTAATCCTGCCGCGGAAAAATACGCGGCACTGAGCGAATTCCAGATGCGAATTCCTATCTATTCGCAATTCGCCATGGGATTCCTGGCGCAGATGGAGCCATATATGATTCCGATGTTGAATTCTCAGGTCGTGCGAATTCTGGGTGCTATAGAGGGGATGACTACCCCGCTCAAAGTGGATGCGGCTCGAACAATTCGTATGAACGCCATTTTAATCAAATATTTGCTTTGTAGGGATGTGAAGAATTTCCCCGTGGAATCCATTCCATCGTTTACAGAAATTATTCAGAACACATACGCCAAACCGGCGGCAGAGCGAAAGGGGAATTCGTTCGCAGTCCACAGAATTCTTGCGAGGGCCTACCAGAATTTCGTGGAGGCGAAAAAGCGGAATGAATTAATTCGCGAATTCTACGCGGAATTCCAAAAGCGGCTGGCTGCGGCGAATTCCCAGAGGGCTGGAGCGCGGACCACCGCACGGACCACACGAATTTCCTCCCGCAAAACACAACGCAGGAACGCTCTAGCAAAAAGCCGCCGCGTAAGTCCTCGGCGCGAAAAGAGGGCACTCTTAGAGGCCATTGAAGAGATTGCGAGCAGTTCCTTAAGGACGGCGAGCCTTGAGCGCACGCGATCCAAAGAGCATGGTTACACCCCTATAATGAGTTCAGTCGTACCCCTTTATCTCGTGAGCCGATTCTTAGAGGGGATTCATCTGGATGTTGAAACGACGTATACGGCCCCCGCGAAGCACCTCTATCAGGTTCTTATGCACACTATGAATTCGGATGTATATAATGCCTATAAGAGTGCCATTGGAGGTTCCGTTTCACAGGCATCCTTTCGCTTTTATTGGGAAGCCCTCGGATATTTTGTCATTCAGATTCTTCCAAACCTCTCGGATTTTATGGCAGATGATATAAAACGGGGAATCATAGAAAAAGCGTTTCCTGTGCGTCTCACAGATTTAGAGGAATTGGGGCGAACAATTCGCTCCAGTGTTCTGGGGATGCCTGTAGGTTTCGACTACGCTCTTGGAGAAGAGAAATTGGATGAATTCATGGTTTGGTTCATTTTCTACAGATTTCTTCCTATTCTTGAAACAACGAGAGGATTACATATGACATCCAACGAATTGGCCGTTTCGGATGGATTCCAAAGAGTTCTGCAGACGTATGAGACAAGAATTTCGGGACCGCCCGCAAAAACGGCATTCCGAAAGACACTGAAGCGTATAGCCTTTACAAAGACAAGACGGGCCTCTCGCAGCCGAAGCAGAAGCAAAAGCAAAAGCGTTATGACCATGGAATAAAAAACCAAAATCAAGACTAAGGTCTAAACATACCGACACGTATTTGGTCAGAGAGCGTGGCCAAATGCGTATCGGAATTACGACCCAGATAGAATTCTCCGTATTCAGTTGCGGCACCACAAACACCTGTTTCGCTCTCGCCGAACTTGCCAAAGCACTTGGCCATGAGCCGACACTACTGAACATGCGCGGCACAAATGAATGGTGGCAGGACTGCACTCCGCTGGCGAAGGCATTCCCTGTGGCGCATCTAGAGGGGATGGACCTCTCTGGCTGCCAACCCTATGATATTCTCTTCGAGGTCGGCACCTACACTTTGACGCCAGTTCAGCGCGAGGCTCTCGCAAAGCGCGCGGTCTGGGTGATCCGAAAGCCGTTTGTTCTGAATGAGATTGAGTCTTCTATTTATCCTGTGAATGACCGCCCTCGCGATCTCACAGGTATCTGTCAGGCATGGCTGATGACGGATGTGACGTCGCCTGACGACGCGTCGGCCGTGGAACTCATCGCGGGTGTTCAGACGGCCTATGTCCCCTTTCTCTGGTCTCCCATGCCCGCCGAGGCCCATGCGCGTTCATTCGGCGCACCGCAGTGGAAAGTGGACCCAAGTGGAGGCTTTGTAGTGCATATGGTCGATACAAACATGTCGTCGTCGTCTAGTTCAACGATCCCACTGGTTGTAATGCGAGAGGCTGCGCGCCAAGGCCTGCCCATTGACGCGTGGCGTCTTCACAACGGCGAAATGATCGCAAAGAGTCGCTTTTTCCGCGACAATGTTCTGAAACACTGCTCCGACCTGGACTTGAGCGGCCAGTGCGTCGGTCGCCAGCGCTGCGTAGAATGGACGACACATCCTGGCTCCGTCGCAATTACACATTTGCGTTTCACGCGTCTGCGCCCTGTACTCCTGGACCTCGCCTGGTCCGGCGTCCCAGTCGTTCACAACTCCCTCTCTCTGCGGGAAATCGGACACGGCGCTGAACGCTTCTTTTACTCCGACAACTCTGTGCGAGAGGGCGTGGAGGCGCTCAAGAATCTCTTTGCAGATGCGGAGGCTGGAGAAGGATGGTTCAAAAACATGGAACCCCGTCGCGAGCAGATTCTGCGGCGCTGGAGCCCCCTCAGCCGCGCAGTGCAGGCCGTCTGGAGTATTGCGATCCAACAGGCATTAGATGCGCCGGCTTCAAAGAAGAAGGCGGTCACTATCAAAAAGGCACCCGTTCTGAAGGAGGAAAAGGAAGAAGAGAATGTGCCCGCAGCAGGAGCACACAAGGACGAAAAGCATGTAGAGCCTAGTGCGCAGACCATTCAGCCGCCTTTGGCGCACAAGACCGAGTTCAATGTCGTCTTCAGCGATATGTGGCAGGCCTTCCAGCCCGACTATAACTTCTTCACACTCCTCTTGAATGAGGCCGGCAGCCGTCTCGCCCGCCCTGTTCGTGTTGTTGGGCATTCAGAGGGTGATTGGGGCGATGATCGTGGCGACCCTGACCTCGTCATCTTCGGACCCTTCGGTCAGAATTGGCTCCGATTCGGCCCCTCCGTACCGCGTGTCCACTATACTGGTGAGAATAGCCCCGCTGTTCAGCACCCTTTTGTAAAACTCAATCTGGGCCATGAACCCTACTATCTGAAGACCGACTACATGCGTGTCCCCCACTGGATGGTCTCCATCAATTGGTTCGGCGCCGATGTGAATCGCCTGGTGAATCCGCGCCCGATCCCTCTAGAGTTGGCTACGCGGTCATCGGCGCCAACGCTGGCCGATCGCAAGAAATTCTGTGCGTTCGTCGTCTCCAATCCGAAGAATCCCGTGCGGAATTTGGCCTACAAGTGGGTGAATTCCTATAAGGCGGTGGATAGCGGCGGGGCCCTCTATAACACTATCGGCGACGAATTGTCCGCAATGTTAGGCGGTGGCGGCGGCGAGTGGAAGAAGGTGAAATTCTATCAGAATTACAAGTTCGTCATCGCCTACGAGAACGGCAGTAATAAGGGGTATTGTACTGAGAAATACCTTCATGCGAAGGCCGCGGGATGTATTCCCATCTATTGGGGTGACCCAGATGCCCAGCGCGACTTTGACCTCGCCGGCGCGATTGATGCGCGCGATTGCAAGACGTGTGATGATCTCATTGCCAAGATTCGCGCGGTGGAAGAGAACGACGCCGAGTGGCAGAAGCGCGCTGCAGTACCGGCCCTCGACGAATATCGCGTGAAGTTGGCGCGCCGCAGTCTCTCGGAAATGGCGCGGCGTATGCTGGACATGATGGGACTTCGTGAAGACGATCTCGCAGCACTGCCGCGGTTCCTCGGCGCCGAGACCGGGTCCGCTGCTGCGAAAGTGGGCCTGGAGTATTTTTCTCCGGAACCGGTGGTAGCGCCTGTGGTAGCGCCTGCCCCTGCTCCTGTGACTCAAGCGGCTCTAGAGGTCCCGCTGATGGTGACCTTTGCCACTTTCAACTACCTCGGGAGCCTACAGCACTGGCTGAAGGCCCTGCGTGCGCAAACGGCTGCCCTACCCACCTTAAAGGCACTCGTCTTCGTCGGCGATGATATCCCTACCGAGTCCGTGGAGACGCTCCAGAAAACATATCCGTTCGCCACCTTTGAGGCCGTCCCCACCTCTTGGACGCCCCCCGATTTCGCCGACTTCTGGGAACCTGGTCATTATGCGTGGAAACTCTGGATTTACCACCAACTCTCCCATCGCACTGACCTCTCGGGCCAGATGCTCTTCTATACGGACGCCGGCGCCTGCCTCGTCCGTTGGCCGAAGGCGTGGCTGGCGCGCGCGACCCAAGAGGGTATCTGTTGCCTAGAGGATCCGCGCGAGGAGAATGACCGCTGGTGCGGCGACCTCTTCTGTGAGCGCCTCGGTGTCACGGACGAAGAGCGGGCCGCCCGCCAGATTGCCGCTGGTCTCATGATATGGCGCGCCGGCGACGCGAAGGCGACCGCATTCTTCGACGAGGCCTTCCGTCTCGGCTGTGACCGCAATATGATCGTGGGGCCGCGCGTTGGTGGCGTGGCGACGGACGGAAAGCAGTATGGGCATCGCCAGGACCAGAGTATTTTGAGCATCCTCGTGCGCCGCCATGCGATCCCTCTCCATCCTCTAGACGATGTTTATTGCGACCACAGCATGCGTAAGACATTCACGTCAGGTCGCAGCCTCTATCTCCACCGCGGCAACTATACACAGCACATCCACCCTATTACGGGCATCCACGACGCCTTTGTGATTAATCTGGATAGGCGCGCCGATCGCATGGAGCGTTTCTATGCGAATCATTCCACTTTAAAGGATCGCGTGACCCGCTACGCCGCGTTTGATGGAAAGGCACTCTCTCTTACGCCCGAATTGGCCACCCTCTTTGCGCCGAATGACTTTTTCTGGAAAAAGTCGGTGATGGGATGTGCGCTCAGCCACCTCGGCCTCTGGTGGAAACTCGTGAACGAGCATCCTGAGATTGAGAATTACCTGATTTTTGAGGACGACGCCAAGATGCGGCCTGGTTGGGAAGAGATCGTGGAGACTTCAATGAAACATGTACCTGCGGACTGGGATGTCCTCTATCTGGGCGGAATTCTCCCGCCGAATCGCTCCATGTATGAACAGACGCTGACACCTGTGACGAAATACTATAGCCGAATCACACCCAATACGATCTTTGGGCAGCAACATCCAACCCCCTATTTCCATTCATGTGCCTATGCCTATATTCTCTCGCGCCGCGGCGCCCTTAAGATTATGAATAATCTGACGAAGCATGGGGGCTACTGGACGAGTGCCGACCATATCATGTGTAGCAGTATTGATGTCATGAACCTCTATTTCTTGACGCCGTCTGTCGCTGGCTGTTACCAGGACGACGACCCGACCTACGCGAACTCTGATTTCAATAACTTTTCACGCGTCGACAAGTTTGACTCGGACCTCTGGAACAATGATGAGCGCTTCTCCGCCGATGACATCCAGAGGGCTCAGAAGGCGTTCCAGGGCGATTTCAATACGGCGATTGTTCTCAAGAGTATCTATGGGGGTGTCACACGAGCGTCCATGGCGGCTCCTGTGGCTCCCGCGTCTACTGCAGCGCCACAGGAGCCCCTACAGCCACTGATTCCGTTCAACGCACCCACAGCCTCCATTATCTGGGAAAATGGTACAAGCGCCTCGCAACGCCGGATTGTGACATTCAAAGAATTCCCCATCAATTTCTCAAAAGCGTATGAGCGTGATTGGCTCTGTATGCTCATGGGCGGCGTCACACAGATTCATGTGGACGTTGTGGAGGCTACAGCAGAGCCCCCCAAGGATACCCCTATAGTGATTCTCCAGCGCCCGTATGTCCAGGCAATCAGCCAAGTCCTCCGTCGCTGGTCAGCCGCGGGTGCCCGCTTCAAACTCCTCCATCTGAGTGACGAGGTTACGGACCCTGACCATCAGGACCCCCTCTTTGCCTATTCGCTCCCCGGCTGTATTGGTGTTCTGCGCAACTATCTCCGTAGTGATCTCCCCACGGGCACAGAATCGAAAGTGCTGACGATCCCTCTCGGCTGGCGCTGGGCGGCCGCGCCGACTGCGCCCGACTCGGACGATATTCTCAAGCACCTACCGAGTCTCCCCTTCCGCGAACACCACTGGTCCTTTTTCGGGACCGACTGGAAAGGGCGCGCGGAGGCTCTGAAGCCGCTGACAAGTTCCAAACTCCTCGGGAACTACAAGTTCTTCGGACAATGGAATGATCCCGCGAATCTGACTCGCGAGCAGTATTTGGATGCCGTTCTCAATAGTATCTTTGTACCTTGCCCCGATGGTGTGAATCCCGAGACCTTCCGCTTCTATGAGGCGCTCCAGGCAGGATGTATCCCACTCGTGGTCAAGACGCCCGAGAACGCCGAGTGGCTGCGCTGGGTTACGAAGCAGGTGCCAGTGATGGGCCTGACATCATGGGAAGATGCCATGCGCGTAATGATCTCTCTCATTCTGAAGCCCGAGACGATGGAGATCTATCGGAATCAACTAGTGAAGGGCTGGCAAGAGTGGGTCCGCTCTCTCAAGACGAAGGTGACACACTGGTTACGTTCGGATGATGCCTAAGAAAGCGAAAACATCCGAACCAGCGCTGGAAAAGGGTGCGTTTGGGCCCTGTCTTTGCCCCCTTCTGGAAACTGCTGGACCATTCATCAAAGGTATAGTTATTACTCATCGACTGATTACAACGGCCGCACAGGGGAAGTAAATTCTCAAGAGTGGTCGGACCGCCGCGCGACTCTGGAATATTATGACTCGTTTGATGGTCATTAATTGTCATCGTATTGGGACACCAAGGTGTTAAACACTTGTGTTCAAATACGCGACCGACGTGCCTGAGCCAGACGGCCTCGCGCAGCGCCTTGGGGATACGCTGTTTCCTCTTTTTGGGAGTATTTGTGCGCGTGGGTGGCGTGGGCGGGCGTTTTGGGTCCATTACTATGCTTTAGTGGAAAGGTCTAAAGTGGCTCAGTGGTTTAGTCCTTAGAGAATGGACGTTTCAGGCGATGCCGTTGATAGTATTCCCGAGTATCTGAGAACTCTAGAGGCAATCATTCGCCAGACTTGCGATGTATCTGGTGATATCGATATTGGACCTGCTTCTGCGACCGCACCGGTTGGCGCGACCGATGTCATGGATGTGAACAAGAATTCTGTGACGGCCCTACCTACACTAGAGACGACGCTACTGACAACGCCCACGGCTCCTGTGGCCGTGTCTGCTGCGCCTGCGCCCGTGGCTGCCGCGCCGCAAGAGCCCACCAAACAGAAAGTGAAGTTCCTCCTCGTGAGCACGCACATTCACCAGTTTACGGGCTACTCAAAAGTGAGCCAGGGCATTCTGACGGAACTCGCCCGCCACCCCTGGATTCAGACGACCCATTTCGGATTCCAGAAGATGGCAGATGTTCCTCCCGGCTTCCGCCCCTATCCCCCAAGCGTAGACGTGATTGACGCCGCGGCTCTGGAGAAGCCCCTGCAACAGGGCTTCGGTTATACCGCCCTTCCCGACATCATTCGTCGCAAGCGCCCCAATGTCGTGATGATTTATAACGACCTCTCCGTCGTCTCGCGATTCCTAGAGGAGATTCGCAAGGCCGGCCTGGCCCGCACGTTCCAGATCTGGGTCTATTGTGACCAGGTCTACACTATGCAGCCGCAGGTCCTTCTGGATGTGCTGAATCGCGACGCCGACCGCATTTTCACCTTCACACCCTATTGGAAGCAGTGCCTAAAGGACCAGGGTATCACGCGCCCTATTGATGTCCTGACACATGCCTTCAACTCGAGCACCTTTTTTCCGATGCCGCGCGACCTCGCCCGCCGCCAACTCCAGTTGCCGAACGAGATTTTCCTGTTCCTCAATCTGAATCGCAATCAGCCGCGGAAGCGTTATGATATTCTGATTATGGCCTTTGCGGAACTCATTGTAAAGTATCCGACGAAGCCCCTCTACCTCCTCTGTGTCTGTGACAAGGGAGAGCGGGGCGGCTGGTGGCTCTTTGAATTGTTCCAGCGCGAATTGCGTATGCGCGGCGTCTCCATTGAACTCTTCGGCAATCGTCTCATTATTACGAGCCAGAATCTGTCATTCAAGGATGAAGAGGTGAATCTATTCTATAACGCGGCGGACGTTGGAATTAGTACGGCCGATGGAGAGGGGTTCGGCCTCTGCCAATTCGAGCAGATGGGCGTGGGAGTCCCCCAGGTCGTCCCGGATATCGGCGGATTCAAGGAATTCTGTAATGGCGCGAATTCCGTGCTGGTGAAACCGAGTGTCCGGTATTACCTGCCGAATGGGTTCTCGCCTGTGAGCGGCGAGGCGCATGCGTGCGCTCCTCATGACGTCTGTTTGGCCATGGAAGAGTATGTGACGAATACGGAGAAGCGCATTGAGCACGGCAAAAAGGCGCGCGAGAAGGTGCTGGAGTATACGTGGGGTAAGTCATGCGAGACCCTTCTGAAGCGGCTAAGACGTGTGATGGAGGATGACGAGTAATGCCCTGAATTAGGAGAGTGTGCCAAGGATGGCGAATCCAGGGCTCAAACGAGTACAAAGACTTTTTCTATTCTTACTCATAACAATAGCAATCGTCTTTTTCATAGTGGTTACATCGTCATATATACGACGCTTTACAGAAGGGTTTCAAACTACACTAGACGATTTAAAAACGTGTACGCCTGCATCCGAATGTGAGGCTAAAACAATCGGCACCGGCTCTGATGCGACCCGCGTATTTGTCTGTCGAGGCCTAGATGCGCAGACCAAAGCGGAGAATATTCTAGACTGCACTCAGCCATATGCAACGACACAGATTCAGACTCCTGTAAGCACCTTTCTGAAAATCAATGATGGCGTCTGCTATGAAGTCTATAATACAAGAGTAAAAGGGAACGTGTATTACGTCTGTTACGAACGCCCGCCTCCACTCAACTACGACCCGATAACACAAGAGGTTGATTTCAATGATGTATCCCTTTATGGAGACCCTGTCCCTTTTGCTCTAACAGGAAATCTCCCTCTGGCCTGCGGTCTCTACGGAACCAACTCCGCAATCTTGGCGAGGAATTATACATCCACTCTTGCGAATTACAATTACGTAACATCGAGTGTAACTATACTCCAGGGAACGTATTCTACCATTGCGGGTTTGCAGACGAGATATTGCAGCACACAGACAACAACGAGTCAGCACACAACATGCGATGCGTTCGCAGCCTTTGGCACAGCAGCAGATGATCCCAATTTGAGTAACTTAATAAATGTTCGTGACTCCCTTTCGAACGGAGTAGTGGCTATGAGAAATTTCTATACGAGTACCCTAAGACCATCCTATATAGGTATGAATTGCGAAGAACCGGCAATCAAGATGCCATTCTGACCGGTCTAAATACAGACTCCCACAATCAAATAGAGTATCTACATGCTATCGCTCGCAATGAAATATCCCGTCGCCACTATCGCAGTAATCGCAGTGGCTCTCATTGCGGCCTACGTATATGTCCCCCGACTCTTCCGCAGAGGTAAAGGAAAGGGCCGCGAAGGATTCCAGACGGCAGAGCAGCCGCCCGCCGTTTCGCCTGTTGTCGCCTTTACGACACCCCCTCTCGGTCTAAATACGAGTGTTCCACCCAATCTCATTGGAAATCAGGCCGCATGTAGTATGCTCCGCTCGCTTCTCGACCCCGTGAACGCACGCATCAAAGAGTTCGAGGCAAAAGGGCAGATTACGGATGAACTCACTCTGATGAGAACGACGAAGAAGTCGTTAGATGAACAATTGGCGCAGATGCAATGCTCCTAAAGCCAGTCTAAACGCGTAATTGAAATTCTAGACATAGTGTGATACTAGTATAGGGGTATGACGACTGGCCAGTTAAATTGGAAATCAATCCTAATCATAGGACTGACAGCAGTTCTATGTTTAGGGTTCTATTATGGCTATAAGATTTACAAGATTTTTAAATCTGCATTGGAAGGATTCCAGGCGAACATGGCAGGCACTGGCAGTTGTCCGTATACACCAGATGCGAACTTGACTCCGTGGGAACCTGGCCAAGAGTCATCCGATGAAATTATGACTTATGACGCATTTGAAGTCGCAAATACCCCGAACGTCGGTGAGACGATGCCGACAAATATGGAAAAATACGATAGTGCCGCGGCCCTTGCCGAGTTTGACGATAACGCACCCGTCCCGTGGGATTTCGATAATAAAGATGATGACCCGGTGGATGTACTCTGGGGCTATGTTGACACCCGCTGCTCTATGTTTCTCTGGGATCGCGCGAGAATGCGAGCCATCTTCGGAACAGCAAATAATTTCGAAGTAGGCGATGATGGAAAAGTCTCTTACTACTCGGCCTATTTGAACGGCATGGTCTTTCATGATGAATCACAGATCAATGCCGTGAAATATTTAGAATTCTTCATCGACTTTTTTGCGGAAGAAGTTATTGAGGGCGCACTTGGAAGTATTATACCACGAAGTGTGGATGAAAAACTCACGGCGAAAGCCAATGCCGCAGTGCATGCTCGAAAGATGGTGAACGCTGGCGAGAAGACAATGAAGACGCTGGACAAGGGTTTAGATGCAGCAAAAGTGGCGCGCGCGAATGCAATAAAAGCCGGAAAAACCGCCACAGAAGCCGATGCCATTTTTAGAGAAATATTCCAAAACAATGTAACCGCCGCAGACATCCCTTTGAAACAGGGTCAGACGCTGCAGAATCTAACGGATGATATTTTTCAAGAGGCGAATAGTGCACGAAGCGCAGCAACTGCCGCCGGAAAAACCGCGGCAGAAGCCGACGACGCTTTTGCAAGCGCATTTCGCAAATCAGGAATCGAAAAGACGGGTGCCATTACTGCGGGAACACGCGCCAGCGCCTATAACAATTTCTATCAAGCCAGAAAAACAGAACTTCTCGCCGCAACGAAAGGCGCTGAAGAAACAGCAGAGCGTGGCACGGGTTATATTGCGAGGGCGAGAGGTAAGATAGACGATGTTCTAAAAGGTGCTAAGACTGCTATAAAGCGCACACTGAGGGCAATTGGCAAAGTTGTCTTAGCCCCCGCTGTTCTAACAGGAAAACAACTCATGAAACTTGGGTCGGTCAGGGCTGCGATTAATATTGCAAAGATGGCTGCAAAACGTCTTGGAACCTTTATGTCGAAAATCGCACAGAAATTCTTTTTTATCAGTGCTCTGGTCGCAACCCTCCCTTTCCCATTTAATCTTACACTACAGGCGATAGATTTAGTATTCACCATTGTTGTTCTGGCCGTTATTCCACAGGTGCTCTCTGTCATGGCAGACCTCGACGAAGAACCCGACTCTGACAATTGTAATGACCAGAAACAGGGATGTCCTATTACACACCCCTTTAATATGCGCTGCGCCATGATTCAAGCAACGAGTCCTGCTTTTTACGAATTCTTCACCGCTATTCCGACGGTGGGCGATATTATTGGCTCGTTTGCCCCCTACATTTGTATGAATAGCAATCTCGAATCCGTATTCCGCCAATCCATGCGTCCACCCCCCTATTTCTTTGACACATCTCTCAGTCTATTCTATTGCGAGAAGCCGAATGTCATGGACGGAGACAGCGGGCGAGAGGACTTCATGTATTATGACCCAGGCGTCTTCAAACTCTATAATAATCGCACGGACCACCTGACACTCACTCTACCTCCTACTATAAAAGTCCCCTCTGGAGTCACGAAGAATTATTTCGTGCCGTGGGTGGATTTTGCACACCCTGAAATGCTGAATAAAATGGCGGATTTCTACATGAAGAATTCCAAAAGGAATCAGGCGGTCGATATGAACGGCTTCGTATCATTTGAATTCATCTCGAATTTCAAAGGGCTCATTGCGTCATCACAACTCAGTTGCGACGTTCAGGTGGAATTACGTGAGGTTCGTATGCGCCCCATATCAAATCAGCCCGTAGATTTGAGCGAGATGGGCTGCCCTATTCCGCCTGGGCAGGATTTCACATTCCCTATCCCATCGCCGTGGGAGATTGACGCATCATCGCCTGATCCGAGCCAACAGAGATGGAAGAGCACCATTAGCCCCTCTTCAGAAACTGGCTATACATTCCACGATCGGCGCTTCTATTTCATAGTTGACTATAAACAAGTGGCTCGTCTGCCAAAGTTTCAATATTTGGACTTTCGAGGGCTCGATTCCGCCGCGATCACGGACCTCGTCCAACAAGCATTCACGCGCGTATCATCTGTAGAGCGAATGGAGGCATATCGCGCCATGCACGTGGTGTGTGGATGTACACATGTGAATGGTTGCGCGGCGGATATCATTGATATTACAGCAGACGGAAATTATTTAGGAGACGCGCCCATTTCGCTGGGAAATAATGGTCAAGGCTATATACCACCCGTACTCGATGTCTCCAGTTTAAATAATGCAAATGAGTTACCGCAAGATGATACATGTAAGGCGACGCGCTCTGTTGTAAATCATTATGGCGTGAAAGGCTTCGGTCCCAACAGAGGAAACAAGAATAGTAATAAAGCATCAGATGGAAGCGATGGGCCGAACATATATTTACCAGAAGACTATGAGTTTTATGGCGTGTCTGAAAACAAGACGACTACTCAAAGAGAAAATGTGACTACTATTGAACTTCTGAAAGCCGTAACTCCAACTCCTACTGATGGGGATGTACGTATGGTCACATCAGATACAGAATCAAATAACAATAGGCGCTATATCTATACCACATATGTAAAGACAGAAGGATACCCTCTGGCACCAAAGGCCGGCGACTCAAATACAGGATGGTTCCCCTATTGTTTTAATGGAAGTCCCGAAATGACAACAATAACGAATGATCTAGGGTCCGTATCTACACTGCCTACGAGCGGCGTGACAAATGGCTCAGTATGTCTTCTGACAACGAATAATAGGCAATATATTTATGCAACATATAAGCCTATCCCGTCATACCCTATTGGCTCGACCGGTAGCGTGGGCGCCCCCGCGACAGGCTGGTTCCCCTATAATCCGAAACCCCTCTGGAAGGCGAGCAGTGAAACGCCCCAGTATGATAACTGGCTACGCTGTACAACAAAGTATTGGCAGGTCGCAAGGGTCACAAAATCGATGAAGGAAAAGTTCGGCGAAGGCCTCCTCGGAGCAACTATGGCACTTGGCCCTCTCCTATTTGGATTCAAAGGTGGTATGGCCGTGACGACAGCCGACGTGGCGGGCCTCAACACTTTAATTGCCTGTACATATCTCGATATGGTCAATCAGACTGGCACTTTTGTGATTAATGGATTCATTAAAACAAGCCAGGAAAAATTCATCATAGACAAGGGACCGGCCATTCGCTTCGCGCCTGGGTGGGTCCCCAACAACGCCTATAATTTGATCCCGAAAACTGCGCGAGTTCCTCGCCCACCAGCGTGTATGCCGGCTCCAAGTTCGACAGATGATCCGAGTCTGGTGTGTCCTTCGAGAATTCTCAATCAGAGTGTCTGTGCGAACCGCAAGGGAATTCGTATTATGGCAAAATTATACAAGACCCAGAACTCGAATACTAGACGTGTAAAACGTATTTTCTCGATTCTTCCCGCATTCGATGCGAATTCGCAGCAGAATGCGTGTATCTATGATATTCACAGCGTAAATATTTTACCCGATGGCACAGATGGCACAGATATACGACCCGAGACGATAGCAATCCCCTATAGGATTGAACCGAATTCCAGGACGTGTGAATTCGTTCCTACAGACTCGACAGGTGCCTCTAAATATTATCCGCGGCCCGCTAAAACATCTATACTACCGATTCCGCCGGATATGACGGCGTTTAATCCCCCCATTGACGAGCAAACATTCACCACACTACAGAATCGCAGAGATTTTGGATTCGTCCCGATTTCATGTACTGCTACGACAACGATTGGTCGTGAACTGAACGAACTTGCGAATAAAACAAAGGCAGCATCAGGGTATGACGCCGCAGTACAGGCCGTAGCAGACGCATACAATTGTAGCCGACCGAGCATTAAACAATCTCTCACAGATCAGTTCAATAGACGATTTCAAAAGGTGGAGGGCGATCCGAGTAAGGGATATAATGTACAGATTCTAAACATTCTCGAATCGAAAACGCCACTTCCTGTCGGCGGCGAACGCGGAGTCCCTGTCTGCTACTATAAGGCATCGGTGGCTGTTCAGAAGAACTATTATGATACGAGTCCAACAACCGGCACTTATATTATCAAAATGAATCTACAACCGAACCCTGCAGAATCATGTGGCTACGAACTCATATCGCACGATTTCCCCGTGAATTATTACAATGCGCCCATTCCAAATGAGGATAACGCACCTTTTGAGATGCCGGCAGAGGTCATAGGGCAGCAGAAACTTGTGCGGCCAGAGGGCCGAGTTTGTAATGACGGGGCCTATAGCGATTGTTCAGGCCTCCCGATTATCGACTATCTTGTGACGCAATTCAACGCAAAAAACACCGACAGAAAAATCATGCGCGTCACGCGCGCATCCACCCCGAAACTCTCTATAGCCGGTTCACCAAACATCTGTGAATACGAAGTGGATATGCTGAGAACTATCGGTCCTGGACAGACTATAACTGAGCGCGACACAATACGCATGAAATTAAAAGATACGACTGACACGACTATTCCAAATTATCAATGTCTCTTTGATATGGATGAAGATTATTCTGCCGCGCGGTTCTCGGGTAAGTCAATTAACAAGAATTCCCCCGCACAACTTTTGAGTTCCGACTATATGTGGCCGACGAGTTTCGCGAAACGTGTTCGTGACTCCATAGGTGGATATATACGCACATACATAACGGGTAAGAATATTGCTGACGTTATGCAGCAATCAAGCAAAAATGTAAGTGATAAAATGGACGCTCTTGCAAACGCAATTACAACGGGCGGTGGAATTGCGGGATGTCGCAACAAGACGTGCGTGAGTCCCGAAATTGTCATTGGCTTCATTAATCGCTACAACTATGATAATACGCCGCCATATCCCGAAGGCCAGTTTGGTGTTCAGCAGCGATCCATTATCGAAGTGCGACGGACAGGTCTGGCCGATCCGAATACGTGTCACATTGAAGTTGTGGAAAAAATTCAGCAATTCGTGAATTTCCTGAAAGAGCCAAAACCGAATACATCTGCTGCCGATAGTCTCATTCGTTATGAACTGAAATTCTACGAATTTACAATTACAAATACGACTCTTGATGGTTCAGACTCCAATAAAGTATGTAGATTTAAAGTGAAAGCGTTTCCTACCGATGATATCGAGCGTAGGCGAATTGACGTCACGACGAACCCCAAAGGAATTCCCGTCGGTGTTGGAACGAACATAATTTTGCCTGTCGGATTCGACAAGTCCTATTCTCAACGTGTCATCAACGGATATAATATACAGGTTCTAAATGCGGTCAGAACTGCTGTAAAGGCATTGACGATGAGTCAACCCTATCTCGGTGATATAATTACAGGCGTCCAGATTGAGACTATAACATCCTATTGTAATGTGCGCCCGAACGTAATAGAATATACGGGAACTATCGCAGAGAGTGTGATGGTGCCAGATATGGGTCCTGTTGATGTGAGTGGGACGGGGGCTATAATTACATGTAGATGGCCCGAGGAGACTTGGGATCCTACAATCGCGACCTTTATTGGTACCTCTGGCGCACCTCTTGGTGCTACCTGGAATGACCAGACTGGGACATATGAATATCCTTCTGGGTGGAATGGGGTTATACCACCACCTATCGTAGAGATTTTCATACCCGACCGCGTGGAAATCAAGGACCAGGAGGTGTGGCTATACGATAGAAAATATCCGAATCCACCATATATGTATCTTGGGGCAGATGTAGATAAGATTTCTGAGATTACTAAAATAATGTATCCAAATCCTGGAAAAAATACCTCCTATATCAAATCGATTACGGCAACGACACCTAATAGGTGGCTCAGATACGATGACGGAACAAAAAGCCCGAACACTTTTACGGGTAGTGGGGAGCCTGTGATACCTCTCAGGATGTTGATAGATTCATAAACCGCGTCCTCGCTATCTAAGAATATACCCGAGGATACTATAGATATGATGAAATGGCGATGGTATACTATATTGTTACCCCTATTGCTAATAGGAGTGACATTCCTAGTTTGGCACATCTATAAGAGATTTTACACAAAAGAGGAGGGATTTCAGACTACAACATTTTCACGTAATATTCAATCCTATAATTCCCAAGTCTTTCATGTTCAGGTGGCTGGAAAAGAGGAGATCTTGACGCGAACGGCAGGTGCGGCAGTCTGTGCATCCATTGGGGCGCGCACTGCCACATACGATGAAATAGTAAAGGCTGCGACGGATGGCTATATAAATATGTGCGATAAATGGGGCTGGATAACAATGGGATACACGACTGATGATACCAAAATGAATGATTCCGAGAAAAATACAAAGTATTCTATATGTAATGGGTCTGTGAAAACGGGGGCACCTGTCATTTCGAGAGAGGCTGTGGAGAGGTTGTGCGGTATTGTCTATGAATCGGGGGATGATACTAAAATGGTTCAAGACGCCTCGCTATTGATAAATACATCTACACGAGAATTTATTCAAAGTAATATAAAATCACAATATATTCAATATTTAAAAACGGGCGGTGACTCGCGTGGAGTATCTGGTTTGTTGGCTCGAAATGGCACAAGATATTATATAACAGAAAAAGACAGAAAATACGCGGATAGTGCATGTGCCAGAGACACATTGGCAAATGACAATTATAAAAGAGTCACCGATGTCTTCTGCTATGGCGAGAAGCCGACACAGAGTAGTGTTACTGGACTCACTATATCACCCGCAACAAATAATAGGGCTGGGCGTTGGACTACAGAAAAGGTTCCGCGCCCCTATTTTAATGGGACCGCGAGTTCTGTGCTGCCTTCTCTTACCAGTAGTGTCTATGACATCTCGGGTGCGGGTGCGAATTCCTATACCATTTTCGATATGGCGGCGATTCAACTACAGGCAAAACTGCTAATGAATGACTACAAGGTACTGAAGGAAACGACGGCGGCCGCTGAAACTGCGTTTAAAAACGATTCTCCAACAGATAACTACATAATTCAGAAGCAACGAATACGCCAAGGATTTGAACTCTATAGAGCAATCGGTTCCGATGAGCGTGGTGATTTTTCAAATACAAACTACGAACGTTATTTTACAGAGCACTTGGCTATAATTAATAATGATATTAATAATGTTATTGATAAAATTACCGCAAATCCATTGCCTACTCTTTTACAACTGAAGCGGGTTGAAAACAGCGAAATTCTGAAAGTCTATTCGCTCACACCCTCGGGTACAAGTGATGGGTCGTGTTTACCGATTTTTATGCCGTATCCTAGGGGTCTTAGTGCTAATACATCAAACATAGATTTTGGGTTTGCATGGGAAGTTATTGTTGGTGGTAAAGACAAAAAGGCGGTAAAGGTAGACCCCCCTCCATACCTTTTAAATTCTGGAGTTATATTTTTTGATTTGCAAGTAAATGGTGTTCATATACGAAATGAAAACGGCGATTTACGATGCCGTTTTAAAAGCGATGATTCTACAGGCACTCTTACGTGGGGGGGGTTTAGAGAGGACTATCTAGAATATGCTAAAGCATGTAATAAAACGGATGTAAATTTAGGAGGCTCACGAAACATGGGTCTCCACAGATGTTTTGACCCGAATCTCTCTAAAAATTATTCCCGATACACGTGTGCGGCCTATAATTTACCACAGGGTGGCCCTCTTCTCTTAAAATACCTACTTAGCAATGGTTCCTTCATTGATTATTCTACAGATTGGTTCAAATACATCTTTCCAAATGATAATATTAAATACTACGCCGTGGACAAAGTGAACGATGGGTTTGTCTGTCCGCCAAACCTCGTGAATTTCGTATATGGCGATTTCCGCTCCGATTTTCTGGCGAATCCAAATACCTGGGATTTCTCTCCACGCCTTGCCGATTCAAATACAGCACTCATAAATACTTTCAAGAGCCAAAAGGATAATAGTGCCTCCAAACTCCTGTGGCGCAAGGTGCCCTATAAAGGCACTATGACAGCCCTGAATAAAACGGAGGCCGTCAAATCCGTCAGTCTCTCCATCTATTTCAGTCTCCAGAGTGGCGCCGGTGTAGAACAGCAAATTCGCGTGGACTCCACCGATCCGACGAAACTCTTCATGAGCCCCACCTCGAGTGCCATGCAAGAAGTCAAGGGCAAACTCACACAGACACAACCTGTCCAATATGTAATCGCAGTGGACAATGAAGCCAAGACGAATAACGATATCATGTGCTCCGTCGAACTCACACCCAACGACCTGTTCTACATCCCATATCATGCGTCCCGTTTCATGGCGAAATGGGCCGACACGCGTGCCGACCGCCTAAAGAAATTCCAAGAGAGCCAGGTCCTCGCGCGCACGGGTACCCGACAGGCGGAGATTATTGCGACCAATGTGGTCCAAACCACATTCACGGAGTCTCTTCGCAAGCCCCTCTTTGATATGGCATCCGTCTCTACACCTGGTGCAACAGGCCCTAAAACGTATTTGACCAAGGCGGAGAAACAGGAATTACTGAATCGGATGGCACAACTCTATTACGACTTGAACGACGGCTCAACAAGTATTGATACGATTCTTGACGTATACCAGGTAGGCGACACTCTATATGATATTCGTTTCAAGCAAAGGGCGAAGGTGAGCCAGACCACACGGAATGCCATCAGTTCACTCACAGCCACGTATAACAACCTCCGCACCAAACGTATGAGTGTTGCTGACCAGCAGTCCCTTGAGATAGACTATCAGCGCAGGTTGTCCGAATACTATGATGCGGAGAATCGAAACACAACAGGGTCCGCGAATTGCACACCCGTGCGAGCGCGGTATGCGCGTATAGAGGCTGCCACGGCAGGCAAACGCATCCGCCTCTCACAGGTCATCGTTATAGGGGATGATGGGACAAACCTAGCGACGGGCGGTGCATTCACATATTTTTCCACATTGAATTGCTACCTCTCGCCTACTGCCTATCCCACGGAACTCTTTGCAGACCCTGTCTATGCGTTCGACGGGTCACGACTTACAGGCTCTGAAGCGACGAAAAAAATCAATCAATATAATGATGCATCGCGCCAAAAGAAGTTGGGGCTCCTCATTGATGGCGTCGTGAAGCCACGAGCGGCACCTGAAGTCTACGAGAGTCTCTATTCCTCTTTTACGAGGATTGGTGGCGCCGATAAAAATAACGATTTTCTCTTACTAGACCTTGGCACGGAGAATTTTGTCAACGCTGTAAAACTCGTCTTGCCTGAAGATGGGAATAGTAGCACTTCTACAACAGGTCCCGATACGTCCTATAAGGTGACTCTTCTGAATTACTACAAACAATCTGTCACCGGCGGTGAAGAGAGGACGATAAACGTAACAACGTCGCCGGTCGCCGTGTTTGTCACAGGCGATGATGCCTGTCCCAGAGACCTTCTCTATCCTTATAGGACTGCGCGATTCTACGCATCCACGAGCCAATTAGCCACGGAAGACCGGTCCCTGTCGACCATACGTTTCTGTGGCTTTACAGAGGATATTGCTGATACATCGGACCCGACGCAACTAAATGCGCTCTCGTTCAATCCCCTCTATAACGGCGGATTTGTACTGGACCTGAATGCGCAATCGGGAAATCAGAATTACAAGCCGACCATTTCATTCACGAAGAATTTCACCGAGACACAAAAGGCACTGAATTGCGCCGATGCGACCAAACTCCAGGAAATTCTACGGGAATTCACTATGTCACTCGGCCAGGCGAATTTCCTTGGGCGCGAGGATATTCAGAATTTGCCAGAAAGTGTTCACTACAGACCCGAAGTATACGATTATTATGTAAGCAGTATCCAAAAGTCGGCAACTATCTCCAGCGATACATGTGGAATTCAGTGGTATGAACAGCGATATGAACGCACGACGAATACCACTGATTCCGCTGTGTTGCGCCAGGGAACCTTCAAGATGACGGCCGACACGGAGAATTGGTATTCGCCGCGAATTCTGTATGACGTTCTTGGTTCGCGCCTCTACAATTCCGAGGGCGACTACAATACGGCGAATCCTGGCAAAGGTCTAGTTGCCGTCGCCGGCGCCCCCATCAAAGTGGAATTACCCCTGCCGGCCGATCGCACTCTCGACGACGGGAACGGCGCGTGTCCACCGAAACGCTGCTCGGACCTCGATGTTATTAAATCTATCATTGGTGACTACAATAGTATTGAGGGGGCCACAAAAAAGGTCCTGCGCGTGAATAAAGCCGTGACGGCGAATTTCCGCCGCTGCGACTTTGAAGTTGTCATGGCAGATTATTCGGCCGGTGCGACGGCGAATGCTAGTTCCGAAGTGACAAACATTTCCACCATGATCACTCTAGATGTTACGAACGGATGTAAATACAAGATTGCGACCGGCACAATGCCGACATCAGATACGGGGAAATTCGTGACAGATTCCACGCCCTATCTGACAAAGATTTACACTTATGTGAATGAATTCGTCGAACCGATTTATGGGACGCTCAAAAAGAATATAACGGATTTAATCGGCCTCGCGCAAGCCCAGGACGCAACGGGCACCGGTGTCCAGAACATCCGCACGAGCCTCGACACCTATCGCAAAGATACACTGGCCGCGTATGGTTCCCTCAAAACACTGAGCAACAAGATGTGCCTTTCTCCAGACACGAGCAGCCGCTGCTACGACCCCGCAATTCTGAATTCATTCATTAACTATTATTCCAATCAATTCTGGGGGACACAGCGAATCCAGACTATCCAGCGCGCCGCCACGGCTTCCGATACGGAATGTGATTTTACATTTGACACAAAAGATATTGGCTACAATGCTGCCACGAGAGGCATTGCGGAAGGCACACCCACGACACGCGCCATGCGCTGTCGTATGGCTCCTGATCCGCTCGCCTGTGCCTTCACATTGTCGACGGCGACGTATACGACAGAGGAGGTCTTCTCTGTGACGCCAGCAGATGGACCTGTGCTCGCCACACAGCGCGAGGTCGTATGCCAGGCCCTCGGTGCTCGCGTAGCGAGGACGATCGATCTGGATGCCGCCTACAAGGCTGGGGCGAGTTGGACCACACCTGGATGGGTCGCCGATGCATTAGATGCATACGCTCCTGTGGCTGGTGTAGGCGTTTCTACCACTTTCGGCACAGATCCGTCGTTGAAATTCGCAGTGAATTGTTTCGGATTCAAGCCCGCAGTTGGCGGCGGTATTCTGCCCTTTGCACCGGGCCAAGAGAAGATGCCTATCAGGGGGGCCATCCCTGGTAGCCCCTGTATAGAAATAATCCCTGTAGAGCCGACGATTGAGGACCTCGCAAATGTCGGCTTGAAGCCGAACACGGCGATGAGGACAGCCACGCCGGCCGCTATGAGCACAATGACAACTATCTATTCAGAGCCCTATGCGGTGCGTGATGTAGCCAAAAGTCCCATAGATTATATTGATTGCCAGTCTACATACGCGAAAAATGCCCTTTTCATAAATAATTTTGGAAGAGAGATCACAAAGATCGCACAAATTTCCATTAGTTCATGTGCTGTGAATGGGACTAATATACTCACATTTAAGAAAGAGACGGGTCGAAATATTTTGGTTTTTGATAGGAGATTGCCTATCGATAGCACCTATACTCCCTCCATGGATGTTACGACTTCTGTGAATGCGGTTACGAATCTCACTCTAACAAACCCTATTCGAACGGATATTCGATGCATGGACACAGACCTAGTTACGGCAACTGGCCTACGAACGATAGTAGGCGGGAGAAGGCTAAATGATACTACATGTGAATACCGCGTAACAAGTCGCGATGACCTCCCCTTTGGGGCCACATATAAACGCGTTGGATTTTACAACGAAGGGACTACTATCGCTATACAAGAATTCGCCGACGCCACACCACTCGTATCACCATGGGTCTACCAGCCACCACTATCCACAAACCTTTCCAGCGAATTCACAAGGCTCGCAGCAGCATTCCGCACGCAATTCAATACCAAATATTATACCAAGGTTACAGCGACTGAATTACAATTCCAGCAGCGTGTTGGAAAGATGACAGCGGCGGCTTATCTTTCTACAGAGGATGCTGTCATCTTTCAGGGTGAATATGTTCAAATCGGCCCTATAGGTGAGTTGGATATTCGTGAATTCTCACCTCAAAAACTCTTCAAAGTCGTATTTCGTAAAACATTCTCAACAAATTCAATCTATGTCTACTCCATGGAATTGATTACGACAATCCCTACTGGCGCGACAGGTCTTACACCCTATTCAGGCGACATCGGCGACGATATGGTAAAGTCTACAGAAGACCTTCTGAGGAACCAGAATAAGTTCCGGGTTGTGAAATTCACAAACACAGGAGGTTCGGCGATTGAACTCTATCGTATAAACTTTTTCACGAATCTGGCAGGTAGAACGCAGGTAATAGATAGTATATCTCCACTTATAAGTAATCTGAATGATACTATTGTTGGCCTCTCACGAGCATATGTTACATTAACCGATCCAAATAGGGGTGGAAGTGAACTATATGACCCGAAATTCTTCGCAGATGGGCCCAGGCAATGTAATGATGAGACCTACAGACCTCTGAATAAGGGCGGCGGAGAATACTATGATAAGAGTCTGGACCCGATAACTAAATTCTCAACGTGTACATTGAACACCGGCCGTTTGCCTGCGGCATCCCAGAGCCTTTATAGTTATACTATGACGGCGAACTTGCCCTGTAGGATTGGATACTGGCCCGATGTAGAGATGATAGTTGACGATAAGACCGAATTGGACAAACAAATTACAAAAATTCCACCGCCACTCAATCGTGCCAAATATTATGTAAAAAAACTGAATCAAATCTATCGGTATGACGCAACAGGTCGCACGTTTGGCAACCCGTTGTCAGAGACCCCACAATGTATACTGCGCTACCGCTTTAGTGATGTAATAAATACGTTTCGAGCCAGCGATAATTTAAACAATTACACACCACGACTCGTATTGCGCAGCGGGCAGTCTATTATCATTCGTTTCAACGAGTATCTAGAAATTGGCGGCTATGCTATCGTGGGCGGTGCCAGAGACCGCACACCGACCAGTTGGAAACTAGAGGGGTCCATTAATGCATTGAATTGGGCCCCTATAGATGAACGGACACGGGCAAGCACAGATTTACCGAGAGATTTCTGGCGCAGCAGTATTATCCGAATACCAACATCATCAGAGACTATTTCATATAACATTAATGCAACACAGGATGCAACAGCAATTTCCCCTATAGCAGCAGCAGAGGGCTTCCAGAATTACACGGCACCGACCTGGCAGCCACTCCGCCTGGCAGAACAGACCCCTCTCCAGTTCACGCCGAATTTCCACAGAACACGTCCATATATACAGGCAAACGCGCAGACACAACACTTGAGCCTGACGCCCGAGAAACCGACCGAAACGCGCATGACCTGGTTCCGCTTCCGTGTCTTGGAGACGCGTGATCCGGCCTCCAAATACGTCACGATATCCGATTTCCGTTTTTACACAGCCGCAGGCGGTCCATGGGATATGCGCGGCGTCAAAGTCTCCAATCTCGGCGGCGTGAGACGCAGCCCCAGAGAAGGCCCCGAAGCCCTCCTCACACCGAATGGACGCTGGGTCGACTATAGTAAATCACCGCTTCTGTTTCGCTTTGAGTCCCGTGAGTCCCCTTTCATCGGCTACCGCTTCTCGCCAGTGCCAGGCGAAGCCGACGCCGCACCAGCAAAATGGCTCCTAGAGGGCTCCTATGATGGACGCACGTGGACTATCCTCCATGATTCCAGAAAGGCCGCTGTAGGAATTCAGGGAACGGGCTCCACAATTCATCGCTTTTTAAATCAAGTCTGAGAACAGGGAGATGGCCCGAAAGGGTTGGATGTGGGCTATATGGTGTATAGGAATTCTCATAGTCGTCTGGGCTGCGATTACAGGACCTCTAGAGTCGGCCCGTGAGCCTTTTCAGGACCTGAATTACAAAACACTCAACGTCTCATACGACAAAGAAGTCTATGTGATAAAGCGCCCATATGCGACACAGGCCGATGCTGCTGCCGGCTGTAAAGAGAACGGGGCTGAACTCGCAACATTGGCGCAAATGAAACGGGCACAAGATGCGAGTGCGAACTGGTGTATATCTACAGAGGGTACGCCGGCGTGGATTGCTGATTCCACGACAAATCTCTATTATCCTTCGGGAACACAATGTAGTACTACAGACCCTTGTGAGGACGGCACTGCTGGAAGTAGCACCAGACCCTGTCTCCGAAAAAGGGGCGCGACGCTGGCAGGCAACAAATACGCGGCCTGTTACGGAACGAAGCCGTCGCAAGAAAATGCCATTCTCATAGATTTTTTCAACCCGCTCAACTATAGTATTTTTGACACGGATCTGCTGGCTCTCACGATGAACGGCACTCAAAAGGATGAATCGACCATGGGCATCACATTCACGCCCTCTCAGGCTCTCTATGCACTGGATACTACATATGATTCGGGAAATGTGAGCAAGTATAGCCCTACTCGGGCGCGTGCGCATCTAGTGAGCAATATGGCTACGATTAACACGACCATCCGAAATAGCGTAGAACCTGATACGACTGGAAATGAAAATCTGGCGGAGTGGGCAAATGGCCAGCAAAAGACGTGTAGCAGACTCAATGAACTCCAGACTGCCTTGGCCACCCAAGTACAGCAGGTGAAAAATCTGATGGATAAAGTGAATGCTTATACGGATGGGGCGATTGCTGCCAAAAACGAGAATATTGATTTTCAGCAAGAGGTTGCCTATATCTGTAGGGGTATGACAGCAGCAACAAGCCCGGCATGTAAACGTCTGGCAGACTTGGACTATGAGATTTACTTTAAAAATATAGGCACACAAGTCGGTGCTACCGCAAAAGTCCTGGCGGATTTAGAGGATTTGAATATGACACTCTCTAGCCGTCAATGTGAAATTCGCGTGGCTGCTCGCCAAATTCAAATTCTATGGAGAGCACTCTCTTGTGACAAACCTGGTGTTCAATACAATGCCGCGACACTGGGACAGAATTTCGTACAAGCACTAGGTGAATTCTACCCCCTCGACCCCTCCAGACCCTGCGATGACCTTTCAGGGGAGTCACAATACCAGAAATTCAAACCCTATTTTGCCGCTGACACCCGTTTCACTGCGGGCAAAAATGTCCCGTATGCGAATTCCGAATTGCTGAAATTGTCTCTGGAGCAACTGAGCCCCTATTTTAACGTGGCTGGCTATAGCGAGTTGTTTAATCAAATTCTCGATTCTCTCTCGTTCCTCTTGCGAATTCCGAGTCTAAATGATTATAAAACGTCAGCAAATAATTTCGAAAATATTCAAGAACGTACTCAACGTGTAACAGAATTCGCGCCGACCCTGTGGGCTACGACCTAGCAGCCTAAAAATTCACTCTCTACCCCTATAGAGATGTCAGTAAAGCGAGAGGTTGTGGCAGCAGGTCTCGCAGTACTGAGTACCGCCGCATATGCGGCATGGACTTATCTAAGACGTCCGCGCACACGCCCAAGTGTTCCAGAAGTGGCCTTTGAAATTCATCCGCAGATTCAAGAGAATTCATTCGTAGCACAGCGCCTGGGGTCCACTCTTGAACCTGGCCCTCCTGTAGCCGCGGCCATCGTGAATGCGCTGCCAAACAGGCGCTCCGCGCCCCATGAATTTCCGGAATTCGGTAGCGATATTGCGCGAAACACGGACGATATTTCTCTAGAGGATTACATGACGATGCCTCTAGAGGGGTCGGGGGTTACGTATCAGAATCGTGTGAACTACGTCGACGTAGACGTCGACATGGATATGGCCGACAATGGCCCTACGGAGGAGACATTTCGGTTTATTCGTCTGAAAGTCCTGGAAACGCGTGACCCGTCGGCAGGACGCGTGTCTCTTGGTGGCTTCAAACTCATTTGGGGAAATCAGGTTATCGACCTTCCAGGGACGACGTCCTGGAATCCGCATACGGGGGTCCGTCGGCCATGGGTGACGACTGGAGGGTGGTCGGACGGGGACCAATATGAACTCATCCTCCGTTTTCCGCACGCTATCGCAGTGACGCGCTATCAGTTCATGACTTCGACTGAATCGGCAGCGCAGGATCCGCGCCGCTGGCGTCTAGAGGGGTCTCAAAATGGGACATACTGGCTACGACTCGATGATAGGGAGGGCGGAGGATTCGTGCCAGAGGACAGAGGGGTATGGATGAATTATAAGTGCGGTCTAGCGTCTGGAACGACGGGAGCCGCCGCATTCCTTCTGCCACCATCTCCGCGCTCCTAACGATTTTGCTTTTGCTTCGCGAACGAGATCAGAATCCGTTGTATAGTGTGTCTTTCCGCAGAGGAGCATAGAATGAACGCGCGCGTAGCCCCATTGTTGCTGTGTGGCACCAGGACGATGGCCAGTGCGCCAGGCCGCCATGCCGCGATCATAGGATTTCTGTATGAAACGGAGAGGGACTCCCGTTGCCTTCGCCTTTTGAGTCAGTGATTTGGCTTCCCCCAGACCCTTTCGGCGCCATGCGTTCGTATAGGAAGAGGCTTTTGTCTTCACGCCCACGTTGGTTTTGAAACCGACATAGGCGCGCGGATCACGCCAGTGGCGGGCGCCGAATCGGCTGATTTCGGCGGCACGTTTTGCTTTTTTCGTTTTGGAGAGGCCAGCGAAATACTTCTTAGGCAAATAGGCTTTGCGCGTGTGTGTGGCCATTTCGGGGTCTACCTATTCTATCAGGAGTAATTAGATGCCATCTGCGAGATCCATGAAGGCCCGAAAAGGGCCAGGGAAGAATGAACTTTCTACCCTTATTGGTGGGGTTGCAGGGAATATTCAAAAAGATGTGAAAGAAATTCAGTCGAATGCCAACGATCTAGAAAAGGCATTTATGGACGCACGTGCGCTACGTCATGGATTGGAGCAGATGCATACACATCTACAGCCTGGAAATGAAGTCCCCGGTAGTGGTTTGACTCCAAAAGATACTGAAGATGCGAAGGCTCGTCTGACGAAACTGCTCGACCAGATGGATGTCCTAGAAGCCGATTTGATCGGAAAAAAGGAGGCTGCATTGCTGGAGGAATTTCGTAGAAAGGATGATGCCGTGAAGGAGGCTGGACAGCAGGATCCTCTCGTGAAGATCTGGTCCGTTATGCCGAAGACGCTCGAAAGTGTGGCTGGACAACTCTTCCCGAAATCGGTAGAGGCACAGGAAGAATACAAGAAAAATCGGGTCCCTGTTATTGAGCGCGTGTTTTTGAAGAAGGATGCGGAAAAGGTGGAGGGGATTCGGCGAGCAATAGAGGAGGGTGGAACGTTAGAGGAGATTCGCGGAAAGATCGGCGAGGAGATTTTCAAACCGCAAACGGCTGGATTTCGGAAGGTGGTATTGAATGTTGTGAAAGAGGGGACACGGCGTGGAAAGAAGGGCTCTTTGAAGGTTATACGTGGAGGAGGATGCCCGTGTGCGGCTGGGGCTGGTCTAGTTCCACAGATGGGTGGAGCGCTGCCTAGTTACCTCATGTCGGCGCTCTCTGCTCTTTCCAGAACATTTACTCCTGCGACGACTACACGAGCACCTGCGACGACGACTGCGGCACCTGCGACGACGACTGCGGCACCTGCGACGACGACTACGGCACCTGCGACGACGCCTGCGACGACGACTGCGGCGCCTGCGACGACGACTGCGGCCCCAACAACTACCCCTATAATTCCATCATATTTACAGAATCTTTTGAATTTAACTACGAGTACATCTACTGCGCCTACAACGACTGCAGCCGCCACTATTCCATCCTACCTCCAGACACTCCTATCGAGCACCACCACTCTTCAGCCTGTTCTAACCCTATTACCCTCAGCGTCATTAGAGGTTCCTGGTGCTACCGGACCGACGGGTCCTGCTGGGGTAGATGGTGCTACTGGACCTATGGGACCTCAGGGTCTCCAGGGATTAACAGGTCCTGCTGGTCTAGATGGTGCTACTGGACCTCAAGGTCTCCAGGGACTAACCGGTCCTGAAGGTGCTACTGGACCTCAGGGCCTTCAGGGATTGACAGGTCCTGAAGGTGCTACTGGACCTCAGGGTCTTCAGGGATTGACAGGTCCTGAAGGTGCTACTGGACCTCAGGGTCTTCAGGGATTGACAGGTCCTGCTGGCCTAGATGGTGCTACTGGATCTATAGGACCCCAGGGTCTTCAGGGCCTCCAGGGACTAACCGGTCCTGAAGGTGCTACTGGACCTCAGGGTCTCCAGGGACTAACCGGTCCTGAAGGTGCTACTGGACCTCAGGGTCTCCAGGGACTAACCGGTCCTGAAGGTGCTACTGGACCTCAGGGTTTCCAGGGACTAACCGGTCCTGAAGGCGCTACTGGACCTCAGGGCCTCCAGGGATTGACAGGTCCTGCTGGTGTAGATGGCGCTACTGGACCTATGGGACCCCAGGGACTAACCGGTCCTGAAGGCGCTACTGGACCTCAGGGTCTCCAGGGATTGACAGGTCCTGCTGGGGTAGATGGCGCTACTGGACCTATGGGACCCCAGGGCCTCCAGGGACTAACCGGTGCTGAAGGTGCTACTGGACCTATGGGACCCCAGGGCCTCCAGGGTC